>Ga0160435_1000186_pt1 | contig 31593 bp, 32 predicted proteins | sample HID1973K_E0MG_FD_108213 | JGI IMG/M metagenome (GOLD analysis project Ga0160435, IMG submission 108213) | Enriched mosquito-associated microbial communities from UW Madison campus, WI, USA - HID1973K_E0 MG | ecosystem: Host-associated > Arthropoda: Insects > Digestive system > Unclassified ...
ACCACCAGCCGCCATGTTCATGGTGCAGGGTCACCGCGTCGCCGCGGTCGGCCTCCAGCTCACGTGCATCGTAGTCCCGCAGCGCCTCGGCGCGGCCGTCGCCGAGTGGCCGCAGCCACTCGATCGGCGCCCAGCCGGCGAGCCCGCCGTCGAGGCTGACCCAGGCAAACGCCGGCCATTCCTCGTCACGCACCCCGAGCGCGACCACCTGGCCGGCGCGGAAGCGGATGGGATTGGCGTACGGCGTGCGGTAATCGCAAAGCAGCCGCGCGCGCATGTCAGCCCGCGGCCACGGCCTTCTTTGCCGCCGTGACAATGCGCTCCACGCTGGGCAGGTACTTCATTTCCAGGCGGAACAGCGGAATGTGGGTGTCGTAGCCGGTGACGCGCTGGACCGGCGCGACCAGGTCGTACATCGACTCCTCGGCCAGGCGCGCGGCGATCTCCGCACCGAAGCCCGCGGTCTTCGGCGCCTCCTGCACGATCACGCAGCGGCCGGTCTTGGCCACCGATTCGGCAATGGTGTCGAAGTCCAGCGGACGCAAAGTCGCCACGTCGATGACTTCGGCGCTGATGCCCTCGCCGGCGAGTTTGTCGGCCGCTTCGAGTGCTTCCTTTACCTGCGCGCCCCAGGCCACCAGGGTCACGTCGGTGCCGTCGCGCAGCACGAAGCACACGTCCAGCGGCAGCGCCTCGCCATCGTCCACCACCAGTTCCTTGTACTGGCGGTAGATGCGCTTGGGCTCCATGTAGATCACCGGATCGGGATCGCGGATCGCCGCCAGCAACAGGCCGTAGGCGCGCTGCGGCGAAGACGGCAGGACCACGCGCAGGCCCGGCACGTTGGTGAAGATCGCCTCGTTCGCTTCGCTGTGGTGCTCGGGTGCGCGAATGCCGCCGCCCCACGGCACCCGCAGCACCATCGGGCAGTGCAGGCGGCCGCGGGTGCGGGTGCGCAGGCGCGCGGCGTGGCAGATGAGGTGGTCGACCATCGGATAGACGAAGCCATCGAACTGGGCTTCGGCCACCGGCTTCATGCCCTGCGCGGCCAGGCCGACGGTGAGGCCGGCGATGGTGGTCTCGTCCAGCGGGGTATCGAGCACGCGCTCGCTGCCGAAGCGCTGCTGCAGGCCGGCGGTGGCGCGGAACACGCCGCCGTTGACGCCCACGTCCTCGCCCAGGACCAGCACCGAGGGATCGTGCGCCAGCTCCCAGGCCAGGGCCTGGGTGACCGCTTCGATCAAGGTGATGGGCGTTGCGGTCATCGCGGTCTCTCCTCGCGCGGCGGCGTGTTGGGCGGCGGCGTCGTGGGCGGCGGTGCCGGCGTGCAGGTTCTGCTTGATCTCATCCATGGCGCTGCTCCAGGGCCAGGGCAGCCGCGCGCTGGGCCAGCAGGTCCGGCGGCGGGTCGGCATACAGGTAATCGAACATCGCCTCGACCGGCTGCACCGGCGTGTTGAGGTAGGCGTTGACTTCCTCGTCCACGCGCGCGCCGCATTCTTCCTTCCAGGCGTTCTCGTGCGCTTCGCTCCACAGGCCGAGGCCGACCAGATACTTGCGCAGGCGCAGCATCGGCTCGCGCACCCAGGCGTCCTTGACCTCGTCCTCGCCCCGGTAGCGGCGAGCATCGTCGGCGGTGGTGTGGTCGGAAAGGCGGTAGGTGAGGAATTCGATCACCGTGCCGCCTTCGCCGGACAGCGCGCGTTCGCGCGCCTGGCGCATGGCTTCGAGCACGGCGACCAGGTCGTTGCCATCCACCTGCAGGCAGAACAGGCCGCCGGCCAGGCCCTTCTGCGCCAGCGTCTGGGCGCCGGTCTGGGCCGAGCGCGGCACCGAGATCGCCCAGCCGTTGTTCACCACGCACAGGATCAGCGGCAGCTTGTAGGCGCCGGCCGAATTGAGCGCGGCATAGAAGTCGGTCTTCGAACTGCCGCCGTCGCCGCAGCTGGACACCGCCACGTGCTGCTCGCCGCGCAGCTTGAACGCCAGCGCCGCACCGGCCGCATGCAGGCACTGGGTGGAGATCGGCACGCAGAACGGAAAGTCGATCGCAGCATCGACATCGCGCGCATAGTCGTTGCCGCGCTCGTCGCCGCCCCAATACAGCAGCACGTCGCGCGGGCGCACGCCGCGCATGAACATCGCGCCGTACTCGCGGTAGCTCGGCGCGAACACGTCGCCGGTGCGCATCGACGCGCCAATGCCGACATGGGTGGCCTCGTGCCCCAGGCAGGAGGCGTAGGTGCCGAGCTTGCCGGTGCGCTGCAGGGCAACGGCCTTGGTGTCGAAGGTGCGCACGTAGAGCATCTGCTTGAACAGGCTCAGCAGGGTCTGCGGGTCGCAACTGGGCGGCAGATCGCGCACGGGCCGGCCGTCCACGTCCAGGTACTGCAGGAACTCGATCTCGAACTGCGCGGCAACGGTCATGCGAACTGCACCCTCGACAGAAGTTTCAAATGATACTGAGCGCAATGGTAAGGGAAGGTGGCAGCACCCCCCTTCCTGCGCCGCAGCACGAAATATGCTGCGTACGCAGCAATTGTGCCTGTTCAGGCTGGCGGCGCGCTTGCGCTGCGTGGGTTGCAGTGTTGCTGCGGTGCGGGGAAGCGTGGCGCGATGAATACGCCGATGTCGCGATGGGATCTATTGGGTTCCGCTTCAGCGATGGCCGCCCCCCCCGCAAGCGCCACCGTCTGTGGCCTGGGTTACGCTTGCCGCCCCATTGCAGCTTACCGCCCATGCCCGTCGACAAGAACCAGCGCGACCTGGAAGCCGGCATCCACACCGACCTGGAAGGCCGCCTCACCTACGGCGGCTACCTGCGGCTGGACCAACTGCTGTCTGCGCAGCAGCCGCTTTCCAATCCGCCGCACCACGATGAAATGCTCTTCATCATCCAGCACCAGACCTCCGAGCTGTGGCTCAAGCTGCTGGCGCACGAGCTGCGCGCGGCCATCGTTCACCTGCAGCGCGACGAAGTCTGGCAATGCCGCAAAGTCCTGGCGCGCAGCAAGCAGGTGTTGCGCCTGCTGACCGAGCAATGGTCGGTACTGGAGACCCTGACGCCTTCCGAATACATGGGTTTTCGCGACGTGCTTGGCCCGGCCTCGGGTTTCCAGTCGCTGCAGTACCGCTATATCGAATTCCTGCTCGGCAACAAGAACGCGCAGATGCTGCAGGTGTTTGGCCATGACCCCGAAGGCCAGGGTCGCCTGCGCGAAGCGCTGGAAGCCCCGAGCCTGTACGAAGAATTCCTGCGTTACCTGGCCCGCTTCGGCCACGCCATCCCGCCGCAGTACCTGCAGCGCGACTGGACCGCCCCGCACGTCGCCGACCCCGCGCTACGCCCCGTGTTCGAGCGCATCTACGAGAACACCGACGTCTACTGGCGCGAATACGCCCTGTGCGAAGACCTGGTCGACCTCGAGACCCAGTTCCAGCTCTGGCGATTCCGCCACATGCGCACCGTCATGCGGGTGATCGGCTTCAAGCGCGGCACCGGCGGCTCCAGCGGCGTCGGCTTCCTGCAACAAGCCCTGGCCCTGACCTTCTTCCCCGAACTATTCGACGTCCGCACCTCCATCGGCCTGCCACCCCCCGGCCCCTGAAGGCCCAGCCCTCAGCCCAACCGCCCAGGAGCCCCCCTTGAGTCAAGGGGGGCGCGCCGAAGGCGCGGGGGTTGTGGAGGCAGCCCGGGGCCGACGGATCCGGTTACGACAACGCTTCGCGTTGACGTAACCGGACGCCGTCGGTGATCCTCGCCCGTCGCCCTGGCACCGCCAGGGGCCTATCGTCTTGTTGAATTACCAAGGGAAGTCTTCATGAGCGTTGACGCGACCGCGCCCAACTCCGCCTCCGACCTGCCGCCCCCCGCGCCCGTTCCCGAGTTCCAGACGCTGCTGGGCCACCCCCGGCCGCTGTGGATGCTGTTCATGACCGAATTCTGGGAGCGCTTCGCGTTCTACGGAATCCGCTGGGCGCTGGTGCTGTACATCGTGCAGCAGTTCTACCAGGGCAGCGGCACCGGCGAGCAGCCCGCCAACCAGCTCTACGGCGCCTACCTGGCGCTGGTGTACGCGGCGGCGATCTTCGGCGGCTATGTCGCCGATCGGGTGATTGGCTACCAGCGCTCGATCCTGCTTGGCGCGGTCATCATGTCGGCCGGCTTGTTCATGATCGCCACCTCCAGCCAGGAGCTCTTCAAGCTCGGCCTGGCCACGGTCATCGCCGGCAACGGCCTGTTCAAGCCGAACATCTCCACCATGGTCGGCAAGCTCTACAAGATCGGCGATGAGCGCCGCGACTCGGGCTTCACCATCTTCTACATGGGCATCAACCTCGGCGCGATGATCTCGCCGGTGCTGACCGGCGCGCTGGCCAGCAAGTTCTTCGGCTCCGAAGCGATGCCCGACTACAAGGTGGTGTTCATCGCCTCGGGCGTGGGCATGATCTTCAGCCTGGTGTGGTTCTGGTTTGGCCGCCGCCAGCTGTCGGGCATTGGCGTGCCGCCGGTCGGTGGCGAAAGCCGCGCCCGTGTGCTCTACACCCTGATCGGCGCGCTGGTGGCGATCCCGGCCATCTACTTTCTGCTCACCATCGACGCCGAAACCCTGAACTGGTGGGTGCTGGCGCCGATGTTCCTGCTGCTGTGCGGCTTGATCCTGGCCGAGGGCGTGCGCGAAGGCAAAACCTACCGTGACCGTTCGTTGGCCATGCTGCTGATCTTCGTGTTCAACATCCTGTTCTGGATGTTCTTCGAACAGGCGGGCAGCTCGTTCAACTTCCTGGCCGAGAAGATCGTCAATCGCGACTTCGGCGGGTGGACCTTCCCGGTCGCCTGGTTCCAGTCGGTCAACTCGCTGGCCATCATCACCATCGCGCCGATCCTGGCGTGGCTGTGGGTCAAGATGGGCCGCGCCAATCCTTCGATCCCGCGCAAGTTCGGCCTTGGCCTGATCTTCAACGGCCTGGCCTTCCTGCTGCTGATGTTCGCGCTGTCCTCGCTGGTCAACGACGCCGGCAAGATCCCGTTCTGGACCTTGTTCATGGTCTACGTCATCCAGTCGGTGGGCGAGCTGTGCCTGTCGCCGATCGGCCTGTCGATGGTGACCAAGCTGGCGCCGACGCGCCTGGTCGGTTTCGGGATGGGTGGCTGGTTCCTGTCCACCGGCATCGGCAACAATCTCTCCGGCATCTTCGCCGGCCACGTCAGCGGCGCAGGCGGCATGACCGTGCAGTCGGCCTTGACCGGGTATACCTTCGGGTTCTGGCTGCTGCTGGGTGCCGGCGCGCTGTTGTTCCTCATCGCCCCGCTGATCAGCAAGCTCATGCACGGCGTGAAGTAAAGGAAACCTTGATGAAGAAACTGCTGCCCATCGCCCTGTTCGCCCTCACGCTTGCTGGCTGTGGCCAGCAGGCAGAGGAAGCGCAACCGCCGCCCAAGCCGCTGGATACTTCAGTGCAGAAGCCACCGGTGGCAGATCCCAGCCAGCCGGTGGCGTCGGGCAATACGCCGGCGGCAGCCGATATCGCGGCCGCAGCGGCGCTGAGCGCGGGTTTCGATCCGGCACGCGACCCGGTGGCCGACCTGGAAACCGCCAAGGTCGAGGCCAAGCGCGGTGGCAAGCGCATCTTGCTGGACGTGGGTGGGGAGTGGTGCTCCTGGTGCCACATCCTCGATGACTTCATCGGTGGCGACGGCGAGATCCGCAGCTTCCGCGATGCCAACTACGTGTGGGTGAAGATCAACTTCAGCCCCGAGAACGAGAACCAGGCCTTCCTCTCGCAGTTCCCGGAGATCAAGGGCTACCCGCACCTGTTCGTGCTCGACAACGACGGCAAGCTGCTGCATTCGCAGTTCACCGGCGAGCTGGAGAAGGGCAAGAGCTACGATCGCAAGAAGTTCTTCGACTTCTTGAAGGAATGGGCGCCGCCCAAGACCTGAGCGGTCTCGGCGTCACGACAAAGGCCCGCGCGAGCGGGCCTTTGTTTTTTTTGGGAACCTTGGGCGATCAACCGCCCTGCATGCTCTCCAGGCCGACATCGGCCAGCTTGTCGATCAGCCGGTCCAGGGTGTGTCGCTCTTCCTCGGTCAACGGCGCCAGCAGCCGGCGTTCGCAGTCGATGACCATCGGCGCGATGATCTCGTAGGCCTCGAAGCCGCTCTCCGAGAGTGCCAGCACCGAGCGGCGGCGGTCGTCGCCATGCATCTCGCGCTTGATGAAGCCGCGCTCCAGCAGCCGCGCCACGGCGCGGCTCACCGCGACCTTGTCCATCGCGGTGCGGTCGGAGACCTCGCTCGCGGACGAGCCCGGGTATAGCGCCAGCACGGTCATCACCCGCCATTCCGGGATGACCAGGCCGTAACGGTCGCCATAGACCTTGGCGATGTTGGCGCTGACACGGTTGGAAAGCACGCTGATGCGGTAGGGCAGGAACTGCTCCAGGTCCAGCAACGCGCGCGAGGAACGCTGGCCCGCGCCGGCGTGCCTGTCCAGATCTATTTCGGGTGGGCTCATGTTGCAGTGCACCTTGATGGTTGTTTCAGGTGAAACTATAAGGGAGTCTTCCAGACCTGCCCATTCTCGCGGGTCTTCCGTCCGCCCGCACCTGTTCCAGGCGGGGGCGGCTGTCTTGCCGGAGGTACGCCATGAACGCCCAAGCCCAATCTTCGACCGCGCCCAACCTGGGCATGCAGGTCACTACGTTCGAAAACCCCATGGGAATCGACGGCTTCGAGTTCGTCGAATTCGCCGCCCCGGCCGGCAGCGGCGTCGACCTGCACGACTACTTCCGCAAGATGGGCTTCACCGCGGTGATGAAGCACAAGACCCGCGCTATCACGCTATATCGGCAGGGCGGGGTCAACTTCCTGGTCAACGAAGACCCGGATTCGTTCGCCGCCGATTTCGCCGCCGCCCACGGCCCATGCGCCTGTGGCTTCGCGATCCGCTTCCGCAAGCCGGCCGACGAAGTGTTCGAAGGCGTGCTCGGCAATGGCGGCGAGGCGATCGACCACAAGGCCGGCAGCCGCGCGGTCGCAGCGCCCGTGGTGAAGGGGATCGGCGACTGCATGCTCTATCTGGTGGACCGCTATGGCGACGCCGGCAGCATCTATGCCGACGACTTCGCGCCGATCCCGGGCGTGGACCAGAACCCGAAGGGCTTCGGGCTGACCTTCATCGACCATCTCACCCACAACCTGTACTTCGGCAATATGCAGCAGTGGTCGGACTACTACGAGCGGTTGTTCAACTTCCGCGAGATCCGCTACTTCGACATCAAGGGTGCCAAGACCGGCCTGGTGTCCAAGGCCATGACCGCGCCGGATGGCATCGTGCGCATCCCGCTCAACGAGTCGTCCGACCCGAAGAGCCAGATCAACGAATACCTCGATGCCTACAAGGGCGAGGGCATCCAGCACATCGCCTGCTTCACCGACAACATCTACGACACGGTCGAGGCGATGCGCGAGCAGGGCGTGCGCTTCCTGGATACGCCGGACACCTATTTCGACGTGGTCGACCTGCGCATCCCCAACCACGGCGAAGACGTGCCGCGCCTGCGCCGCAACAAGATCCTCATCGATGCCGACGTCGAGACCAAGCAGCGCAAGCTGCTGCAGATCTTCACCGAGAACTGCATCGGCCCGATCTTCTTCGAGATCATCCAGCGCAAGGGCAATGAGGGCTTCGGCGAGGGCAATTTCCAGGCGCTGTTCGAATCGATCGAACGCGACCAGATGAAGCGCGGCGTGCTGTAATCGCCCGCAAGCGTCCACGCCGAGGAGGGCTGCCATGACCACGCTCGATACCCGCCGCGGCTACCAGACCGGCTTCGGCAATGACTTTGCCAGCGAGGCCGTTGCCGGCGCGCTGCCGCTGGGGCAGAACTCGCCGCAGCGCGTGGCGCATGGGCTCTACGCCGAGCAGTTGTCCGGCACCGCCTTCACCGCCCCGCGCGGGCATAACCGGCGCAGCTGGCTTTATCGCCTGCGCCCGGCGGCCATGCATGGGCGCTTTGCCGAATACGCGCAGCCGCGCCTGCACAACGACTTCGACCAGGGTGCGGTTTCGCCCGACCAGTTGCGCTGGAGCCCGCTGCCGCTTCCGCAGGTTCCAACTGATTTCGTCGATGGCCTGTACACGATGTGCGGCAACGGCAGCGCCGCCACCCACACCGGCGTCGGCATCCATCTGTATGCAGCCACCGCCGACATGCAGGGCCGCTATTTCTACGACGCCGACGGCGAGCTGCTGATCGTGCCGCAGTTGGGTCGCTTGCGCCTGCTCACCGAGCTCGGCGTGATCGAGGTCGAGCCGCAGCAGATTGCGGTGATCCCGCGCGGCGTGCGCTTTCGCGTCGAGCTGCCCGATGGCCAGGCCCGTGGCTATGTCTGCGAGAACTTCGGTGGCCTGATGCGCCTGCCGGACCTGGGGCCGATCGGCGCCAATGGCCTGGCCAACCCGCGCGACTTCGAAACCCCGCATGCGGCCTACGAAGATGTGGAGGGTCAGTTCGAGCTGATCGCCAAGTTCCAGGGCCTGCTGTGGCGCGCCGACATTGGCCATTCGCCGCTGGACGTGGTGGCCTGGCATGGCAACTACGCGCCGTATCGCTACGACCTGCGGCGCTTCAACGCCATCGGCTCGATCAGCTTCGACCACCCGGACCCGAGCATCTTCACCGTGCTCACCGCGCCAAGCGAAATCCACGGCACGGCGAACATGGATTTCGCGATCTTCCCGCCGCGCTGGCTGGTCGCGCAGCACACCTTCCGGCCGCCGTGGTTCCACCGCAACGTGGCCAGCGAGTTCATGGGCCTGGTGCACGGCGTCTACGACGCCAAGGCCGAAGGCTTCGCCCCGGGTGGCGCCTCGTTGCACAACTGCATGAGCGGGCACGGCCCGGATGCGGCCACCTTCGAGAAGGCCTCGGCCGCCGATCTCTCCAAGCCGGACGTGATCGCCGACACCATGGCCTTCATGTTCGAAACGCGCGGCGTGCTGCGGTCCACGGCCCAGGCCATCGAGGCCGAACATCGGCAGCGCGACTACCAGCAGTGCTGGGCAGGCCTGAAGAAGCACTTCGTCGCACCCTGAGCCTTCGGTCGGCGCGTGGCGGTGGCCCGCCACGCCTTGTTCACAGTGCCCACCGGTAGCCTGTCGCGGTAGATCGTGCCGGGGAAGCCGATGAACGTCCGAATCCACTCTCTGTTTGCGTGCCTGTTCGCGTGCCTCGTGCTGGCGGCGTGCCAGCGCACGCCCGCACCGGTGGAGCCGGCGCAGGATGCAGCCGCCGCCCAGGCCGACGCCACCCTGCCGCCGAACAACGACCAGCCTGCTACCGATGTGCCACCGGCTACCGCGCCGCCCGGCACGTTGCCGCCGCGGCTGCAACAGGGCGGCCAGGCGCTGGCGCGGTGGGAGGGCTACGGCGATGTGCGCTTTGGCATGGACGCCGAGCAAGTGCGCCAGGGCTGGGGCGGACAGCTGGAAGGCGCGCCGCCGGCCGAAGCGGGCGGTTGCTACTACTTGCGGCCGAAGTGGGCGCTGGAAGACCTCAGCTTCGGCTTCATGTTCGAGGGCGGCAAGCTGGTGCGCTACGAGAGCGACAACCCCAAGGAGCTGGCGCCGGGGGGCGGCCGTGTCGGCATGCCCGCGGCGGATATCACCACGCTCTATGCGGGCCACGTCGAAGCGCTGCCGCACAAATACGAAGAAGGTGCGCAGTATCTGCGCGTCACCCAAGCCGGGCAGCCGGCGGTGCTGGTGTTCGAAACCGACACCAGCGGCAAGGTCACGAAGTGGCGGGTAGGCCTGCCGCCGCAGGTGGACTACGTCGAAGGCTGCTCGTGAGCCCGCGGCCGCTGGTGCGGCGGGCGCGGCGGCGCCACAATCGCCGCGTCCATTGAGGGAGACCGGCACATGCAAAGCGCCATGCTAGCGGCGACAGGAAGCTTCTTGCTGGGAGTGCTGCTGCTGGCACTGGGCGGCGATTCGATCGTCAAGGCGGCCTCCGGGCTGGCACAGCGCTTCGGTGCCTCGCCATTCCTGGCCGGGTTGCTGCTGGTCGCTTTCGGTACTTCGCTGCCGGAGTTGGCGGTCAATGCGCGCGCGTTTGCGGGCGGGATGGCAGAGCTGGCATTGGGCAACGCGGTCGGCAGCAATATCGCCAATATCGGCTTGACGCTGGGCGTGGCAGCGCTGGCGGCGCCGTTGGCGGTGCGCATGCGCTTGCTGGGACCTTTGCTGGTGGTGCTGCTGGTGGCGACGCTGGCGTTGATCGGGTTCGGGTTGGACGGGGTGATCGGCCGGGTCGAGGGCGCGGTGTTGCTGCTAGTGTTCTTGGTGCTTTTGGCGTTGTTGCCGTCGCGGGTGCGGCATGAGCCGGCGGCGGTGCGCGAGAGCGTGGAGCAGTTTGCGGCGACGCGCACGGAGCTGCCGCTCAATCTTTTGCGCCTGGTGGTGGCGCTGTTGCTGCTTTACTTCGGTGCGGGCCTGGTGGTGCGGCCGGCGCCGATATTGGGCGAGGCGATGGGTTTGTCGCCGCTGTTGGTCGGCTTGCTGCCGGTGGCGATCGTGACGGCGCTGCCGGAGATGGTGGCGGCGGTTGCGGCGGCGCGGCGCGGGCAGGGCGACATGGTGGTGGGCCATGTGCTCGGGTCGAGCCTGTTCAATTTGTTGGTGATCGTCGGTGGGATGGCGTTGTGGCGGCCGCTGGTGTTGCCGGCGTCGTTCGTGCGCCTGGAGTTGCCGGCGGCGATTGCGTTCGCCTTGGTCCTGTATCCGATGCTGCGCGGGGATCTGCGGGTCAGTCGGGTCGAGGGCGGGATTTTGTTCGTGGCATTCCTGGGCTGGGTGGTGCTGGAGTTGGCGCTGCTGCGGTAGAGCGCAATGCCTCCAGGCCCGGACGTTAGTCGCTCTTCGGCTTGTTCGCCGCATCCGGCGGCAGCAGGTCGTCCGGGGTCGGCGTGGGCTCGGCCGCTTCGCTCGGGTCTGCCGGCAGCGTTGGTCGTTCGGCCAGCATCAACGATAACGCGGTCTTGGCCATCATGTAGGCGCTGATCGGCGCGGTGATGAAGAGGAAGGCAGTGATCAGCAGTTCGCGGGGCTGTGGGTCTTCGCCGAGGAGCAGGTGGTAGCCGACCGAGCCCAGCAGGACGCAGCCTACGCCCAGGGTGCTGGCCTTGGTCGGGGCGTGCAGGCGCTTGAAGAAGTCGGAGAGTTTCACCAGGCCGAAGGCGCCGATCAGGATGAAGAAGGTCCCGACGATCAGCAGGGCGCTCAGCAGGTATTCGGTCAGGGCGATCATTCGACGATGTCCCGCCGCAATACGTATTTGCTCAACACCACGGTGCTGCCGAAGCCGAGCATGGCGATCACCAGTGCGGCTTCGAAGTAGATCGGTGAGTCCAGGTGCATGCCGAACAGCATCAGTTCGGCGATGGCGGTGACCGATAGCGTGTCCAGGGCCAGGATGCGGTCGGGCAAAGTCGGGCCGCGCAGCAGCCGCCACAGCGACATCATCATCGCCAGGCCGACGACGTGCATGCACACCACAATGGTCGTCTCGATGAACATGTGGCCGGTCACGGGAATATCTCCATCAGCGGTTTTTCGTAGCGCTGCTTGATCTCGGCGATCAGGGTGTCCGGGTCGTCGAGGTGCAGTACGTGCACCAGCAGGTAGCGGCGGTCGTCGGAGAGTTCGGCCGAGACGGTGCCCGGGGTCAGGGTGATCATGCTGGTGAGGGCGGCGATGCCGTGGATGTTGGCCATGTCCAGCGGCACCCAGATGAAACCGGGGTGGATGCGCGACTCCGGCCCCAGCACCTGGATCGCGACGCGCACGTTCGAACGCACGATGTCCCACAGCGCAATGGCGAGCATCTTCGGCACCACGCGCAGCGAGCCGATGCGCGCAAACTCGCGGTCCAGGCGGGCGGCGAAGGGCGGCACCACGGTGGCCATCAGCAGGCCCATCAGGACGGCGCCGAAGCCGAGGCTGTCGGTGAGCAGTAGCCAGAACACGAAAATGGTGACGCTGATCGGCCAGGACGGGAACAGCCGGCGCCAGCGTGGGCGGGTGCGCGGAGCGGTCATGGCAGCCTCATCGCGGGGTGGGTCTGGCGCAGCAGTTGGCGATATTCGTCGGCTTGCCGCAGCTGCCGGGCCATGGCGTCGGTGTGTTGCATCAACGGGCCGGCCGCGATGGTCATGCCCAGCAGGTAGGCGAGCAACAACAGGGTCGCAGCGGTTTCGGCCGGGCGCAGGCGTGCGCGCCGTGTCGGCGGCGTGGGCGCGGTCTCGGGAACGCGCCAGAACAGGCGCACGCCGGCGCGGCTCAGGCCGATGATCACCAGCAGGCTGCCGCCCAGCACCGCGCTCCACACCGGCGCGACTTGCGCATCCGGCACGTGGGCCAGCAGCGCGACCTTGGCCAGGAACCCGGACAACGGCGGCAGGCCGGCAATCGCGATCGCGGCGATGAAGTACAGCGTGCCCGGGACGCCGCGCCCCGGCAGCGGCGCGATGATGGCCTTGCGGTCGCTGGCATCGCCGCGGCGACGGCGTACCAGATCGGCAATCAGGAACAATGCGGCCGCGGCGAAGGTGCTGTGCGGCAGGTAGTAGAGACCGGCGGCGATCGCGCCCTGGTCGTCGAGGGCGAAGGCGACGAACAGCGTGGCCGCCGAGAACACCACCAGGTACGCCACCAGCACCCGCAGGCGATTGGCCGCCATTACCCCGAAACCGGCCAGCACCAGGGTTGCCAAGCCGGTCCATAGGAGCGCCTGGCGGCCGAACCCCTGCAACGCGCCGGCATCCGGGCCGAACCACAGCAGGCTGACCCGCAGGAGCGCGTAGAGGCCGACCTTGGTCATCACCGCGAACAACGCGGCCACCGCGGCCGGCGCGCGCGAGTAGGTCTCCGGCAGCCACAGGTACAGCGGCAGCAGCGCGGCCTTGCTGCAGAACACCAGCAGCAGCAGGCCCAGCGCAGCCTGCGCCAGAGGCACTTCGGCCGCGGGCAACTCGGCGATGCGCTGCGATAGTTCGGCCATGTTGAGCGAGCCGAGCAAGGCATACAGCAGGCCCAGCGCGATCAGGAACAAAGTCGAGGCGGTGACGTTGAACACCACGTAGTGCAGGCCCACGCGCATGCGCAGGCCGCGACCGCCGCTGACCAGCAGGCCGTAGGAGGCGATCAGCATCACCTCGAAGAACACGAACAGGTTGAAGATGTCGCCGGTGAGGAAGGCGCCGTTCAAGCCCATCAACTGGAATTGGAACAGCGCATGGAAGTGCGGCGCGCGGCGATCCCAGCTGCCGCAGGCGTGCAGCAGGCAGGCGACTGCCAGGCACAGCGTGGTCAGCAGCATCCAGGCGGCGAGCCGGTCGGCGACCAGCGCGATGCCCAGCCGCGAAGGCCAGTCACCCAGCAGGTAGACGTGGATCTGCCCGCTCGCCGTGGCGGTAAACAAACTCACCACCGCGACCGCCAGCAAGGCGATGCTGGCCCAGGCCACGCCACGCTGGACGCGCACGCCGAAACGGCGGTGTTCGACAAACAGCGAGGCGATGGCGCCGAGCAGCGGGATCAGGATCGGCAGGATGGGCAAGTGGTTCAACGCCCGTCCTCCTGCTTGGATGCCTGCGCTTCATCGGTCGGCGGCGGTTGTTCGTGGCCGTCGACATGGTCGCTGCCGTTGTCGGCGCGGCTGCGGATCGCCAGCACCAGGCTGACGGCGGTCATCGCGAAGGCGATGACAATGGCGGTCAACACCAACGCCTGCGGCAACGGATCGGTGTGCTGCGCCAGGCTGGGCGCGATGCCTTCGCGCAGCACCGGTGCCTGGCCTTCGCGCAGGCGCCCCCCGGCGAAGATCAGCAGGTTGGTGGCGTATGAAAGGAAGGTGAGGCCGAGGATCACGTCGAAGCTGCGCGCGCGCAGCAGCAGGTAGATGCCGCAGGCGACGAGCACGCCGATGGCGCTGGCCAGTGCGAGTTCCATCAGTGCCGCACCCCCGTGCGTGGCGAGCGCTGCGCAGGATCGATGACCCCGTGGCGCGAGTTGCGGGTAAGCGAGGGCTTGACCGTGCCCATCATCGAAAGCATCAGCATCACCGCGCCGAAGACCACCAGGTAGACGCCGGCGTCGAAGCCCATGGCGCTGGCCAGTTCCAGCGTGCCGATCAGCGGCAGGTTCCATTCGGCGTGGCCGCTGGTGAGGAACGGCACGCCGAACAGCATCGAGGCCGCGCCGCTGGCCAGGGCAATAGCCAGGCCGACGCCAATACAGCGAACGTAATCGAAGCCGAAGCGCGACTCGACCGAGGCATGGCCCTGGATGACGTACTGCATGAGCAGCGGCACCGCCAGCACCAGGCCGGCGACGAAGCCGCCGCCCGGCGCGTTGTGGCCGCGCAGGAACAGGAATACCGACACGGTGAGAATCAACGGGAACATGATCTGGGTCAGGTCCGCCGGCACCGGCAGCTTGATCGGCGGGCCCGGCATGACCTTTTCCGGCGCCATCCGCGCGCGCCGCAACAGCGCATGCACCACCAGCCCGGCAATCGCGAACACGGTGATTTCGCCAAAGGTGTCGAAGCCGCGGAAGTCGACCAGGATGACGTTGACGACGTTGTGGCCGTAGGCCTCGGGCAGTGAGCGCGCGAGCATCTCGCCGGCCATGGTGCGGCTGGGGCGGGTCATCAGCGCATAGGCCAGCGCTGCCAGGCCGAGCCCGCAGGCGATGGCGATGCCGGCATCGCGCACGCGCACCAGGCGCGCACGTTCCGGCGGCGAGGTGCTGGGCAGGTAATTCAATGCCAGCAGCATCAAGGCCAGGGTGACCATCTCCACCATCAGCTGGGTCAGCGCCAGGTCCGGCGCCGACAGGAACACGAACACCAGGCTCACCGCCAGCCCGGTGCCACCCAGCACCAGCACGGCGAGCAGGCGCTGGCGATGCAGGAACAATCCGCCCAGTGCGCAGGCCACCAGCAGGAGCCATAGCGCCCAGCCCAGCAGCGGGATCGGCTGCGCCGCCTGCCACGGCGGCAGGTCCGCAGCGCCGAGGAAAGGCGCCAGCCCCACCGCGAGCGCGGCCAGCACCAACAGCAGCAACATGCGCTGCAGGCGGCCATCGACGATCCACCCGGTGAAACGGGAGGCCACGGCGGACAAGGCATCGAGCTGCCAGTGGAACAGGCGCCGGCCCTGGGATCGCGTGACCACGGCATATAGATCGAGCAAGCGTCGCAGGCCGAAGTACAGCGCGACGCCGCCCACGGTGCCGGCCATGCTCATCGCCAGCGGCCAACTCCAGCCGTGCCAGATCGCCAGGCTGTAGGCGGGCAGGTTGGGGCCGAGGATCGCCCCGGCGGCCACCCGCAGTACCGGCGCCACCGTCAGCGCGGGGGCCACGCCCACCGCCACGCAGGCGGCCACCAGCACCGCCACCGGAATGCGCATCCAGCGCGGTGGCTCATGCGGCGTGCGTTGTATGTTGCGTGGGCCGTCGCCAAAGAACGTGTCGTGCACAAAGCGCAGGCTGTAGGCCACGCCGAGGACGCCGGCCAGCAGCGCGGCAATCGAGGTGGCGATGCGCATCGGCGCCGGCGCTTCGGTTTCAAGCGCGACGGCGAAGAACATTTCCTTGGACAGGAAGCCATTGAGCAATGGGATGCCGGCCATCGCCAGCGAGGCGACGATCGCCAGCGCGCTGGTATAGGGCAGGTAGCGCCGAAGGTTGCCAAGCCGGCGCATGTCGCGGGTGCCGGTTTCGTGGTCGATGATGCCCGCGGCCATGAACAGCGAGGCCTTGAACACCGCGTGGTTGAGGATGTGGAAGACGCCGGCCACGACTGCCAGTGGCGTCGATAGCCCGAACAGCATCGTGATCAGGCCCAGGTGCGAGATCGTCGAATAGGCGAGCAAGCCCTTGAGGTCGTGCTGGAAGATCGCGTTCCAGGCGCCGAGCACCAGGGTCAGCGCGCCAATGCCGCTGACCGTGTAGAAGAACAGGTCGCTGCCGGCCAGCGCCGGGTGCAGCCGCGCCAGCAGGAACACACCGGCCTTCACCATCGTCGCCGAATGCAGGTAGGCCGAGACCGGCGTTGGCGCGGCCATCGCCTGCGGCAACCAGAACTGGAACGGGAACTGCGCGCTCTTGGTGAAGATGCCGCCGAGTACCAGGAACAATGCAGCCGGGTACAGCGGGCTGTCGCGCAGGGCCTGGCCGGAGGCGAGCACCACGTCGAGGTCGTAGCTGCCGACGATGCGCCCGATCAGCAGCACGCCGCCGAGCAAGGCCAGGCCACCGCCGCCGGTGATCACCAGGGCCATGCGCGCGCCTTCGCGCGCGTCGGGGCGGTGGCTCCAGAAGCCGATCAACAGGAACGAACTGAGGCTGGTGAGCTCCCAGAACACCATCAGCAACAGCAGGTTGCCGGCCAGTACCAGGCCGAGCATCGCGCCCATGAACAACAACAGGAAGGCGTAGAAGCGCGCCGCATTGTCGGCGCGGTCAAGGTAGTAGTGCGCGTACATCACCACCAATGCGCCGATTCCCAGCACCAGGGCGGCGAACATCCACGCCAGGCCATCGAGCCGCAGCGCGAAGCTCAGGCCGACCTGCGGCAACCAGGCGTGTTCACCGCGCACCACGTGCCCGGCAAACACCGCCGGCGCCAGCCAGGCCAACAGCAACAGCCCGGTCAGTGCCGCGCCGCCGGCCAGCCACGCCAGCAAGCCACGTCGTTGGGCGCGCAGCGAGGCGATCGCCGCGGCGGCCAGGAACGGCAGCGCCAGCAGGATTTCGAGGAATGGGATCATGCAGGGATCGGGCCTTGTAGCGGGCGATTCGCGAGCAGTATCCCGAGTCTAACAGGGCCTCGCCGCGTTACTGCGCGGGAATGAACGAGCGGTTCGGTTTCGCCGCGGTGCCGGTCTAGGCGGCGTCTCCTCGATCGCGTACGAACAAGGTATCGGTCTGCACGCTGTGCAGGATCCGCCCGGCCACATCACCCAGCAGCAGGCCGGAGAGTGCGCTGCGGCCATGGCCGCCGAGGACGGCCAGTTCAACGTCGTGGTCGCGCACGTAGTCGCGCAACAGCCGCGAGGGCTCGGCTTCGGCCACTGTGGCTTGCAGGCGGCCGCGCAGGTCGGTGGGCAGGGCCAGGGCATCGATAGCGCGTTCCAGCGCGGCCTGGGCACGCTGGCGTGCCTGCGCCAGCGCCGCGGCGGCATGCGCGTCGCGCTGGCCCAAGCGCGCGAGGTGGAAGGCATGCAGCGCACCCAGCGACACCGGCGTGCCGAACAGCGCCAGCGCCAGCTGCAGGGCACGTGCGGCGGTATCGGACAGATCGCTGGCCCACGCCATGCTGCGATACGGGCCCTGCGCGCGGCGGTGCACCACCAGCAGCGGCAACGTGGTGTGGCGCGAGAGCCAGGTGACCGACGAGCCCAGCGTCGGCTGGGTGAACAAGGCGTTGCGGGCAATCCCGGTGATGATCAGGCCACAGCCGTGCGCGTGCGCCACGCGCAGCAGCGCCGGGCCCACCGCGCCGGTTTCCACCTGCACCTCTATATCGATATCGTCTACCGCGAATTCTCGCCGCAAGCGCTTTTCGACCACCTGCGACAGCAGCGCCGGCCGTTCCCAGGGCGGCGTGCCGAAGATCGGATCGTGGAAGTCGAGTTCCTGCATCGAAGGCAGCACCGTCGCCACCACCAGGCGGGCCTGCCATTGCCGCGCCAGTTGCACGGCGCGCTCGAAGGCGCGGTCACCACGCGCGCTCAGGTCGGTGGCCAGCAACAGCGCAGCGGGGGCAACGATGGCGTCGGACATCGCATCTCTCCGGGGAGGTCGCCGCGGCAGTGTACGCGCGCCGATGTGAGGCCCCGGTATCATGGCTGCATGTCTATGCCGCCTGCGGATTTTCCTGTTTCCTCGTCGCTTCGCCACGCCTGGGTATTCGGCGGCAGCGGGCAGATCGGCGAACGCGTGTTGCAGCGCCTGCTCGCGCAGGGTTGCCAGGTGACCGCGTGGTCGCGGCAGGCGCGCGCCGCGCAGCCGGGACTCTCGTGGCGGCAGGGCGATCTCGGCAGTGCCGGCGCGGTGCCGGAAGAGATCGACGCAATTTTCAGTTGCGGCCCGCTGGATCATTTCGCGCGTTGGTTCGAGGGCCAGCCCGGCGCGCCGGCGCGCATCGTCGCGTTCGGTTCGACCAGCGTCGAGGTCAAGGCAGACTCGGCCGATGCCGGCGAGCGCGATGTCGCCCGGCGCCTGGCCGCGGCGGAGGCAACGCTGTTCGCCGGTGCCGCCGCCCGCGGCAGCGCGGCCACCGTGTTGCGTCCCACGCTGGTGTATGGCGCCGGGCGCGATGCCACCTTGAGCGCCATCGCGGCGATGGCGCGGCAGCATGGCTTCTTCGTATTGCCCCGCTGTGCCAACGGCCTGCGCCAGCCGGTGCATGTCGATGACCTCGCCGCAGCGGCGCTGGCGGTCTACGCGACGCCTGCCAGTTTCCAGCGCGCCTACGCCGTCGGCGGCGGCGAGGTGCTGGGCTATGCAGAGATGGTGGCGCGGGTGCTGCGCGCGCTGTCGCCCCCGGTGCGCCTGCATCGCGTGCCGACGCCGGTGTTCGCCACGGCCCTGCGGTTGGCCCACGCCGCCGGCCGCCTGCGCGGGATGAGCGGGGAAGCCTTGCAGCGGATGCGCGCGGACCTGGTGTTCGACCTGGCGCCTGCGCGAAGTGATTTCGGCTATGCGCCGCGCGCGTTCGCGCCCGATGCGCGCGAGCTGGGCCTGGCGCCGGCCTGAGGCCTCAGTAGCGCCAGCCCATGCGCCGGTAGACCTTGGCCAGTACCCAGGCCGGGCCGATCAGCAGGTAGACCAGGTCGGTGAGAAAGCTCGGCTTGCGGCCTTCGAACTTGTGGCCGATGAACTGCGCGATCCAGGCCACGACGAACACGCCGATGGCCAGCCACAACAGGTTGTGCAGGCCGATGCGCATTTCCAGCAGGCGGCACAGGCAGGCGCAGAAGAAGAACACTGCGAGCATGCCCAGGCCCAGCCGCCGCGACAGGCGGTTGTAGAACATCCATGCCCCGAACATCGCCAGCGCCGCCCAGATGCCGCTGCGCAGCAGGGTGCCGCCGACCGGCACGCACCACAACAGCGCCACCACCGACCACAGGATCGCCGGTACCGCCACGACGTGGATCTGCTGGTTCAGCGCGTTGCGGTGGTCATCGGAGTAGCTGGCGAAGAAGCGGTCTATCGGTCGTGTCGCGCTGGTGTCCATATTCCCTCCCAGGTATTGGTCCAGCGTCGATCAATCGATCGAGATCCCCGCCAGGCGCTGCAGCGCTTCGGCGTACTTGGCGCGGGTGCGGTCGATGACTTCGGCCGGCAACTTCGGCCCCGGTGCGGTCTTGCCCCAGTCCAGCGTTTCCAGGTAATCGCGCACGAACTGCTTGTCGTAGCTCGGCGGGCTGGTACCGACTTCGTATTCGTCGGCCGGCCAGTAGCGCGAGGAATCCGGCGTCAGCATCTCGTCCATGATGTAGAGGCGGCCGTCGGCATCGGTGCCGAACTCGAACTTGGTGTCGGCCAGCAGGATGCCGCGCTCGGCGGCGAAGTCGGCGGCGAAGCGGTAGATGCGCAGGGTGGCGTCGCGCACGCGCTCGGCCAGTTCGGCGCCTACGGTCTTGACCATGGCGTCGAAGTCGATGTTCTCGTCGTGGTCGCCCACCGCCGCCTTGGTCGACGGGGTGAAGATCGGCTCTTCCAGCTTCTGCGCCTGGCGCAGGCCGTCGGGCAGTTCGATGCCGCTGACCTTGCCGGTGCGCTGGTAATCCTTCCAGCCACTGCCGATCAGGTAACCGCGGGCGATGGCCTCCACCGGCACCGGCTTGAGCTTGCGCGTCACCACCGCGCGCTTGGCATACAGCGCCGCGTCCACGCCCTCGGGCAGCACGCTGGCCACGTCGATGCCGGTGAGGTGGTTGGGCATCAGGTGTTCGGTCTTCTTGAACCAGAAGTTGGAGACCTGGCACAGCATTTCGCCCTTGCCGGGGATCGGGTCGGGCAGCACCACGTCGAAGGCCGAGAGACGGTCGGTGGCGACCATCAGCAAGTAGTCACCGGCGGGCGTGCCGGCCGGCAGGCGTTCGCGCGGGATATCGAACACATCGCGGACCTTGCCGCGGTGACGCAAGGGCAGGCCGGGGAGATCGGATTGCAACAGCGTGGTCGACACAGGCACTCCTAGGACTTCGCATGGCGCTGTCCCCGGGGACCCTTCGGGCCCGCGGACGGCAGCGGGCCGCGTAGTGTACGGCGCTTCCGGCCCGGATGCGTGCCGGCCCCCAGGCACCCGGCGCGACCTCGAGCCAGTGGGGCTCGCAGCCCGCCGGCGGCGCGCCCTGGCGTAGAATTGCCGGCCCTGTCCTGCCCCCTCGCCCGACATGCGCTGGTACGGAAAATTGCTGGGTTTCATCGCCGGCGCGCTGCTGGTCCGGGCCAACCCGCTATTGGGCGCGCTGATCGGCTTGCTGCTCGGCCACGCCGTGGACCGGGGCTGGTTCAAATCCGAGCGTGACGACCCGTACCGGGAGCTCGGCGTGCCCGCCGACGCCACCGCCGCCGAAATCGACCTGGCCTACCGCCGCCTGATGTCGCAGTACCACCCCGACAAGGTGGCCAGCGCGACGCCGGAGCTGCAGCGCCAGGCCGAGCGCCGCGCCAGCCAGATCAACGCCGCCTACGACCGCATCCAGCGCCGCCGCCAGCGCTGATTCCACCGGAGACCGACATGTCCGACTGCATCATCGCCCCGTCCATCCTTTCGGCCGACTTCGCGCGCCTGGGCGAGGAGGTCGACAACGTGCTGGCCGCCGGCGCCGACTGGGTGCATTTCGACGTGATGGACAACCACTACGTGCCCAACCTGACCATCGGCCCGATGGTGTGCCAGGCGCTGCGCAAGCACGGCGTAAGCGCGCCGATTGATGTGCATTTGATGGTCGAGCCGGTGGATCGCATCGTCCCGGACTTCGCCGAGGCCGGCGCCACGTACATCAGCTTCCACCCGGAAGCCAGCCGCCACGTCCACCGCACCATCCAGTTGATCAAGTCGCACGGCTGCAAGGCCGGCGTGGTGCTCAACCCGGCGACCCCGGTGGACTTCCTCGACTGGGTGCTCGAAGACCTCGACCTGGTGCTCCTGATGTCGGTCAACCCGGGGTTCGGCGGCCAGGCCTTCATTCCCTCGGCGCTGGACAAGTTGCGCGCGGTGCGCAAGAAGATCGATGCGCTCGGCAAGCCGATCCGGCTGGAGATCGATGGCGGGGTCAAGGCCGACAACATCGCCGAAATCGCCGCCGCCGGTGCCGATACCTTCGTCGCCGGTTCGGCGATCTTCAATGCCCCCGATTACGCCAGCGTCATCGCCAAGATGCGCGCGGCGGTGGCGGCGGCACGATGAGCACTACTGCGCTGGCGATCCGCCCGGCCACGCCGGAAGACGCGGCGTTGCTGCACGAGCTGGTCACCGCGCTGGCGGTCTACGAGCGCGAACCGGACGCGGTGAAGGCGAGCGTCGAGGACTTGCGCAACAGCTTGTTCGGCGCCAACGCCACCGCGCATGCGCTGATCTGCGAGCAGGCCGGCCAGGCGGTGGGTTTTGCCGTGTACTTCTTCAATTACTCGACCTGGCTGGGCCGCAATGGCCTGTACCTGGAAGACCTGTTCGTGCGCCCGGAGCATCGGGGCAATGGCGCCGGCCTGGCGTTGCTGCGGCATCTGGCCGGCGTGGCGGTGGCGCGCGGTTGTGGCCGCTTCGAGTGGGCGGTGCTGGACTGGAACCAGCCGGCGATCGACTTCTACCGCGCCGCCGGTGCCAGGCCCATGGACGAGTGGACGGTCTATCGGATGGAAGGCCAGGCGCTGCGGGACTTCGCCGGCGGCGGCTGAGCCGCGCTGGCCGCGTCGATCGGAGTTGCCGGGGGAGGGACCGATGGCCCCGATCGACGCGGACGCTTGCCGCTTTCGAAGTGCGCCGCGGGAGAGAGTGCGCGGCGCCTTGAACGAGGCCGGCCCCTTGGCCGCCCTCTCTGCTGCTGCGGAACCGGCGTGCTGCCGATCCCGTCGAATATTGGAGGCTGATCCTGCCTCCGCCCGTCGTCCCTGCTATGGCCTTCTACGTTAGGCCGCTTCGGTTACATCGGCGTGACACGGCCAGCGCAGTGCGCGGCAGCCATCGAACGCGTTCACGGAGGGCCGGCAGCGCGCTTGCTAGCGTGCAGGCAACCCCCGCACACCCGGACCTTGCATGCAGCCCAGGCGCTGGCGACTCATCCTCAATGGCAAATCGGCAGGCAACGACGACGTGCGCAGCGCGGTGGCCGCCTGGCGCGAACAGGGCATCGATCTCGACGTGCGGGTGACCTGGGAAAGTGGCGACGCCGAGCGTTACGTCGCCGAGGCCATCGCCGACGGCGTGGATACGGTGATCGCCGGGGGTGGCGACGGCACCCTCAGCGAGGTGGCCACGACCTTGGCCCACCGCGACGAGCCGGCCGCCGCTTTACCCACGTTGGGCCTGCTGCCGCTGGGCACCGCCAATGATTTCGCCAGCGCTGCCGGGATCCCTGTGGCGCCAGACGAGGCGCTCGGCCTGATCGCCGGGCGCCCGGCCGAACCCTTCGACCTGCTGCGCATCGAGACCAGCGACGAGGTGCAGTGGTGCGCCAACGTCGCCAGTGGCGGCTTCGGCACCCAGGTGACGGTCGAGACCCACGATGGTTTGAAGGATCTGCTTGGTGGCCTGGCCTACCTCATCACCGGGTTGTCGCGCCTGGGCCGCATCGATCCGGTGCAAGCGCGCCTGCAAGGCCCCGGCTTCGCCTGGCAAGGCGGCTTCGTCGCCCTGGGCGTAGGCAATGGCCGCCAGGCTGGCGGTGGCCAGGCCCTGTGCCCGGACGCCCGCATCGACGACGGTCTGCTGGATGTCACGATCATTCCCGAACTGGATGGCGAGATCGCCGGCACGCTCGGGGCCTTGGTCACCGGCGGCAAGCGCGCGGCGCTCGAACACGTCGCGGTGCGCCGGCGGCTGCCGTGGCTGGAGATAGAAAGCGACGCCGCCATCACCTTGAACCTCGACGGCGAGCCGCTACAGGCCACGCGCTTCCGCATCGACTGCGTGCGCCACCGCCTGCGCCTGCACCTGCCGGCCGAGTGCCCGCTGCGCGAAAACGCGCCGTCGGACTGAGGCTTTCGGTGCGGTCGTTTCGTTGGAAACGGCGCCGACACCGGCCAGGGGTTTGGGTTAAAGTGTGGCCGTGTCCACTCTGACGACCCCGCGTTCCTTCTCTTCCGCTCGCCGCTGGTGGCGATGGTGGCCCGTAGCCGTCGTCCGTCCCGCCACCACGTCCTCCCGGAAGGAAAGTCGTCTTGATCACTGCCGAGCAGTTCCAGCAGCAGGCCGCTGAAGGCCATACTCGAATCCCCGTCGTCCGCGAAGTGCTGTCGGATCTCGACACGCCGCTTTCGGTCTACCTGAAGCTCGCCGACGGCCCCTATACCTATCTGTTCGAATCGGTCGAAGGCGGCGAGCGCTTCGGTCGCTATTCCATCATTGGCCTGCCGGCGCGGCGGGTCTACAGCTTCCGCGGCCACACGCTGGAAGTGAGCGAGCTGGGCGAAGTGCTGGAAACGCGCGAAGTCGCCGACCCGCTGGCTGAAGTCGAAGCGCTGCGCGCAGAGCATTCGGTGCCGCGCTTCGATGGCCTGCCGGGGTTTACCGGTGGCTTGGTCGGCTGGTTCGGCTTCGAGTGCATCCAGTACATCGAGCCGCGCCTGGCCGCCGCCGACAAGCCCGACGAGCTCGGCACGCCCGACATCCTGCTGATGCTGTCCGAAGAACTGGCGGTGTTCGACAACCTCAAGGGCCGCTTGTACCTGATCGTGCACGCCGACCCGCGCCAGCCGCAGGCATTCGCCCGTGCCAACCGCCGCCTGGACGAGTTGTCGCACCGGCTGCGCCAGGCCGGCGCCGGCTACCCGCAGGCACAGGTCTCCGACGCGATCGACGAGCAGGATTTCCGTTCCTCTTTCACCCGCGAGCAGTACCAGGAAGTAGTGCGCAAGGCGCAGGAATACGTGCGTGCCGGCGACATTTTCCAGGTCGTGCCTTCGCAACGCCTGCGCGTGCCGTTCCGGGCGCGGCCGATCGATGTGTATCGCGCGCTGCGGGCGCTCAACCCCTCGCCGTACATGTACTACGTCGATGTCGGCGGCACCCAGGTGGTCGGCTCCTCGCCGGAAATCCTGGCGCGGCTGCGCGACGGCGTGGTCACGGTGCGGCCGATCGCCGGCACTCGTCCGCGCGGCGCCACTCCCGAGCAGGACCTGGCGCTGGAAGCGGAATTGCTGGCCGATCCGAAGGAGCGCGCCGAACACGTGATGTTGATCGACCTCGGCCGCAACGACGTCGGCCGCGTTGCCGAGGCCGGCACGGTGCAGGTGGGCGAGCAGTTCGTGATCGAGCGCTATAGCCACGTCATGCATATCGTCAGCGAGGTCACCGGCAAGCTGAAGCCGGGGCTGAGCTACAGCGACGTGCTGCGCGCGACCTTCCCGGCCGGCACCGTGAGCGGCGCGCCGAAGATCCGCGCGCTGGAAATCATTCGCGAGCTGGAGCCGGTACGCCGCAACGTCTATTCCGGTGCGGTCGGCTATATCGGCTGGCATGGCGATGCCGACACCGCCATCGCCATCCGCACCGCGGTGATCCAGGACGGGTACCTGTATGTCCAGGCCGGCGGCGGCGTGGTCTACGACTCGGACCCCGATGCCGAATGGCAGGAAACCATGAACAAGGGCCGCGCGCTGTTCCGCGCCGTGGCCCAGGCCGCGAAGGGGCTGTGAGCGTGACCGCAATCGACAGCTCTGCGCCGGCGCGGATCGGTTTTCGCAACGACTACAGCGAAGGTGCCCACCCGCGCCTGCTGCAGGCGCTGGCCGCGGCCAGTGACGAGCAGAACGCCGGCTACGGGCTGGACCGCCACAGCGAACGCGCCGCGGCGCTGATCCGCACCGCCTGCGCCCAGCCGGACGCACAGGTACACCTGCTCGCCGGCGGCACCCAGACCAACCTCACCGCGATCGGCGCGTTCCTGCGCCCGCACCAGGCGGTGATCTCGGCGGAAACTGGCCACATCGCCGTGCACGAGACCGGCGCGATCGAACTGACCGGCCACAAGGTGCTGACCGCGCCGGCGGCCGACGGCAAGCTCAGCCCGTCGGCAATCCAGGCATTGCTGGATACCCACGACAACGAACACCTGGTGCAGCCGCGCCTGGTGTACGTCTCCAATACCACCGAGCTCGGCACGATCTACCGGCGCGCCGAGCTGGAGGCGATCGCGCAGCTATGCCGTGCGCGCGGATTGCTGCTGTTCCTCGATGGCGCCCGCCTTGGCGCGGCGCTGACCGCCGAGGGCAACGACCTGACCCTGGCCGATATCGCCGCGCTGACCGATGCCTTCTATATCGGTGGGACCAAGAACGGCGCCTTGCTTGGCGAAGCGCTGGTGATCGTGAACCCGGCGCTGCAAGCGGACTTCCGCTACCTGCTCAAACAACGCGGCGCCCTGTTGGCCAAGGGCATGGTGTTGGGCACGCAGTTCGCCGCGTTGTTCGAAGATGGGCTGTTCTTCGCCCTGGCCGAACATGCCAACCGCATGGCGCGGCATTTGCGCGAGGGGCTGGAAAAGGCCGGCGCGCGCTTCGTGGTGGACTCGCCGACCAACCAGCAGTTCATCCTCGTCAGCCCGGCGCAGTTGCAGGCATTGGCCAGCCGCTACGACTTCGAGCGCTGGGAGACCCGTGCCGATGGCGAGGGGGTGATCCGCTTTGTCACCTCGTGGGCGACCACGGCGGCGATGGTGGATACGTTGTGCCAGGACTACGCCGCGATCGCGGCCCCTTGAACCCATGACAGAAGGAATCGTCAGCATGCGCCGTCTTGCCATCGTGTTGCTCTCGTCCTGCCTGCTGCTGGCACCGTTGCTGGCCAGCGCGCAGGTCAACAGCCTGCCTTCGCAGCCGCATTTGTTGGTGCGGGGCAAGGCGGAGCGTGAAGTCATCCCCGACCGCTTCAGCATCAGCGTGCAGTTGGAGCAGAAGGACGCGTCGCCGGAGATCGCGCGCACGCGCGTTCAGGCCGATGCGGCGACCGTGCTGGCCCTGTTCAAGGCGCACAAGGCGCTGCCGGAGACAGTCGAGGCTTCGTCCTTGTCTATCTCGCCGAGCAGCCGCTACGTGGATGGTCGCCAGATCTTCGACGGCACCCAGGTGAGTCGCAGGCTGTCGGCGACCTTCAGCCAGCTCGCAGACGTGCGCGCCGTGCTGGGCGGACTGCAGACCAGCGAGCATCTGCAAGTGACCGGCATCTCTCCGTTCTACAGCGATGAGGTGCGCGTGCGCGGCGAGCTCAAGCGCGATGCCGCCGAGCAGACGCGCGCCAATGCACGCAACCTGGCCGAAGCCTATGGCGTGCAACTCGGCGGGCTTTACACCATCTCCGAGGTCGCGCCGAACTTCGCCTATGGCATCCAGGCCGGCAGCTGGGGGGGAATGACCCGGCAGGGTCGGCCGATGCCGCCTTCGCCGCCAGCGCCCATGAGCGACATCGGCGAAGCGCGCGCGGCCGACAAGATCCGCGGTGAATCCCTCGAAGCCGGCAGCATCACCCTCACCGAATACGTCTACGCGATCTTCCTGATCGCCTCCTGAGATCGCCCCCATGTTGCTGATGCTCGACAACTACGACAGCTTCACCTACAACCTCGTGCAGTACCTGCAGGCGCTCGGCGCCGAGGTCATGGTGGTGCGCAACGATGCGATGAGCGTCGAGCAGATCGCCGCGCTGCGGCCCGAGCGCATCGTCGTCTCGCCCGGCCCGTGCACGCCGAACGAGGCCGGCGTCTCCCTGCAGCTGATCGAACGAATGGGGCCGACCACGCCGATCCTGGGCGTCTGCCTCGGCCACCAGGGCATTGGCCAGGTCTACGGCGGCGATGTGATTCGCGCCGGCAACATCATGCATGGCAAGACCTCGCCGATCCGCCATGAAGGCAAGGGCGTGTTCGCCGGCTTGCCGGATCGCTACGAGGCCACCCGCTATCACTCGCTGGTGGTGGACAAGCACACGCTGCCGGAGGTACTCGAAGTCACCGCCTGGACCGAGAACCCGGATGGCTCGATGGAGGAGATCATGGGCCTGCGTCATCGCCAGTATCCGGTGGAGGGCGTGCAGTTCCACCCCGAATCGATCCTCACCGAACACGGCCACGCCTTGTTGCGCAACTTCCTCGAACGCCCGCTGTGAGTACCATGACCTTCTCCCCCCAGGAAGCGCTGCAGCGCACGATCGAACACCGCGAGATCTTCTTCGACGAGATGGTCATGCTGATGCGGCAGATCATGCGCGGCGAGGTCTCCGAGCCGATGACCGCCGCCATCCTCACCGGCCTGCGGGTCAAGAAGGAGACCGTGGGCGAAATCGCCGGCGCTGCGCAGGTGATGCGCGAGTTCTCGCGCACCGTGGAAGTGGCCGACCGCAGTCACCTGGTCGACATCGTCGGCACCGGCGGCGATGGCTCGCATACCTTCAATATTTCCACCTGCACGATGTTCGTCGCTGCAGCCGCCGGCGCGCGCGTGGCCAAGCACGGCAACCGCAGCGTGTCGTCCAAGTCCGGCAGCGCCGATGCGTTGGAGGCGTTGGGGGCAGTCATCGAGTTGCAACCGCAGCAGGTGGCGCAGGCGATCGAGCGCAGCGGCATCGGCTTCATGTTCGCGCCGGTGCACCACCCGGCGATGAAGGTGGTGGCGCCGGTACGGCGCGAGATGGGCGTGCGCACGATCTTCAACATCCTCGGGCCGCTGACCAACCCGGCCGGCGCGCCGAGCATCCTGATGGGCGTGTTTCATCCCGACCTGGTCGGCATCCAGGCGCGCGTACTGCATGAACTCGGCGCCGAACGCGCGCTGGTGGTGTGGGGCCGCGATGGCATGGACGAGCTCTCGCTCGGCGCCGGCACCCTGGTTGGCGAATTGCGCGATGGCCAGGTGCGCGAATACGAACTACACCCGGAAGACTTCGGCATCGCCATGTCGCACAGCCGCAACCTCAAGGTGGCCGATCCCGACGAATCGCGGGCGATGCTGCTGGGCGTGCTCGAAAACCGTCCGGGGCCGGCGCTGGATATCGTCGCCTTCAACGCCGGCGCGGCGCTCTACGTGGCCGGCGTGGCCAGCGATATCGCCGATGGCATCGCGCGCGCGCGCGCGGCCATCGCCGACGGCAGCGCGCGCGCCAAGCTGCGCGAATTCGTCGCGCTGACCCGCGAACTGGCCTCGGCATGAGGCGGCTGCGTGATGGCCGCGCTGCCGGCTTTGGCCGATAATGCGCGGTCTTCCGGATTCCTTGCGATGAGCGACATTCTCAACACCATCCTGGCCCGCAAGGGTGAAGAAATCGCCGAGCGCAGCGCGCGCGTGCCGTTGGCCGAGGTCATCGCGCGTGCCGCCGACGCTTCGCCCGTGCGCGGCTTTGCCGAGGCCCTGCAGGCGGCGGTGGCGCGCGGCGAGCCGGCGGTGATCGCCGAAGTGAAGAAGGCCAGCCCCTCCAAGGGCGTGATCCGGCCGGACTTCCGCCCGGCCGACATTGCCGTGAGCTATGAATTCGGCGGCGCCAGCTGCCTGTCGGTGCTGACCGACGTCGATTTCTTCCAGGGCGCCGACGATTACCTGCGCCAGGCCCGCGAAGCCTGCACGCTGCCGGTGCTGCGCAAGGACTTCACCGTCGATCCCTACCAGGTCTACGAAGCACGCGCATTGGGCGCCGACTGCATCCTGCTGATCGTCGCCGCGCTCGACGACGGCCAGCTGGCCGACCTGTCCGGGCTCGCCCTGCAACTGGGGATGGACGTGCTGGTGGAAGTGCACGACATCGACGAGTTGGAGCGCGCGATCCAGGTGCCGGTGCCGCTGATCGGCATCAACAACCGCAACCTGCGCACGTTCGAGGTGACGCTGGACACCACGTTGGCCATGCGCACGGCGGTGCCGCGCGATCGCCTGCTGGTGACCGAGAGCGGCATCCTGGCGCCTGAGGATGTGGCGCTGATGCGCGGGCAGGGCGTCAATGCCTTCCTGGTGGGCGAGGCCTTCATGCGCGCCGAGGAACCGGGCGATGCGCTGCGCGAGCTGTTCTACCCGTGAGCGCAGCGCAGGCCACGCTCAAGCCGCTGGTCGTGTTCGACTTCGACCACACCCTGTATGACGGCGACTCCGGCAGCCACTTGTTCGCCTGGCTGATCCGGCGCAACCCGTTGCGGCTGCTGGCGGCGTTGCTGCTGACGCCGCTGCTGGGACCGCTGGTGGCGTTCCTTCCGACCCGCCGCCATGGCATTTCCGGCTATGTCTGGATCGCCACGTTCGGGCTCAAGGACGCGCGCGCGTTCAACCGGGTCATCGATGCCTACGTGCTGGCGCACCGGGCGACGCTCCGGGCACGGCTGCTGCCGCATGCGCTGGACGTGTTCGCAGGCCACCGCCGCGCCGGCGATCGCGTGGTGGTGGCCACGGGCGCACCGCCCGAGTTGGCGCGCGCGATCCTGGCGTTCGTCGCGCATGAAGACGTGCCGGTGGTGGGCAGCCTGATCGGCCCGCGCCTGGGTGGCGTGGGCGCGTTGCGCCATTGCCACAACGAGGAAAAGATGCGGATGCTGCGCGAGCTGGGCTTCGGCGACATCGCCATTGCCTATTCCGACAGCACCGCCGACCTGCCGCTACTGCAGGCCGCGCGCGCGCCGGTGGTGGTCAACCCGAAGCCGCGGCGGGTGGCGTACTTCCGGCAGGTGCTGCCGCCGGGTACGCCGATCCTCAACTGGGGCTGCGAGGATCGCGGCGGCACGCCCCTGGACGCGTAAGGCGTCTTTCAGCGCGTTCCGTACAAGACCACGGTCTTGCCGCGCGCATGCAGCAGGCCGTCGGCTTGCAGCTTCTTCAGCACCCGGCCGGCCATCTCCCGCGAGCAGCCCACCAGCCGCGCCAGCTCCTGGCGCGAGACGCGCAGCTGGGTGCCCTGCGGGTGGCTCATCGCCTCCGGCTCGTGGGCAAGGTCGTGCAAGGTGCGCACGATGCGGTCGGTGACATCGAGGAAGGCCAGGCGGCTGGCTTTGCGGGTGGTGTCGAGCAGCCGTTTGGAAAGCTGAATGCCGATCGCGTAGAGCAGCCGCGGGGCGTCGGCGGCCAGGCTGCTCTGCAGCAGCTGGTGCAGGCGCTCGTAGCTGATCTCGGCCAGCTCGCACTGGCTACGGGTGCGCAGGATCACCTCGCGTGTGTCCGATTCGATGAACAAGCCCATCTCGCCGACGAATTCGCCGGCACCGAAGTAGCCCAGGACGAGCTCGCGGTCGTCCTCCTCCTCGGCAATGATGCTGATCGAGCCGCTGACCACGTAATAGAGCGTGCCGGCGGGATCGCCGGGGCGGAAGACATCGGTGCGCGTCGGGTAGCGGCGGCGGTGGCTGTGGGCGAGGAAGCGCTCGATCGTAGCCGCATCCAGGGTCAGCGGCGTGGTCGCTTGGCGGACGGCTGTCATACCTGTGCTGTTACCTGGGCTCATGGCGGTTCCGCGGCTCAATTCCTGAAGCTTAACGGGATGACTCCTCCGAGGTAAACCGTTGTCTTCAAACAGCCGTTCCGCTGCCGGGCGCTTTGGCCCATAATTCCCCCTTTCCCGTCCCCCATAGGAACGACCGCCGTGGTCAAGCCGTTGCCTCGCCTGAGGCTGCAGGGTTTCAACAACCTCACCAAGGCGCTGAGCTTCAACATCTACGACGTCTGCTACGCCCGCACCGAAGAAGAGCGCCAGCGTTACATCGAGTACATCGACGAGCAGTACGACGCCGATCGCCTGACCCAGATCCTGACGGATGTTGCCGAGATCATCGGCGCCAACATCCTCAATATCGCCCGTCAGGACTACGACCCGCAGGGCGCTTCGGTGACGATCCTGATCTCCGAAGAGCCGGTGATCGACAAGAAGCAGGCCGGCAAGGAGCTGATCTCCGATGCCGTGGTCGCGCACATGGACAAGAGCCACATCACCGTCCATACCTACCCCGAGACCCACCCGCAGGAAGGTATCGCCACCTTCCGCGCCGATATCGACGTCGCCACCTGCGGCGTGATTTCGCCGCTGAAGGCGTTGAACTACCTGATCGAGTCGCTCGAATCGGACATCGTGATCATGGACTACCGCGTCCGTGGCTTCACCCGCGATGTGCGCGGCAAGAAGCATTTCATCGACCACAAGATCAACTCGATCCAGAACTTCCTGGCCAAGAACGTCAAGTCGCGTTACGAGATGTTCGATGTCAACGTCTACCAGGAAAACATCTTCCACACGAAGATGCACCTGAAGGACTTCGACCTGGACCAGTACCTGTTCGAAGAGAAGGCCAAGAACCTGTCGTTCAAGGAACGCATGAAGATCGAG
>Ga0160435_1000189_pt1 | contig 30934 bp, 30 predicted proteins | sample HID1973K_E0MG_FD_108213 | JGI IMG/M metagenome (GOLD analysis project Ga0160435, IMG submission 108213) | Enriched mosquito-associated microbial communities from UW Madison campus, WI, USA - HID1973K_E0 MG | ecosystem: Host-associated > Arthropoda: Insects > Digestive system > Unclassified ...
CCTTGGCCATTACAGCAACCCCTTCTGCTTGAGTGCGGCCACCAGTTCGGCGGCATCCTTCACCATCACGCCGCGGCTGCGCTTGGCCGGCGGGGCGTAACGGGTGGTCTTGAGGCTGTCGTTTGCCTCCACGCCGAGGTCGGCGAAGGGCAGGGTCTCCATGGGCTTGCTCTTGGCCTTCATGATGTCCGGCAGCTTGATGAAGCGCGGCTCGTTCAGGCGCAGGTCGGTGGTGACCACCGCGGGCAGGTCCACTTCCAGGGTTTCCAGGCCGGCGTCGACCTCGCGGGTCACGGTCGCCTTGCCGTCGGCCACGACCAGCTTGGAGGCGAACGTCGCCTGCGGGCGGCCCCACAGGGTGGCCAGCATCTGGCCGGTCTGGTTGGCGTCGTCGTCGATCGCCTGCTTGCCGAGGATCACCAACTGCGGCTGTTCCTTCTCGACCAGCTTGAGCAGGGCACGGGCGGCGGTGAGCGGCTGGATGGCCGCGTCGGTGACCACGTGGATGGCGCGATTGGCGCCCATCGCCAGGCCATTGCGGAGGTGTGCGGCGGCGTCGGCCGGGGCGAGGGTGACGACCACCACCTCGGTGGCGATGCCGGCGTCGCGCAGGCGCAGGGCCTCTTCCAAGGCGATTTCATCGAAGGGGTTGGGCGAGAGCTTGACGCCGTCGGTCACCACGCCGGAGCCGTCCGGCTTGACCTGGATGCGGACGTTGTAGTCCACCACGCGCTTGTAGGCGACGAGGATTTTCATCTTGTACGAGATCCTTCAGCTGTAACGGGAAGGCCCGGCCGCGGCGGCTGGCGCGGGGCAGTGGAGCGATTTTAGCCGGCAATGGGGGTCCGTGCGATGGCGTATGGTATTGCTGCGGTGCAGTAAGCCTGGCTGAATCTGCGGGTGCGGGCCCCCGCCCAAAGCGGCTATTCTTCCCCACCTTTGTTTATGGCCTGTGTGCCTTTGGAGACGTGGGTGGCAACTTGGCTCGTAACCGGCGGCGCCGGATTCATTGGCGGGAATTTCGTCCGCGAAGCGGTCTCTCGCGGGGTCAAGGTCGTCAACCTGGACTTGCTCACCTATGCCGGCAACCTGAACACGTTGGCTTCGCTCGACGGTGATCCAAACCACGTCTTCGTTCAAGGCGACATCGGCGACCGCGCCCTGGTCTCGCGCCTGCTCGCCCAGCACCAGCCGGATGCGGTGCTGAACTTCGCTGCCGAAAGCCATGTCGACCGCTCTATCGACGGGCCCGGCGCCTTCATCCAGACCAACGTGGTCGGCACCCTGGGCCTGCTGGAAGCCACCCGCGATTACTGGAAGGCCCTGCCGGACGACCGCCGCGAAGCCTTCCGTTTCCTGCACGTCTCCACCGACGAGGTCTACGGCACGCTCGGCGAGACCGGCAAGTTCACCGAAACCACGGCGTATGCGCCGAACTCGCCGTACTCGGCCTCGAAGGCCGCCTCGGACCACCTGGTCCGCGCCTTCCATCACACCTACGGGCTGCCGGTCCTCACCACCAACTGCTCGAACAATTACGGCCCGTACCACTTCCCGGAAAAGCTCATCCCGCTGGTGATTGCGAAGGCCTTGGCCGGCGAACCGCTGCCGGTCTATGGCGACGGCAAGCAGGTGCGCGACTGGCTGTTCGTCAGCGATCACTGCGAGGCCATCCGTACGGTGCTCGCCCAGGGCAGGGTGGGCGAGACCTATAACGTCGGCGGCAACGCCGAGCGCCAGAATATTGAAGTGGTTCGTGCGATCTGCGCCCTGCTGGACGAGCGCCGCCCGCGTGCCGATGGCCAATCGCGCGCCACCCAGATCACCCATGTCACCGACCGCCCCGGCCACGACCGCCGCTACGCGATCGACGCCTCCAAGCTGAAGGACGAGTTGGGCTGGGAGCCCAAGCACACCTTCGAACAGGGCATCGCGTTCACGGTGGACTGGTACCTCGACAACCAGGCCTGGGTCCAGGGCGTGCTCGACGGCAGCTACCGCCTCGAACGCATCGGCACCGCCGCCTGATCACGGAGCGATCAAGATGAGTAAGCGCAAGGGCATCATCCTCGCCGGCGGCTCCGGCACCCGGCTGTATCCCATCACCAAGGGCGTCAGCAAGCAGCTGCTGCCGGTGTACGACAAGCCGATGATCTATTACCCGCTCAGTGTACTGATGCTGGCGGGCATCCGCGATGTGTTGATCATCAACACGCCGCACGAGCAGACGTTGTTCCAGAACCTGCTGGGCGATGGTTCGCAGTGGGGCATGAACATCCAGTACGCGGTGCAGCCAAGTCCGGATGGGTTGGCGCAGGCCTACCTGATTGGACGCGACTTCGTTGCCGGCCAACCGAGCTGCCTGGTGTTGGGCGACAACATCTTCCACGGTCATGGGCTGACCGAGACGCTGCGCCGTGCCGATGCACGTGAGGATGGTGCCACCGTGTTCGGCTACTGGGTCAATGATCCGGAGCGCTACGGCGTGGCCGAGTTCGACGCCGGCGGCAAGGTGATCGGTTTGGAAGAGAAGCCGGCCCAGCCGCGTTCGCACTACGCCGTCACGGGGCTGTACTTCTACGATGGCCGCGCCAGCGACTACGCCGCCGCGCTGAAGCCTTCGCCACGTGGCGAACTGGAGATCACCGATCTCAATCGCTGCTATCTCGACGACGGCTCGTTGCACCTGGAGGCGTTGGGTCGCGGCTATGCCTGGCTGGATACCGGTACCCACCAGTCATTGCACGAGGCGGCGAACTTTATCGAGACGATTCAGGCACGCCAAGGCCTGCAGGTGTGCTGCCCGGAGGAGATTGCCTACGGACAAGGTTGGATCACGACGGAAGATCTGCAGCGACTCGCCGCACCTCTGTCCAAGAACGCCTACGGCAAGTACCTGCATGAGCTGGCACTACGGGGGAAGGTGTTTTGAAGCTGATCGAAACTGCGCTGCCGGGCTGTTTGATCATCGAGCCTCAGGTGCATGGTGATGCACGCGGCTTCTTCTTCGAAACCTGGAATGCGGAACGCTTTGCGGCGCAGGGCCTGCCGGCACGCTTCGTTCAAAGTAACCTGTCTTCATCGGCCAAGGGTGTGCTGCGCGGCCTGCACTATCAATGGCCGCGCCCACAAGGCAAGCTCGTCAGCGTGCTGGAAGGAGAGGTGTACGACGTCGCGGTGGACATCCGTCGCGGCTCGCCCCATTTTGGCCGTTGGACCGCCGCGATCCTCAGTGGAGAGAATCGGCGCCAGTTCTGGATTCCCGAGGGGTTTGCCCATGGGTTCGCAGTGCTATCCGAACGTGCGGTGTTTCATTACCTGTGCACAGATGTCTATGTGAAGGAAGGCGACGCCGCAATCCGCTGGAATGACGCCAGAATTGGTGTTGACTGGCCGATCAGCGATCCGCTCCTTTCCAACAAGGACCTGTCTGCTCCGTTCCTTGATGACATCTTCGACGAACGGTTGCCAGAGTATCCCGCGTGACGGTGCTGGTCCTCGGCGCGAACGGGCAGGTCGGGCGCGAACTCTTGGGTGCGCTCCCGTCGAGATATAGGACAGAGGCCGCGACGCGCACCGGTCTTTTGCCTGGCGGTGGCGCCTGCAACGTTGCAGATTTTCGTGATGTCGGCTCGCTGACGCGGCTGCTCGATCGACTACGCCCGCGGGTCGTAGTGAACGCGGCGGCCTATACCGCTGTCGACCGCGCCGAGGATGAGCATGATCTGGCGTTCCGGGTCAACGCCGAGGCGCCCGACGCAATCGCGCAATGGTGTGCAAGACACGATGCGCTGATGGTCCATTACTCGACTGACTATGTGTTTGATGGCACGGGTCATCGCCCCTACAAGCCTGACGATCCAACCGGCCCGCTGGGCGTGTACGGCGAAAGCAAGCTGGCCGGTGAACAGGCGGTGCTAGCTTCGAAAGCACACTCGATGATCCTGCGGACGTCATGGGTCTTCGCCGCCCATGGCCATAACTTCCTCCGCACTATGCTGCGGCTGGCCGCCGAGAAGAGCGAACTCCGCATCGTGGCTGACCAGATCGGGACGCCCACCTCGGCTGCGCTCGTCGCGGACGTGACGGCCCGCATCCTAGGCGCAGTTCCTACCGGTGGTGGGCTGTGGCACCTGGTCGCCACTGGGCAGACGACATGGCATGGATTTGCCGAGGAGATTTTCGCTCAGGCCGCGCGCGCTGGGATGATCCAACGCAGCCCGACTGTCGTCCCGATTCCAAGCAGTGAATTTCCAACGCCTGCGCGCCGCCCTGGGTATTCATGCCTTGATACCGGTTCGCTTGTCGAGACCTTCGACGTCAACCTGCCGGAGTGGCGCGAGGGTGTAGCGGCAGTGTTGAAAGAGCTGCGCGGAGCGTAAGCTCAGCCTGGCCAGAGAAACACGGTTTCGGATGTCCGCGGAGGGGCGGCATGACTGAAGCGACGTATTACTTGCATATACCCAAGACTGGCGGCACTTCGCTGATCTCATTCTTGAACGCGCAATATTGTCCGGCGCGGGTATGCCCGGCCCAACTGTTGCCCGAGCTGTTCGAAATCGATCCAGCTCAACTCGCTCAGTACCAATTTTTCCGTGGACACCTGTGGTACGGGCTGGATAGCTATGTCGGGCGGAAGCTGCGTTACCTGACGATGCTGCGCGATCCCATTCGGCGGACCGTGTCCTGGTACATGCACGTGCGCCGCGACGCGGGCGCCTATCGGCATCGGCAGGTCGTGAGCGAGGCGTGGTCGCTCCTTGATTTCGTCACGGACGAGTCCACCAGCTGGGACCTGATCAATACACAGACCTTGTTCCTGGCGGTTGATCTGGACTACCGGCAATTGGCCGCCGACCCCGTTGGATACGGCCAGCGGATCGTGCGCGAACACGCCTTCCGTCGGGGCGACCGATCATTGCTGGAGCGGGCCAAGCGCCGGCTTGAAACAATGGATTTCTTTGGAATTACCGAGCGCATGCAGGATTCGATGTATTTGCTGGCGCACACCTTCGATTTCGATCCTGGATTCCCGGAGCAGCACCTGAATGTCTCGAGCGAGCGGCCGGCCAGTGAGGGGTTGTCGGCGGAGGCCGTGCATGCCATCGAAGAGCGCACGGTACTGGACAGGGAGCTGTATCAGTGGGGCCAGGCGTTATTCGCCGAGCGATACGGGCAAATGGTCCGTTCCCTGGTGATCGAGCATGCCATGCGCAAGGGCAATGCAGGACGGGTATGGCGTCCGCCGCTGAAGGCCTGCTCCTGGCCCGTAATCCAACTGAAGGTGCTGGCTTGCCCCCAAGAGGCATTGGCGAATGAGGTCTTTGCGGTGCAGGTGGCGATCTGGAATGGATCGGAGGAATGGCTGAGCAGCCGCCTGCCTCATCCAGTGCACGTGGCCTACCATTGGCGGGACAGCAAGTCCGGTCAGACCGTGGTGTATGACGGCCAGCGGAGCCCATTGCGCGGCGATCTGAGGGCCGGTACAGGCATCATCATGGATGCGATTGTAAAAGCCCCGCCGCATGTAGGGCAGTACGTTCTGGAAACCAGGATTGTCCAGGAAGGGGTTTGTTGGGCCGAGCCCGCGGACACGGCACAGTGCGACGTTCTCGTAGCAGTACGATGAGTAGCCAATAGAAACGGCGGCCCGAGGGCCGCCGTGTCCTGATTGCGTCGTCAGGCCGCTCAAGCCCGCCCGTACGTATCCTCAAACCGCACGATATCGTCTTCACCCAGATAGCTGCCCGACTGCACTTCGATCAGCTCCAGCGGCAGCTTGCCCGGGTTGCGCAAACGGTGGGTCACGCCCAACGGGATATAGGTGCTCTGGTTCTCGGTGAGCAACAGGACTTCGTCACCGCGCGTTACCTCGGCGGTACCGCTGACCACGATCCAGTGCTCGGCGCGGTGGTGGTGCATCTGCAGGCTGAGCGTGGCACCCGGCTTGACGGTGATGCGCTTGACCTGGAAACGCTGGCCATTGTCGATCGAATCGTAGGCACCCCACGGGCGGTATACCTTGCGATGCCAGGTCGCCTCGGAGCGCTTGTCGCGCTTGATCTGCGCCACGATCTCCTTCACTTCCTGCATGCGTTCGCTCTTGCCGACCAGTACGGCATCCACCGTTTCGACGACGACAACATCGTCCAGGCCGACCAGCGCGATCAAACGATCGCCATAGGCGTAGGTGTTGCGACAGTCGATGGCGATCACGTCGCCATGGTGGGCATTGCCGTCGGGGTCCTGGGGCGAAACATCGCGTAGCGCGGTCCATGAGCCGACATCGCTCCAGCCGGCCTCCAGCGGCACTACGGCTGCGTCGGCGGTCTTTTCCATCACCGCATAGTCGATCGAGTCCGACGGCACCGCGGCGAACGCGGCCTTTTCCAGGCGCACGAAGTCGCTATCGCGCTTGGCCGTTTCCCAGGCCTTGCGCGTGGCGTCGAGCATGCCGGGGTTGAGCTTCTGCAATTCTTCGAGATAGCGCGACGCCTTGAACAGGAACATGCCGCTGTTCCAGAAGTAGGCGCCGGAGGCGACATAACCCTGGGCGGTGGCCAGGTCGGGCTTCTCGACGAAGCGCTCGACCGCGCGCACGCCGGTGCCGTCGACGCCCTTGATATAGCCGTAGCCGGTTTCCGGGCCGGTCGGCACGATGCCGAAGGTGACCAGCTTGCCGGCCTCGGCCTGCGGTGCGGCTTCCTTCACTGCGCGTTGGAAGCCGGCTTCGTCGACGATGACGTGGTCGGAGGGCAACACCAGCAACAGCGCATCCTGGCCCTCGCGCAGCGCTTCCAGCGCGGCGACGGCAATGGCCGGCGCGGTATTGCGGCCCATCGGCTCAAGCAGGATCGCCTGCGGGTTGGCGCCGACCTGCTGCAGTTGCTCGGCGGCGACAAAGCGGTGTTCTTCGTTGGCGACGACCAGCGGCGCACGACCGGCAATGGCCGCCACGCGCTTCCAGGTGGCCTGCAGCATCGTCAGATCGCTGGTGAGTGGCAGGAACTGCTTGGGGTACGACTCGCGTGAGAGTGGCCACAGACGCGTGCCCGAGCCACCGGACAGAATGACGGGGAGGATATCGTTCATCGGCGAAGGATCCTTGCTGTTATCAGCCATTGATAAGGGAAGAAAGTTCATCAGTACGCGCCTGCATCAGCGCCGCATCACCGCGCGCCTCGACATTCAGGCGCAGCAGCGGCTCGGTATTGGAGCTGCGCAGGTTGAAGCGCCAGCTGCCGAAATCGGCGCTGACACCGTCGGTGTGCTCGAGCGTCGGCTCGAGCGGCGCGAAGTGCGCAAGCACACGGGCGACGGAGGCCTTGGCGTCGGCGACCTTGAAGTTGATCTCGCCACTGCACGGGAACGCGGCCATGCGGTCCTCCACCAGCTGCGCCAGCGACTGCCCCGACTGCGACACCAGCTCGGCCAGCAGCAGCCAGGGGATCATGCCGGAGTCGGCGTAGGCGAACTCGCGGAAGTAATGGTGCGCGCTCATCTCGCCGCCGTAGACCGCGTTCTCGGCGCGCATCTTTTCCTTGATGAAGGCGTGGCCGCTCTTGCACAGCACCGGCACGCCACCGGCGGCTTCCACCATCTCCACCGTATTCCAGGTCAGGCGCGGGTCGTGCACGATCTTGCCGCCCGGCTGCTTGCGCAGGATCGCCTGCGCCAGCAGGCCGACCAGGTAATAGCCCTCGATGAAGCGGCCGTTCTCGTCAAAGAAGAAGCAGCGGTCGAAATCGCCGTCCCAGGCAATGCCGAAGTCGGCGCCATGCTGGCGCACCGCTTCGGCGGTGGCGGCGCGGTTGTCCGGCAGCAGCGGGTTGGGGATGCCGTTGGGGAAGTTGCCGTCCGGCTCATGGAACACGCGCACGAACTCGAACGGCAGGTGCGGGGCGAGCAGGTCGACGATGGCGCCGGCGCCGCCGTTGCCGGCGTTGACCACCAGCTTCAGTGGCTTGAGCGCGGCGCGGTCGATGTAGCTCAGCAGGTGTTCGATGTAGGCGGACTTGTCCAGTTCGCTGCGCTGGGTGGCAGCAGCGGCCGCTGGCGGCGCGGTGTCGGCCTCGACGGTGTCGGCGATTGCGAACAGGCCGGTGTCCGAGCTGATCGGCTTGGCGTTCTCGCGCACCAGCTTCATGCCGTTGTAGTCCATCGGATTGTGGCTGGCGGTAACCATCACGCCGCCGGCAGCACCGAGGTGGTCGGTCTGGAAATACACCTCTTCGGTGCCGCACATGCCGATGTCGATCACTTCCCTTCCGGCGCCGCGCAGGCCGGCGGCGACCGCCTGGGCCAGGCCGGGGCTGGTCAGCCGGATGTCGTGGCCGACCACGACCGGCCCGCCGTTGGTCAATTGGGCGGCCATGGCGGTGCCGATGCGGCGGGCCATGTCTTCATTGAGTTCGTCCGGTACTCGGCCACGGATGTCGTAGGCCTTGAAGGCGGGTAGCGTCATGGGGGAGGGGACCTCGCTGCGGGGGACGTTGGAGTTTAGCCGGGCCCCTGGGGGTTTGGCTCGACCTTTGCACGCCGCACCGCGGCGGGACAGGGCGCAGTCAGCCGCTAGAATGGCGGTCTACAGCAATGAATTGAGGGGCGGTGATGAGCAAGTCCCAGGCGGCCGGCGCGCACGGTAAGCAATTTGCCAGTGCAGCGCAGGCCCTGAGTGGCGTAGTGGCCGATGGCCAGACGCTGGCGGTTGGCGGTTTCGGCCTGTGCGGCATTCCAGAAGCCTTGATCGCCGCCCTGCGTGATAGCGGCGTGAAAGACCTGACCGTGATCTCCAACAATGCCGGCGTCGATGGCTTCGGCCTCGGGCTGCTGCTGGAAACACGGCAAATCCGCAAGATGATTTCGTCATACGTCGGCGAGAACAAGGAATTCGAGCGGCAGTTCCTTTCAGGCGAACTGCAGTTGGAATTCAATCCGCAGGGCACGCTGGCCGAGCGCCTGCGCGCGGGCGGCGCCGGCATTCCGGCCTTCTACACCGCTACCGGGTACGGCACGGTCGTGGCCGAAGGCAAGGAAACGCGCGAGTTCGACGGCAAGCACTATGTGATGGAGACCGCACTTCGGGCCGACGTTGCGCTGGTCAAGGCGTGGAAGGCCGACACTTCCGGCAACCTGGTGTTCCGCAAGACGGCGCGCAATTTCAATCCGGCCTGCGCCATGGCTGGGCAGCTGTGCATTGCCGAGGTTGAGGAACTGGTGGAAGTCGGCCAGATCGATCCCGACCAGGTCCACCTGCCCGGCATCTACGTCGACCGCATCGTGGTCAATGCGACGCCTGAAAAGCGCATCGAGCAGCGCACCGTGCGCAAGGAGAACCCCTGATGGCCTGGTCCCGCGATGAGATGGCCGCGCGCGCGGCGCGCGAGCTGAGCGATGGCGCCTACGTCAACCTGGGCATCGGCTTGCCGACGCTGGTGGCCAACCATATTCCCGAAGGCGTGGACGTGTGGTTGCAATCGGAAAACGGACTGCTCGGCATTGGCCCCTTCCCGGCCGAGGATGAGGTCGATGCCGACCTGATCAACGCCGGCAAGCAGACGGTGACCGCGCGGCCAGGCGCCAGCTATTTCGGCAGCCATGATTCCTTCGCGATGATCCGTGGCGGCCATATCGACCTGGCCATCCTCGGCGCGATGCAGGTGACCGACCAGGGCGACATCGCCAACTGGATGGTGCCCGGCAAGATGGTCAAGGGCATGGGCGGGGCGATGGACCTGGTGGCCGGGGTCAAGCGCGTGGTCGTGCTGATGGAGCACGTGGCCAAGGACGGAAGCCACAAGATCCTGCCGCAATGCGACCTGCCGTTGACCGGCGTGGGCGTGGTCGACCGCATCATTACCGACCTGGCGGTGTTCGATGTGACGCCGCAGGGGCTCAAGTTGGTGGAGAGTGCCGAAGGCGTGGACGAGGCGGAGTTGCTGCAGAAGACTGGGGTGCCTTTCTCGCGCTGAGCCCCGATGCGCAGCGCGCTCAGTCGCGCTGCGCATACCGATAGGGCTGCGGCGCCGGCTCCGGCGCGCCGACGGCGGCGGCGGCACTGCTGACCTCATAACCGGCCGCGACCGTGGCCAGCGAAAACACCCGTTCTATCGCGTGTGCCAAGGTGCCATCCACTTGGCCGGCCTCGCTGTCGAACTCGGCCGGCAGCAGGTGCAGATCCAGCAGCGGGCGCAGCGCATCGAGCCGCACCCAGAACATGCTGCCGCTGGCGAAAGTCGCATTGTCCGGATCAGGCATCTGCATGCCGATACGAGCCGCCAGGCTGCGAACCGTGACTTCGTTGGCGCCCCAATAGAAGTGCAGCGGTTGGATGTGCCCTTCGGGCGCGACCAGGCCGAGCGCTGGCTGCCGCCCGAAGGCTTCGATGATCTCGCTTGCACGCTGCGGCGCCAGCAGGCTGTCGACCATTTCGCGACGCCAGCGGTCGCCATCGCCGCGATGCAGCGAGCGCTTGGTGTGCAACTTCAACACCAAGTTGACACCTTCGTTGAGCAGGCGATCGGCCACGTGCAGGAACGGCAGCACGTCGCGGCCATGGTTGGGATGGACGCAGACTTCGCCGGCCATTGCGTGGCGCGCCAGGCAATGGCGGATGGCCTCGGCCTTATCCTCGGTCGTGGTCACCCATAGTGTGTGCGGGAAGGCTGCTGCTTTCAGCTGCAGCAACAGCTCCTCGAAGACGTCAATGTAGAAGGCATGGATGACCACGCCCGGTGTGTTGTTGCGCGTCTGCACGGGCGCCAGCGCTTGCCGCGCAGCTTCCAGCCACGCATGCCCCAACCGCATATCCGGCTCCAGCACCGCACCCTCTGCCCATTCGTTCCATGCATTGATGAAGACCAGCTTGTGTGCCGCGGGCACCGTCGCCAATCGCTGGTGAATGGTCTGCCGCAGCCAATCGCCATACCCACGCGGCGACGCATGTAACAGGACACGGCCCTTGCCCGAGCGCCGCGGCTCGTTGTCCCAGCCGGGATTCACGCCCGGATACAGGCGATACGCCGGCAATGGCCGCGCGGCGGCCTCCTGCGCGAGCACGCGCCAGTCCAGGACCTCGCCAGCGAACTCCGGGTTGATCAAGGTCTGCGCCGACGCCACCGAGGGCGGGCTGCTCATGTTGGGCGGGAATTCCACCGCCGCATCGAAGCCAATATCGCGCGGGTCCGGCCGCTCGAATCCCTGAACGTAGGCAAGGTGGATCTCGCCGATCTCATTGTCGCGGCACCACTGGCGCCAGCGCTGCGCGGTGGCGGCGGGGTCGGGCATCAGGCTCGGGCGATAGACCAGCAACATCGGTCGCCCGTCCACCCGCAGCGCACGGCGGTCACGCAGGTACGGCGCGATGTGGGCGATAAAGGCCAGGTCGTCCTCGGCGCTGTGCTGCTGCGCCATCAGCACGTCCTGGTCGCGGCCATCCCAGCGCCGCGCCCAGTTCTCGTTGGCCCAGCACAGGCAGAACGGCAACTCGATGGTGTCGTCGGCCAGCCACTGTTGCAGCGGTTGTTCCAGCAGGGTGCGGCCGGCGAACCAGTAGAAGTAGAAGCAGAATGCACCGATGCCGTACCCCGCGGCCAGGCGCGCCTGCTCGCGCATCACGCCGATATCGCGCAGGTCATAGAAGCCGAGGTCGGCCGGCAGGCGCGGTTGCACGTGGCCTTCGAACTGCGGCAAGGCGCGGGTGACGTTGCGCCATTCGGTGAAGCCCTTGCCCCACCAGCGGTCGTTCTCGGCGATGGGGTGAAACTGCGGCAAGTAGAACGCAACCAGCGTCGCCGGCAGCACTTCGGGCAGTGCCTGTTTGCGGTAGGGCACGTGGCCGATGGCCGCTTGATCCGAGCGCAAGTAGGGGCGGCGCACATGGGCGCCTGGCGCGACCTGGCCACGCGGCGGCGGCGGCACCCAGTCGGCCACGCGCGGCAGCAGGCGCTGGCGCCAACGGTCGCGGGTGCCATCGTCCAGCGGCAGCAGGCGGAAGGCCGCCCGCAGCGCGCGATACAGGGTCGAGCGCGCGGACTGGCCGAAGGAGGACGCCGCCGGCATCAGAGGTTCTGGTAGTTCGGCCCCGAACCACCCTCCGGCGTCACCCAGTTGATGATTTCGTACGGGTCCTTGATGTCGCAGGTCTTGCAGTGCACGCAGTTGGCGGCATTGATCTGCAGCCGCTTGCCGGTCGCGGTGGCGGCATCGGCGACGATCTCGTACACACCGGCCGGGCAGAAGCGCGTGCAAGGGTTGTCGTACTCCTGCGCGCAGCGGGTGACGCAGATGTTCGGGTCCAGCACGTGCAGGTGCACCGGCTGGTCTTCGTCATGCTCGGTGGCAGCGAAGTAGACGCCCTGCAGGCGGTCGCGCGGCGCCAGTTCGCGCTGGACGTAGTCGCGCTTGGGTTCTTCCTGCGCGCCGACCTTGTCCAGCGAGCTCCAATCGGGTTTGTTCTTCAACGTCCATGGCGAATGGCCGCCGACGGCGGTTTCCCACGCGGCGTTGGCCAGGCCGAACCACAGGCCGCGCTTGAAGCCCGGCTTGATATTGCGGACCTGCTTCAGCTCGGCCATCGCGTCGGAATCGCGCAGCTTGGCATCGAAGCCTTCAGGCGCCAGTTGCGAGGCAACCAGGTGCTCGGCGGCGAGCATGCCGCTGCGGATCGCCTGGTGCGTGCCCTTGATCTTGGGCACGTTGAGCAGGCCGGCGGTGTCGCCGATCAGCAGCGCGCCGGGCATTTCGACCTTCGGCAGCGACTGCCAGCCGCCAGTGACGATCGCGCGCGCACCGGCCGACAGGATGTTGCCGCCTTCCAGCAGCGGCTTGACCGTGGGGTGGTTCTTCCACTGCTGGAAGGCTTCCCACGGCTTGTATTCGGGGTCGTGGTAATCCAGGCCACTGACGTAGCCCAGTGCGATCTGGTTGTTTTCCAGGTGATACAGGAAGCTGCCGCCGTAGGTCTGCGGGTCGGCCGGCCAGCCCAGCGTGTGCACGATCTTGCCGGGCGTCACCCGGCCTTCCGGCACCTGCCACAGCTCCTTGATGCCGATCGAATAGCTTTGCGGTTCGCTCTCGGCGTCCAGGCCGAAACGCTTGATCAGGCGCTTGGTGAGGTGGCCGCGCGCACCTTCGGCCAGTACCGTGACCTTGGCGCGGATATCGATCCCCGGCGTGTAGCCCGGCTTGTGCGAACCATCCTTGGCCACGCCCATGTCGCCGATGCGCACGCCGACGACCTTGCCGTCGGCGTCATGCAACGTTTCGGCGGCGGCGAAGCCGGGATAGATTTCCACGCCCAGCGCCTCGGCCTGCGGCGCCAGCCAGGCGCACATCGCGCCGAGGCTGACGATGAAGTTGCCGTGGTTGCGCATGCCCGGCGGCACGATCGGAAACTTGTGTCCGCCTTCCTTGGTGAGATACCAGAACTCGTCTTCGGCGGCGGCCACGCAGATCGGCGGCGGGTTGTCGCGCCAGCCTGGCAGCAGTCTGTCCAGCGGTTCGGGTTCGATGACGGCGCCAGACAGGATCTGCGCGCCGATGGTGCTGGCCTTCTCGATCACGCACACGGTCAGGTCGGGATTGAGCTGCTTCAGGCGGATGGCAAACGCCAGCCCCGACGGGCCGGCGCCGACGGTGACGATGTCGTACTCCATCACGTCGCGCTCGACTGCTTCGGACGCGACTGCGCCGACTCCGGTTTCCGACATGCTGTTGCGCTCCCAATGGCTCGATGACTCGATGGCTGCCGCCCATTTTCAGGGTTTGCAGGGAGCCGGGCAAATTCCAGACGCCAGCGTATTGGTGGGCGGGGCCTCGTGCTAGCGTTCACCCATGCAAATCGACCTGCCAGGCGCCGAAGTGACGTGGCTACCGGGCTGGCTCCCGGCACCACAGGCCGAGGCCCTGCGGCTGGCGCTGCTGGAGGACGTGGACTGGGAGGTGCACCGGATCAAGCTATTCGGCCGCGAGGTGGATTCGCCGCGGTTGAGCCGCTGGATCGGCGATGCCGACGCCCGCTATCGCTACTCGGGCACCGAATTCGAGCCGCATCCCTGGCCGGCGTCGCTGCTGCCGTTGCGGCAGCGGCTGGTGGCCGAGACCGGACGGCCTTTCAACAGCGTGCTGCTCAACCGCTACCGCGATGGCCGCGATGCCATGGGCTGGCACAGTGACGACGAGCCCGAGCTGGGCAGGCAGCCATTGATCGCCTCGCTCAGCCTCGGTTCGCCGCGGCGTTTCGTGTTCCGCCACCGCCGGGAAAAAGATCTAAAGCGCGAGATCGTGCTGGGTCACGGCGACTTGCTGCTGATGGCCGGGGACACCCAGCGGCTGTACCAGCACGCGTTGCCGCGGACCGCCAAACCAATGGGGGAGCGGATCAACCTGACGTTCCGGTGTATATCCGTGCCGGCATGACCCCATTCGCCGTCGGTGCCGGGGCTCATTGATGAGGCGGCGCTGCAGGGACGTGGCGCTCCACTGCCACGAGCAGGCCATAGAGCACCGAGGCGCCGACCGCGCACGCGATCCTGGGGCCAAGCGCGTTGCGCTCGTCCAGCAGCGTCCACGCGACCAAGACGAAGGCACCCCAGGTGATCAGGAAGCCCAGGCTGTTGATCAGCCATCGCAGGAAGACCGACCGCTCTAGCGCGGGCGCCGAAACATCGACGCCCAGACGGGACAGGACCCATGGAACTATCGAAGGATTCTTCAAAGCCATAGCAAGACCCATTGAGAAAGGTAAATCTTGCCGCCCGCCCGGCGGGCGGCATGGGCGCCCCCGGTGTCAGTGAGGGCGATAGCCGGTGATGGCGCCGGCAGCCAAGCCCACGGCAAAACCAACGGGGCCGCCCACGATGCCGCCCGCGACCGCTCCTACAACCATGTCGCGGAACTGATAGGTGGTGCGTTCGGGATAAAAGGCGCCACCACTGACGGCGGCGATTTCCTGAGCCGTAAGCTCGCGCATAGCTGTTCTCCAAGATGCAATGGTCCAACCGAATGGTTGCGATGAACGGCGCTCATCCCAAGCGAGGTTGGCAGTAATGCATAAGGAGAACTATTGGATTAGTCGAAAAGATGCCCGTTTACGGCGGCTTATCGCGTGGCGAAGCCCGCGGCAAGGCGCCACGCTTCAGGATGCAGTTGCGGCACCGTTGGCTGCGATCTGCCACAAACGTCTCAAGGACGCTTCGCACCCGCCAGCCGCGCGGCATCCTGCTGCCCGGTCTGCAAAGTCCAGCCCACCAGGTCATGCGTCAGCTGTCGCAGCGACACCTCGAACGCCGCGGCGACAGAACCGACGTCAGTTGCACCGGCCGGGGTCGCTACCAGGAAGGTGCGCGAGCCCACCACGCGCTGGTCGCTGCTGTGCAGCAGCTTGGCGTTGAGCTCGACCGTGGCCGAAGGCAACGGCTGGCCGGCGTAGTCCGACTCGAAGCGGCGCAGGTCCAAGACCAGGCGGTAGTCGGCGCGGATGCCATCGCTGCTGCGGCCCACGCCGCCGATCCGCTGGCTGTCCTCGAAGGCGCGCAGCACCGCGCCTTCCACCATGTCGGTGGCCGGCTGGGCCCAACTGGCACCCTGGTAGACCTGCAACTCGCCCGGTACCGGGCGCACATTGATGCGCGGGCTGTCGACCAGGCGCGAGGCGGTCGGCTTGACGATGGTCAATTGCCAGGCCACCTGCGGCCAGGCCGGGTCCGGCGTTACCCGCACATCGGGTGAATAAATCGTCACCGGTTCGCGCGAGCCGGTGGAAAGGATCGAACAACCGCCCAGCGCGACCAGCGACAGGCACAGGCAGGCGTGGAGAAGACGCTTCATTTGGGCTGGTACTCCTTCGGTGCGTCGCGGCCAAGCAGGTAGCGTGCGGGGTTATTGTCCAGGCGGTCGCTGACCCGGCGCAGGTCGCGGATCAAGCCGCGCAGTTCGGCCAGGGTCGGGCCAAGCTGGCCCAGCCCTTCGTTGGCGAAGCTGTTGATCGCCGCGCGATTGTCGCCAAGGATGCCGTTGGCGTTGTTGGCGGCCGAGTCGAGCTTGCTCAGGGTTGAATCGAGCTTGTCCAGGATCGGCGGCAACTGCTGTACCAGGTTCTGGTCCAGGTGCTGCACGGCCCCGTTCGTGGTGGTGAGGGTGGCATCGAGCTTGCGCGCGGCGTCGCGCGCGCTGATCAGCAATGCCTGCACGCCTTCGTCGCGATTGCCGAGCGAGTTGCTGATCTTTTCCAGGTTCTGCAGCGTGGTCGAGATGCTGGCGACGTTGCGGTCGCTCAGGACCTGGTCGAGCCGCTCGACGATGCGGTTGGCGGTATCGGTGATGTTCTGCAACGCCGAAGGCGTGGTCTGGATCACCGGCGCATCGCTCTTGTCTACCGAGGTGAGCGCGGGCGACTCCGGCGTGCCGCCGCTGAGCTGGATGATCGAAGGCCCGGTCAGGCTGGTGATCGCCAGCTTGGCGCGGGTGTCGACCTTGATCGGCGTGGTCGAGTTCAGGCGCACGCGCGCGACTACCTGGCGCGGGTCGTCCGGCGCCAGCGTCAGCTCGGTGATCGAGCCGACCGCGATGCCGTTGTATTGCACCGGGCTGCCGACCGACAGGCCGGTCACGGCCTCGCGGAACACCACGCGGTAGTACTGCCAGGTGCGGTCGGAGGAGTACTTGGCGGCCCACAGGCCGAACAGCAGCAGGGCAAGCCCGGCGACTATGGTGAACGCGCCGATCAGCACGTAGTTGGCTTTGGTTTCCATCAGGCGGTCTCGCTCGAGTCGGTCTTCGCCTCGCGCGCGGCGCGCGCGCGAGGGCCATGGAAATATTCCTGCACCCACGGGTGGTCGATCTGCTCGATCTCGGCCAACGGCGCGTTGGCGATGATCTTGCGGTCGGCCACCACCGCGACGCGGTCGCAGATGGCATACAGCGTGTCCAGGTCATGGGTGATCAGGAACACGGTCAGGCCGAGCGCCTGCTGCAGGGTCTTGATCAACCGGTCGAACGCGGCCGCGCCGATGGGGTCCAGACCGGCGGTGGGCTCGTCGAGGAACAGCAGCGGCGGGTCCAGCGCCAGCGCCCGCGCCAGGCCGGCGCGCTTGCGCATGCCGCCGGACAATTGCGAGGGCAGCTTGTCCAGCGCGTCGGCGTGCAGGCCGGCGAGCTTGATCTTCAGCAGTGCCAACTCATAGAACCAGCGCTCGGGAAACTCGCGGTGGCGTTCCTTCAAGGGCACCTGCACGTTCTCGCCCACCGTGAGCGAGGAGAACAGGGCGCCGTCCTGGAACAGCACGCCGGTGTTGCGGGTGATGTGGTCGCGCTCGGCCGGATCGTCCGAGGCCGGGTCGGCGCCGAGCACCTCGATCTGTCCGGCATCGGGCCGGCGCAGGCCGAGGATGCTGCGCATCAGCACCGATTTGCCGGTGCCCGAGCCGCCGACCACGCCGAGAATTTCGCCCCGGCGCACGTCCAGGTCGAGGTCCTCATGCACAGTCTGGCTGCCGAAACGGTTGACCAGCCCGCGTACCGAAATGGCGATGTCGTCCGCTGCCGCCATTACCAGCCCACCTTCATGAACCACAGTGCGGCCATCGCGTCGAGGATGATCACCAGCGAGATGGTCTGCACCACGCTGGAGGTGGTGCGCTCGCCGACCGATTGCGCGGTGCCGGTCACCTTGAGCCCTTCCAGGCAGCCGATGAGGGCGATGACCATGGCGAATATCGGCGCCTTCGACATACCGACCAGGAAGTGCCGCACCTGGATGGTCTCGTGCATGCGCGCCAGGTACATCTGCGGCGGGATGTCCAGGTCGAACGCGCCTACGGTGACGCCGCCCGCCAGGCCGGCGATCATCGCGATGAAGGTCAGCAGCGGCAGCATCAATACCAAGGCCAGCAGGCGCGGGATCACCAGCAGGTCGATCGGGTCCAGGCCCAGGGTCTGGATGGCGTCGATCTCCTCGCGCGACTTCATCGCGCCGATCTGCGCGGTGAAGGCGCTGGCGGTGCGGCCGGCCAGGACAATGGCGGTGAGCAGCACGGCGAATTCGCGCAGGAACGCGATGCTTACCAGCTCTACCACGTAAATTTCCGCGCCGAAGTCGCGCAGGATGGTCGAGCCGAGGAAGGCGATCACCGCGCCCACCAGATAAGAGAGCAGCACCACCAGCGGCACCGCATCGAGGCCGACCTGCTCCATGTGGCTGACCGTGGCGGTCAGGCGGAAGCGGCGCGGCTCACGGAACAGCCGCGCCAGCTTGACCAGGTTCTCGCCGAGGAAACTGGCCAGCTGGACGATGTCGCCGCCGGTGTTGTGGACGGCCCGGCCCAAACGCGCCAACGCGGCCACGAAGCCGTAGTCGCGGCGTGGCTTGGGGCGGTCGTCTTCGAGTTCCTCGATGGTGCAGACCAGGGCGCGGTGGTCTTCGCGGAAGGAAATCGCGTCGTCGGCCAGCCCGGCACGACGGGCGTAGCGCAACAACTGCAGCACGCCGGCCGAATCCAGTTGCGCGATACCGCTGGCATCGATGCGGCAGGGCTCCTGCGGTAGCCCCTGCAGCAGCTCGGCCGCGGCCATCGCGGTGTCGAGCACCCAACTGCCAGCCAAGCGAATTCGCGCCGGATCCTGGGCGTCCCGGGCGAGGGTCGGTGGCTGAGGGGCTTTCTGGTCGCGCATCCGTGCGGCAGCATACATGGGCGGGTGTCGTTGGCGTATCGTGACACGGCACCATTGCATAGCGCTCGGTGGTTTACAGCCAGCGACGACCCGGACATACACTTGCGGGCCACCGCCTTGCGATCACCGCCGAATGTCCGTCGCCGCACCCGCCTCCAGCACCACCAGCGCCAGCTACGCGCAGCGGGTGGCCTTCGTCTCGGAAATCGCCAGCCGGCTGCACAGCTACGGCACCACCGCCCAGCGCCTGGAAGCAGCGCTGATCGCCCTCTCGCAGCAACTGGACCTGGACTGCGAGCCCTGGTCCAACCCGACTGGCGTGATCCTGAGTTTCAGCGACCCGAGCAAGGCGATCGGTTCCAGCGACATCACCCGCGTGATCCGCCTGGCCCCGGGCGAGAACGACCTCTACAAGCTCAGCGTGGCCGACTACATCGCCGACAGCGTGGCCAGCGGCCGCATGAGCATTGCGCAGGGCCATACCGCATTGCGCCGCCTGGATCGCGAAGTAGATGGCCGCGGCAAGGCGATGCAGATATTCGCCTTCGGCCTGGCGGCCGCCAGCGTGGCAGGGTTGTGGAAACTGCCATGGCTCGACATCGCCACCGCCGGCATCATCGGCCTGCTGATCGGCCTGCTGACCCAATACACCGACCGTCGCCCGGCGACCAAGGAGGCCGGCGACGCGCTGGCCGCGCTGCTGGCCGGTTTCGTCGCCACCGTGGTGGCTTCACTGGTCGGCTCGCTCAACCTCAACACGGTCATCATCGCCTCGCTGGTGGTCCTGCTGCCGGGTATGGCGCTGACCAACGCGGTCAACGAACTGGCCAGCCAGCATTGGGTCTCAGGCACGGCACGGCTGGCCGGCGCAGTGACCACCGTGCTCAAGCTCACCGTTGGCGCGGTTATCGCGGTAACGCTGACCCAATACCTTGGCCTGGAGCCGCAGGTGCGCGCCGTCAGGCCGCAGGCGCACTGGGTCGAATGGGCCTCGCTGGTGGCCGCCGCCTACGCCTTCGCGGTGTTGTTCAAGGCGCACGTGCGCGACTATGGCTGGGTGATGGCCGCAGCCATGGCCGGCTATGTGATCGCGCGTTACGCCGGGCAGGAGTGGGGTAGCCCGGCAGGCGTATTCGCCTCGGCGATGACATTGACCGCGGCTGGCAACCTGTTCGGTCGCACGATCCAGAAGCCCGGCGCGCTGATCCGCCTGCCCGGCATCATCATGCTGGTGCCCGGCAGCACCAGCCTGCGCGGCTTCATCAACCTGGTGCAGCAGCAGAACGTCGACGTCGGCCAGGCAGCGCTGCTGGCGGTGACCAATATCGTGATGGCGCTGGTGGCCGGGCTGCTGTTCGGCAACTTGCTGGTACCGGCGCGGAAGAATCTCTGATTTTCCGACGCTTGCGAGTTCCAGGTCCGTAAATGCAGGACGCCGGCAAAAGCCGGCGTCCTTTGTGTAACAGAGGGTACCGATTTACTTCTTCTTGATAAGGAAGTCCTCGACCTTCTTGCCCTTGCTGGTCAGCTCGGCCATCCAGCGCGGCTGCTTGCCGCGACCGGTCCAGGTTTCCTTGCTGTTGGCCGGATTGCGGTACTTCGGCGCGACCTTGCCGAGCTTGCGGCCAGCGCGCGAGGAGACCTTCTTGGCGGCCGTGCCGCGGCCCGCCGATGCTGGTGTACCGAACAATTCTTCGAGGGTATAGCCCTCGGCCTTGGCTACGCGGGTCAGTTGCGCGCGCACCTTGGCGATGGGAGTGCGTTTGGCGACCACGCTCTGGCGCTTCTTCGCATTCTTGATCAGGGCGTCAAGCTGTTTGGCCGACAGGCCAGTGAGATCGATCGACATTGTTGCTCCAAGGCGGTGGAAAGGGGTGGTGGCCCGTCCGTGGCCCTGCGCTCGATCATAATGTCTGGTTATTGCGGTTTACAAATATTCGCGAGCTTCGGGATTATTTTTTGGGTTTCTTGTGGTTTGATTTTTACGTGCGGTGGCCGGGGGCAGACCCTGTTCGGGACACGCCGTGAACCCATCCCTGGGGGCTAATTGGCGACATCCATGTCGCCAATTGTCCCGAACAGGGTCTGCCCCCGACCACCCAATAGATCAGCCTGGTTTGTGGGGAGAGAAAAAGCACCCTCATCCGGCCCTGTCGGGCCACCTTCTCCCGCAAGCGGGAGAAGGACAGCAGGCGCAGTCGGCGATTAATTGCAGCGTGCGAAATGCATGCCGTCCTTCTCCCTCTGGGAGAAGGTGCCGCGACAGCGGCGGATGAGGGCATCTTTCCCCACACAAACGCGGCCTTCTATCGGGCGTTCGGGGCCGGGCCCTTGCCCCGGGGGCGTTGGGCGACATGGACGTCGCCCAACGAGACACGCAGGATGCAGTATTTGGCGTCCCCCGGGGCAAGGGCCCGGCCCCGAACGCCGCACGTAAAAACAAAGAGTCAAACCACCAATTAACCCCGCAACCGCGAAACCAACTCCCCCTTATCCAGATTCTCAGCCGCCTCAGCCCGCCGCGCACGATATTCAAACGTACCAGCCGCCAAACCGCGCTCCGAAACAACGATGCGATGCGGAATGCCGATCAACTCCATATCCGCAAACATCGCCCCCGGCCGCAGACCACGATCGTCCAGCACCGCATCGACACCGGCCTCAAGCAGCTCGGCCAGCAGCGCCTCGGCCGCAGCCACCACCCCGGCATCGTTCTTCGGGTTGATCACGCACACTACCGCCTGCCACGGCGCCATCGGCACCGGCCAGATGATGCCGGCAGCATCATGGTTCTGCTCGATCGCCGCCGCCACGATCCGCGACACGCCAATGCCGTAGCAGCCCATGCTCGGGATCGCGGCCTTGCCGTTCTCGTCCAGCACGGTGGCGCCCAGCGCCTCGGCATACTTGCGCCCAAGCTGGAACACGTGCCCGACCTCGATGCCGCGGCCGATGCGGATCTCGCCACCATCCACCGCGCGATCGCCGGCAACGACGTTGCGGATGTCGGCCACGGTCTCGGCTTCGGGCAGGTCGCGGCCCCAGTTGACGCCGGCCAGGTGGTAGCCGGCTTCGTTGGCGCCGACGACGAAGTCGGCCATGGCCGCTACTTCGCGGTCGGCGACCACGCGGATCGGCTTGCGCGGGGCCAGCGGGCCGAGGAAGCCCGGTTCGCTGCCCAGGTGCTCGGCGATCTCGGCCTCGTTGGCCAGGCGGTAGCCGGCCAGGCCTGCGACCTTGCCCAGCTTGATCTCGTTGACGGCATGGTCGCCGCGCACCAGCGCCAGCACGAAGCCGCCGTCTTCGCCAACCACGGCCACCGACTTGACGGTGCGCTGCAAGGCGATGCCCATCAGCGCGGCGACGTCCTCGCAGGTCTTCTGCGTGGGCGTGTCGATCTTGCGCAGGGCTTCGGCCGCGGCCGGGCGCGACGCCGGGTCGGCGGCGACCGCTGCTTCCACGTTGGCGGCGTAGTCCGAGCCGGTGGAGAAGGCCAGCGCGTCTTCGCCGGAGTCGGCGATGACGTGGAATTCCTGCGAAGCATCGCCACCGATGGCGCCGGAGTCGGCCTGCACCGCGCGGAATTCCAGGCCCAAGCGGGTAAACACGCGGGTGTAGGCGGCCTTCATGTTCTCGTACTCACGCACCAGGTCGGCGTCGGTGAGGTGGAAGGAGTAGGCGTCCTTCATCAGGAACTCGCGCGCGCGCATCACGCCGAAGCGCGGGCGGATCTCGTCGCGGAACTTGGTCTGGATCTGGTAGAAGTTGACCGGCAGCTGCTTGTAGCTGCTCAGTTCCTGGCGCGCGAAGTCGGTGATGGCTTCCTCGGCGGTCGGCGAGTAGCAGTAGTCGGCCTGCTTGCGATCCTTGATTTTCAACAGCTGGTCGCCGAACTTCTGCCAGCGCCCGCTCTCTTCCCACAGTTCGCGCGGCTGGATGGTCGGTAGCAACAACTCGACCGCGCCGGCGCGGTTCATTTCCTCGCGCACCACGTTCTCGACCTTGCGCAGCACGCGCAGGCCCAGCGGCGACCAGGTGTACAGGCCGGCGGCCAGCTTGCGGATCATGCCGGCGCGCATCATCAGCTGGTGGCTGACCAGCTCGGCGTCGGCCGGCGTTTCCTTGGTGGTGTGGAGGTGGAACTGGGACAGGCGCATCGGCGGTTCGCAGGGGCGGAAAGGCGGTTATTTTGCCCTTCCTTGGCGCCGAAAGGGACGGCGCGGTGGCGCCAGGCCACCGGCCGGCCCTGGACGAGCTTCAGCCGCCGGTTTGCGGGCAGAACGCCTTTACCGACGCGTCGGCGAGATTGCGCTGCGTTTCGCGCTGGCTTTCGTCCAGCTTGGCGTCGGGTTTGCCGTCGCCATCGGTGTCTTCCATGACCGGGCGGGTGTCGCTGAGTGCCTTCAGGTTCTTCCGGGCCTGGGTACAGCGCGGCGGCTCCGGGGCTGCCGGCGTCTCTTCGTCGCTGGCGCCGACAGTGCCGCGCGCGTCGATCCGGCGCGCCTCGAACTTCTGGCCGCTGGGCGGGCTTTCGGAGTAATGGGTGACGCCATTGGCGTCTTTCCACTTGTAAAGATCGGCGGCGCCCGCGGTGCCGGTCAGCAGCAACAGGCCAAACAGGCCGGTCGTCAGTCGCATATTGTCTTCCCCAAGGTGAGTCCCCGTGCCGATTGCAGCACCCGCGAGCGGGCCTGACAAGTGAAGCCGCCGCCCGCGACCCCGTCGGCAGCGGTCCCGGGCCGGTCGCCCTGGATGCCGACTGCCTCTAAACTGCCGGGATGGAAGACTCTCGACCCCCGCCGCGTTCGCGCACGATCTACCTGCTGCCGAACCTGTTCACCACCGCCGGGCTGTTCTCCGGCTTCTACGCGATCATCGCCGCGGCCAACGGCGAGTTCGTGGCGGCCAGCATCGCGGTGTTCGTGGCGGCCATCATGGACGGCCTGGACGGCCGCGTGGCGCGCCTGACCGGCACCAGCAGCGAATTCGGCGTGCAGTACGACTCGCTCGCCGACCTGGTCAGCTTCGGCATGGCCCCGGCGTTGGTGATGTACCACTGGTCGCTGTCGGCGTTGAAGTTCGACGGCGATGCGATGGGCCGGGTCGGCTGGGCGGCGGCGTTCCTGTACGCGGCCTGCGCCGCGCTGCGCCTGGCGCGCTTCAATACCCAGGTCGGGGTGGTCGACAAACGCTGGTTCATCGGCCTGGCCAGCCCGGCCGCGGCCGGGTTGATGATGTCCTTCGTTTGGGCCTTTGCCGACGGCAACCTCGGCTGGAGTGGGGATGAGCTGCGCTACGTGGCGCTGGGCGTGACCGTGCTGGCAGCCTTGCTGATGGTCAGCCGCATCCGTTTCTGGAGTTTCAAGGGCGGCGAGAAAGGACCGCGCGCGGATCGGGTTCCGTTCCTGGCGCTGTCCGTGGTGCCGATCGTGCTGGCCATCCTGGTGATTGACCTGCCACGCGTGTTGTTCGTGGTCGGCGTGTTGTACGCGCTGTCCGGCCCGGGCACATGGCTGTGGCGGCGCTGGCGCAAGGCGCCCGAGGCGGCATGAGCGAGGCACCCGCCCTGCCTTGGTCGAGCGAGCAGCTGTCGTGGCTGCAGGCGCTCGGGCATGTGGTCTACCTGGACCGCGATGCGCCGGTCGCAGCGCCGGTGGCCGCACCCGCGTTGACCGACGTGGACGTGGCTGCGCCGACCGCCTCGACTGCGGCGACGCCGAGCCGCCGGGCTGCCGCGCCGTCGTCGCCTGACACCTCGGCATCGGCGATCCGCGCGGAATCGGCGGCGGCCTTGCCGCGCCGGGGCCGTGTCGGCGCGCCGGACCGGCTTCAGATCGCCCTGCTGCGCGCTTCCGGCCTCAATCCCAACGACCCTGCCACGCAGACCGTGATGGCCACCTGGCCGATCGCCGAGCTGCGCGCCAACCCAGGCGCCAAGCGCGCGCTATGGCCGCAATTGCGCGCGCTGCGCCGGCAAGGAAAGGCGCGGTCATGAGTGCGGTGACGGCACCGGCGCCGGCCACGCTGCGGCCGATGCGCGAGGAAGATATCGACGCGGTGATGGAAGTCGAGCGCCGCGCCTACCCGTTTCCCTGGACGCGCGGCATCTTCCGCGACTGCCTCCAGGCCGGCTATCCCGGCCGGGTGATGGAGCAGGGCGGCACGCTGGTTGGCTATGGCCTGTTGAGCCTGGCCGCGGACGAAGCCCACATCCTCAATATCTGCGTCGACCCGACGCTGCAATCGCGTGGCCATGGCCGCGTGCTGTTGCGCGCGCTGGTGCGCCTGGCGCTCGAACGCGGTGCACGCCGGGTGTTTCTCGAAGTGCGGCCTTCGAATGCAGCGGCGGTGGCGCTCTACCACTCGGAAGGCTTCAACGAGATCGGCCGCCGGCCGCGCTACTACCCGGCCCAGAACGGCCGCGAGGACGCGCTGGTGATGGCGATGGAACTTGCGTTCGAAGGCATGGGCTGAAGTCTGGCCTCAGGCCATCCGCAGTGTCGCCACCCCGGCGACGATCAAGCCGGCCGCGAGCCAGCGCGCATGCGGTACCCGTTCGCGCAACAGCAGCGCCGAGATCAGCAGCGCAAACAGGATCGAGGTTTCGCGTAGTGCCGACACCATTGCGATGGGCGCGCGCGTCATGGCCCACAGGGCGATGGCATAGGCGGCCGTGGTCCCCACGCCGCCGCACAGGCCCAGCAGCCAGTGGCGGCGGGCATACGCCACGACGGCGTCGCGCCGTCGCAGCAGGGCCCAGCCCGCAAGCGGCAGGCCGGAAAACAGGAACAGCCAGAGCGTATAGCTGATTGGACTCCGCGAAAGTCGTGCGCCATGGGCATCAACCAGCGTGTAAGTCGCGATAGTGATGGCCGTCAGCAGGGGCCAGCCCAACTGGCGCAAGTGCGCGCCCAGGGCCATGCCGAGGATGCCCGCGCTCACCAGGACCACGCCGAGCCAGGCGACCGCGGGCAGGGGTTCGCCCAGCACAGTTGCGGCCAGGGCCACCAACGGCGGCGCGCAGCCACGCATCACCGGATAGGCCAGGCTCATGTCGACGGCGTGGTAGCTGCGCGCGACCAGGACGTAATAACCGGCCTGCAACAGCACCGAGATGCCCAGCCAGGGCCAGCTCGGTTGCGCGGGCGCAGCGAGCCAGGGCAGGGCGATGGCCGAAAGCAGCGCGGCGCTGGCGGTGACCAGTACGGTACCGAGCAGTTTGTCCGGCCCGCGTTTGACCACCGCATTCCAGCTGGCGTGCAGCAGGGCGGCCGCCAACACCAGCAGGAAGATCGTTGCCGACATCGTGCCGTTCCCGTCCGCGTGCAACGCGAGCTGCGACGCTTCCGGCAGCGGCGCCGCTGCGATCAGAGCTTGGCGCGCTGGCTGCGCAAGCCGTCCAGCTGGGCGCTCCAGTCGAGCAGGCGCGTGCGCTCCTGTTCGACCACCGCCGCCGGCACCTTGTCGCTGAACTTGTCCAGTTTGGCCTGGCTCTTTTCCTGTTCGGCGGCGACGCGGGCGATCTCCTTGTCCAGGCGCACGCGCTCGGCCTCCAGGTCGACCAGGCCGGCCAGCGGCACCAGCAGCTTGAGTTCACCCACGATCGCCGCTGCGGCGGCCGGCGACTCCTGGCCGGCCTGCAACCAGTCGATTGCCTCCAGCCGCAGCAGGAACTTCAGCGAAGGCGCGAACCGCTCGACCCGCGCGCGGTCGTTGGCCTGGCCATCCTGCAGCAGCAGGCGCACCTGCTTGGACGGCGAGACATTGAGCTCGCTGCGCACGCGGCGCAGGGCCGAGACCATCGCCTTGAGCCATTCCACATCGACCTCGGCGGCGGCGAAATCCTGGCCGGCGAAGTCGCTGGTCACCGGGTAGGCCTGCAGCGACAGCGTCGTGGCCTCGATGCCCAGGCGCGGGGCGACCTGTTGCCACAGTTCTTCGGTGACGAAGGGGATCAGTGGGTGCAGCAGGCGCAGCAGTTGTTCGAGCACGTACAGCAGGGTGTGACGGGTGCTGTCGGCGGCGATTGCGTCGTCGCCATTGAGCGCCGGCTTGGCCAGCTCGACGAACCAGTCGCAGAACTCGTTCCAGGCGAACTCGTACAGCGACTGCGCGAGCAGGTCGAAGCGGTAGTCGGCAAAGTGCGTGTGCGCTTCGGCAGTGAACTTGGCCAGGCGCGAGAGAATCCAGCGCTCGGCGTCGGTTTGCGGCTGCGGCACACCACGGAACTGAGCGCCTTCGCTGTTCATCAGCACGAAGCGGCTGGCGTTCCACAGCTTGTTGCAGAAGTTCTTGTAGCCCTCGGCGCGGCCGAGGTCGAATTTGATGTCGCGGCCATGGGTGGCAAGCGCGGCGATGGTGAAGCGCAGCGCGTCGGCGCCGTGGGCGATGATGCCGTCCGGGAATTCCTTGCGCGTGGCCTTCTCGATCTTCTCGGCCATGCGCGGCTGCATCAGCCCGCCGGTGCGCTTGGCAACCAGGTCTTCCAGGCTGATGCCGTCGATGATGTCGAGCGGATCGAGCACGTTGCCCTTGGACTTGGACATCTTCTGCCCGTCCTTGTCGCGGATCAGGCCGGTGATGTAGACGTCGCGGAACGGCACCTTGCCGGTGAAACTGTCGGTGGCCATGATCATGCGCGCCACCCAGAAGAAAATGATGTCGAAGCCGGTCACCAGCACCGAGGACGGCAGGTAGCGCTCGAAACCGCGCTCGGCCATCGCCGCTTCGTTCGGCCAGCCCAGGGTGGAGAACGGCCACAGTTGCGAGGAGAACCAGGTTTCCAGCACGTCGCTGTCCTGGGTCAGTACAACGTCGTCACCGATGCCGGCGTTGGCGCGGGCTTCGGCTTCGTCCCGGCCCACGTAGCAACGGGCCTCGGCGTCGAACCAGGCGGGGATGCGGTGGCCCCACCAGAGCTGGCGGCTGATGCACCAGTCCTGGATGTTCTCCATCCAGTGGCGATAGGTGTTGATCCAGTTCGGCGGCACGAACTTCACTTCGCCACGCTCCACCAGCTCCAGGCCACGCTGGGCCAGGCCGTCCATCTTCACGAACCATTGGTCGGTGAGGTAAGGCTCGATCACCTGACCGGTGCGGTCGCCGCGCGGCACCTGCAGCTTGTGCGGCTTGGCCTCGACCAGCAGGCCCTGCTCTTCAAGTTCGGCCAGCACCTGCTTGCGGGCTTCGTAGCGATCCAGCCCACGGTAGCGCTCCGGTGCGTTGTCGTTGAGCGCGGCGACCGGGGTGAACAGGTTGATCAGCGGCAAGTCATGGCGCAGGCCGACCTGGTAGTCGTTGAAATCGTGCGCCGGGGTCACCTTGACCACGCCGGTACCGAAGGCGCGGTCGACATAGGCGTCGCCGATCACCGGCACGCGGCGGCCGGTCAGCGGCAGGGTGACGGTCTTGCCGATCAGGTGGGCATAGCGCTCGTCTTCCGGGTGCACCATCACCGCGGTGTCGCCGAGCAGCGTTTCAGGGCGGGTGGTGGCGACCACGAGGTAGTGGCGGGTCTCGCGCAGCGTTTCATTGCCGTCGGCGTCGACTTCAACATGCTCGTAGCTGGCGCCGTCGTCCAGCGCATAGCGAATCGACCACAGGAAGCCGTCTTCCTCGACGTTCTCCACTTCCAGGTCGGAGATCGCGGTCTTCAGCACCGGGTCCCAGTTGACCAGGCGCTGGCCACGGTAGATCAGCCCTTGCTCGTACCAGCGCACGAACGCCTCGGTCACCGCGGCCGACGGCTGCGGGTCCATGGTGAAGGTGCTGCGCGACCAGTCCGCCGAGGTGCCCAGGCGGCGCATCTGCCGTTCGATGGTGTCGCCGGACTGCTGCTTCCACTCCCACACTTTGGCGATGAAGCCGTCGCGCCCGAGCGAGTCGCGGGTCTCGCCGTTGCCTTCCAATGCCAGGTTGCGGCTGACCACCATCTCGGTGGCGATGCCGGCGTGGTCGGTGCCGACCTGCCACAGGGTGTCGAAACCGCGCATGCGGTGGTAGCGCACCAGCGCGTCCATCAGCGTCTGCTGGAAGGCATGGCCCATGTGCAGGGTGCCGGTCACGTTCGGCGGCGGCAGCAGGATCGTGTAGGGCTCGCCCTGGCCCGAAGGCTTGAAATGGCCGGCCTTCTCCCAGGCGTCGTACAGGCGCGCTTCGAAGGTCTTGGGGTCGTAGCTGGAGGCGAGGGACATAGGGCCGGTCGTCGTGATTCGTGAAAGGGTGGGCGGCAGCGGTGCGCGCCCGGACTTACATGTCGTACTTGTTCAATTCCAGGCCCATGGCCTTGTACTGCTTCCAGCGTTCGCGCAGCGGCTCGCGCGCGGAAAGGTCGGCCGGCACCACTTCCAGCACGCGCTCGCAGGCGCCTTGCCAGGCCGCATCGCGCAGGTTGATCACCAGCGGCCGCGAGGGCGTGTCGCTGTCAGGCGTGGCCAGCAACACCGGCGCTTCCTCGTCCTCCTCGTCGCTTCCGGCGATCTGGTGCGGGATGTAGGCATCGGGGTCGAACGACCACAGCAGGTCGTCCAACTCCTCGGCCTGGGCCTGGTCGCGCGTGAGGATGAGCGTGGGCTGGTTGCTGTCGTAAGCCTTGCGCGCCAGTTCGCACACCAGCTTGAGCGGTTCGCTGAGGAAACGCGGCTTGGCGATCAGGTAGAAGTCGGCGCGCGGCATCGTGTTTCCTTATGCCGCAGTAGCGGCGCGATCCAGCAGCCACTGCGTCAGCAGGCCGACTGGGCGACCGGTGGCCATGCCGCGCTTGCCCTCGTCGCTGGCCACGCCGGCGATGTCCAGGTGCGCCCAGCGCTGGTTCTCGGCGAAGCGCGAAAGGAAGCAGCCAGCGGTGATGGCACCGGCCCAACGGCCGCCGATGTTGTACACGTCGGCGAAGGTCGAATCGAGCATGCCCTGGTATTCGTCCCACAGCGGCAAGCGCCAGGCGCGGTCGAAGACCTGCTCGCCAGCGGCCAGCAGCTCGTTGGCGAGGTCGTCGTGCTTGCTCATCAGGCCGGCGGTCTGGTGGCCGAGCGCGACCATGCACGCGCCGGTGAGGGTGGCGACATCGACCAGTGCTTCGGGGTTGAAGCGCTCGGCGTAGGTGAGCGCGTCGCACAGGATCAAGCGGCCTTCGGCATCGGTGTTGCCGACCTCGATGGTCTTGCCCGACATGCTGGTGATCACGTCCGACGGGCGATAGCTGTTGCCGTCGATGGCGTTTTCCACCGCCGGCACCACTACCACCAGGTTCACCGGCAGCTGGGCCTTGACCGTGGCGACGAAAGTGCCGATGACGTTGGCGCCACCGCACATGTCGTATTTCATCTCCTCGATCCCGCCCTGGGTCTTGAGGTTGACGCCGCCGGTGTCGAAGGTGATGCCCTTGCCGACCAGGACATACGGGCGGGCATCGCCAGCGCCGGTCCACTTCAGTACCACCAGCTTGGGCCGGTTGGCCGAGCCGCGGGCCACCGCCAGCAGCGAACCCATGCCCAGCGCTTCCATCTGCTGCTCGTCCAGCACCTCGGCTTCGGCGCCCTCATGGGCAGCGGCAAAGGCCAGAGAGGTCTCGGCCAGGTAGGCCGGGGTGCACAGGTTCGGCGGCAGGTTGCCGAGCTCGCGCGCGTACTCGACGCCAGCGGCGATCGCCTGGCCCTGGGCCAGGGCCTGGCGGTCGTCGCCGCGAATGGCCAGCGTGGCCAGGCCCTTGTCATCGGCCTTCTTCTTGCCGAGCGTGGCGGTGTAGCGATAAGCGGCATGGTCGCCGGCGATCACGGCCTGGCGAATCGCCCAGGCGCTATCGCGACCCTTTACCGGCACTTCGGCCAGGGTCAGCAGCACTTGCGCCACCGGGCCATTGCGCAGCGCGCGAACGCTGTCGCCGACTGCCTTGAGGTATTGCGGTGCGCCGAACTTGGCCGCCTCGCCCAGGCCCAGGATCAGTACGCGCGGTGCGGTGACGCCGGGCATGTCGTGCACCAGGGTGCTGGCCCCGGTCTTGCCGCTGGCGTCGCCGCGGGCGAGCAGGGCGGCGATGCGGCCGCCGCTGGCGGCGTCCAGCGCCTGCGCCGAAGGCGTCAGGGATTGGTCGGCGAAGGCGCCGACGACGACACAGTCGACCGCTGCGGAAGCCGGGGCATCGGGATTCAGGGTGAATTGCAGGGCCATTGAGCAGATTCCGTTGGCAAGTCCGTACAATCGCGGACTGTTTACGCCGGCCCGGGTTAGGCTGGCGGCGCCGCGAACGAATCCGAGAGTTTAGCAAGCC
>Ga0160435_1000190_pt1 | contig 30866 bp, 25 predicted proteins | sample HID1973K_E0MG_FD_108213 | JGI IMG/M metagenome (GOLD analysis project Ga0160435, IMG submission 108213) | Enriched mosquito-associated microbial communities from UW Madison campus, WI, USA - HID1973K_E0 MG | ecosystem: Host-associated > Arthropoda: Insects > Digestive system > Unclassified ...
CGCGAGAAGCAACGGGTGGGCGAACCGGGTGGGTCCTAAGGTCCCCACCCGGTTCTGCCCCGGGTTTCCCGTTGAACCGCCGAAGCCCCGTTCGGCGGTGGGTCTGTGATGTTGTGGTGTCGGCCTGGATTCAGACCTTCGAGGCGCGGTAGCCCGCAGCTTGGGCGGCCGCCTCGGTGCGGAAACACTCTTCGGGCTTGGTGGCGTCGTAGTACCGGCCGCCAGGCACGTGATAGATGCCCGAGTTCGCGTTCCCCTTGATCGGCGCCCACGACGGGCAGGTGGAAACCGAGGTCGGACTGGTCGAGGACGGGTAGGTGACGGGAGCCGTCGCCGCCGACGTCCGCGACGCCGACACGTATCCCGACTTCTTCCCGGTGACCTTGACGGAGAACCTGTCGCCCACGTGAGACGCCTTCAGGGTCAGCGCACTCTTCGTGGCACCTGAGATCGGTCGCCCGTTCGCGTACCACTGGTACGTGAAAGTCGTGCCCGACGTCCATGTCCCGGTCTTCGCCACGAGCCTGCTCCCGACCTTGGTCGAACCCGACACCGCGGGCTTGGCCGACAGGAGCACCTTCGCCGTCGCCTTCGAGGACTTCGAGACGGTGGCGTAGCCGGACTTCTTGCCCGTCACCGTGACCGTGATCGCCGTGCCGACCTGGCTGCGGGTCACGGTGAAGGTCGACTTCGTGGCTCCCGTGATCGCCGCGCCGTTCGCGTACCAGCGGTACGAGAACGTCGTCCCGCTCGTCCAGGTGCCCGTCTTCGCTGTGAGCTTCGAGCCGATCCGTGCCGTGCCGGCAATGGCCGGCGTCGCCGCCGTGGCCACCTTCGCCGTCGACGTCGCGGTCTTGGACGCGCTGGTGTAGCCCGTCTTCTTGCCGGTGACCTTCACCGTGATGGTCTTCGCCCGCTGCGCGGTGGTGAGGGTGAAGGTCGATGCGGTAGCCCCGCGGATCGCCGTGCCGCTCGCGTACCACTGGTACGAGAAAACGGTGCCGGTGGTCCACGTGCCCGGCTTCGCGGTCAGCTTCGAGCCGACGGCGACTGTGCCCGCGACCGTGGGTGTCGCGGTGGTGAGGATGCCGGCGGCCACGGTCCCGACGGTGCCCGAGTCCTTGCCTTCCCAGCGGCCGGGGTACTTCTCGCCCCAGACGGTGACGGAGATGTCCGCGCCGCGGAGCGTGCTCGTCAGGGTGAGCGTCTTGCCCGATCCCACGTACTCGTCATCCGCGTACCACTCGTACTCGAGTGAGGCGAGAGCGGCCTCCGGCCAGACGCCGGGCGTCGCCGTGAGCTTCTGCCCCACCCGCAGGGTGCCGGTGACATCCGGCCAGGAGTAGACGCCACCCACCGTGTCGAGGTCGGCGTCGATGCCGGTCGCGCTGTCGGTGGTGAGGACGATGTCATCGGCGGCCCCGGAGGTGAGTTTGTCGTCCCACCACTCCTTCCACCACGAGGACTCCACACCGTCGACGACGTCGGAGCCGGAGATGTCGGTGAACGACACCCGGTAGGTGCCGGCGCCGAGACCGGTGATCGTGTAGGCGCCGTCTGCCGCGACGTCGTCGAAGGCGACGCTCTGCCAACTGTCGTCGACGAGTTCGTAAGCCTCGGCTCGACCGTAGCCGCCGGCGATGTATCCGCCCTCGACGGTGCCCGAGATCGAGAGCTCGCCGGGCGCGGCGAGCGCCGCCGACGGTGCGGCGAGCGCAACGACGGAGCCGACGAGAGTCGCAGCGGTGACGGACGCCAGTGTGCGGACGCGGAAGCGAGTGCGCATGTGTTTCCCCAGTTGGCGCCGCCGTTCGGGTCAACGGTTCGTCCGCCTCCGGCTGAGATTAGAGCATTCTCATAAATCTGGGAAGAGGCTATCCGGAATCCGCCATGGCGGACCGGGCGGTCAGCGGACGCGCGACGTGGGCTTCGACGTTCGCAGCACCGTCGCGTAGCCGGACTTCTTGCCCGTCGCCTTCACGGTGAGCACCCGCCCGCGCTGAGCCGACGTCACGGCGAAGGTGGCCTTCGTGGCCCCCCGGATCGCCTTCCCGTCGGCGTACCACTGGTAGGTGAATCGGGTGCCGGCGGTCCACGCCCCGGGCGTCGCCGTGAGCGTCCGCCCGACGACGGCGGCCCCCGAGATCGAGGGAGCGCGGGCGAGCATGATCCGCGCCGTCGGTGCGGACGGGTTCGTCACGACGGCGAATCCGGGCGTGCGTCCGGTCACCTCGACATGGATCCGCTTTCCGGCGAGCGCCTTGGTCACCTCGAGGGTCGCGCCTCGCGCCCCCGGGATGGTGAACTCGTCCGCGTACCACTGGTACGAGAAGCGTGTGCCGTCCATCCAGCGGTACACATGTGCGCGCAGGGTGAAACCGACGGCCTGCGTTCCCTTCACCGACGGGGTCGTCGCGAGGCCGATGCGGCCCTTCGAGGCCGACACCTGGACGATCACGCCGTGCCCGGGCACGGCTGCGGTGACACGGGCGGTGATGTGATGGCCGACGTCGGCGCGCTTCAGTTCGTACCACCAGTCGGTCTGCTTCGAGATCGGCCGGCCGTCGCGGAGCCACTGGTAGGTGAGCTTGGTGCCCTTCCGCCAGCCGGAGCTGTCCACGACGATCGAGTCGTACGCGGCGAATGAGCCCGAGACCTCCACCGGCGGGACGTAGACCACCGCCGCGGTCGCCGCAGCGCGCGTCGCCTCGCCGTACCCGGGCCGCGTGCCGGTGACCTCGACGCGGATCGGGAGGTCGGTCATCCAGTGATCGAGACGGAAGGTGGAGGTCGTCCCGTCGTGCATCATGCTCTTGCCGACGAACCACTGGTACGTGAGGACCGTCCCCGGCGTCCACGTGCCCGGAACCGCGCGGAGCGTCGAGCCGACCAGATTCTTCCCCGTGATCGACGGGGCGCCGCTGACGAGCACCCGCGGTGTGGCGGCGGAGGTCGCGATGAGCGTGGTCCGGCCGGAGATCGCGCCGGTGACGCGCACCGTGAGGGCGCGGTCCTTCATCGCCGACGGCACGCGGTAGGTGGCAGCGGTGGCGCCGGAGATGTCGACCCCATCGGCCGCCCATTGATAGGCGAAGGTCGTGCCCTCCGCCCACGATCCCGGCACCGCGGTCAGCGTGGACCCGACGACGGCGGAGCCCGTGACCGTCGGGGTGCCTGGAGCGATCACCACGGGGGTCGTCACGGATGCCACCTGCGCCGTCGCGCCCGTGGCGATGCCGCGCACCGAGAATGTGATGGTCTTGCCCAGCATCGCCTCGGTGACGACGAGCGAGGTGCTCGACCCGACGGTCTTGCCCGCCACCACCCAGCTGCGGTACACGGTGACGCGATCGCCCCAGACCCCGGTGTCTCCGGTGAGGGTCGCGCCCACCACGGCATCCCCGCCGATCGTCGGTGTGCCGACCCGCATGATGACGGAGGAGAGAGTCGAAGAAGTGCGACTCACCGTGGGGTACTCGTCGGCGACCCCGGTGACGCGCACCGAGACGCGAGCGCCTTCCGCCTCGTCGGGGACGACGAAGGTGCGGTCGGTCGCCCCGGGCACACGGACGCCGTCGATGCGCCACTCGTACGCGAGCGCGAAAGCCTCTGTCCAGCGGGTCTGCGCGGTGAGCAATGCCCCCACGCGGAGACGGCCCTCGACCTCCACCGTCGGGGCCTTGGCGACGCGCAGCGACGGCTCGGACGCGCGGGTCTCGACATCGCCGCCCGGAAGGAGGCCCGTGACCACCACGTGCACGCGGAGTCCCTCGTCCTCCCACTGCGGGTAGTAGTACCTCTCGCCGACGGCCGGCCCGGTGTCCTCCACCCCGTCCACGAACCAGCGGTAGGAGAGCGTCGTCCCTTCGGGCCACTCTCCCGGCTGCGCGTACAGCGCCTGGCCGACGACGGGAGTGCCGGTCAGCGTGACCGCGGGGGCCGGCGCGACATCCGCGCCCGGTTCAGGGTCTGCGCCGGTGTCGGCGACGGACGCGACGGCGGCGACGCGGGCGGACGGAGCGGCCTGCGCGCCAGCGGGCACGCCGATCAGCGTGACGACGAGGGCGGCGGCGGTCAGGGCCGCGGCGGGGAGGGCGAGACGGTGCGCGGTCATCGGGTATCCGGGCTAGAAGATGAGAACTTTCACATACTCACATCCGCGGCCGGAATTTCCAAGCCCCGCCTGACCTCGGTCCGAGGGTGGGGACGTCTACAGCTTTGCGATCGGCGCGATCTTGATCAGGAGCTTCTTCGGGCCGGCGGAATCGAACCGCACGTGGGCCACGCGCTTGGCGCCCTCGCCGGTCACCATGTCGACCCGTCCCTCGCCGAAGTCGTCGTGGCGGATGCGGTCTCCGGGCGCGAGCTCCATGTCGCCGTTGTCGCGGACCTTCGCGGGGATGCGGTTGGCGAACTTCGCGATGTCGCCCGCGGGCTTGTCCCTGCGCGGCAGGGGGACGAGGTCGTCGCCGTACCGGCTCCCCCCTCCGCCGCCTCCCTGGCGACGCGCGTTGAGAGCGCGGGACTGCGTGCCGCCGCGCGAGTTCACGTCACCCGGCGACTGGCGCCAGTCGATGAGCTCATGCGGGATCTCCTGCAGGAACCTGCTCGGCATCGCCACCGACACCTCGCCGAACTGGGCGCGGGTCATCGCGAGCGAGAGGTGCAGCTTCTTGCGGGCGCGGGTGAGCGCGACGTAGAACAGGCGCCGCTCCTCCTGCGGACCGCCCGGCTCACCCGCCGAGATGCGGTGCGGGATGAGGTCCTCTTCGACGCCGGTGACGAACACCGCGTCGTACTCGAGGCCCTTCGCCGTGTGCATCGTCATGAGCGACACCGTGCCCGACGCGTCGTCGAGGTCGTCGGCATCCGACACCAGGGCGACCTCGGTCAGGAAGTCGAGGATCGTGCCCTCGGGGTTGTTGCGGGCGAACTCGCGGGTGACGGCGAGGAGCTCGTCGAGGTTCTCGACCCGCGCCTCGTCCTGCGGGTCCTTCGAGATCCGCAGCGCGTCGAAGTAGCCGCTCTTGTTGAGCAGCAGCGACAGTCCCTCGGTGACCGACGTCGAGGGCGCGACCTCGCCCGACGACGGGAGCATGATCTCGGCCGCCTCGCTCAGGACAGCATCGAGATGCGCGATGGAGGTCTGGATCTTCGGTCCGACGCCGAGCGCCGACGCGTTGGCAAGGGCGTCGCGGAACGTGATGCCCTCCTCGGCGGCGTAGCGCGAGATCGACGTCTCGGTCACGTCTCCGATGCCGCGCCGCGGCTTGTTGAGGATCCGCCGCACCGCGAGTTCGTCGGCGGGGTTCGCGACCGCCACGAGGTAGGCGAGGGCGTCCTTGATCTCGGCGCGGTCGTAGAACTTCGTGCCGCCCATGATCTTGTAGGGGACGGCGGAGCGGATGAGGATCTCCTCCAGCGCGCGCGACTGCGAGTTCGTCCGGTAGAACACCGCCATCTGCCCGTACGGCAGGCCCGCGCGGTAGAGCGCCTCGACCTCGTCGGCGACGAACTGCGCCTCATCGTGCTGCGAGTACCCCGTGAAGCCGATGATGGCGTCGCCGGCCCCGACATCCGTCCAAAGCTTCTTGTCCTTGCGGTCGAAGTTGTGGCTGATCACGGCGTTGGCCGCCGACAGGATGTTCTGCGTCGACCGGTAGTTCTGCTCGAGGAGCACGACTCGCGCGCCCGGGAAGTCGCGCTCGAACTCCGAGATGTTGCGGATGTCGGCGCCGCGGAACGCGTAGATCGACTGGTCGGAGTCACCGACGACGGTGAGCGAGGCGCCCTCGAGCTCGGGCGCGTCGACCGGGTCGAAGATCATCATGCCGCCGCTCTCGAATGCGTCGGCGGCCTTGCCGACGACGGGCCGGGTGAGCTCGTGGATGAGCGAGTACTGCGCGTGGTTGGTGTCCTGGTACTCGTCCACGAGGATGTGGCGGAACCGGCGGCGGTAGACGTCGGCCACGTGCGGGAACGCGCGGAACAGGTACACCGTCTGACCGATCAGGTCGTCGAAGTCGAAGGCGTTGGCCTTCTGGAGCGCGCGCTGGTAGGCGCTGAAGATCTCGGCGAACAGCCGCTCGGCGGGGTCGCTGAGGTTCGCCTGGCGGGCGAACGACTCGGCATCCGCCAGTTCGTTCTTGAGCTTCGAGATCCGCCCCTGGACCGATGCCGGAGTGAGCCCGAACGCGTCGGCCTCGTGCTCTTTCACGAGCCTCTTGATGAGCGCCCGCGAGTCGGCCGAGTCGTAGATGGTGAAGCTCTTCGTGAAGCCGAACTGCTGCGCCTCGCGGCGGAGGATGCGCACGCAGGCCGAGTGGAAGGTCGAGATCCACATGCCCTGCGCCGCTTCGCCGACGAGGTGCTGCACGCGCTCGCGCATCTCACCCGCCGCCTTGTTCGTGAACGTGATGGCGAGGATCTGGCTCGGCCACGCCTCGCGGTTGCGCAGGAGCGAGGCGATGCGGTGGGTGAGCACGCGGGTCTTGCCCGACCCGGCGCCCGCGACGATGAGCAGCGCGTTGCCGCGGTAGGTGACGGCCTCGAGCTGCGGCGGGTTCAGCCCTTCGAGGAGGTCTTGATCGGCGCGGACGCCCGCGTTCGCCCGCGGCGGGCCTCCGACGATGACGGGCTTGATCGGGTCGCTCATGACCCGTCAAGTCTAGGCTCGCGCCCCGACACCGGCGGCGCGACCGTGTCAGAGCAGGCGGCGCTCCGACGCCCAGACGGTGAGCTCATGGCGGGACGACAGCTGCAGCTTCCGCAGCACCGACGACACATGCGTCTCGACCGTCTTGATCGAGATGTAGAGCTCGGATGCCACCTCCTTGTAGGCGTAGCCGCGGGCGATCAGCCGCATGACCTCCTGCTCACGCGCCGAGAGGCGGTCGAGTTCGTCGTCCACCGCGGCCGTCTCTCCGGCGACCGCGCCGAACGCGTCGAGGACGAACCCCGCGAGCCGGGGGGAGAACACGGCGTCACCGCCGGCCACGGCGTGCACGGCACGGCTGACCTCGGCCCCCGACGAGCCCTTCGTGATGTACCCCCGGGCGCCCGCGCGGATGACCCGCACGACGTCCTCAGCGGCGTCCGACACGCTGAGCGCGAGGAACCGGGATGCCGTCACGGCGGCGCCCCGGATGACGGCCTCGCCGCCGGCGGCCTCGGCCGCGCCGGCACCACCGCCGGCGCCACCGCCGGCACCAGCGGGCAGGTGCACGTCCAGCAGCACGACGTCGGGGGCCGTCTCGGCGATCACGGCGATGGCCGAGGCGACGTCGGCCGCCTCGCCGACGACGTCGACCGACGGATCGAGGTCGGCGCGCAGCCCCGACCGGAAGATCGAGTGGTCGTCGACGATCACGACCCGGAGCGCCTCAGCCATGACGGCCACCCGCCCGGTTGGCCGGCGGCACCGCGCGGAGGTGCACCTCGGTGCCCGCGCCGCCCGCGCCCGGCCGGATCGTCGCGGAGCCGCCGATGCGGCGCATCCGCCCGATGATCGACTCGCGGACGCCGAGGCGGTCGGCGGGCACGGCATCCGGATCGAACCCGGGACCGCGATCGCGCACGAACACGTCGACGGATGCCGCGGCGCCCTCGAGGTAGACGGAGATCTCCCCACCCGCGTGCCGGGCGGCGTTCAGCATGGCCTCGCGGGCGGCCGCGGCGACCTCGCCGCTCGCGCGCTCCTCGGAGGAGCCCGCCGAGACGACGTCGATGCGCACCGGATAGTCGAGCTCGAGCGCGCCCGCGTAGTCGCGGAGGTCGGTCGGAAGGTCGCTGTCGGCAGGCGCGTCGCCGTCGTACAGCCAGGAGCGCAGCTCCCGTTCCTGTGCGCGGGCGAGGCGTGCCACCTCGCTCGAGGCTCCCGCACGGTTCTGGATGAGCGCGAGCGTCTGCAGCACGGAGTCGTGGAGGTGGGCGGCCATCTCGGCGCGCTGCTCCTCGCGGATGCGCTTCACCCGCTCGCCGGTGAGCTCCCGCCACCTTTCGATGAGGGTCGCGGAGAGGATCACCGCGATGCCGACGAGGGGAATCGCGGTGCGGACGAGCTGCGTCACGCCACCGCCCGAAGCCAGCAGCGAGACCTCCATCAGCGCGATCACGGCGAGGATCGCGACCGCCACGAGGCGAACGAGGAGCGCGTGCCGCTCTCCGCGCGCCGGATCGGCGCGGTCGACGAAGGCCGCCCACATCCCCGCCGCCACGGCGAGGAAGACGACGACCACGAGGAGCGCGACGGCTCCCGCCGTGGACAGCCCTGCGCCGTACCCCCACACGCTCCACGCCCACGGGTCGGCGTACAACGGCAGGAACGTGAGGGTGAGGACCGCGGCAGCGGCGGTGAGAATCCACGCGACGGGAGCCCGGCGGGTGGGCGCCGCCTCGCCGGGCTCCCACGGCGTGAAGGCCCAGCACCACAGGTACAGGAGCGCACCGGCCCCCAGGAGCGGCGCCGTGATCACGAACAGCGTTCGGACCGCCGTCACGGTCGCGCCGAGGTGGCGCGCGAGGCCGGCCGACACCCCCGCGACGAGACTCTCGCGCGGGCGCCGGAGCGGCGGACGCGGTGCGATCGCCCGCACCGGACGCGCCGGGCGCGCCGGGCGCGGCGGGCGCGGCGCAGGACGCGGCGCAGCGGACACGGTGGAGGACATGCCGCCATCCAACCACCCGCGCCCCGCCGTGAGCGAAGCCCGCGCACCGGAATCAGGGGCCGCTCAGGGGTTCACCCCATGGCCGCCGAGCGACACCCGCCGCGAGGATCGTCGTATGACCTCCGCTCCCCCTGTCGATCCCGGCCGCCTCGACCCCGGCCGCGTCGACCCCGGCCCGCCGCCGCCCCTCCCGCATGGGATGCCGAGCCGCGGCGACCGCTTCTTCTCGTGGACCGCGGGCCTCGGCCTCGTGCGCGGCGAGGGCTGGCTCGGCGGGGTGGCCGCCGGCCTCGCTGCGCGCCTGCGCATCGATCCGCTGATCGTCCGCGGCATCCTCGTCGTCGTGGGCCTCTTCGGCCTCCCGGTGCTCGTCGTCTACGGGCTCGCCTGGGCGCTCCTCCCCGACATCGACGGCCGCATCCCGCTGCAGGAGGCCCTCCGCGGACGCTTCCTCTCCTCCCAGGTCGGGTCCGCGCTGTGCATCGGCGTGGGCCTCGTCGCCTGGCCGGTGGGACTGTGGATCGCCCTCGGAGCCGTTCCGGTGTGGGCGTGGGGCCTCGGCGCCCTGCTCGTCCTCATCGGTCTCGCGGCCGCGGCCGGCCTCGTCATCCTCATCGTGCGCGCCGCCCTCCGCCCCGCACCCCCGACCCCGGGCGCCCTCGACGCCGAGCTGCGAACGGCTTCCGCAGACTCGGCCGCGCCCGCTCCGTCCGAGATCGAGCCCGGCCGGGAACCGGCGCTCGACGAGGACGCGCGGGGGGTGGATGCCGCCGCCGCTGCGGACACGGCATCCCTCCCCGCCCCATCCGTCGGCGCGGGAGCGGACGTCAAAGACGGCACCGAAGACCGCGCGCCCGATGAGCTCGCCGCCTGGCGGGCGCAGCACGCCGCCTGGAAGGAGCAGGATCAGGCGTGGCGCCAGCAGCAGCAGGATGCCACGCGTGCGGCGCGTGAGCAGGCGCGCCGCGAGCGCCAGGCCCGCGCGACCGCTTTCGCCGCCGACGCGGCCGAGCGGCGCCGGGTCCGCCGGGTCCGCCGGGCGACCAGCCCGCGCGCGCCGTTCGCCTATGTCGCGGTGGTCGCCGGGCTCGCCGTGGTCCTCGGGACGTTCGCAGCCCTGCAGCAGCGCGGGGAGCTCGCCCCCGCGCAGGGACTCTTCGTCGCGGCGCTCGTGCTCGGAGTCGGCATGGTGCTGGCCGGCGCCTTCCGCCGCCGGAGCGGGTTCCTCGCCTTCACGACGTTGCTGGTGCTCCTGGGCGGGGCCGCCGCGACGGCGCTTCCTGCCGCGCAGGCGCTCCATCTCGGATCCTGGGGCGTCTCCAACATCGGCGGCTCGGGGCACCCGGCATCCGACCCCTTCGTGCAGCCGTGGGGCGACCTCTCGATCTACCTCGACGACACCGGGGCGGACGGCTCGACGCACGTCGAGAAGCGCACCGGCGCGACGTTCGTCTCGGTCGAGCCCGGCGTCGAGGTGACCCTCGATGTCACGACGCGCACGGCGAGCCCCACGGTCACCGGGAGCACGCTGCCGTCGGAGGCAATCGCCGACGATCCCGGCGCCACCGTCCTCACCCTCCCGGACGGCCGCACCCGCTACCGCGCGGTCATCGCCTCGGACGATGCGCCGATCACCACCCGCGAGACGCTCGTCATCGATCAGGAGTCCGGCTACGTCGAGGTCTACCTGCTCGACCGCTCGACCGAAGGAGTCCAGGAATGACCGACCCCACGCTGCCGCTCGGACCGTTCGAGTCGCTGGATCCCCTCGAGACCCCCACGTCCCCCGCCACCGCGACCGAAGACCCCGCGGAGGCGACGCTCCCCCGCCCGCGCACGCGCTGGGCCGCCATCGTGTGGGGACTCGTGTTCGCCACGATCGCCGTCGGCGGGGTCTGGCTCACCGCCGACCCGCCGCGGCTCGACGCGGCGCTCGCCTGGATCGGCGACCTGGATGCGGGCGGCGCCGTCGCCTACGGCCTCCTCGCCGTCGGCGCGCTGCTGCTGGTCGGGGGCCTCGTCGGGCTCCTCCGCCGCGCGCAGGTCGCGGCATCCCGGCCATAATCGAGCGGTGCGCACACTCCTCAACATCATCTGGGTGATCCTCGCCGGGTTCTGGCTCTTCGTCGGCTACGTCCTCGCCGGTGTGCTGCTGTGCATCCCGATCCTCACGATCCCCTGGGCGATCGCCTCGTTCCGCACCGCGTCGTACGTGATCTGGCCCTTCGGTCGGACGATCGTCAGCAAGCCGACGGCGGGCGTCGGGTCATTCCTCGGCAACGTCGTCTGGGTGGTGCTCGCCGGCTGGTGGCTCGCGCTCGGTCACCTCGTCAGCGGCGTCGCGCTGTGCCTCACGATCATCGGCATCCCGATGGCGATCGCCGACTTCAAGATGATCCCGATCTCACTCATGCCGCTCGGCAAGGACATCGTCTCGACCCGCACCGGCGCTTTCACCTGAGTCGTCGGCGCACCTGCCGGCGTCACGCGACGACTCATGACGGAATCACAGGTCACAGACCTGGCGGGTGCCGCAGCGCCGGGTTAGCGTGGGGGCAGTTCCTCGGACGGGCGGATCTCCCCACAAGGGAGGCTCCGGACCGGGGTCATCGCGGCGATCCGGGCGGGCCCGGGCATCGGTTCATACCCGGTTGCGTTGCGGGTTCGACTCCCGCCGTCGCGTCCATATCGGTCGCGGCCGCAGAAGGTGGCACGAGGTGCCGCTTCACGGCATCCATGGCGACGACATGCGCCACCTTCTCCGCGCCTGCGGTCCCGACGTCCTCACAATCGGGCGGACCGGATTGAGAGCAAAGGGTAACGAGAGGGGTCACGCGGGCGCGCGGCGATGAAACATCGCGCCCCTACCTTCGGGGAAACGGCCATCCACGGCCTCGATCCACGAACCGAAGGGGACCCCCATGACGTACGTCAAGCCCGCAGAACTGGTCGGCGCCGTCATCGACGCCGGCGCATCGAAGGTCATGCTCTCCACACGCGACACCCTCGTGCGGTCGATCATGGGCGGCGCGCTGCTTTCGCTCGCCGCCGCGTTCGCGATCACCGTCAGCGTCTCGACCGGCATCCCGCTGCTGGGCGCGCTCCTGTTCCCGGTCGGCTTCATCATGCTGTACCTGCTCGGCTACGACCTGCTGACCGGCGTCTTCGTGCTGGCCCCGCTGGCCTGGCTCGACAAGCGCCCCGGCGTGACGATCGGCGGTATCCTGCGCAACTGGGGCCTGGTGTTCGTCGGGAACTTCATCGGCGCCTTCACGATCGCCGTGCTCATGGCGGTGATCGTCACATACGGCTTCTCGGTCCCGCCGAACGAGGTCGGCGAAGCCATCGGCCACATCGGCGAGGGTCGGACGGTCGGCTACGCCGAGCACGGCGCGGCCGGCATGCTGACGCTCTTCATCCGCGGGGTGCTCTGCAACGCGATGGTGGCGACCGGCGTCGTGCTGGCGATGGTCGCGAAGGATGTCCCCGGCAAGGTCGTCGCGATGTGGATGCCGATCATGCTCTTCTTCTACATGGGGTTCGAGCACTCCATCGTGAACATGTTCCTCTTCCCGTCGGGCCTGCTGCTCGGGGGCGACTTCACGATCGTCGACTACCTGATCTGGAACGAGATCCCGACGGTGCTCGGCAACCTCGTCGGCGGCCTCCTCTTCGTCGCCCTGCCGCTCTACCTGACCTACGCCCGTGGCACCTCCCCCCGCCGCCTCGACGCGCCGCGCGGCCGCAGTTCGCGCCGTCGGCCGGCGCCGGTCGCCGCCGAGCTGGAGACAGCCGCGCGGTAGCCCGACCGTCCACGATCCGTCTGCCGACGACCGGGAGCAGTCATGAAGCGCAACGTCAAGAACCCGAAACACAACGCTGACTCGGGGGAAACAGCCGCCCCGTACCGTGACGGCATGAGCTCCACCGGCCCCACCGATCCGCACGTGGTGGTCGTGGGCGCCGGCATGGTGGCGCACCGGTTCGTCGAGAGCCTCCTCAGCAGGGCAGGCGACGGATGCCGGGTCACCCTCATCGGCGAAGAGGAGCGGCATCCGTACGACCGGGTCGCGCTCACCTCGTTCTTCGACGGCGCGACCGCCGACGACCTCACGCTGGAACGCGGCGTCCTGGCAGACGAGCGGGTGCAGTTCCTCTCGGGCGACCCGGTGGTGCGGATCGACCGGGAGGCCCGTCGGGTGACCACCCGGCGAGGGCTCAGCGTCGCGTACGAACGCCTGGTGCTCGCGACGGGATCGTACGCGGCACGCCTCACGGTCGACGGCTTCGACCTGGAGGGGTGCTTCGTCTACCGGACCCTCGACGACGTCGAGGCGCTCCGTTCGTTCGTCGCACGCCGGTCCGAGGAGCTCGGCCGGCCGCTCGTGGGCACCGTGATCGGCGGCGGGCTGCTGGGCCTCGAAGCTGCGGGCGCACTGCGCGGCCTCGACGTGGATTGCACGGTCGTGCAGGCCTCCGACCGGCTCATGTCCGCCCAGCTCGACAGGCCCGCGGGCGACGCGCTCCGCCGCCTGATCGAGGGGCACGGCATCGGCGTCCGGATCGAATCGGTCACCACCCGCCTCGACCCCGACCGCACCGGCCAGGTGACGGGGCTCGAGTTCCGCGACGGCACGTACGCCCGCACCGACGTCGTCGTCTTCACGGTGGGGGTGCGGCCCCGCGACGAGCTCGCCCGAGCGGCATCCCTCGCCGTGAACCCCCGCGGCGGCGTCGTCATCGACGACGGATGCCACACCTCCGACCCCCGGATCCTGGCGATCGGCGAGGTCGCGAGCTACGACGGTCAGTGCGTCGGTCTCGTCGCGCCCGGGTATGCCATGGCCGAAGTCGCCGCCACGCGCATCCTCGGCGGTGAGGCGCACTTCCCGGGCTTCGACCTGTCCACGAAGCTGAAACTGTCGGGGGTCGACGTAGCGAGCTTCGGCGACGCGTTCGCGCAGACGCCAGGAGCCCTCGACGTCGTCTACGCCGATCCGGTGGCGGGCGTCTACAAGAAGCTCGTGCTGTCCGACGACGCCAAGACGCTCCTCGGCGGCATCCTCGTCGGCGACGCCACGGCGTACGGATCGCTGCGCCCGCTCGTCGGCGGAGCGCTCGGAGGCGACCCCGCAGCCTACCTCCTCCCCGAGGGCGGAGTCGACGCCCCGACCGGCGAGCTGCTCGACGCGGCGCTCGTGTGCTCGTGCAACAGCGTGACGGCCGGAACCATCCGGCACGCGGTGCACGAGGAGGGCTGCGCCGACGTGGCCTCCGTCAAGGCGTGCACGAAGGCGGGTGCGGCGTGCGGATCGTGCGTCATGGCGATCAAGAAGATCGTCGGGACCGAGCTCGCCAAGAGCGGCACCGTGCTGAGCACGGCGCTCTGCGAGCACTTCCCGATGTCGCGACGCCAGCTCTTCGACGCGGTGCGCGTGTCGGGGCTCACCACCTTCAGCGCCGTGATCGAGCGCTTCGGCGCGGGCCGCGGCTGCGACGTCTGCAAGCCGGCCCTCGCGAGCATCCTGTCGACCCTCACCGGCTCCCACGTGCTCGCCGGCGAGAACGCGACGCTGCAGGACACCAACGACCACGTCATGGCGAACATGCAGAAGGACGGCAGCTACTCGGTCGTCCCCCGCATCCCCGGCGGCGAGATCACGCCCGAGGGACTCCTCGTCATCGGCGCGGTCGCGCAGGACTTCGGGCTGTACACGAAGATCACGGGCGGGCAGCGCATCGACATGTTCGGCGCTCGCCTCGAACAGCTCCCGGACATCTGGAAGCGCCTCGTCGACGCGGGATTCGAGTCGGGCCACGCCTATGGCAAGTCGCTGCGCACCGTGAAGTCGTGCGTCGGATCGACGTGGTGCCGGTACGGGGTGCAGGACTCGGTGGGCATGGCGGTGCGGCTCGAGCTGCGCTACCGCGGGCTCCGGTCGCCGCACAAGATCAAGCTCGGCGTCTCGGGCTGCGCGCGCGAGTGCGCCGAGGCCCGCGGGAAGGACGTCGGGGTCATCGCCACCGAGAGCGGCTGGAACATGTACGTGGGCGGCAACGGCGGATTCACCCCGCGCCACGCGGTCCTCCTGGCCGAATCGCTCGACGACGACGCGCTCCTGCGGGCGATCGACCGCTTCTTGATGTACTACATCTTCACCGCCGACCGGCTCCAGCGCACGGCCCCCTGGTTCGAGGACCTGGAGGGCGGCATCGAGGGTCTGCGCGCCGTGATCTTCGACGACAGCCTCGGCATCTGCGCCGACCTCGACGCCGCCGTCGCGCGGCACCTCGACGGCTACGAGGACGAGTGGAAGGCGACGCTCGAGGACCCCGAGAAGCTCCGCCGGTTCGCCTCGTTCGTCAACGCCCCGACGACGCCCGACCCGTCGCTGGCCTACACCGCGGAGCGCGGGCAGCCGCGGCCGGCGACCGAGGCCGAGCGCGCCGACGGCTCGGTGCTCATCGCCGGCACGGTCCTGGAGGTGCGCCGATGACGATCGTGCAGCCCGCCCCGTCGCCGGCGGTCCGGCAGCCCTCGCACCGGTGGGTCGACGTCTGCGCCGTCGCCGACCTCGAGGTGGAACGCGGCCGGGCGGCGCTCATCGGCGCGGCGCAGGTCGCGCTCTTCCTCCTCCACGACGGCAGGGTGCACGCGGTGTCGAATCTCGATCCCTACAGCGGCGCGCACGTCATCTCCCGCGGCATCGTCGGCACCCGCGAGGATGCGCCGACCGTCGCCTCGCCGATGTTCAAGCAGGTGTTCGACCTGCGCACCGGCACGTGCCTGGACACGCAGGGCAAGGACGCGCGCCGGCTGCCGGTGTGGCCCGTCGCCGTCGACGGCGGACGCGTGCTCGTCAGATGGGAGACGCTGTCATGACGACGATGCTGGGAGTCTCGCTCGCAGGACGGAAGGTCGTGTTCGTGGGCGGGGGCGCGGTCGCGGCCCGCAGGCTTCCCCGGCTCCTGCGCGAGGGGGCGCTGGTCACGGTCGTCGCCCCCCGGCTCTCGGACGACGTGCGCCGCCTCGTCGTCGCGGAGGGACTCACCTGGATCCCGCGCGTCGCCCGGGCCGGCGATGTCACCGGCGCCTGGTTCGTCCACACCGCGACGGGCGACCGGCGCGCGGATGCCGCCGTCGCACGGTGGTGCGAGAGCCGGCGCATCCTCTGCGTCAACACGTCCGACGGGGCGCACGGCACCGCGCGGCTGGCCGCCGAGACCCGCTCGGGGGACGTGGTCGTCGGGGTCGTCTCCGACGCGGGCATCGATCCGGGCCGGGCCGCACGGCTGAGGGATGCCGTGGCGGCGCTCCTGCGCGACGGCGTCCTGCCGCTGCGTCGCCGGCGCCGCGGATCCACCGGTCGGGTCGACCTCGTCGGCGGCGGACCGGGGCCGGCCGACCTCATGACGGTGCGCGGACGGCGTCTCCTCGCCGAGGCGGACGTGGTCGTCGCCGACCGCCTGGGCCCCACCGACGTCCTCTCCGAGCTCGAGTCCGACGTGGAGATCATCGACGTCGGCAAGCGCCCCGGCCACCACCCCGTGCCGCAGGAGGAGATCAACGCGCTCCTGGTCGCCCACGCCCGTCGGGGCAAGCGCGTCGTCCGGCTGAAGGGCGGCGACCCGTTCGTGTACGGCCGCGGGGGCGAGGAGGTGGCCGCGTGCCTGGCCGCCGGCATCCCCGTCGAAGTCGTCCCCGGGCTCACGAGCGCCGTCTCGGTGCCGCAGGCCGCCGGCATCCCGGTCACCCACCGGGGGACCTCCGCGGGGATGCACCTCGTCAACGGGCAGGCGGAGATCTCGCCCTCGACCCTCGCCGCGCTCGCCGACGACGGCGTGACGACGGTCGTCCTCATGGGCGTCGCCGCGCTCCCCCGGCTCGCTGCGGCGGCCGCCGACGCCGGAGCCCCGCCCGAGCGGCCGGTCGCGATCGTCGAGAACGGGCACACCGCCGCGCAGCGGACCACGCGCACGACCGTGGGGGGCATGGTGGCGGATGCCGCCGCCGCAGGCGTCCGCAATCCGGCGGTCATCGTGATCGGCGACGTCGCCCGCGCCGACCTGCTGCTGCCCGCGCACGAGATGGCGGGTGACGCGCCCCGGTGACCTCGACCTCTCGACCGGCCCTGTCCGCGGCGCTCGAAGGCTGCTGCCTCGTGATCGCGGTCGATCGGCGTTCCTCGGAGCTGGCCGCCGCCCTCGAGAGACACGGCGCGCAGGTGCGCCACGCGCCGGCGCTCACGATCGTGCCGCACATCGACGATGAGGCGCTGCTCACGGCGACGCGCGCGCTGGTCGCCGATCCGCCGGATGTCGTCGTGGCCACGACGGGCGTGGGATTCCGCGGGTGGATCGAGGCCGCCGAGGAAGCGGGGCTGCTCGACGATCTCCTGGCCGCCCTCGCGCACGCGCAGATCGTCGCGCGCGGACCGAAGGCGAGGGGCGCCATCCAGCAGGCCGGTCTCACCGCGGACTGGGTCGCCGAGTCGGAGACCTCCGCAGAACTCGGGGAGTTCCTGCTCGCCGAGGGGCTCGACGGGCGCCGCGTCGCCGTCCAGCACCACGGCTCGGGTGCGGACGGCCTCGACGAACTGTTCGCCACCGCGGGAGCCGACGTCGTGAGCCTCACCGTCTACCGGTGGGGGCCGCCGGCTGATCCGGCAGTCGTCGCACGCTCCGTCATCGCGGCGGCCCAGGGCGAGGTCGACGCCGTGCTGTTCACCTCCGCGCCGGGAGCGGCCGAGTGGCTGGCCGCGGCGGTGCGCGAGGGCGTGCACGACGAGATCCTCCGGCAGTCCGCGTCGGGGCGCGTGCTGATGGCCGCGGTGGGACCGATCACCGCAGGACCCCTCGCGTCGGCCGGGTTCACGCCGCTCATCGCCGAGCGGGGGCGGCTCGGCTCGCTGGTCCGCGGCGTCGTCACCCATTTCGGCGGCGGTCGCGCGCCGGGCCTCGACACCTCTGCCGGACGGCTCGAGCTGCGAAGCACGGGCGTCGTCCTGGACGGACTGTTCACGCCGCTCTCCCGCACCGGAGTCGCGGTGCTCGCCGAGCTCTTCGCCGCCCGCGGCGGGGTCGTCTCGCGGGTGCAGCTGCAGTCGGCCCTGCCGCGCTCGGGAGACAGCGCGCACGCGGTGGAGATGGCCATCGCGCGCATCCGCGACGCGCTCGGCGTACCGGGGATCATCCGGACCGTCGTCAAGCGCGGCTACCGGCTCGACGTCGACGACCTCGAGGAGGACGCGTGACCGCGACCCTGATCGCCTGCTCCCACGGCACCAGCGACGCACGTGGACGCGCCGCGATCGCCGCGCTCGTCGAGCAGACGCGAGAGCTCGCCCCCGGCATCCGTGTCGAGGCGGCCTTCGTCGATGTCGAGACGCCCGCCGTCGACGACGTGGTGGATCGATGCATCGCCGACGGCCCGGTGGTCGTCGTGCCGCTGCTCCTGTCCACGGGCTTCCACACGAAGGTCGACATCGCGCGTGCGGTCGGCCGCCACCCGGGACGAGCCGTGGCCGTGGCCGCCCTCGGCCCCCACGATCTGCTGGTCGACGTGCTCGCCTCGCGCCTCGGCGAAGCCGGCGTGCATGACGGGGTCGTGCTCGCGGCGGCGGGGTCGAGCGATCCGGCGGCGGCCGTCGACGTCGAGTCGGTGGCCGCGCGGCTGAGCGCGCGCCTCGGGGCCGCCGTCCACGTCGGATTCGCCGCGGGCGCGGGTCGACGGATCCCGGATGCCGTCGCCGCCGCGCGCGACGCCGGCGCCACCCGGGTGGCCGTCGCCAGCTATGTGCTCGCACCCGGCTTCTTCGCCCAGGTCATCGCCCGCGCCGGAGGCGACGCCGTCACCGCACCGCTCGCACCCGACCCCCGGCTGGCGGCGATCGTCGCCGAGCGCTACCGCGAGGGCGTCGCGCTGCTCGCCGGCGAGCAGGGCCCGGTCGAGCGCGTCTGACTGCGGCGGCCCGGCCAGAAGGTGGCGCATATGGGCGCATCGCCGGCGCCATACCGGCGATGTGCGCCACCTTCTCGGGGCCCTCGGCGCTCGGCGGTCACCACCCGTGCGTGTTGAGCCACGCCCGTCGGCGCGCGATCTCGGCATCCGATTCGCCGTCGTCGGACGCATCGTGCGGAGCGAGGTGGCCGTCCCCGTCGAGCGTCACGAAGCGCTGGCACCGAGGGCAGAGCGCCCGCCCGTCGGGATAGCCGTCCGGCAGCGTCGCCGCGGGCTCGCCGGGCTGCCCTGAGCCTGCGCAGCGCGCCGGGTCCGACCCCGCGTCGCTCCACAGGATCGTGCGGTGCCGGTGGAGGCCCGCGTGACCGAGCGGGCGTGTGCACCGGCGCCCCTGCGAGCGATGGCGGCAGAAGCGCACGACCTGCGACGGCTCGGCCCCGGCATCCTGCGGCTCGTCCATGTGCTCGACCGTATCCGCTGCCGCGCCGGGGCGGATCGCGTAGGCGAACGTCCCTCGATAGCCGTAGACCTCGCCGAGGACGGGCATCGTGACCCGGAGGTCGACCCGCTGCAGCCCCGATCCTCCGCCGACCGCCCTCTCGTCGAGCTCGACGCGCAGGATCCGGGGCAGCAAGACGCGCAGGCGTCCGATGCGCAGCGCGAGCCGTCGGGACTCCAGCACCAGCCCGCCCCGGTCGACGCGCGCGGCGAGCGTCACCTCGAGCACGCCCCGTCTGCCGATCCGATCGGTGAGGATGCCGTCGACGACGCGCGTCTCGTCGACCATCGTCCGAGTCCGACCGCCGAAGCGAAAGATCCGGACGGCGCGCACACCCCCATCGCCCGTCGAGGAATTGCAGATGTCGAAGGGCACGTCCACGGCCCGCTCGGGGAACGCGATCCCCCAGCGCCCGAGGAGTGCGAACACCGGCCGCAGGAGCGGCAGGCGGAGCCCCGCCTCGGTGTAGACCCCCGTGCCGCGCCCCTGGTATCCGGCAGGGACCGGGTCTACGTAGGCACGCAGTTGGGGGTGCAGCAGCGCCGCGTCCTCACCCAGCGCGACGAGATAGGGGCCGCGAGGGTCATTACTGAACATGTTCAGAACTGTAGTACGCTCGCGGCATGAACAGCACTCCGCGTCGCGTCGCGGTCCTCGCCGGAGCGAGCGGCTTCATCGGTCGGGCGGTGGCCGACGCATACGCCGAGGACGGATACGTCGTTCGTCATGTGGGACGCTCCGCGCCGACGCCCTGGACGGATGCCGCGGCCCTCGCCCGCGTCGTCGACGGCGCCGACGTCGTGCTGAACCTCGCCGGGAAGTCCGTCAACTGCCGCTACACCGACCGCAATCGCGACGAGATCCTGCGCTCGCGCGTCGACACGACCCGCGCCCTCGGCGCGGCGATCGCGGCGGCGGCGCAGCCTCCCCGCGTCTGGCTGAACGCGTCGACGGCCACGATCTACCGGCACGCCGTCGATCGTCCGAACACCGACTCCGAGGGGGTGCTCGGCACGGGCTTCTCGCCCGACGTCGCGCGGTCGTGGGAGCGCGCCTTCTTCGACGGTGACCTCCCGCAGACCCGTCGCGTGGCGCTGCGCATGGCGATCGTCATCGGCGACGGACCCGCCACGCGCCTGCTCCTCACGCTGGCGCGCACCGGCCTCGGCGGGGCTCAGCACGACGGCTGGAGCCTCCCGCACCGCCGCTACCGGGGGATCGGCGACCACCCGACCGGCGGCGAGACCGCGCCGTGGTACCGCACCCGCGGGCGTCAGCGGTTCAGCTGGGTGCACATCGACGACGTGGTCGAGGCGATCCGCTTCCTCCGGGACCGGGGCGACATCTCCGGCCCGGTCAACATCGCGTCGCCTCGCCCTTCCGACAACCGCACGCTCATGGCGACCCTGCGGAGGATCGTCGGGATGCCGATCGGCATCCCCTCGGCGCGCTGGATGCTCGAACCCGCCATGTGGGCGCTGCGGACCGAGCCCGAGCTCATCCTCAAGAGCCGATGGGTGCTGCCGGAGCGGCTGACGGACGCCGGGTTCGCCTTCCGGCATCCCGACCTCGAGGAGGCGCTGCGCGATGTCCGCTGACGACACGAGCAAGGGCGACCGCACGCGGGCCCGGATCCGAAGCGCCGCCCTGTCGTCGTTCCGCGCCCAGGGCTACGAGGCCACCACCATCCGCCGGATCGCCGACGAGCTCGGACTGTCCGTGGGGGCCACCCACTATCACTTCCCGTCGAAGAACCACCTGATCCAGGAGCTGTACCGCGACGTCCAGGAGGCGCACCGCGAGACGGCTCTGCCGCTGCTGGACGCGGAGACCCGGCTGGTCGACCGCCTGCGGGTCGTGTTCTCGACGGGCATCGATCAGCTCGAGCCGTATCACGCCCACGCCGGCGAGTTCCTGTCCGCGGCGGTGTCGCCGCGCTCCCCGATCAACCCGCTGTCGGACGAGTCGGCCGCACCGCTCGCGATCGTCGAGGGCCTTTTCCGCGAGGCGGTGGACGGGGCCGTCGGCGCGCGCCTCCCGGGCGACATCCGCCGGCTGCTCCCCCGAGCCCTCGTTCTCGCCCACCTCCTGCTCGCCCTGTACTGGGTCTACGACGGCTCCGAGGACAGGCGGCGCACCCGCCGCCTCCTCGACCGCGGCCTCGCGCTCCTGGGCTCCGCCCTGCCCCTGGCGCGGCTTCCGCTCCTGCGCGGGCCGCTCGCCGAGGCGCTCGCCCTCGTCGCAGACGTGCGCCGCTGACGCACGACCACGCAGGAACCGGCGCCGTTGTCAACCCCGCGCCGCGGCGGGGCACGCGCTTCTAGAGTCGGTTCGCACGCTCACGCGTCTATTCCCGGAGGTCGTCGTGACATCACCCACGGATGAGGGGCCCACCTCGGCGCTCCTCGGGGGCCGATACGCCCTGCACGAGAGCATCGGCCGCGGGGCCATGGCGGAGGTGTTCCGCGCCGACGACGTCGTCCTCGGCCGCACCGTCGCCGTGAAGATCCTCCGCACCGCTCCTGACGGCTCGCTCCTCGCGCCGCGCGCACGGACGGAGATGTCGCTGCTGGCATCGCTCAACCACCATTCCCTCGTCACGCTGTACGACGCGATGGTGGTCCCGGGGCAGGTGCCGTACCTCGTCATGGAGCTGGTCGACGGACCGACGCTCGCCGAGCGCCTGCACGAGGGCCCCATGGATGCCGGCCAGGTCGCACAGCTGGGCGTCGAGCTGGCCTCGGCGCTGCATGTCGTCCACGAGGCGGGCATCGTCCACCGCGACGTCAAGCCGTCGAACATCCTCCTCGCCACCGACCCCGTGCCGGGGCGGCGCCCGCGCGCGAAGCTGGCCGACTTCGGCGTGGCCTACCTCGCCGACGGCGAGCGCTTCACGTCTCCCGGCATGGTGATCGGCACCGCCGCCTACTTGGCTCCCGAGCAGGTCCGCGGTGCGTCCCCCGCGCCGCCGGCAGACATCTACTCCCTCGGACTCGTGCTGCGCGAGGCACTGACCGGTGAGCGGGCGTTCCCGGATGCCACGGGCATCGGCGCGATCACCGCGCGCCTCATCGAGAGCCCCGACCTTCCTCCTGACCTCGGGGCAGACTGGGTCGCACTCCTCGGTCGGATGATCGCCTTCGACCCCGAGGACCGCCCCACCGCGCTCGAGGTCGCCGAGCTCGCCGCCGACCTGCCGACCGGCATGCCGGTACGCCGCCGCGCTCCGGAGGCGACGGCGCCCGCCCTCACCGACCCCGGCACGGCCGCCCGCGAGATCGCGGCCCTGGCCGCGACCGCCGAGTACTCCGCGCACCCTGCGCATCCCGGCGCTGCTGTCGCCCTCCCCGCCGTTCCGCCGCTTCCTCCGCTGCCCCCGCTGCCCGTCTCCGCCGACACGGGCGCCACCGACCTCGCGTCGCGCCGTGACCGCGCGCCGCGTCGACGCCGCCGTCGCACGCGCACTCTTGTGCTCATCGGCTCTGCGCTGGCCGCCGTCGCCATCCTCGGCGCGAATGCGGCGCAGTGGGTGGGAAGCGTCGACGGCGGATTCACCACCGTCCAGGACTCGCCGTCGCCGGCGGGAACGGTGCCCGCTGACGACGAGCTGACCATCGCCGACGACGTCGCCCCCGCCGATCCGGAGGTCGAGACGGCGTCGACGGTGACGACCGATGCGGACACGACCTCGACGAAGAAGCCCGCGCAGGGCCCGGGCCAGGCGAAGAACGACGACAAGGCCGCCGAGAAAGCCCAACGCGACGCCGAGAAGGCCGCCGCGAAAGCCCGACGCGACGCCGACAAGGCCGCCGAGAAAACCCAACGCGACGCCGACAAGGCGGCCGCGAAGGCCCAGCGCGATGCGGAGAAGGCGGAGCGCGAGAGGCAGCGCGCCGCCGGTGATGACGTCGATGGCTGACGGCACATTGGAGCATCACGCCGACGTCGTCGTGGTCGGCGGGGGCAACGGCGGACTGTCGGTCGCCGGGCGTCTCCGCCGCGCGGGCGTGCGCAGTGTCACAGTCATCGAGCCGCAGTCCGACCACGCGTACAAACCGCTCTTCTCGCACGTCGCGGGCGGGACGGCGCGTGCGAGCCGCATCGTCCGCCCGCAGGGCCAGGTGACCCCGCGCGGCGTGGAGTGGATTCAGGATGCCGTCGCCGCCGTCGAGCCCGCGCACGACCGCGTGCGCCTCGGACACGGCGGCACGGTCTCGTACGACCACCTGATCCTCGCCCCCGGCATCCGTCAGGAGTGGGACGCCGTCCCGGGCCTCGCGGCGGCCATGCTCTCGCCGGCCGGAGCGTCGAACTACGTGCTCGACCTCGCCACGAAGGCCTCCGCGCTGCTGCGGGACATCCGCCGCGGCACCGTCGTCTTCGTCCAGGCGCCCGGCCCCGCCTCGTGCGCCGGCGCCGCGCAGAAGCCGATGTACCAGGCGTGCGAGTACTGGGAGCGCACCGGAGTCCTCGCGGACATCGAGGTCGTCCTCCTCGTGCCCGACCCGACGGTCTTCGGCATCCCCGAGATCGACGCGGAGCTGCAGCGCAGCATCGATCGCTACGGCATCGACGTCCGCACCGACAGCCACGTGACCGAGATCGACGCCGAGCGCCAGGTCCTCGTCTTCACGACCGGCACGCACGGACGGGTCCAGAGCCTCGGCTACGACGTGCTGATCGCCGAGCCTCCGCAGTCCGCGCCGCCGTTCATCGCCGACAGCGGACTGTCGAGCCCGGCGGCCGACGGCTTCGCGGAAGTCGATCCGGAGACCCTCCGGCATCCGCGCTTCTCCAATGTCTGGGCGCTCGGAGATGCGGCCGCCACGACGAACTCGAAGTCGGGCGGGGCGCTCCGGAAGCAGACGAAGGTGCTCGCGGAGAACCTCGTCGCTGCGCGCGAGGGTCGCGCGCCGACCGCGCGCTATGACGGCTACGGCGTCTGCCCCTTCACCGTCTCGCGTTCGACGGCCGTCTTCGCCGAGTTCGACGCGCAGCGGCGGCTCACTCCGACGCTCTGGCGCTCCTCGTACCGCGAGAGCCGCCGCAACTGGATCATCGACCGCTACGTGTTCCCGCAGGTCTACTGGCACCTCATCCTGCAGGGCCGCGCCTGACGGGCCGCACGCGGTGATGCGGGTGACGCCATGGCGGAGACGTACAGTGGGGGCGGAGGCGACGACATGACACCCCCCACGGAGGATGCGACGAGCGAGCTCCTCGCAGGACGGTATGCGCGGAAGGAACTGCTCGGCCGCGGCGCGATGGCTGACGTGTATCGCGCCGAGGACGTGCTGCTGGGACGCGATGTGGCGCTCAAGATCCTGCGGGTCTCGGCGGACGGCTCACATCCCGCGCCCCGTGCGCGCGTCGAGATGGCCCTCCTCGCCTCGCTCAACCACCCCGCCCTCGTCACTCTCTACGACGGCTCGGTCGAGAGCGAGCGCACGTCGTTCCTCGTGATGGAACTGGTGGACGGACCGACCCTCGCCGAGGAGCTCCACCGCGGCCCCCTGCCGCCGGATGAGGTGGCGAAGATCGCGGCGGAGCTCGCCGATGGCCTGGACGCGGTTCACGCTGCGGGGGTCGTGCACCGCGACATCAAGCCGTCGAACATCCTGCTCGCGGGCGCCCCTGGCCGACGCCGCGCGAAGCTGGCCGACTTCGGCATCGCCCACATGACGGAGAGCGAGCGTCTCACCTCGCCCGGCCTCGTCGTCGGCACGGCGGCGTATCTCGCGCCCGAGCAGCTCCGCGGCGCTCCGCCCGCGCCGCCGGCGGACATCTACGCCCTCGGCCTCGTCCTGCGCGAGGCGCTCGTCGGGGAGCGCGCATTCCCCGGCGCCGCGGGAATCGGTGCGGCCACCGCGCGCCTCTTGGCCGCACCCGATGTGCCGGAGTGGGTCGGTCCCGGGTGGCACGCGCTGCTCACGCAGATGACCTCGACCGATGCCGCGCTGCGGCCGACCGCTCGTGAGGTGTCCGATGCGGTCGCCACCCTGCCGACGCCGCACCCGAGGCCCACCACCGGCGCGACCGAGGCGACCGCTCGAACGACGTCAGCGCCCGGCACCGGCACGACAGCCGTCTGGGCCGCGGACCCGGGCCCCCCTCCTCCGGTTCCCACCACCCCCGCTCCTGCCGCGCCCGGCGCGCACCGGCGTCGTCGCGCTGCGATCCTCGCTGTGGCGGCAGTGGGCCTGGTCGCCTCGATCGGCGTCGGCGCGGCGTGGTGGCCGGACTCGGGATCGGCGAGCATCCCGCGGGCGTCGACCCCGGTTCTGCGGGCGACACCCGAGGCGACGCCGGCGACGGCGGTCGACGTGGCCGACCCTGCGTCGACCACGGACGGCGCGGCCGACGGCGCAGGCGACACGCGCGCAGCGCGCAAGGCCGCGGCGGCCGCCGAACGCGAAGCACAGAAGGCGGCGGCCCGGGCGGAGCGCGAGGCCGACAAGAAGTCCGGCGAGAAGGGCAAGCCGGGCAAGGACTGAATTGCACGATCATGCCTAGAGTGCAATACTGCACTCTATGGCTGATAGTGCATCCGACCGTCGCGACCAACGACGCGCCGACGTCACGCGCACCCTCATCCGCGCGGCCCGCACCCTGACCGCCGAGAACGGTCTCGGCGGGTTCACCGTCGAGGACCTCTGCGGCGCGGCCGACATCTCGCGCCGCACGTTCTTCAACTACTTCGCCTCGAAGGAGGATGCCGTCCTCGGCTTCCCCCTCCACCGTTCCGAGGCCGAGGCGGTCGCGCAGTTCCTCGCCGTCGACGGCGGGAGCGCGGGCGAGCTGTCCCCCACGCTCCTGTCCGACCTCGCGGCCTTCCACGAGGCGAGGTGGCGGACCCTCGACGTCGCTCCCGACACCGTCGCGACGCTCATCGCGGCCGTCGAGCGCGAGCCGCGCCTCCTCCGGCGCGCACTCGAGATCGCCGCCGAGGGCGAGCAGTTCGACGCCCGCCTGGTCGAGCAGCGCGAAGGCCTCGAGCCCGGCGACCTCCGCGCGCAGGCGGCCTCCCAGATCATGAGCGCGCTCGGCCGCGCCGCGACGGCGGAGTTCCTGCAACCGGGCACCACCGACTCCTTCCTCGACATCTTCGAGCGCCGCGTCGCCGCCGCACGCGCGCTCTTCACCGGCCACTCCCTCTGATCGGACGCTCATGACCACCGGCACCCGCACGACTCCCCGCGCCTCGCGGGGCCCGCTCCTGCTCACCCAGCGGCGCATCTGGATCATCTTCTCGGCGCTCATCGCGGGCATGCTGCTCGCGAGCCTCGACCAGACCATCGTCTCCACCGCCATGCCGACGATCGTCGGCGAGCTCGGCGGCGTCTCGCACCAGGTCTGGATCACGACTGCCTACATCCTCGCCACCACCATCGTCATGCCGGTCTACGGCAAGCTCGGCGATGTCCTCGGCCGGCGGAACCTGTTCCTCATCGCCATCGCGATCTTCACGCTCGCCTCGATCGGCTGCGCCTTCGCGACCGACTTCTGGATGTTCGTCGTCTTCCGCGCGATCCAGGGGCTCGGCGGCGGCGGCCTCATGATCCTCTCGCAGGCGATCATCGCCGACATCGTGCCCGCCTCCGAGCGCGGCAAGTACCTGGGCCCGCTCGGGGCGGTGTTCGGCCTCGCGGCCGTCGGCGGCCCTCTCCTCGGCGGATTCTTCGTCGACCACCTGACCTGGCAGTGGGCGTTCTACATCAACATCCCCGTCGGCATCGCCGCGTTCCTCATCGCCGTCTTCGCCCTGAAGCTGCCCACCAAGCGCGCCGTGAAGCGGATCGACTGGCTCGGCATCCTCTTCCTCTCGCTGGCCACCACCTGCCTCATCTTCTTCACCGACTTCGGCGGCGACACCGAGTTCGGCTGGGGGTCGATGGTCACCTGGGCCTGGGGCCTCGGCCTCGTCGCCGCGGCGGCGCTGTTCATCTTCACCGAGTCGCGCGCCGACGACCCGATCATGCCGCTCGCGATGTTCCGGAACCCCGTGTTCGTGAACGCGACGGCGATCGGCCTGGCCCTCGGCATCGGCATGTTCGCGGCCATCGGCTTCGTCCCGACGTTCCTGCAGATGTCCTCGGGAACCTCGGCCGCCGCGTCAGGCCTGCTCATGCTGCCGATGATGGTCGGACTCATGGGCACCTCGATCGCATCGGGTCTGCTGATCACGCGCACGGGCCGCTACAAGATCTTCCCGATCCTCGGGACGATCATCACCGGCATCGCGATGGTCGCCATGACCACCCTCACCGCGGCGACCCCGATCTGGCTGATCTGCGTGTTCCTGTTCGTCTTCGGCGCGGGCCTCGGCCCCATCATGCAGGTCGTCGTCCTCGTCGTGCAGAACGCGGTCCCCGCCGCCGACATCGGCACCGCGACCAGCACCAACAACTACTTCCGCGAGGTCGGTGCGGCCCTCGGCACCGCCGTGTTCGGCACGCTGTTCACCACGCGTCTGACCGAGAACCTCACGACGGTGTTCACGGATGCCGGCGCCTCGCCCGAGCAGGCCGGCGAGGCGACGAGCACGATCGACCCCGCGACGCTGGGCTCCCTGCCGGACGCCCTCCGCGACGGCGTCGTCACCGCCTACGCCGACGCCCTCGCGCCGGTCTTCTGGTACCTCGTGCCCTTCATCGCGGTCGCCCTCCTCCTCGCGCTCTTCCTCAAGGAGATCCCGCTCTCGGACGTCGCCGGGCTCGTCGCCCGCGGCGAGGCGATCGGCGGCGAGGAGGCGGAGCGCCTCGAGGCGGCGCAGCGCGCCGACGCGGACGGCAGCGGCGACGCCGCCGATACGGGCGAAGGATTGGATTCCCCGGCCCGACGCTGATAGACCGGAAGGCGCACGCACCTGCGCGAGAGGGATCCATGACTGACACAGAGCGCCACATCTTCGAGCCCGACGGCCGCGCCGTCCCGTACGTCGACGAGGGCGAGGGCCCCGCGCTCGTGCTCGTGCCCGGGAAGGGCCTGGACCCCGTCCACCTCGGCACGCTCGCACACGTGATCCTCGAGGAGGACTTCCGCATCGTCCGCATCGGCTCGCGTCACTCCGGCGCCGACGAGGGCACGACTCTCCTCGAGGCCGCGCAGGACGTCGTCGACGTGATGGACCACCTCGGCATCGCCGACGCCTGGGTCGGCGGTCACGCCTTCGGCGGCACCGTCGCCCGCGCCGTCGCCCGCGCCCACCACGACCGCGTCAACGGTGTGCTGCTCCTGTCGGTCGAGGCGGACGTGCCCGCCGAGGCCGAGCTCGCCGACGGCATCCCCGTGCTCGTGCTCCAGGGCTCGGACGACGACATCACCCCGCCCGCCAACGGCGAGGCCCTCCGCGAGGCCGCTCCGGGGCTCGTGAGCGTCGTCACGATCGAGGGCGCCGGTCACCTGTTCGCCGCGACCCACGCCGGCGAGACGGCGGCGGTCATCGAGGACTACCTCGACTGGGACTGACGTGACGACCTCGCCTCCCGCGGTCCTCCGCGACGCCGAACCGCGGGATGCCGAGGCCATCGCCGCGATCTACAACGACGCCGTCGCCCACACGACGGCGATCTGGAACGACACCACCGTCGACGCCGCGGACCGCGCGGCGTGGATCACCGCACGCCAGGCGGGCGGGCACCCCGTCATCGTGGCCGTCGACGAGGGCGACGAGGCGATCGGGTACGCCACCTACGGTCCGTGGCGGCCGCACGACGGCTACCGCCACACCGTCGAGCACTCGGTGTACGTGCGCGGCGACCAGCGCGGGCAGGGTCTCGGCCGCACCCTCATGACCGCGCTCATCGAGCGGGCGCGCGGCGACGGCATCCACGTGCTCATCGCGGGCATCGAGGCGGGCAACACCGGCTCGATCCGGCTCCACGAGACGCTTGGCTTCACGCACGTCGGCACGGCCTCGCAGGTCGGCACGAAGTTCGGCCGCTGGCTCGATCTGACGTTCCTCCAGCTGACCCTGGATGCCGGTCCCCCCGCGCCGCGCTGATCTCCCCGCTGATCCTCAGGCGCCGGTCGTACGCTGACCCCACCGGCGTCCGGAGTCGCGACGCAGGTCCCGAGCGTCAGGAGGAATCATGCGCCGACTTCTCGCCGCGGCATCCGTCGTCGCCCTCGGTCTCACCCTCACGGCCTGCGCGACAGGAGCCCCCATGCCCGAGCAGTCCTCGTCCCGCCCGCCGTTCCAGACGACCACGCCCGGGGCGATCGCCCCGACCGGGACGCCCGCCGACGTCCCGGCCGACCGGTGGACCGCGATCGAGGACGACCTGATCGCCCGGGGCGTCACCGGGACGCCCGAGCTCGTCTCGGCCGAGCAGGTGACCTTCACCGACGGGTCGCTCGGCTGCGCCGAGCCCGGTCAGTCGTACACGCAGGCGCTCGTCGACGGCATGCGCGTCGTCGTGTCGGTCGACGGAACGAGCTACGACTACCGGCTGGGCGAGGGCGACCTGAAGCTCTGCACCCGCTGACCCGGTCCGAGATCCGCGCGCAACGGAGGAGATCGGCGTCACAGAGGGTGACGGACCGCCGACCGCCCTCCGCCGCGCGGATCGCCTCCGCTGCGCGCTGACGCACACCCCCGGACACACCGAAGGGGCGGTGCAGAGCGCACCGCCCCTTCGGGCTGGGGAGTCTTACTTGACCTTGAGCAGCAGGGCCTCGTTCGCACCCGACTGGTTGTCGAACACGACGACCATCGAGCCGAGGGGCTTCTGCGCCTTGTATGCGTCACCGTCGACCGTCACCGACAGGTTCGCGCTGCCCCGCTTGGGGACGGTAACGAACTGGCCGTTGCTGATCGCCGGGGCGGTCGGGTCGTATGTCGCCGTGCCGGCGAACGCGTCCGTCCCGCTGTTGGTGAGGCTGAACGACTGCACCGTGTAGTCGAACTCGCCCTCGACGCCCAGGTCGCTCGCCCACACCGGCAGCAGGATCGTGCTGCTGTCGGTAGGCGCCTGCGCCAGGAAGCCCGTCGCGAAGAGGTCGCCGGTGGCGATCTCCTGCACGAAGACCTCGGCGACGCCGTCGACGCTGCCCGCGCGCACCGCGCCCGAGTCGTACGAGAAGACGATGTAGTCCGGCTCCCCGTCGCCGTCGACGTCGATGACGACATCGAACTCGTTCGAGGCCGCGTTCGACCACCGCTTGTGCGTGTTCACCGCGAACACCAGGAGGTGGTCGTCGCCCTGGGCGAACGACTGCACGCCGGCGGCGCGGAGGTCGTACCCGGTGTCGACGATCGCCTTCGGGGCGTCCTTCTTGTCGGAGAGACCCCACGTGTAGACGTCGGCTCCGGCATCCAGCGCGCCCAGCGTGTTGCGCAGCTTCACGTTCTTCGTGGCGTCCTTGACCTTGTCCTTGTGCGAGAACAGGGACGAGACGTTCGCGCTCACCTTGCTGTTCGAACGCGGAACGAGGAGGTAGGGCACCCGCAGGGTCTGACCGGGAGAGGTCAGCACCACATCGCCGGAGATCTCGTAGAAGGCGAACTGGTCATCGGCCAGGACGGAGGTCGGGATGTCCCGCGCCGCCGCTCCGACGGCGACGACGAGCTTCGCCGTGCCGCCACCGCGGACCGTGATCTTCTTCTTGTTGAACTTGACGCTGGCCTTGGCCGACTGCTCCGAGGGCGCCGAGGACACCGAGAAGGTGACCGACTTCTTGCCGTGGTTCTTGATCGTCACCGTCTTCACGCCGCCGAATCCGAGTGCCGACTCCTGGA
>Ga0160435_1000194_pt1 | contig 30023 bp, 29 predicted proteins | sample HID1973K_E0MG_FD_108213 | JGI IMG/M metagenome (GOLD analysis project Ga0160435, IMG submission 108213) | Enriched mosquito-associated microbial communities from UW Madison campus, WI, USA - HID1973K_E0 MG | ecosystem: Host-associated > Arthropoda: Insects > Digestive system > Unclassified ...
CGTCTACTTCGGAGACATCGACATCCTGCTGATCGACATGCCGCCCGGGACGGGAGACGTGGCGATCTCGGTGGGGCAGATCCTCCCCCACGCCGAGGTCGTCGTCGTCACCACCCCGCAGACGGCCGCCGCCGACGTGGCGGTGCGCAGCGGCCTGGTCGCGCGGCAGACGGGCCAGCGCGTCATCGGCGTCATCGAGAACATGGCGGCGATGTCGCTCCCCGACGGGACGGTGCTGGAGCTCTTCGGATCGGGGGGCGGGATCGCGGTCGCGCAGGCTCTGAGCGCGGACGACGACGTCCCGCTGCTGGGATCGATCCCCCTCAGCACCGCCGTCCGCGAGGGCGGCGACCGCGGAACGCCCATCGTCGTCGGGGCACCGTCGGACCCGTCCGCCCAGGCGCTGTCGGCGATCGCCGCTCGCCTGGCCGCGCGCCCGCGGAGCCTCGCAGGCCGGGCGCTGCCGGTCTCGCTCGCCTGACGCCGGGCCCCTCGCCGCCGGATGCGCGGTCAGGTCGCTTCGGAGTCGTAGGGCACCGGGTCGCCGGGCGCGCGGCGGCCGGGCGCGGTGTCGTCGCGCTCGGTGTCGTCGCGCTCGGTGTCGTCGCTGCGGGAAGACGCCACGGATGCCGTGGCCGCGCCTGCGACCGGCGCCAACACGGCCGCCGGCGCGATGGCGGCCGCGCGCGCCGAGGGCACCGGGGCATCGTCGAGCAGCGCGTCGCGGATGATGCGGCGGGGGTCGTACTGACGGGGGTCGAGCTTCCGCCACTCGATGTCGTCGAAGTCCTCGCCCATCTCGTCCTTGACGCGGGAGCGGGCGCCGTTCAGCCAGTCGCGCGCGCGCACCGTGAACTTCGCGAGCAGTTCCGCGTAGCGCGGCAGCTTCTCCGGGCCGAGCAGAAGCGCCGCCACCACGAGGATGATGACGATCTTCTCCATGTCGATGCCGAAGAACATGGGTCAAGGTTACCCGTGCGCCTCAGCCGCGACGGCGCCCGCGCGGCCTACGCTGGCAGAGGAGGTCCACCCATGCGTGACAACGAGGCGAGCCGCGATTCCGAGGCGATCCGCCGGTACGCGGTCGAGGCGACGATCGAGCCCGAACCGATCGCCCGCGCCCGCGCGCACGCGCTCGAACTCGGCGCGGACCCTGTCAGCGCGCCCGTCGGGGCGCAGTGCGCCGTGATCGCCGCCGCGACCGCCGCCCTCAACATCGTCGAGATCGGCACGGGAGGCGGCGTCTCCGGTCTATGGCTGCTGCGCGGATCCCCGCGCGCGACCCTCACCACCATCGACATCGAGCCCGAGCACCTCGCTGCCGCGCGCAGCGCGTTCGCCGATGCCAAGGTGCCGCCGGCCCGCGCCCGCTTCATCAGCGGGCGCGCCTCGGATGTGCTCCCCCGCATGAACGAGGCGTCCTACGACATCGTGCTGGTGGATGCCGATGCCGACGGCGTCATCGAGTACGTCGAGCACGGCCTGCGCCTCGTCCGCGCCGGCGGCACCGTCCTCGTGCCGCGCGTCCTCGCCGGCGGGTCTGTCGCCGACCCCGTCAAGCGGGATGCCGTCACGAGCGCCTACCGTTCGCTCATCCAGGAGACCCAGGCCTCGCCCGCGGTGCTCGGCGCCCTCTCCATCGTCGGCGAGGGCCTCCTGCAGCTCACCACCACGGCATCCGAGAATCGCTGAGCGCGCCGCGGGCCTCCGCGGGAACGACGAAGGGCCGGTCCGAGGACCGGCCCTTCGTCTGCTGTGAGGTCAGGCGGCGCCGACGACCCCGCCCAGAACGCTGTGGAGTTCCTTGGCCTCGTCGTCGTTCACCGACACGACCAGACGTCCGCCGCCTTCGAGAGGCACGCGCACGATGATGAGGCGTCCCTCCTTCACGGCCTCCATCGGTCCGTCACCGGTTCGCGGCTTCATGGCTGCCATTGCGGCTCCTTTTCGTTGAGTACCTGTCAAGTTTACCCGTCCGGGCGGAGAGCGCGTTCCCGCGGTGCCGGATCCGGCCCTGATCGTGCGCTCAAGGGATCTGGTAGTAGGTGTTCGCCAGGGCGAACATGCTGTAGATCCACCACCACTGCCCGGCGAGGCAGGCCACCAGCACGCCCACCCGCCACCCCACGGAGCGCGGGACGGCGAGAGCACCCGCGAGCGGGGAGAGCGGCACGAGGAGTCGGAACAGACTCGACTGCGGGAAGAACACGGCGAGCAGGTAGACGAGGTAGCTCGCCGACCACAGTCGCACCTCCGCGCCGAGACGCTTGACCGGCGGCGCGAACAGGAGCGCCGCCGCCACAGCTGCCACACCGAGTGCGAGCGCGACGTACCCCCAGACCTCCGGGAGTCCCCAGAGCCGGAACCAGATCGCCGCGGCCTGCACGAAGCCGTCGAACGGGACGAAGCCACCGCTCTCGCCGGTCCACGATCGACGCCAGCTCAGCTCGGTCTCGAGGTAGCCCGTAGGGTCCCCCGTCACCACGCCTGCGATCAGCTGCCAGGAGAATCCGACGGCCGCCGCCAGGAGCCCGAGGACGACGATGTGGACGATCTCGCGTGCCGGGAGCGCATCCGCTCGTCGCCGGGACCAACGCCAGATGCCGTAGAGCGCGAGGAACAGCGAGAACGCCAGGACACCGGGCCTCGTGTATCCCATCAAGGGAATGAGCAGGTAGAGCCAGGCGTAGCGCCGCGCCTGCACGCATCGAAGCGCGCAGAAGAGCCACAGGAGGAAGAGCGCTTCCGCGTACCCGATCTGGAAGAGGGCGGCGAGCGGTCCGCTCGCGAAGAACACGACCGCCCACATCGCTGCGGTGTCGCCGATGCGATCGCGAAGAAGGTGAAAGAGGACGAGGGTGGCGAGATACCCCGACGCGAGCGACACGATCAGCGCACCGGCCTCGTAGGAGCCGAGCCCCGCGACCTTCGCCAGGAGCGGGTAGAGCGGCATGAAGGCCCACTGGTTGGTGGTGACCATCCCGGCGTCATCGCGCGGGAGCTCCGCCGGGTAGCCGAAGTTCGCGATGAACGAGTACCACTCGGCATCCCAGCCCATGAGGAACGAGCCGAGCGTCGGATCCGCGCCGAAGCGCGACTCCGGGACCGCCGCCTGGGTGGCGAGCAGCAGGAACGCCGTCGTCACGGCGCGCGCCAGAACGTAGACGATCGCGACGCGCGCCGCCACCGGAAGCTGTCGCACGCGCGTGGAGAACGCGCCGCCGGCGGTCAGCGCGCCGTCAGCCACGCCCGCAGGCCTCGCTCGACGGCGTCGATCTGCGCCACCGGCACGCGCTCCTCGTCGTGGTGCGCGAGATGCGGGTCACCGGGACCGTAGTTGACCGCGGGCACGCCGAGCTGCGAGAAGCGGGCGACGTCCGTCCAGCCGTACTTCGGCCGTGGTTCGGCACCCACCGCCGCGAGGAACTCCTGGGCGAGCGGGGCGTCGAGCCCGGGGCGCGCGCCCGGGGCCACGTCGACGATCTCCACGTCGAAGCCCGCGAAGACGTCGCGCACGTGCGCCGCCGCCTCCTCGCCGCTGCGCTTGGGGGCGAAACGGTAGTTGACCTCGACCTCGCACAGGTCGGGGATCACGTTGCCCGCGATCCCGCCGCGGATGCCGACGGCGTTCAGCCCCTCGCGATACACGAGTCCGTCCACCTCCAGGTCGCGGGTCCGGTACTCGGCCAGTCGGGCGAGGATCGGCGCGGCCTTGTGGATGGCGTTCTCGCCGATCCACGACCTCGCGCTGTGCGCGCGGACGCCGTGCGTGCGCACGACCGCTCGGAGTGTGCCGTTGCAGCCGCCTTCCACCTGACCGTTCGACGGCTCGCCGAGGATCGCGAAGTCGGCCTGGAAGATGTCCGGCCGGGTCTCCACGAGACGCGTGAGGGCGTTGCGGTCCGAGTCGACCTCTTCGTGGTCGTACCAGATCCAGGTGAGGTCGACGCGAGGATCGGCGAGCTCGGCGGCGAGCTTCAGCTGCACCGCGACGCCGGCCTTCATGTCGACGGTGCCGCGGCCCCAGAGGAACGCCTCTCCGTCGATCTCGACGTCGCGCGTCGGCAGGTTCGCGTTGATCGGGACGGTGTCGATGTGTCCGGCGATCGCCACGCGCTGGGCGCGGCCGAGCTGCGTGCGCGCGATGATCGTGTCGCCGTCGCGCTCGACGTGCAGATGCGGGTAGGCGCTCACGGCCTCGTGGATCGCGTCGGCCAGCGTCGTCTCATCGTCGGAGACGCTCGGGATGTCGCAGATGGCCCGGGTGAGCTCGAGCACGGACACGGTCAGATCCAGCGTGGGCATGCCGTCGAGTCTACTGAGCGGCGTCGGCGGTCGCGGCGGATCGATACCCTGGAGGAATGAGCGAACAGCGTGTGGTGTGGGGCGCCGGTCTGGCGACGGTGAGCAGCGACGGAACGGTCCTGGACACATGGTTCCCCGCCCCCGCACTCGGCAGCGCTCCGCAGCGGCTGGACACCGGATCGCTCGATGATGCCGCCGGCCCCGACGAGCGCCGCGGCGTCGAAGTGAAGGTCGTCGTCGTCGAGATCGACCTCGACGCGGAGCCCGCGGGCACCTCCGACGCTTACCTGCGACTCCACGCGCTCTCCCACCGCCTCGTGGCACCCAACGACCTGAACCTCGCCGGCATCTTCGCCCACCTGCCGAACGTCGCGTGGACGAACGCCGGCCCCGTGCACCCCGACGACCTCACGCGCCTGCGTCCGCAGCTGCAGCGGGCCGGCATCCAGGTGCAGGGACTCGACAAGTTCCCGCGCCTGCTCGACTACGTCGTCCCGCCGGGGGTCCGCATCGCCGACGCCTCGCGGGTGCGCCTCGGCGCGCACCTCTCCCCTGGAACGACCGTCATGCACGAGGGTTTCGTGAACTTCAACGCGGGCACGCTCGGCGCCTCGATGGTCGAGGGCCGGATCTCGCAGGGCGTCGTCGTCGGTGATGGCAGCGACATCGGGGGCGGCGCCTCGATCATGGGCACCCTCTCGGGCGGAGGCAGCCACCGCGTCTCGATCGGCCGCCGCACCCTTCTCGGTGCGAACGCGGGCATCGGGATCTCCCTCGGCGACGACTGCGTCGTCGAGGCCGGCCTCTACGTCACGGCCGGTTCGAAGATCGTGCTCGCCGACGAGCCGCCGCGCCCCGACGGGACGCGGCCGTCGGTGAAAGGCGGCGAGCTCTCGGGGCGCGACGGCATCCTGTTCCGTCGCAACTCGCTGACCGGCGCCGTCGAGGCGGTCCGTCGCAGCGGCGTGGGCGTGACCCTCAACGAGGCGCTGCACGCCTGAGCCGGCGACCCCGATGGCATTCGCCCCCGAGATGGTCGAGACCGGCCGGCTGCTGCTGCGCCGCCCGGTGCCCGCCGACCTCGACGCCATCTTCGCGATCAACTCGGACCCGCGTCTGTGGACCCACTTCCCCGCTCTGCGGCACACGGATCCCGTGCAGACGCGGGAGGCGATGGCACGCTGGGACGCGTCCTGGGAGAGCACGGGTCTCGGGCACTGGACGGTCCGCGAACGAGGCTCCGACCCGGTGATCGGATACGCCGGCGCCTCGCTCCTGGGTGGGATGGTCTGGAACATCGGCTACCGTCTGGCCGTCGCCGCCCACGGCCGTGGGCTCGCCCGCGAAGCGGCCGAGGCGGCGATGCTCTGGGCCGACCGCACCGACCCCGCACTGCCGCGCATCGCTTACCTCCTGGAGCACAACCTCGCCTCCGCGGCCGTGGCCCGGGCTATCGGACTCGAGCTCGTGCACCGTGGCCCGGATGCCGGCAACCCCGATCCCGAGGCCGTGCGCCTCGTCTTCGCCGACCGTGCGCTCACGGCGGATCAGTCCGCCGTGGTGCTCGCCTGACGGGCGGGCTCAGCCGCGGAGGATGGCCGCCCGCGCCTCACGGTGCTCGTCGGGGCTGATGACTCCGCGCGAGAGCAATCCGTCGAGCTCCGCCAGCCGCTCTTCGAGGGGCCTCCCGGCGGGGGTGTTCAGCATGTCGCTCTTCAGCACCTTCGCGGCCACCGCTGCGTCGACGGTGAAAGGATCCGTCCCCGCGTCGTGCAGGATGCGATACTTCCGGATGCCGACGACGATGCTGAAGATCACCGCTCCCACGAAGAGGATCATGAAGAGCGCGAAGAAGCCTCCGAAGCCGGTCGACGCCGATTCCATCCCGGGACCGACGACCACCACGTCGTCGGGAAGATCCAGTGCGAGCATGAGGTCAGCGTAGAGCTCCGCGCCCACCACGTCGAGGTCCACGAGACGCTCGTCAGCGGCGCACGCGCACCGAGAGGCACGTGACGCAGCCCTCGAGCTTCTCGAACTCGGTCACCGGCACGGTCACGACCTCCAGTCCCCGACTCCGATAGAGCTCGGCGGTCGCGGGCGCGTCGGCGGACATCAGCACGGTGTGCTCGTCGAGGACGACGACCGCCGTGCCGTGCTCCTCCGGGATGCCGAGGAAGGCCGGGAACCGGTCGGGAGAATCGACGAGCGGCTCGAACCCCACGACCGTGCCGTCGGGGAGTGCGGTCACACCCGACTTGAGGTGCAGCACGCGGGTCACCGGCACCTCGACGATCTCCCATCCGCGGGGCTCGAGGATGGCGCGGAGCTGAGCGATGCCGGCAGCGTTCGTCCGCGAGGACGCGCCGACGTACACCGTGCGTCCCACCTTCAGCACGTCACCGCCGTCAAGCGTCCCCGGCTCGGTGATCCGCGCGACCTCGAGGCCGAGCGTGGCGGCGGCCGGTTCTGCCGTGCGGGCCTCCCCGCGTCGCGCGTCGGCGCCCGCCCGGCAGACGAGGACGACATCGTCGAAGACCACCAGCGCGTCCTCGACGAACACGCCGTCCGGCTGCGCGTCGTCGGCATCCACCTCGACGACCTCCCAGCCGCGGGCACGGAACGCCTCGACGTAGCCGAGCCACTGCTGCAGCGCCGCGGCGGGATCGACGGGAACGCGCTCGAGGTGGGTCAGTTCGCCCTCGGCGAGGCGCGGCGATGGACGGCGGACGAGAAGACGCGGCATCCTCCGACCCTACTGGCCGGGGTGAAGGGTGCGCGGGAGGCCGCGACCAGGTCGGTCAGACGCCCGGGTACTGCCGCTCGGCCGCGCCCGTGTAGAGCTGCTGCGGGCGGCCGATCTTCGTCTGCGGGTCGAGCTGCATCTCGCGCCAGTGGGCGAGCCACCCCGGAAGGCGCCCGATCGCGAACAGCGGCGTGAACATCCGCGTCGGGAAGCCCATCGCCTTGTAGATCACGCCCGTGTAGAAGTCCACGTTCGGGTAGAGACGACGCTCCTTGAAGTAGTCGTCGTTGAGCGCGATGTCCTCGAGCTCCTTCGCGAGGTCCAGGAGCGGGTCGTGGACGCCGAGCTCGGAGAGCACTTCGTCGGCGGACTCCTTCACGAGCTTCGCGCGCGGGTCGTAGTTCTTGTAGACGCGGTGCCCGAAGCCCATGAGCTTGACACCGTCCTCCTTGTTCTTGACCCGCTCGACGAACCGCTGGACGGTCTCGCCCGAATCTCGGATGCGCGCGAGCATGTCGAGGACCGCTTCGTTCGCGCCGCCGTGAAGCGGCCCGTAGAGCGCGTTGATGCCCGCGGAGATCGACGAGAACTGGTTCGCACCGGTCGATCCGACCAGGCGCACCGTCGAGGTCGAGGCGTTCTGCTCGTGGTCCTCGTGGAGGATCAGGAGACGCTCGAGCGCACGCGAGGTGACCGGGTTCACCTCGTAGATCTCGGCGAGGACGCCGAAGTTGAGTTTCAGGAAGTTGTCGACGAAGCTCAGCGAGTTGTCGGGGTAGAGGAATGCCTGGCCGATGCTCTTCTTGTGGGCGTACGCGGCGATCACGGGGAGCTTCGCGAGCAGCCGGATCGTGTTGAGCTCGACGTGGTCCGGGTTGTTCGGGTCGGACTGGCCTTCGTAGTACGTCGACAGCGCCGCCGTGGCGGCCGACAGCATCGACATCGGGTGGGCCGTGTGCGGAAGCGCCGAGAAGAAGCGCTTCAGGTCCTCGTGGAGCAGGGTGTGACGGCGGATCTTGTCGTCCCACTCGGCCAGCTGGTCGGCGGTCGGCAGATCGCCGTACAGCAGCAGCCAGGCGACCTCGAGATAGGTGCTGCCGGTCGCGAGCTGCTCGATCGGGTAGCCGCGATAGCGCAGGATGCCGGCGTCACCGTCGATGTAGGTGATCGCGGACTTGGTGGCCGCCGTGTTGACGAACCCGTAATCGAGGGCGGTGTGCCCCGTCTGCTTCGTGAACGTCGAGAAATCGACGGCGGGAGTTCCCTCGGTGCCGGTGAGGATCGGCAGCTGCGCTGTCCGATCACCGACGGTGACAGTGGCCTGCTGGGGGGTTCCCGACTCGCTCACGAAGCCTCCTTGCGGTCGATCTAGGCGGTTCCTACAGCCTAGTGCGCCGAACGGCATACTCCGATCGGAGCCAAAGGATCACCGCATCCGTAGGAGGATACCTACGATGCTTTCAGCCGCGCGGCCGCGGCGGCGATGCGCTCATCCGTCGCCGTCAGTGAGAACCGGACGTGCTGCGGGAAGTGCGAGCCGTAGAAGTGGCCGGGACCGGCGAGGATGCCGAGCGCGGCGAGCCGGCCCATGGTCTCCCACGCGTCCTCCCCCGCCGTCGCCCAGAGATAGAGGCCGCCCTCGCTGTGGTCGATGCGGAATCCCGCTGCCTCGAGTGCCGGCTTCAGGATCTCGCGCCGCGCGCGGTACCGCTCGCGCTGGGCCGCGACGTGCGCGTCGTCGCTCAGGGCCACCGCCATCGCCGCCTGCACCGGGCCCGGGAGCATGAGCCCGAGATGCTTGCGCGCGGTCAGGAGGTTCGCCACGACATCGGCGTCGCCCGCCAGGAGGGCGGCGCGATAGCCGGCGAGATTCGACTGCTTGCTCAGCGAGTAGACCGACAGCAGCCCGGTGACGTCGCCGCCGGTCACCCGCGGGTCCAGGACGCTCGGCACCGGCTCGTCGACCCACGCGCCTTCCCAGCCGAGTTCGGCGTAGCACTCGTCCGAGGCCAGCACGGCGCCGATCTCGCGCGCGCGGGCGACGGCGGTGCGCAGTTCATCCACGCCCAGCACGCGACCGTCAGGGTTTCCCGGCGTGTTGATCCAGACCAGGCGCGCGCCGTCGGGCCACTGCGCGGGGTCGTCGGCGGCGACGGGCGTCGCGCCGACGAGCTTCGCGCCCACCTCGTACGTCGGGTACGCCGCGCGGGGGTGCACGACGACATCTCCGGGGCCGATCCCCAGCAGCAGCGGCAGGAGCGCGACGAGTTCCTTCGAGCCCACCGTGGGAAGCACCTGCGCGGCATCCAGTCCCGTCACGCTGCGTCGCCGCGCGTACCAGGCGACGATCGCCTCGCGGAGCTCCGGCGTCCCGACCGTCTGCGGGTAGGCGTGCGCGTCGGTCGCCTCGCGAAGGGCGGCGGCGATCACCTCCGGAGTCGGATCGACGGGAGAGCCGATCGAGAGGTCGACGATGCCGTCCTCGTGCGCGCGCGCCGTCGCCGCGTACGGCGCCACCGCGTCCCAGGGGTAGTCGTCGAGGTCGCGGACGCCCATCAGTGCGACTGGGGCGGGAGCGCGGCGATCAGCGGGTGATCCTTCGCGATGACGCCCACCTTGGCGGCGCCGCCCGGAGATCCGATGTCATCGAAGAACTCGACGTTCGCGGCGTAGTAGTCCTGCCACTCATCCGGGAGGTCGTCCTCGTAGTAGATCGCCTCGACGGGGCACACCGGCTCGCAGGCGCCGCAGTCGACGCACTCGTCGGGGTGGATGTACAGCGAGCGCTCGCCCTCGTAGATGCAGTCGACGGGACATTCGTCGATGCATGCACGGTCCTTCACATCCACACACGGCAGGGCGATCACATACGTCACGCCTTCGAGTCTAGTTCGTCACTCCGGCTCGGGACCGCCCCGCGCCGTGCTCGGCCACGCGACGATGAGTGCGACGAGGATCGGAACGGCGATGGTCCAGACGATGCCCGTGGAGAACTCGCCCTCGGCCGGGGCGGGGACGACGACCGAGCCGCCGGGGCCGCGACCCGAGAAGACGAGCGTGGTGATCATCGCGCCGAGACCCGTCGCGAGCGCGGACCACCGGTCGCCGGTCAGCAGTCGCACCGCGAGCGTGATCGCGGCGACGCCGACGATCGCCACGACGACACCGACCGGGAACCATCCCCACACCGCCGACTGGGCGATCGTGCCGGCGGCACCGAACACGGCCCCGATGATGAGCGCCACGATCCAGGTGCCCGCGCGCGAAAGCGTCATTCCCACCGCGTCAGTCTAGGCCGCCGCCTCCCTCAGGCAGCCCAACGCTCAGACCGCCCAACCTCAAGCCGCCCATCCCGCCAGGCGCAGGAGCGCGGCCACCACCGCGGCGGCCACGACGACGAGCAGGAAGGGAGCCCGGAGGAGCAGGAGCCCCGCCGCGACGAGAAGGGCCGGCACCCGGGCATCCACGACGATCTCCTGACCGGCGCCCAGACTCTGCACCGCGACGAGCGCCGCGAGCAGCGCCACCGTCAGGAGGTCCGTGATGCGAGACGGCGCGGGCGCCTCGAACCAGCGCGGGGGGATCAGATACCCGACCCCCTTGAGCGCCACGCACACGATCGAGGCGATCAGCACGGCATCCCAGAGGCTCATGCCGACGCCTCCTGCCCGCGACGGGGACCGAGCCAGTCGGTCCATCCGACCACCACCGCCACGCCGGCGGCTATGAGCACGGGGATGCCGGGCATGAGCACCGGCGTGAGCGCGGTCGCCACGACCGCCGCGGCTACGCCGACGGCGACCGCCTGGCGGCGGCGCAGGCGCGGCCACAGAAGGGCCAGGAAGGCCGCGGCGGCTGCGGCGTCCAGTCCGTAGGCGCGAGGGTCACCCAGCACGTCGCCGAGGAGCGCTCCGGCCAGAGTGGAGAGGTTCCAGCCGATCCAGATCCCGATGCCGGTGACCCAGAAGCCGATCCGCCGGGCGCGCACGCGGGTCTGTGCCAGCGCGACGGCCGTGGATTCGTCGATCGTGAAGTGCGCGGCGGCGGCGCGGCGCCACGGACCTGCGCCGATGAGCGGGGAGATCCGCAGCCCGTACGCGACGTTGCGCGCCCCGAGGAGTCCCGCCGAGGCGATCGCCGCCGGCGCCGCGGCGAGGCCGCCCGCTCCGATCACGCCGACGAAGGCGAACTGAGACCCGCCTGTGAACATCAGCAGGCTCAGCACGCACGTCTGCCAGATGTCGAGCCCGGAGGCGACCGACAGCGCGCCGAAGGACACGCCGTAGGCACTCGTCGCGAGGGCCACTCCGACGCCGTCGCGCCACGCGCGCCGCACCTCCACCTCCTCCGCGGACGAGGGCGGCTGATCTGCTGAACGCATGATCACCATGGTGAACGACGGACCGTACGTTCGTCAAATCTCCCGACTGTTTGTCATACTGAACACATGGACGCCCTCGGACCCCGCATTGCCCTCGCTCTCCGGCGCGAGCGCGAGCGCGCGGGTCTCGGTGTCTCCGAGCTCGCCCGCCGCGCCGGAGTGTCGAAGGCCACCGTGTCGCAGCTCGAGTCCGGCAGCGGTAACCCCAGCGTCGAGACGCTCTGGGCCATCGCCACCGCGCTCGACGTCCCGTTCTCGGTGTTCGTCGAGGACCGGCGCGACGGTCCTCAGCTCGTGCGGGCGGCCGACCGCACCGGCATCCGCTCGGCGGAGTCGCCGTACGAGGCGTTGCTCCTCGCCGCGGGGGCGCCCCAGGCGCGCAGCGACCTCTACCTGCTGCGCGCCGAGCCGGGCGAGCCGCGTCGTTCGCTCCCCCACTCGCACGGAACCATCGAGCACGTCGTCCTGGTCACCGGGCGCGCCCTCATCGGTCCGGCAGACGCCCCCTACGAGCTCTCCCCCGGCGACTATCTGCGCTACGCGGGCGACGAGCCCCACATGTTCGAGGCCCTCGAGGCGGCGACCTCCGCGGTCCTCGTCTCGGAGGTCCGATGAGAGGTAGCCTGCCAGCATGAGCAGGATCGAGCGGATGCCGTTCTCGGCGGTCTACCCGCTGTACGTCCAGAAGGCGGAGCGCAAGGGACGGACCAAAGCCGAGGTCGACGAGATCATCGCCTGGCTCACCGGATTCGGACCGGACGACCTCCAGCGGCACCTGACGGCCGAGACCACCTTCCCCGACTTCTTCGAGGACGCAGACCTCAACGCGAACGCCGGCCTCATCACCGGCGTCATCTGCGGGGTGCGCGTCGAGGAGATCGAGGACCCCTTCATGCAGAAGGTGCGCTACCTCGACAAGCTCATCGACGAACTCGCCCGCGGCAAGGCGATGGAGAAGATCCTCCGTTCCTGACCGCGGGCGGTGTTCGTGCTCAGGCGTTCGCGTCCTGGCGCTTGAGGCGTGCCGTGGCGCGGCCGCGCTCGGTCGCGTCGAGCACGACCTTGCGGATGCGGACCTTCTCGGGCGTCACCTCGACGCATTCGTCGTCGCGGGCGAACTCGAGCGACTCCTCCAGCGACAGCGTGCGCGGCGGCGTCATCGACTCGAACGAGTCCGAGGTGGAGGAGCGCATGTTGGTGAGCTTCTTCTCCTTGGTGATGTTCACGTCCATGTCGTCGGCGCGCGAGTTCTCGCCGATCACCATGCCCTCGTAGACCTCTTCGGTCGGCTGCACGAAGAACGACATGCGCTCCTGCAGCGCGATGATCGCGAAGGGCGTGACGACACCGGTGCGGTCGGCGACGATCGAGCCGTTCTGACGCGTGGTGATGTGGCCGGCCCACGGCTCGTAGCCGTGCGAGATCGCGTTGGCGATGCCGGTGCCGCGCGTCGTGGTGAGGAACTCGGTCCGGAAGCCGATGAGGCCGCGCGAGGGGACGACGAACTCCATGCGCACCCAGCCGGTGCCGTGGTTCGTCATCGTCTCCATGCGGCCCTTGCGGGAGGCGAGCAGCTGCGTGATCGCGCCGAGGTACTCCTCCGGCGCGTCGATCGTGAGGTGCTCGAAGGGCTCGAACGTCTTGCCGTCGACCTTCTTGGTGACCACCTGGGGCTTGCCGACCGTGAGCTCGAAGCCCTCGCGACGCATGTTCTCGACGAGGATCGCCAGCGCGAGCTCGCCCCGGCCCTGGACCTCCCACGCGTCGGGGCGCCCGATGTCGACGACCTTGAGCGAGACGTTGCCGATGAGCTCGCGGTCGAGACGGTCCTTGACCATGCGGGCCGTGAGCTTGTGCCCCTTGACCTTGCCCATGAGCGGCGACGTGTTGGTGCCGATCGTCATCGAGATCGCGGGGTCGTCGACCGTGATCGCCGGGAGCGGACGCACGTCCTCGGGGTCGGCGATCGTCTCGCCGATCGTGATCTCCTCGATGCCGGCGATGGCGACGATGTCGCCGGGACCGGCCGATTCGGCGGGGTAGCGCTCGAGGGCCCGGGTCTTCAGGAGCTCGGTGATGCGGGCGTTGCTGTGCGTGCCGTCGTGGCGCACCCAGGCGACCGTCTGGCCCTTCTTCAGCGTGCCGTTGAAGACGCGGAGGAGCGCGAGGCGGCCGAGGAACGGCGACGAGTCGAGGTTGGTCACCCACGCCTGCAGCGGTGCCTCGTCGTCGTACGAGGGTGCCGGCACGTGCTCGAGGATCGCGCCGAACAGGGGCTCGAGGTCGTCGTTGTCGGGGAGCGCGCCGTTGTCGGGACGCGTCCGCGACGCGGCGCCGGCGCGACCAGACGCATAGACGACGGGCACGTCGAGGAGCGCGTCGACATCGAGGTCGGGCACGTCGTCGACGAGGTCGGATGCCAGGCCCAGCAGCAGATCGTGGGCCTCCTCCTCGACCTCGGCGATGCGGGCGTCGGGACGGTCGGTCTTGTTCACCAGGAGGATGACGGGCAGCTTCGCCTCGAGGGCCTTCCGCAGCACGAAGCGGGTCTGCGGGAGCGGACCCTCACTGGCATCCACCAGGAGCACGACGCCGTCGACCATGGAGAGGCCCCGCTCGACCTCGCCGCCGAAGTCGGCGTGGCCGGGGGTGTCGATGACGTTGATGGTCACCGGGACGTCGGAGTGGACGCCGTTGTACGTGATCGCCGTGTTCTTGGCGAGGATCGTGATGCCCTTCTCGCGCTCGAGGTCGTTGGAGTCCATCGCGCGCTCTTCGACGTGCGCGTGCTCGCCGAACGATCCCGTCTGGCGGAGCATCGCGTCGACGAGCGTGGTCTTGCCGTGGTCGACGTGCGCGACGATCGCGACGTTGCGGAGGTCGGGACGGAGGGCGCGCGCCATGAGATTCCTAAAAGAAGAAGGGGATGCACCCGGAGTCGGGTGCATCCCATTCTACAAGCCGTCGACCGCGTACGCGGCCCCGGTCGCTGTCAGCTGGCCGGGCGGTACTTCTCCTGGGTCGCGAGGAGCGCCGCACGGGCCTCGCGGCGCTGACGCTGCTCGGTCGGGTCGGGCACCGGCACGGCGGCGATGAGGCGCTGCGTGTACGGGTCCTTCGGGTTCCGGAGGATCTGCTCCTTGGAGCCCTGCTCGACGATCTTGCCGTGTTGCATCACCGCGATGCGGTCGGCGAGCAGATCGACGACGGCGAGGTCGTGCGTGACGAACAGGGTCGCGAACTGCTTCTCCTTCTGGATGTTCTGGAGGAGCTCGAGCACGCGTGCCTGCACCGACACGTCGAGCGCGCTCGTCGGCTCATCGGCGACGAGGACCTCGGGGTCGAGCGCGAGGGCACGGGCGATGCCGATGCGCTGGCGCTGACCGCCGGAGAGCTCGTGCGGGTAGCGGTTGCGGAAGTCGCGCGGCAGCTCGACCATGTCGAGCAGCTCCTCGACGCGCTTGCCGATCTTCCCCCGCTCCCACTCGGCGAGCTCGAGCGGCTCGCCGATCGAGATGCCGACGGGCCACCGCGGGTTCAGCGAGGAGCCCGGGTCCTGGAAGACGATGCCGAGCTTCCGGCGGACGGCGCGCAGCTGCTTGGCGTCCACCCCCACCATCTCCTGACCGGCGACGCGCAGCGTCCCCTCGGAGATCGGCACGAGCCCCACGATCGCGCGCGCGATGGTGGTCTTGCCCGAACCGGACTCGCCGACGAGACCCAGGACCTCGCCGGGCTGGATCTTGAGAGACGCCCCTTCGACCGCCTTGAAGGCGGGCACGCGGCCGCGCTTCGGGTACTCGATCGACACGCCGTCCAGGAAGAGCGCCGCGGTGGCGTCCTCGCTGATGCGGTCTTCTTCGGGCGTCGCCTCGCCGAGTCCCAGGTGCGGCACGGAGGCCATGAGCGCCCGCGTGTAGGGGTGCTGGGCCTTCTCGAAGATCTGCGCGACCGGCCCGTGCTCGACGACGTCGCCGTCCTTCATCACCATGACGTCGTCGGCCATGTCGGCGACGACGCCCATGTCGTGGGTGATGAGGATGATGGCCGAATCGAGCTTCTGGTGGAGATTGCGCAGGAGCTCCAGGATCTCGGCCTGTACCGTGACGTCGAGCGCCGTCGTCGGCTCATCGGCGATGAGGACGCGGGGGTCGAGGGCGATCGACTGCGCGATCATGGCGCGCTGACGCTGGCCGCCCGAGAGCTGGTGCGGGTACGAGTTGTGCGCCTTCTCCGGGTCGGGCATCTCGACGAGGCCGAGAAGCTCGATCGCCCGGTTCTTCGCCTGCTTGCGCGTCATGCCCGGACGGTGGGTCAGCAGGACCTCCGCGATCTGGAAGCCGACGGTGTACACCGGGTTCAGCGCGGTCATCGGCTCCTGGAAGATCGCCGCGATGCCCTCGCCGCGGACCTTCCGGAGCTGCTCGGGCGACGTGCCGATGAGCTCGTGGCCCGCCAGGCGCGCGCTCCCCGAGACGCGGGCGTTCTTCGGGAGGAGACCCATGATGGCCATCGAACTCGTGCTCTTGCCCGAGCCGGACTCGCCGACGATCGCCAGCACCTTTCCCGGGTACAGGTCGTACGAGACGTGCTTGGCCGCGGCGGCCCACTTCGATCCGACCCAGAACTCGACGTTGAGGCCGTTGACCGACAGCGCGGGGCCGTCGTACTTCGCGCCGGGCACGTAGGATCGCAACGAGTTGCGTCCGTGCTGGATGGAGCCGGTCGTCGGCGCCGTCTGAGGGTTCTCTGCGGCAGTCATCGCTGCGCCTCCCGTGTCAGGATGGGCAGATGCCCCACCCGGTTGTCTTCCGTCCGCGCGGCGGCGTGATCCTCGCCGTGCTCGCCATCGCCCTGTGCGGGGCGATCCTGATCTCCATCGTCGTCACAGACGGCGTCGCGGGACTGCTCCTGTGGAGCTGGCCCGTTCTCGCGTTCGCCTGGCTCGCGTGGCTCCTGTACATCCGCCCGAGCGTCACGATCACCGACGGCTTCGTCGAGATCCGCAACCCGCTGCGCACCCATCGAGTGCCGTGGGGCGACATCGTCGACGTCGAGTCGCGCTACGCACTCACCGTGCGTACGCTCGACGGCGACGTCATCCGCGCGTGGGCCGCACCCGCTCCGGGCGCCCGACAGGCGCTCGGCACCCGCCGCGAGGACGTCCGGCGTGCTCCCGGCGAGGGCGAGACGCGCCGCCCGTCGGATGCCGAGGGCACCCACTCGGGCGATGCGTCCGCGCTCGTGACGCGCGCGCTCGAGCAGCACCGCCGCAGCGGCGCCCCTGACCTCCCCGGCGGCACCGCGCGAACCTGGGCCGTCGTGCCACTGCTGCTCACGGCGGGCCTGCTGATCGCCGCGGCCGTCAGCCTGACGCAGGCGCTCGCTCACGGCTGATCGCCCCGCTCGCGGGCGGCGGCATCCGGGTCGTCCGACGCGATGCCCTCGGGGTCGTCGGCGCTCGTCGGACCGTCGACGATCATCGGCGCCTGCACCGAGGGGATCGCGGCGACCGCCCGGGCCGCCTTCCGCTTGCTGACCTTCGACTGCTGGCGCGGGTCGAACGCGTCGCGCAGACCGTCGCCGATGAAGTTGATGCAGAGGGCCAGGATGATGATGAAGAAGCCCGGCCACCAGAACAGCCACGGCCGCGTCCGGAAGGCCTCGCGGTACTCGGAGATGATCTGACCGAGGGAGACGTCCGGGTAGCTGATGCCGAAGCCGATGAAGGCCAGCGCCGCCTCCGTCAGCACCGCGGCGCTCATCAGGAGCGTGGTGTTGACGATGATGATGCCGACGGCGTTCGGAAGGATGTGGCGGAAGATGACCCGGCCGCTCGAGGCGCCCGCGACCCGCGCCGCATCCACGAACTCGCGCTCGCGCAGGGCGAGGAACTCTCCGCGGACGAGCCGGGCGAGACCCGTCCAGCTCAGGATGCCGAGGAAGAGGCCGAACACCACGGCGCTCGATCCGCCGAGCAGCTTGCCGATGATCGAGCCGATGACGATGATCGGGATGATGATCACGACGTCGGTGAAGCGCATGATCAGCGCGTCGACCCACCCCCGGTAGAAGCCGGAGAGAGCCCCGAGCAGCACGCCGAGGATGAGCGAGACGATGCCGACGATGAACATCACCGTGATCGACTGCTGCGTGCCGCGCATGACCTGAGCGAAGACGTCCTTGCCGAGCGTGTCCTGCCCGAAGGGGTGCTCGCCGATGGTGAAGGCGAAGAGGTTCATCGTCGGCATGCCGCCGTTGACGATCGGGTACGTCGTGAACCAGTCGCGAGGCCACCAGCCGGGGATGCGGAAGCCGTTGATCGCCAGAGCACCGTCGGATCCCGCCTGGAGCGACCCGGTGCCGCCGACGACCGTGCCGACCGACGTGAAGGCCAGGAGGATCGTCAGGACGAGGACGACGAGCGCGATCATGGCGCCCTTGTGACGGAAGAACCGGCGACGGACGAGCTGACCCTGGCTGAGGCCGGCGAGGGCCTTCTGCTCGAGGGACTGCTCCGACCCGCGGTCCTGAGGAGCGTCGGTGGGAAGTGGTGTGGTCGACATGTCAGCTCACCCGGATCCGGGGGTCGAGCGCGGAGTACAAGAGGTCCGCGATGAGGTTGAAGATGACGGCGAGGACGCCGGTGACGAGGAAGAAGCCCATGACGAGGTTCACATCGCCGTGCTCGAGGCCGTTGACGAAGAGCGAGCCCATGCCCTTCCACGCGAAGATCGTCTCGGTGATGACCGCGCCGCCGATGAGCGCCCCGATGTCGAACGCGATGATCGTCGCGATCGGGATCAGGGCGTTGCGCATCGCGTGGCGGACGATGACGGTCCGCTCGCTGAGTCCCTTGGCCCGAGCCGTGCGGACGTAGTCCTGATTCATGACCTCGAGGAGGCTCGAGCGCGCGTAGCGCGTGTAGGCCGCGATCGAGACGAGCGACAGCGCGATCGTCGGCAGGAGGAGGTGGGTGAACCCGTCCATGATCTGGAACCACATGTCGCCGGACAGGTTCGGGGTCTCCGAGCCGATCGTCGCGATGGCGCCCGACTGGGGGATCTTCCGAAGGTAGTCCTCGTAGACCAGCATCGTGCGGTCGACGACCATGGTGAAGAACGTGATGAAGCTCACGATCGCCGCGCTGCGCGCGGCCTCCTTCTTGCCGTCGCCGCCGATGACGAATCCGACGCCGATGCCGAGAGCGACTGCCACGACGTACATCAGGATCAGCATCCAGCCCTGAGGCACGAAGAAGAACAGGTACTGGATCGGGAAGTACACCGCCGCCCAGATGGCCACGACGATGAGCCCGGCGTAGAGCGTACGGCGGTTGGCGAGGCCCGTCGAGATTGCCGTCACGCCGACGGCCGCGCCGACGCCCGTGATCAGCACGCCCACGAGCCCGATGCTCGGCGACGCGAACCAATCGGTGATCTGGAGGAAAGCGAGCAGCAGCACGGTGACCACGAACGCGGACGCGAACGTGATGAGCCGCTTCCTTGCGCCTCCCCCGAGGATGCTCATGAAGATGAAGCCGGCGACCAGGGCGCTCACGAGCATCACCACGATGGGGATGTCCGGATCAGCGAGGAACTGGTTGAACTGGATGGCCCCGAACTCCTTGAGGAGGACGGCGATCCAGAAGATGGGGAGCGAGTACACGATGAAGGTCAGGAACGTGACCGTGTAGTCGAAGCCGCTGTACTGACGCAGCGCCGTCAGGATGCCGATGGTGAGGCCCACGATGATCGCGATGATCGTCGCGGCGGTGACGAGCTGGATCGTCGAGTTCGCCGCATTGGCGACGGCGGCCGTCACGGGCTGATCGCTGCGGCTGAAGGCGATGCCGAGGTCGCACTGGCCGATGAGGCACTTGGACGCACCGCCGAGCCACAGGAAGTAGCGCACGATGACGGGCGTATTGAGATTGAGCTTCTCGATCCGCATCGCGATCTGCTCTTCGCGGTTCGGAGCGTTGCTGCCGCGCAGATCGCGCAGGGGGTCGGAGCCGATCGACGTCAGCGTGTAGACGATGAACGAGGCGACGAGGAGGACCAGCAGGATGGCGCCGAGCCGACGCAGGATGAAGGTCAGCACGTGCAGCCTCTCAGGTGGGTGGCTGAGGACATGGGTATTTCCGTTCGCAACGAGGCGGGTAAGCCTCAAAAGTACTACGCGTCGGCGCCGGGGACACGGTGGCGGGCACGGCTCGCCGACACGACTGTGGGTGCCGAGGGGTCACCTCGGCACCCACAGTCAAGAATCAGAGCGAAGGCTCCGGGTGAGCGGGAGTGCCGCTCACCCGGAGCTCCGGATCACTCCGATGCCGCAGCGCCGGCCGGCGCCCACTCCCAGAAGTTCCAGAAGTAGTCGGGGCTCAGCGGCATGATCTTCACACCGGTCACGCGGTCGCTCGAGACGAGCAAGCCGGGGAACTGGAAGATCGGCATCGACGCGGCGTCGGCCCAGATGCCCGCCTCAGCGGTCTTGAGCAGCTCCGTCTGAGCGTCGGCATCCGACGTCGTGTTGAGCGTCTTGAGCGCCTGAGTGGTCTCGTCGTTGCAGAAACCGTTGTAGTTTCCACCCTTGGCCATCGGGTCGTCGTAGCAGGCGTAGATCTGGTCCGAGCCACCCACGGCGAGCGAGGTCTGCGACCACGCGAAGATCGTCGCGTCGTGCGGGTTGATCGGCTCCTGCGACGGGTCGGTGAAGACCCAGTTCGGCTCGCTCTGGTCGACGAGCTTGAAGCCCGCCTTCGCGGCCGAGGCAGCGATCAGCTCGTACTCCTGGCCACGACGGACGTTGCCCTCGGGGTACCAGAAGCCGACCTCGACCTCACCGGTCACGCCGGCCTCCTCGAGGAGCGCCTTGGCGCCCTCGATGTCGACCTCGGCGTAGTCGGCCGAGCCGTTGGACTCGGTCAGGATCGGGTAGCGGACCGTGTCGGACTCGCTCACCAGGTGCGTGTTGCGGACGGTCGCGTCCGGGTTCAGCGGCTTGATGATCTTGTCGACGATCTCCTGACGCGGAACGGTCTTCAGGAACGCCTGGCGCACCTTGAGGGCCTTCTCCTCGTCGCCGCCGTAGGTGGCGGGGTCGAACGGACCGCCGTTGTTGAACGTCAGGTCGACGTGCTCGTGCGAGGCCTGGACACCGGTCTGCACCTCAGCGGTGTCGATGCCGTTGGCGAGCTCGAGGATGTCGGACGTCGGCTGGCCGGTCCAGATGTCGAGCTCACCCGACTGCAGGGCCTGGAGAGCCGTGGTCGAGTCGGCGATCGCGCGGATCGTGATCTTCTCGTACTGCGGCGACTCGCCCCACGTGAACAGCGGGTTGGCGACGAGCGTGGTGTACTCGTCCTCCTTCGTGTCCAGCAGGTTGTACTGACCGGCGGTCAGGAACGCAGCGGGGCTCTCGGGCATCTCGGTGTAGACGTAGGCGTCGTTCCACGCGGTGGCGAGGGCCGTGAGGACCTCGGTGTCGCCGTCGGTGATCGCCGCGATGACCTTCTCCTTGGCACCCTCGGCGAAGGTCTTCGCCGCGTCGGTGTACTTGGTGAAGTCGTCGTCCGACTCCGAGCCCTTGTAGGTGTCCCAGGCGGCCTGCACGTCGGCGTACTCGTCCGGGTAGGCGAGGGCGTAGGTGCCGTGCGCCGACACGGTCAGGGGCTGGATGAGCTCCCAGTCCACGTAGGGCTCGTCGTACTGGAGGCTGATCTCCTTCTCGCCGATCTCCGGCGTGGTGGTGATCAGGTTGTAGCCGGTGGTGGCGGCCGGAGCCCAGCCACCCTCGACGTTGCCCGACAGCGCGGCCCAGGCCATGAGCATGTCGGCCTCGTCGATCGGCACACCGTCGGACCAGACCGCGTCGGCCGTGATCTTGTAGTCGACGGTCAGCGGGTCGTCGCTCGTCTTGTCGTACGTGCCGAAGTCCGTGTTGCGGACCCACTCCGGCGTGTTGTCGTAGTAGCCCCACGACGACGCCGAATCGGTGATGTACTTCACGTTCGAGTTGGCGGTGTTGTTGCCCGCGCTGCTGCTCGAGTTGAAGGCCATGAAGCCCTCGTTGTAGGCAACGAAGATCTCGGTGCCTTCCTGAACGTCCGACTGGTACGGGTTGCCGCAGCCGGAGAGCACGAGGGCCCCCACTGCCAGGACACCCACGCCCGCCGCAAGACGTGCGATCTTCACATTTCCTCCTGTGCAAAGGTGATGCGCCCAGCCTGAAAGAGCCCTGGGCACGGATACGACACACCATAAGCACGGGGCCCGGTACCGGCCAAACCGACTCGGGGAACCGTTACAGATCCTTTACTGAAATCAACATGCCTGTGACAATCTGACAACGTGACCGACACACACGCCGCGATAACGCCCAGTTCTGCTCACGCGCGCACGCGATTGTGGTGGGAGATCGCGCTCGTCCTCGCTCTGTCGGTCGGCCGCTCCGCCCTCTACTCCGTCCTCTCGCTCGTGCAGGCGCTGACGAGGGAGGAGGCGCTCGGCGATCAGTCGACCTCCCTGAATCCGGGAGCCGACGCCCAGCAGTTCTGGGACGTGCTGTACCAGTTCCTCTCCCAGTTCTTCGCGCTCGTGCCCGTCGCCCTCGCGATCTACTTCCTCTGGGAGCCGGGTCGGTCCGCGTTCCGTCGGATCGGACTCGACTTCCGGATGTTCGGACGCGACGTCGGCGCCGGCATCCTGCTCGTGGCCGTCATCGGCATCCCGGGGCTCGCCCTGTATGCCGGCGGCCGGGCGCTCGGCATCACGGTGCAGGTCGACGCATCGCCCCTGGACCCGTCGTGGTGGACGATCCCGCTCCTGCTGCTCGCGGCGCTCCGGGCGGGCCTCACCGAGGAGGTCGTCTTCCTCGGCTACCTCTTCGATCGACTCCGCCGCCTCGGCTGGAGCACATGGACGATCATCCTGTCGACGGCGGCGCTGCGCGGCGCCTATCACGCGTACCAGGGCTTCGGAGCGATCGTCGGCAACATCGCGATGGGCGTCGTCTTCGGCTGGGTCTACCACCGCTGGGGCCGCGTCATGCCGCTGGTGCTCGCCCACGTCGTGATCGACGTCGTCGCCTTCGTCGGCTATCCGCTCGCCGCCGCCTGGTGGCCCGCCCTGTTCTGACGTTCGCCGCCGACTCGGCGAGACACCGCGGAGGAGAACCGCGCAGCGGAGGGCGCCTCGGCATCCCTGGGCCTCCGCTGCGCGGATCCCCTTCGCTGCGCGGATCCGCTTCGCTGCGCGCCGGTCAGGCGAAGGCCTCCACGGGCGGACAGGCGCAGACGAGGTTGCGGTCGCCGAAGGCATTGTCGATACGGCGTACCGGCGGCCAGTACTTCGTGCGGATGAGGCTCCGCACGGGGTACACGGCCTCCTCGCGGGTGTACGGGTGATCCCAGTCGGTCGCGACGACCGACTCGGCGGTGTGCGGTGCGTTCGTCAGGGGGTTGTCGGATGCCGGCCACTCCCCCGCCTCGACCCGCGCGGCCTCGGCCCGGATCGCGATCATCGCCTCGACGAACCGGTCGAGCTCTCCGATGTCCTCCGACTCGGTGGGCTCGACCATCAGCGTGCCGGCCACGGGGAACGACATCGTCGGCGCGTGGAATCCGTAGTCGATGAGGCGCTTGGCCACGTCGTCGACCGTGACCCCCGTCTGCTCCTTGAGCGGCCGCAGGTCGAGGATGCACTCGTGCGCGACGAGGCCGCCCTCACCGGCGTACAGCACCGGGAAGTGGTCGCGCAGTCGGTGCGCGACGTAATTCGCCGCGAGAACCGCCGCACCCGTCGCCTCGCGAAGACCCTGCGCGCCCATCATGCGGACGTACGCCCACGAGATGGGAAGGATGGATGCCGACCCATACGGGGCGGCGGAGATCGGCCCGCCGTCGAACACGAACCCGCCGGCGTGCTCCGCGCGCTGCGCGAGCGGGTGGGAGGGCAGGTACGGCGCGAGGTGGGCCTTGGCCGCGACCGGGCCGACACCGGGACCGCCGCCGCCGTGCGGGATCGCGAACGTCTTGTGGAGGTTCAGGTGCGACACGTCGCCGCCGAGGTCGCCGAAGCGGGCGAAGCCGAGCAGTGCGTTGAGGTTCGCGCCGTCGACGTAGACCTGACCGCCGGCGGCGTGGACGGCATCCGTGATGTCGACGACGTCGTGCTCGTAGACGCCGTGCGTCGACGGGTAGGTGATCATGAGGGCGGCCAGGGCATCGGCGTGGGCTGCGACCTTCGCGCGCAGGTCGTCGAGATCGACGTTTCCCGCCTCGTCGCACGCGACGACGACCACCTTCATGCCCGCGAGCACGGCGGACGCCGCGTTGGTGCCGTGCGCCGACGACGGGATCAGACACACATCGCGATGCGTGTCGCCGTTGGCGTGGTGGAACCCGCGGATGGCGAGGAGACCGGCGAGCTCGCCCTGCGATCCGGCGTTCGGCTGCAGCGACACCGCGTCGTAGCCGGTCACCTCCGCGAGCCAGGACTCCAGCTGCTCGATCATCACGAGGTACCCGGCGACGTCCTCCGCCGGCGCGAACGGGTGGACCCGGGCGAACTCCGGCCATGACACGGCGGCCATCTCGGTCGCGGCGTTCAGCTTCATCGTGCAGGAACCGAGCGGGATCATGCCCCGGTCGAGCGCGTAATCCCGGTCGGCGAGCTGCTTGAGGTAGCGCATCATCGCCGTCTCGGACCGGTGCGTGTGGAAGACCGGGTGGGTGAGGAACTCGTCCTCGCGGACGAGCGACGCGGGCAGCTGATCGCCGATCGACCCCGCCACGAACGCGAACGCGCGGGTCTCGGGCCCGCCGAACACCTGCGCGAGCGCGTGCAGCTCCGCGACGGTCGTCGTCTCGTCGACCGAGATCCCCACCGAGTCGGAGTCGCGGAACCACAGCTGGATGCCGCGGGCGCGCGCCGCGTCGACAACCGCCTCGGCACGTCCGGGCGTCTTCACGACGATCGTGTCGAAGAAGTGCGCGTGGAGGACGTCGGCGCCGGCCTCGACGATCCAGTCGCGCAGGAGCGCGGCGCGCCCGGCGACCTGCCGGGCGATCGCCGAGAGACCGTCGGGCCCGTGGTACACCGCGTACATCGAGGCCATGACGGCGAGGAGCACCTGCGCGGTGCAGATGTTGCTCGTGGCCTTCTCGCGGCGGATGTGCTGCTCGCGGGTCTGGAGCGACAGGCGGTACGCGGGGTGGCCGACGGCATCCTGCGACACGCCCACGAGCCTGCCGGGGAGCTGGCGCTCGAGGCCGGCGCGAACCGCCATGTACCCCGCGTGCGGACCGCCGAAGCCCATGGGCACGCCGAATCGCTGCGTCGTGCCGACGGCGATGTCGGCGCCGAGCGAGCCCGGCGAGCGGAGCACCGTGAGTGCGAGGAGGTCGGCCGCGGCGACCACGAGGCCGCCCTGGGCCTGGACGGCGGCGATGACCTCGGAGGGGTCCCACACCCGGCCGGAGGCGCCCGGGTACTGGATGAAGGCGCCGAACCCTTCGACAGGCTCAGGGACCGCCACTTCGACAGGCTCAGGGACCGCCCCTTCGACAGGCTCAGGGACCGCCACTTCGACAGCCTCAGGGACCACCCCTTCGACAGGCTCAGGGAGCACCCCTTCGACAGGCCCAGCGACCGGATCGACCGACCCAGGGACCGCCGCATCGTAGGAGGTCTCGCGGATCTCGATACCGAGGGCGGCGGCTCGGTGCCTCAGCAGCGCCTTGGTCTGCGGGAGCGCATCGGCATCCACCAGGAAGACGTTCGAGCGGCTCCGCGAAGCGCGCCGGGCGACCAGCATCCCCTCGACGACGGCGGTCGACTCGTCGAGCATCGACGCGTTCGCGGTCTGGAGCCCCGTCAGGTCGGTCACCATCGTCTGGAAGTTGATGAGGGCTTCGAGCCGGCCCTGCGAGATCTCCGGCTGGTACGGCGTGTACGCGGTGTACCACGAGGGGTTCTCGAGGACATTGCGCGCGATCACCGACGGCGTGAGGGTGTCGTAATAGCCCAGTCCGATGAACGAGCGCGCCGTGCGGTTCTGCGCCGCGAGGTCGCGGAGCTCGGCGAGCGTCTCGGCCTCGGAGGCGGCGGCGGGGATGACGGACGCGTCGCCGAGCGGGGACGTGTGAATGGATGCCGGCACGGCGCGCTCGACGAGGTCGTCGACGCTGTCGAAGCCGAGGACCCCCAGCATCCGCTCCTGCGCCGGGGCGTCCGTGCCGATGTGCCGCCGGGTGAACGGGACGGTCACTCCTCGCCGCCCGTGAGCGCGACGTAGGCGGCGCGGTCGAGGAGGCCGTCGACGTCGGACGGCGTCACCCGCAGGCGGATGAGCCAGCCGGCGAACGCGTCGGCGTTCACGAGCGAGGGGTCGGCGACGACGTCGTCGTTGACCTCGAGCACCTCGCCGGTCAGCGGCGCGTACAGCTCCCCCACGGACTTCGTCGACTCGATCTCGCCGCAGACATCGCCGGCCGAGACCGACGAGCCGACTCCCGGGAGGTCGACGTAGACGACGTCGCCGAGCTTGTCCGCGGCGTAGTCGGTGATTCCGACGGTCGCGACGTCGCCCTCGAGGGCGATCCACTCGTGCTCGTCGGTGTACTTCAGGCTGTTGAGATCGGTCACTTCGTCCTCCGGTAGAAAGGCAGTTCTGTCACAGTGGCGGGGATGCGGGTGCCGCGGACGTCGAGGGCGAGCTCGGTGCCGACGGCGGCGTGCGCGGGCGAGACGAACGCCAGCGCGATGGGGTGTCCGAGTGTCGGACTGAGAGCCCCGCTCGTGACCTCTCCCACCGTCGCGCCGTCGGCGTCGAGCACGGCGTAGCCGGCGCGACCCGCGCGGCGGCCCTCCGACGTGAGACCCACGAGGACAGGAGCGTCGGCAGCGACGACGGACTCGAGGGCGCCCTTGCCGACGAACGACGCCTTGTCGATGGCGACGACGCGGCCGAGCCCGGCCTGGACCGGGAGGATGTCGAGCGACAGCTCGTGGCCGTAGAGCGGCATGCCCGCTTCGAGGCGGAGCGTGTCGCGAGCAGCGAGGCCCGCGGGGACGAGACCCGACGGCTCCCCCGCCTCGGTCAGCGCGTCCCAGAGCTCCTCGGCGCGGTCCGCCGCGATGTAGAGCTCGAAGCCGTCCTCACCCGTGTATCCCGTCCGGGCGACCAGCACCGCAGCGCCGTGGAAGTCGGCGTCGGTGGCCGCGTAGTAGGGCAGGTCGGCGAGCGGACGGCCGAAGCCGCCCAGTCCGGCTGTGCGTTCGACGATCTCGCGCGCGGCGGGGCCCTGCACCGCGATGAGGGCCCAGTCGTCGGTCGCGTCGACGACGTCGACGTCGAACCCGGCCGCGCGCGCGACGAGCGCGTCGGCGACAGGTGTCCGGTTGCCGGCGTTGGCGACCACGAAGAAGCGCTCGTCCGCGAGGCGGTACACGATCAGATCGTCGATGATGCCGCCCGACTCGGCCAGCAGCAGGCTGTACTTCGCCTTGCCGACGGGGAGGGTCGACAGGCGGCCCGCGAGTGCGTGGTCCAGGAACGCGCCCGCACCCGGACCCTCGACGGTGAGCTCGGCCATGTGCGAGATGTCGAAGATCCCGGCGGCTCGGCGCACGGCGTGGTGCTCCGCGAGGTCGGACGTGTAGCGCACCGGCATCGACCAGCCGCCGAAGTCGGTGAAGGACGCGCCGAGCGCGCGGTGGCGCGCTGCGAGCGGCGTCTCGCGCGGCAGCGCTGATCCGTGCGATACAGCTGGGTCGGTCATGAGTTCTCCCGTGCTCGGGCGGGCGGACGCCGGGGACCCGGCATCCGTGAACTCCCCCTCTGTCATTGGCCTGAGAGTTTCACCGGCCCATCGACGCGCGGCGTCGAGGGCGGCTTTCACCTTCGGCACGGACGCCGAGGCGGTGTCGGTATCCGTTTTCCAGAGCGGCCGGACGCGAGCGGTACGCGGACCTGAGAGATTGGCGGGGAGGCTTGCTCCTTCGGTGCCCGGACGTCGCCGCCCGGAGCTCTCCCGCACACGTCATGCGGCCTGTCTTCAGTTGCACGGCCAGCATAGCGCGGGCTACTCGGTGCACCGACCGGCGGACACCGTCGCGTCGCCGGCGCCCACCGACTCCAGGACCGGACGCAGCTCGGCGGTCGTCATGGCATACCCGCGACCCTCGCCGTCGGCTCCTCGGGCGAAGACGACCCCGACGACGGCGCCGTCGCCGTCCAGGAGCGGACCGCCGGAGTTTCCGGGGCGCACATCCGCGTCGAGCGCGTAGACGTCTCGCAGTGCGGCCGAGGTGTCATAGATGTCGGGCACGGGGACTTCGCCGACCGACAGCACGGCCGCCGTGGAGCTCGTGAACGGCCCGCCGAGCGGGTAGCCCTGGACGGCGGCCTGTGCACCCGGCGTGGTGGGATCGGCGATGACGAGCGGATCCGCGTCGAGCTCAGAGACGGAGATGACCGCGAGATCGTCGACGGGGTCGATGTAGACGAGTCGCCCTTCGCGCACGCGGCCGCCGGGCAGCTCGACGACGGGCGCGTCCACACCCGCCACGACGTGCGCGTTGGTGACCACGAGGTCGCCCGCGGCGACGAAGCCGGATCCCGTCATCGAGACGCCGCAGGCGTAAGCGGTGCCGCTGATGCGCGCGACGGACGCCGACGCCGCCTGCAGCTCGGGGTCGTCGAGCGCAATGGGCGGCCCCGTGGGTGCGACGACCGTCCCGATGACGTCGCCGAGACGAGGGAGGGTGTCGGTCACGACGATGCCGCGCACCTGCGCGAGCGCATCATCCAGCGGGGCAGGCGTCAGGCGGTCGAGCACCTGGACGACCTGCGACGAGGCGACAGCCGACGACAGCAGCGGGATGCCGGCCGTCGTCACCCCCGCGGCCACCATGAGGAGCACGAGTGCGGTGGCGACCGTCGCGACGACGCCACCGAAGAACCGCTCCGCTCCGCGCAGGCGGGTGCGGTCGACGCCGCGGCGGATGAGCGCGCCGATCGCGGCGCCGAGGGACGTCACGGCGATCACGATGCCGATGGCGACGGCGGCGAGCGCGGCAGTCCGCCAGACGCCGATCGGGACCACCGCGGAGATGGCCGGTGTCACCAGGGGCACGAGCCACAGGGCGGCGAGCGCGCCGGCGACCATGCCCACGAGAGTGCCGATGCTCGCGAAGAAGCCGCGCGCGAGCCCTGCGGCGAACGCGACGAGCAGCGCGACGACCGCGACGATGTCGACGACCAGCATGTGCGACCTCCCGAGGGGTCAGGCTATCGGCCGCGTCCTCGGCATCCGCTGAATGCCCGGCGCGCGTCGTTTGCCTTCTTGTCAGATCGACTATAAGATCGTCCCGAGGTTATAGTCACCATGACACGAACACATCAGCCCGCAGCCCGCGCGTCGTCGACGGCGCCGGACGACACCATGCGCGTCGCCGTGTCGACGGTGATCTTCAGCCTGCGGCGGCGCGAGGGTGAGGACGATCCGCACGTGGTCCTTCCGCTGGTGCGGCGCACCCGAGATCCTCACGAGGGGCAGTGGGCCCTCCCCGGCGGATGGCTCGGCATGAGCGAGAACCTCGAGTCGGCCGCCTCACGGACCCTGGCCGAGACGACGGCTCTCACCCCCAGCTACCTCGAGCAGCTCTACGCGTTCGGGGACGTCGACCGCTCACCGTCCCGCGTCGTCTCGATCGTCTACTGGGCGCTCGTCCGCGAGGATGTGTCGCTCGGCTCCGAGCAGCACAATGTGGCCTGGTTCGACGCCGAAGCACTCCCCGACCTCGCGTTCGACCACGACCACATCGTCGAGTACGCGCTGTGGCGTCTGCGCAACAAGGTCGGCTACAGCCGCATCGCCCACGGCCTCCTCCCGTCGGCCTTCACCCTCGCCGAGCTGCGCGAGGTCTACGAGGCGATCCTCGGCCGCCGGCTGGACCCGGCGAACTTCCGCCGGCAGGTGGACACCTCGGACACCCTCATCCCGACCGACCACTTCCGCACCGGAAGCCACCGGCCCGCACGGCTCTACCACTACAACCACGACGTCGAGCTGGCCGACCGCGGCCCGCTCCCCCGGCACTGACCCCGAAGGACAGCTCATGGCCGCCACGATCCTCACCCTCCGCCCGAGCGAGCCCGCGGGCATCGACCCCAGCGTCGACCACGAGATCCAGGCGATCGTCTCGGGACGGCTCGTCGCCGAGACCTGCAACACCGACCTCGCCGCCGCGCCCTGGACGTTCGACTCCCGCCCGGGCTACGGCCCCGGCTCGTCCATGGGCGATGTCATCCCGACGGGGGCGCCGCGTCAGGGCGAGCTGCCCGAGGAGTACCGCACGGCATCCGAGGTCGAGCTCGCAGACCGCATCCGCGCCGCCAAGGCGACCCTCGGCGACCGCGTCGTCATCCTCGGCCACTTCTATCAGCGTGAGGAGGTCGTGGCCCACGCCGACTACGTCGGCGACTCGTTCCAGCTCGCCAACGCGGCGCTCGAGCACCCCGAGGCCGAGGCGATCGTCTTCTGCGGCGTGCACTTCATGGCCGAGACGGCCGACCTCCTGTCGC
>Ga0160435_1000197_pt1 | contig 29578 bp, 31 predicted proteins | sample HID1973K_E0MG_FD_108213 | JGI IMG/M metagenome (GOLD analysis project Ga0160435, IMG submission 108213) | Enriched mosquito-associated microbial communities from UW Madison campus, WI, USA - HID1973K_E0 MG | ecosystem: Host-associated > Arthropoda: Insects > Digestive system > Unclassified ...
CTGCAACTGTTCCAGTACGACGTGCTGGTGTCGGCCTGGGCCACGCAATGGCTTCCCTCCCTCTCGCAAGGACTCTGACCATGAACAAGCTCAAGCCCCTCGTCATGCTGCTGGCCGCCTGCGCGTTTGCCAGTGCCTGCTCGCCGCAGGTGCAGGCCGACCCGGTCGAACCGACCCACAGCGCGCCCGCCCCGCTCGCCCCCGACTTCAAGGGCATCGGCCACTGGCTCAACGGCCCGCCGCAAACGCTGCAGCAGCTGCGCGGCAAGGTGGTGCTGGTGGAGTTCTGGACCTACTCGTGCATCAACTGCATCCACGTGCTGCCGCACGTCAAGCAGTGGCATGCCGACTACAAGGACCAGGGCCTGGTCGTCATCGGCGTGCACACGCCCGAATATGGCTATGAGAAGCAGTTGGACAATCTGCAAGCGGCGGTGAAGCGCTTCGGCATCACCTACCCCGTGGCCCAGGACAACGGCTATGAAACCTGGAACGCCTACGGCAACCAGTACTGGCCGGCGTTGTACCTGATCGACCAGGACGGGCGCGTGGTGTACCAGCACTTCGGCGAGGGCGACTATGCCCAGACCGAGGCGAAGATCCGCCAGCTGCTGGCGCAGCAGGCGGGCAAGCCTCGCACCGCTGCCACTCTCCCTGTCCAGGTTCGCTGAAGGAGCACTGACATGACCCTGAGATGGCTTATTACCGGCAGTTCCCGCGGCCTGGGCCGGGCGCTGTCCGAAGCGGTCCTGCAGGCCGGTCATCGCCTGGTGGCGACCGCGCGTGACCCGGCGCAACTGGCGGCGCTCGGCGCGCGTCATGGCGATGCGGTGCGCGCAGTCGCCCTGGACGTCACCGACCCGGCCGCCGCCGAACGCGCCGTGCAGACCGCGCATGAAGCCTTCGGCGGTCTCGACGTGCTGGTGAACAACGCCGGCTACGGCAACGTCGATTCAGTCGAAGACACGCCGCTGTCCGATTTCCGCCAGCAGATCGAAACCAACCTGTTCGGCACGATCATCATGACCAAGGCGGCGATCCCGCTGCTGCGCGCGCAACGCGGCGGCCACATCATCCAGTTGTCCTCGGTCGGCGGGCGCGTCGGCGCGCCAGGCCGGGCGCCGTACTCGGCAGCCAAGTGGGGCGTGGAAGGTTTCTCCGAATCGCTGGCGCTGGAGATGGCCTTGGTGGGCGTGCGGGTGACGATCGTCGAGCCCGGCGGCTTTCGCACCGACTTTGCCGGCGCCTCCACTTCCTTGCGCGAAGGCCGCGCCGAGTACGACGCGGTGGTCGGCGCCGCCGCGCGCCGCCAGCGCGACTACGACGGCCGGCAACCGGGAGATCCGGCGCGGGCGGCGCAGGCGATCCTGCAGCTGGCGGCGATGGCGCAGCCGCCGCTGCGGCTGGCCCTGGGCAGCGATGCGGTGGCGGCGATCGAAGCGGCCGACGGCCGGCGGCGGGAGGAGCTGGAGCGCTGGCGGGCGCTGAGTGTTTCGACCGATTTCGCCAGCTAGCCGCAAAATCGGTGGCACAACACTGGTTGCCGCGTCCGCCCGCAAGACAAATTAAACTGGGCGGCACGGCGAACCCGCGATGAGGACAGACTCCCTTGCAAAGCATTGATTCAGAAGGCAGCGCCAAGCCCGGCAAGGGAGCCCAGGAACACACCCCGCTGATGAAGCAGTTCTTCGCAGCCAAGGCCGACTACCCGGACCTGCTGCTGTTCTTCCGCATGGGCGATTTCTACGAGCTGTTCTACGACGACGCACGCAAGGCGGCGCGACTGCTCGACATCACCCTGACCCAGCGCGGCAGTTCGGGCGGTGCGCCGATCCCGATGGCCGGGGTGCCGGTGCATGCCTACGAGGGCTACCTGGCGCGCCTCGTAGCGCTGGGTGAGTCGGTGGCGATCTGCGAACAGATCGGCGACCCGGCCCTGGCCAAGGGCCTGGTCGAACGCAAGGTGGTGCGGGTCGTTACCCCCGGCACGGTGACCGACGAGGCCTTGCTGGACGAGCGCCGCGATACCCTGCTGATGGCGCTGTCGCGCGGCAAGGCGGGCTACGGCCTGGCCTGGGCCGACCTGGCCGGCGGCCGCTTCCTGGTCAACGAAGTGGACAGCGAGGACGCACTGGAGGCCGAACTCGCGCGCCTGGAGCCGGCCGAACTGCTGGTACCCGATGAAGAAGGCTGGCCGGAATTCCTGCGCCAGCGCATCGGCCTGCGCCGGCGCGCGCCGTGGCTGTTCGATAGCGACAGTGGCCGCCGCCAGTTGCTGCAGTTCTTCAAGCTGCATGACCTGTCCGGCTTCGGTATCGAACAGAGCCCGCGCGCAATCGCCGCCGCCGGCGCCCTGCTCGGCTATGTCGAAGAAACCCAGAAGCAGCGGCTGCCGCACCTGACCGCGATCTCGATGGAGACCGCGTCGGAGGCGATCGCCATGAATGCGGCCACGCGCCGGCACCTGGAGCTGGACACGCGCGTGGATGGCGATACCCGCCACACCCTGCTCGGCGTGCTCGACAGCACGGTCTCGCCGATGGGCGGACGCCTGTTGCGGCGCTGGCTGCACCGGCCGCTGCGGCTGCGCGAGGTGCTGGTGCAGCGCCACCATGCGGTGGGCATGCTGATCGACCGCGGCACCGAGGCCGACCTGCGCGAGCGCTTCCGCGCGCTCGGTGATCTCGAACGCATTCTCACTCGCGTGGCGCTGCGTTCGGCGCGGCCGCGCGACCTGTCGACCCTGCGCGATGGCCTGGCGATGCTGCCGGATATCGCCGCGCTGTTGTCGCCGCTGGACTCGCCGCGGCTGCAGGCGTTGGCGGCCGAGCTCGGCGAACACGCGCAGGTCGCGCACCTGCTGGCCAGCGCGGTGGCACCGCAGCCGCCGCTCAAGCTCAGCGATGGCGGCGTGATCGCCAGCGACTACGACGCCGAACTGGACGAGCTGCGGCGGCTGTCGACCAACGCCGACCAGTTCCTGATCGACCTGGAGCTGCGCGAGCGCGAAAGCAGCGGCATCGGCACGCTCAAGGTTGGCTACAACCGCGTCCACGGCTATTACATCGAAATCAGCAAGGGCCAGGCGGACAAGGCGCCGCTGCACTACAGCCGCCGCCAGACCCTGGCCAACGCCGAGCGGTACATCACCGAAGAACTGAAGTCGTTCGAGGACAAGGTGCTGTCGGCGCGCGAGCGCTCGCTGTCGCGCGAAAAGCTGCTGTACGAAGGGCTGCTCGACGCACTCGGCGAACACCTCGAACCGCTCAAGCGCTGCGCCGGCGCACTCAGCGAGCTCGACGTGCTCGCCGGCTTCGCCGAGCGCGCACAGGCGCTGGACTGGTCGCAACCGGAACTGGAAACCGCGCCGTGCCTGCGCATCGAGCGTGGCCGCCATCCGGTGGTGGAAGCCGTGCGCGAGCAACCGTTCGAGCCCAACGACCTCGACCTGCACCCGGATCGGCGCATGCTGGTGATCACTGGCCCGAACATGGGCGGCAAGTCGACCTACATGCGGCAGAACGCGCTGATCGTGTTGCTGGCGCATATCGGCAGCTACGTACCGGCGCGGCGCGCGGTGATCGGGCCGATCGACCGCATCCTCACCCGCATTGGCGCGGGCGATGACCTGGCGCGCGGGCAATCGACCTTCATGGTCGAAATGGCCGAGACCAGCTACATCCTCCACCACGCCAGCGCGCAATCGCTGGTGTTGATGGACGAGATCGGCCGCGGCACCTCGACCTACGATGGCCTGGCGCTGGCCGATGCGGTGGCACGCCACCTCGCACACCGCAATCGCTGCTACACGCTGTTCGCCACGCATTACTTCGAACTGACCGCCCTCGCCGACGAGACCGTCGAAGGTGGCCCGAGCGGCATCGCCAATGTCCACCTGGACGCGGTGGAGCACGGCGAAGCGCTGGTATTCATGCATGCGGTGAAGGAAGGCCCGGCCAACCGCAGCTTCGGCCTGCAGGTGGCCGCGCTCGCCGGCTTGCCGCGCGAAACCGTGGCGCAGGCGCGGCGGCGCCTGGCCGAGCTCGAACAGCGCGGCGGCGAGACCCATGCGGCGCAAATGGCGCCGCAAGCGCTGGATGCGCCGCAACAGTTTGGCCTGTTCGCGCCGGTCAACAGTGCGGCGCAGGAAGCGCTCGCCGCGTTGGATCCGGATGAGTTGACGCCGAAGCAGGCGCTGGAGGCGTTGTATCGGTTGAAGGCGTTGCTGTAGTGGCGACTGGTGGCCGCGGATTTTCGGTCGCGGCGAAAGTCGCTCCTACAGACCCTGGAGGAGGGGCTTCAGCCCCGAAGCTGTCAACTCGCGATATCACCAAAAGCAAGCGAATTTCCGCCTGTATTCGCAACTCATACGATCAATCCAATACTTAGGCAGTCGCTATCGCAGCGGTACTAAAGGACGATTTCCCGCGACACGATTACTCGCCTAGCCTGCAGACTCCTCGCAACTGCAGGCGCCCGCCATGAGCAAGCATCGTTCGGATTCACCACCCGGTTCCAAAGCCGCCGTTCAATGTCCACTGACCACCGCCTTCGGTGCGCCGGTAGTGGACAACGAGAACACCCTGACCGCCGGCCCGCGCGGCCCGGTGTTGATGCAGGACGTGTGGCTGATCGAGAAACTCGCCAACCTCAACCGCGAAGTCATCCCCGAGCGGCGCATGCACGCCAAGGGTTCGGGCGCGTTCGGCCACTTCACCGTCACCCACGACATCAGCCGGCATACGCGCGCCCGCGTGTTCGAGAAGATCGGCAAGCGCAGCGAGGTGTTCGTGCGCTTCTCCTCGGTGGCCGGCGAACGCGGCGCGGCCGATGGCGAACGCGACATCCACGGCTTCGCGGTGAAGTTCTACACCGAGGAAGGCAACTGGGACCTCGTCGGCAACAACACGCCGGTGTTCTTCGTCCGCGACCCACGCAAGTTCGCCGACCTCAACAAGGCAGTCAAGCGCGACCCGCGTACCAACTTGCGCAGCCCCGGCCACAATTGGGACTTCTGGACATTGCTGCCGGAATCGCTGCACCAGGTCACCATCGTCATGAGCGAGCGCGGCATCCCCGCCGGCTACCGCCACATGCACGGCTTCGGTTCGCACACCTACAGCTTCATCAATGCCGACAATGAGCGCTGCTGGGCGAAGTTCCACTGGCGCACCCAGCAGGGCATCAAGAACCTCAGCGATGCCGAGGCTGCGCAGATCATCGGCCGCGACCGCGAGAGCTTCCAGCGCGACCTCTACCAGGCCATCGAGCGCGGCGATTTCCCGAAGTGGACGCTGTACGTGCAGATCATGCCCGAGGCCGATGCCGAGCGTGTGCCCTACCACCCCTTCGACCTCACCAAGATCTGGCCGCACGGCGACTACCCATTGATCGAAGTCGGCGAGATGGTGCTGGACCGTATGCCGGACAACTTCTTCGCCGATGTCGAGCAGAGCGCGATGGCGCCCAACAACCTGGTCCCCGGCATCGGCATTTCGCCGGACAAGATGCTGCAGGCGCGGATGTTCGCCTACACCGATGCGCAGCGTTATCGCCTGGGGGTGAACCACCACCAGATCCCGGTCAATGCGGCGCGCTGCCCGGTGCACAGCAACCACCGCGACGGCGGCATGCGTGTGGACGGCAACTACGGCAGCACCTTGCACTACGTCCCCAACAGCTACGGCCAATGGCAGGAGCAGCCGGCCTACCGCGAACCACCGCTGAAAATTCGCGGCGACGGCGATTTCTGGGACTACCGCGAAGATGACGACGACTACTTCAAGCAACCCGGCAACCTGTTCCGGCTGATGTCGGCCGAACAGCGGCAAGTGCTGTTCGACAACACCGCCCGCGCGATGGGCGATGCGCCGGACTTCATCAAGCGACGGCACATCGACAATTGCAGCAAGGCCGATCCGGCCTATGCCGCCGGCGTAGCCAAGGCGCTCGGCCTGGACCACGCCAACGGCTCGGCCGAAGAAGGGACAGGGCTCGCCGAAGCCGTCTGCCGCTGAATGCGCGTGGGTGGCTGCGCCGATGCAGAAACATCGCGCGGCCACCCGGCGGCGGGTCTAGGATCGGTATCCCGATACCCCGAGGACACGGACATGACCCCCGCCAACCTGACCGAACAACTCCTGGCGCAGTTGCAGGGCGCCCCGTTGCAGCAAGTCTCGCAACAGCTGGGCCTGGCGCCCGAGCAGGCGCAGGGCGCCGTGGCGACCGCCCTGCCCTTGCTGATGGGCGCGCTCGGGCGCAACGCGCAGCAACCCGAAGGCGCGCAGGCCTTGCTGGGCGCCCTGCAGCGCGATCACGCGCCGGCCGGCGGCGGCGGCATGGATATCGGCGGCCTGCTCGGCGCGGTGCTGGGCGGCGGGGCCAGCCCGCAGACCGACGGTGCCGGCATCCTCGGCCACATCTTCGGCGCCCGCGCACCGCAGGCGGCTAGCGGCCTGGGCCAGGTCACCGGCCTGGACAGCGGCAAGTCCGGGCAACTCCTGCAAATCCTGGCGCCGATCGTGCTGTCCTTCCTCGCCCAGCGCTTCCTCGGCGGCGGCAACGCCAACGCCGGCCAGTTGAGCCAGGCGCTGGGACAGGAGCAACAGCAGGCGCGTGCCGATAGCGGCGTGTCCGGCCTGCTCGGCAGCGTGCTCGACCAGGATGGCGATGGCGAACTCGGCGTCGGCGACCTGATGAAGCTCGGCAGCGGATTGTTCGGCAACACCCGCTGAAACCTGTGCGGCGCGTCGCGCCATAGGGCGAGGCTATCAATCCGTTCGATTTATTCGAATGGGCCTGTTCGATATCGCTGCTATTGTCGTTCGCACTCGGGGTCATGCGCTCCGGGTGTGCGGCAGCGCATCCGACCACGCTTGTTCTTGCGTGGATCACCGCGCAAGCCTCCCCCGCGAAAGCAGTACTCCAACCCAGGCGTCCGGCGTGCCGGACTGGTTAGCGCTTGCAACCCAAGGTGGAATCCCATGAATGTCGAAGCGAAGTGCCCCTTCAATCAATCCGCCGGCGGCGGCACGACGAACCGGGACTGGTGGCCCGACCAGCTGCGCGTGGATCTGCTGCAACAGCACTCCGAGAAATCCAACCCGCTTGGCCCGCAGTTCGATTACGCCGAGGCCTTCAAGCAGCTCGACTATGCCGCGCTGAAGGCCGACCTCAAGGCGCTGATGACCGACTCGCAGCCCTGGTGGCCGGCCGACTTCGGGCATTACGGGCCGTTCTTCATCCGCATGGCCTGGCACAGCGCCGGCACCTATCGGATCGGCGATGGCCGCGGTGGCGGCGGCCGCGGCCAGCAGCGCTTTGCCCCGCTCAACAGCTGGCCGGACAACGTCAACCTGGACAAGGCGCGCAGGCTGCTGTGGCCGATCAAGCAGAAATACGGCCAGCAGATTTCCTGGGCCGACCTGTTGCTGCTCACCGGCAACGTCGCGCTGGAATCGATGGGCTTCAAGACCTTCGGTTTCGGCGCCGGCCGCGAAGACACCTGGGAGCCGGACAAGGATGTGTATTGGGGCAACGAGCGCACCTGGCTGGGCGGCGACATTCGCTACGCCAAGAGCGAGCCGGGCGACGACGAGGCGCAGCTGGTCGCCGATGGCGAACTGCACGGCCACGAGCACGACCGCACCGACCATGGCCGCCGCCTGGAGAATCCGCTCGCTGCCGTGCAGATGGGGCTGATCTACGTCAACCCGGAAGGCCCGGACGGCAATCCCGACCCGATCGCCGCCGCGCACGACATCCGCGCCACGTTCGCGCGCATGGCGATGAACGATGAAGAGACGGTGGCGTTGATCGCCGGTGGCCACACCTTCGGCAAGACCCACGGTGCCGGCCCGGCCGACAACGTTGGCCGCGAGCCGGAAGCCGGCGAGCTGGAACAACAAGGGCTGGGCTGGCACAACAGCTTCGGCAGCGGCAAGGCCGGCGACGCCATCACCAGCGGCCTGGAAGTGACCTGGACCAGCACGCCTACCAAGTGGAGCAACAACTTCTTCTGGAACCTGTTCGGCTTCGAATGGGAATTGACCAAGAGCCCGGCCGGGGCCAACCAGTGGCAACCCAAGGGCGGCATGGGCGCCAACACCGTGCCGCACGCGCACGACAAGGAAAAGCGCATCGCGCCCTCGATGCTCACTACCGATTTGTCGCTGCGGATGGACCCGGCCTACGAGAAGATCTCGCGCCGTTTCATGGAAGACCCCGACGCCTTCGCCGACGCCTTCGCGCGGGCGTGGTTCAAGCTCACCCACCGCGACATGGGCCCGCGCGCGCGTTATCTCGGCCCGGAGGTTCCTGCCGAAGTACTCATTTGGCAGGACCCGCTGCCCGACGCAACGCAGCCGCCGCTGGGTGAAGCCGACATTGCCGCGCTCAAGCAGAAGATCGCCGCCTCCGACCTGAGCGTTTCGCAATTGGTCTCCACGGCGTGGGCGTCGGCCTCGACCTTCCGCGGCTCGGACAAGCGCGGTGGCGCCAACGGTGCGCGCCTGCGGCTCGCCCCGCAAAAGGATTGGCCGGTAAACCAGCCCGAGCAATTGGGCGCGGTGCTGAAGACGCTGGAAGGCATCCAGGCCGAGTTCAATAGCGGCGGCAAACAGGTTTCGCTCGCCGATTTGATCGTGCTGGCCGGCAATGTCGGCGTCGAGCAAGCGGCCAAGCAAGGTGGCCTGGACCTGCGCGTGCCATTCACGCCTGGCCGCGTCGATGCCAGCCAGGCGCAGACCGACGTCGAATCGTTCGAGCCGCTGGAGCCGGTCGCCGATGGCTTCCGCAACTTCCTCAAGTCGCGCTTTGCGGTAGCGGCCGAACACCTGCTGATCGATCGCGCGCAATTGCTGACCCTGACCGCGCCGGAGATGACCGCACTGGTCGGCGGCCTGCGTGTGCTCGGTGCCAATGTCGGCGGCGCGCGCGAAGGCGTGTTTACCGATCGCCCCGGCGTGCTCAGCAACGATTTCTTCGTCAACCTGCTCGACCCGGGTACCGAATGGACGCCGACTTCGAAGACTCGCGAAGGGTTCGTCGGCAAGGACCGCGACAGCGGCGAGATGAAGTGGACCGCCTCGCGCGTGGACCTGGTGTTCGGCTCGAACTCGGTGTTGCGCGCACTGGCCGAGGTCTACGCCAGTGCCGACGGCCAGGAAAAGTTCGCGCGCGACTTCGTCGCCGCGTGGGCCAAGGTAATGGACCTGGACCGCTTCGACGTCGCTTGAAGTTGGGTGGCGGTAAATGAAAAACGCCCCGGCCAGGCCGGGGCGTTTTCGTTTGCACTTATAGCGCGTCGATATCGCCGAGTGCGCGGATCAACCGCCGTGCGCGCTTGTCGGGACGATGCTCCGGCGCGCGATAGCCGTCGCGCTCGGCGATGCGCTGCTGCCGGGCCAGCGCGCGGCGCTCGCGCGAGGCCTCGCTCTCCACGTACAACGTTTGCGCCACCGGCGCCGGACCGCGGTCGTCGCTCAGACCCAGCACCTGGATCTCGAACGCTTCTTCGCCGCGACGCACCCGCAATGCTTCGCCAATGCGCACCGCGCGCGAGGGCTTGGGATGTTGGCCGCCAATCTCGACCTTGCCGGTCTCCACCGCCTGCTTGGCCAGGCTGCGGGTCCGGTAGAAGCGCGCCGCCCACAACCAGATATCCAGGCGGACAGCATCGAGCGGGGGGTGGGACGCGGTTTCGGTCATGCGCGAACGGAATCGAGGACGGTTTGACTATCTGCAGGTGAGTTTGCCGGATTCAAGTCTGGACGCAGGCAGCCGGCAACCGATTCAGCGATCGCGCTTGCCGAAATCGACCTTCATGTCGTCCTTGGCGCGGTCTTCGCTGGACCAGCGCAAGTTGCGGTCGGTCCCGCAGTCGCGCGCCCGGGCGGAAAGGCCGCTGTCGCGCGAGGTGGTGATCGGGTCGTCACCGACCAGGCATTCGGGGCGGTTACCGGCGGTCCCGGCCACACTGTCCCTGCCATCGCTGGCGCAGCCGGCCAGCGACAATGCCACCAGCGCGAAGAGGACTGGATACGCGAACTTGCTTCCCATGCACAGGTTCCTGGTCCGTCGCCCTGGCGCCGGGCAGGCGGGCGCCGTGTTTCGCGCTTGTAGTTATCTTAAGGCGACCCTCGCGGCCCCACAAATGCCATCGGCCACGCTGCCCGGCTCACAGTGCCGGTGGTAGTGTGCGCCGTCGTCCCCCTTGGCCCGGAGCTCATGCGCAAACCCGCCAACCTCACCGAAGGCCCGATCGGGCGCAACCTGCTGCTGTTTGCACTGCCAATCCTGGCCGGCAACATGGCGCAATCGCTCAACGGTTCGGTCAACGCGGTGTGGGTCGGCCGTTTCCTCGGTGAGTCGGCGCTGACGGCGACTGCCAACGCCAACAACATCATGTTCTTCCTGATCGGCTCGGTGTTCGGCATCGGCATGGCCGCCACGATTCTGATTGGCCAGGCGATCGGCGCCGGCGATGTGCGCCAGGCGCGGCGGGTGATGGGCACCAGCGCGACGTTCTTCTTCGCGCTGTCGGTGGTAATCGCCGCGCTTGGTTTCTGGTTCTCCGGGCACATGCTCGCGGCCATGGGCACGCCGGGCGAAGCGCTGCCGTTGGCCGAGGCCTATCTGCGGGTGATCTTCCTGGCGATGCCGTTGCTGTACATGTTCGCCTTCCTGTCGGCGGCACTGCGCGGTGCCGGCGATTCGCGCACGCCGTTCCGCTTCCTGCTGCTGGCCGTGGCATTGGACATCGTGCTCAACCCGCTGCTGATTTTCGGCCTGGGTCCGTTGCCGAAGCTGGGCATCGCCGGGGCGGCGTGGGCGACGTTCTGCGCGCAGGCCATCGCTCTGAGCGGCCTGTTGCTGTACATGCGCCGCAAGCGCCACTTGCTGTGGCTCGGCCGCCACGACATGGCAATGTTCCGCATCGATGGCGACATCCTTCGCGCGCTCATCGTCAAGGGCGTGCCGATGGGCCTGCAGATGGTGCTGATTTCGCTGGCGATGATCGCGATGATGACCATGGTCAACGGCTACGGCACCGATACCGCCGCCGGCTATGGCGCGGCGTTGCAGCTGTGGACCTATGTGCAGATGCCGGCGATGGCGATCGGCGCGGCATGTTCGTCGATGGCCGCGCAGAACGTCGGCGCCGGGCGCTGGGACCGGGTAGATGCCACCGCGCGCAACGGCGTGGCGATCAACTTCCTGATGACCGGGCTGCTGATCGTGCCGCTGATCCTGCTCGACCGCTGGACCTTGGCCCTGTTCCTGCCCGAACACGGCGTGGCACTGGACAATGCGCGCCACCTCAACCACATCTCGATCTGGTCGTTCCTGTTGTTCGGCGTCACCTTCGTGGTGTCCGGCGTGGTGCGGGCGACCGGCGCGGTGATTCCGCCGCTGCTGATCCTGGGCTTGTCGCTATGGGGGATCCGCGTGCCGTTCGCGCACCTGCTGACGCCGGCGTTGGGCGCCGATGCGATCTGGTGGAGTTTTCCGACCAGTGCGGCATGCGCGATGCTGATGTCGTTGGCGTATTACCGCTGGGGCGGCTGGCGCAAGGCGCGGATGCTGACGCCCCACGTGAAGCCGCATCCGGAGGAAGTGGCGGTACCGGCCGAGGTGCCGGCTTCGCCGCCTTCGCCGGTGGCTGACAACGCGCCGTAGCTAATCCCGCTACGCGGGCTTAGCCCCCAAAGTTCGCTGTGCGAACTTCGGGCCCCGACTCCGTGGCTGCCTATCCCCGCGGCTGTCGCCGCGCCCCCTTAACAGAAGGGGGCTCTCTCCATCACGCATGTATAGGCAACCAACAGCGCATGCTTCGGCACGACGGCACAACAAAAAGCCGCCCTTGCGGGCGGCTTTTTGCACAACGCTGCAGGCTCGCGCCCGCGCGTCGAAACTTACTCGGCCTTGGCGGCAGCCTGGCGAGCCAGCTTGGCCTGCGCAGCGGCGGCCAGGTCTTCCTTGATGCGGGCAGCCTTGCCTTCCAGGCCACGCAGGTAGTACAGCTTGCCGGCGCGAACCTTGCCGCGGCGCTTCACTTCGACCGAGTCGATGATCGCGCTGTGGGTCTGGAACACGCGCTCGACGCCGTAGCCGTGCGAGATCTTGCGCACGGTGAACGAGGAGTTCAGGCCGGCGTTCTTGGTGCCGATGACCACGCCTTCATAGGCCTGGACGCGCTCACGGTTGCCTTCTTTCACCTTCACGTTCACCACGATGGTGTCGCCCTGGCTGAACTTCGGCAGTTCGCGGGTGATCTGGGCGGACTCGAATTCCGCGACGATGGATTTGTTCAGCTTGCTCATGGGTGCACCGATTGTTTTCGGGGTGATCGTGTCGGGTTCGACAACTTGGGCTCATGCAGTCGCCGAATTGCGCTGCACGTTTGTAATTAGTGGGTGTTGCAGGCTCGCCGAGTGGCCACGGGGGGCCCTGGGAACGCGGCATCATACCGGAAGCGCTGGCGGGGCGCCAGCCTGCGGGACTAGGCGCCGGGCTCCCCGCCGGGATCGGCGGCCTGGCGGCGGAAGTCCTCCAGCAGCTTGCGATCGGCCTTGTCCAACGCCGCTTCGTCGAGCAGGTCCGGCCGCCGCAGCGAGGTCCGGCCGAGCGATTGCTGGCGCCGCCAACGGGCGATCGCGGCGTGGTTGCCCGAGCGCAGCACGTCTGGCACCTCGCCCCATTCGTGGCTGGAGGGGTGGGTGAAGTGCGGGCAGTCCAGCAGCCCCTGCGGGCCCTCGAAACTGTCCTGGGCGGCGGATTCGGCGTCGTTCAAGGCGCCCTCCTGCAGCCGGGTGACGACATCGATGAGAACCGCCGCGCCGAGTTCGCCGCCGGACAACACGTAGTCGCCGATCGAGATTTCCTCGTCCACCGCGTTGGCCAGGAAGCGTTCGTCCACGCCTTCGTAGCGGCCGCACAGCAGCACCAGCCGCGGCAGCTGCGCCAGCTCGCGGGCGCGGGCCTGGGTCAGCGGGCGCCCTTGCGGGCTGAGGTAGATGACCGGCGCCGGGCGCGCATCCGCGGCGCGCGCGGCCTCCAGGCAGGCGCGCAGCGGCTCGATCATCATCACCATGCCGGGGCCACCGCCGAACGGGCGGTCGTCGACGCGGCGGTAATTGCCGGTGGCGTAGTCGCGCGGATTCCAGCCTTGTAGTTCGAGCAGGCCGCGCTCCTGTGCACGCCCGACCACGCCGAAGGCCGCGCATTGCGCGATGAATTCGGGAAACAGGCTGAGGACGTCGATGCGCATGGCCGGGTCGATCCGAGGCGTGCCGGGGACGCCGGCGGAGAAATCAGAAGTCCGGGTCCCAGTCGACCACGATCCGGTTGGCCTGGAAATCCACCGACTTGACGAAATCCGGCTGCAGGAACGGGATCAGCCGCTCGCGGTCGCCGCGCACGGCCAGCACGTCGTTGGCGCCGGTGGAGAACAGGTGCGAGACGGTGCCCAGCTCGACGCCCTCCACGGTGCTCACCGCCAAGCCTTCGAGGTCGACCCAGTAATACTCGTCCGGCTGCGGCGGCGGCAGCGCGCTGCGCGGGACGTAGATCTCGGTGCCGCGCATGGCTTCGATCTGGTCGCGATCGGTCACGCCCGGCAGGGTCGCGAACAGGTGCTTGCCCGACTCGCGGCCACGCGCCCCGGTCATCTCGCGCTCTTCGCCGTTCGGCGCGCGCAGGATCCAGGGTTGATAGCGGAAGATGGACAGTCGCGGCTCGGTCCAGGACTCGAGCCTGGCATCGCCGCGAATGCCGAAAGCGCCGACAATCCTGCCCAACAGGATGCGGCGCTCGGTGTCTTTCATCATGCGTGGGATGGCGCCGCGAGGCGGCGCCTCCGGACTCAGGCCGCGACGGCCTGGGTCTTGGCCACTTCCTTGACCAGGTTGCGGACCTTGTCGGTCAGCTGGGCGCCGTTCTTGACCCAATGGTCAACGCGGGCCAGGTCCAGCACGATGCGCTGCTCGGCACCCTGCGCCACCGGGTTGTAGTAGCCCAGGCGCTCGATGTTGCGGCCGTCGCGCGCAGCGCGCACGTCGGAAACGATGATGTGGTAGAACGGACGCTTCTTGGCGCCGCCACGGGTCAGGCGAATCTTGACCATTTGAGTAGTTCCTGTGTTGCCCAGTCGCCAGGATGGCGAGGTAAGCCGGCGATTATAGCGGCGCCTCCGGCCCAAGCCAAGTCGCCCCACCCTGCCCCGCTAGAGCGGCTGCCAGGAAGAAACCCCCGCCGCCTGCCGCAACAGGGCCTCCCACCCGCCCTCGCCCGCCAGTGCGTGCCCGTCAATCTGGCTTATCGCCAGCACGCCACGGGCATTGCAGGCGAACGCTGCGGTGAAACCGGCCAATTCAGCCCGGCCTACCGGCCGCACCTGCTGGGCCACCCCAAGCGCCGCCAGGCCTTGCTGGATCAGCCGCTCCTCGGTCCCACGCAGCGCCGGCCCGGCCGGCCAGGTGAACCCCTGCCCGTCCCACAGCCCGAGGTTCCAGGTACTGCCTTCGATCAGCGTGCCGTCGTCGTCGACGAATACCGCATCGTCCCAACTTGCGGCGACAGCCTGGCGGCGCAGGTCGAACAGCGCAAACGTACCGACATGCTTGAGCTCCGGGCGATGACGGCGAAACCGCACCGTCTGCACCCGCAGCGGCGGGCCGACCCAGTCGCTGGCCGCGCTGGCCGAGACCAGCAGGTCGGGCGCCACCACCCGCAGCGGCGCGCGGAAATCGAACGCGCGCGAGAACACCGTCAGGCGCAGCCAGGCATCGGCATGGCCGGCCTGCTCGAAGGCGCGCCTCGCCTCGGCCCGTACCCTGGCCAGGTCCAATTCGCTGCCGAACAGCGCGCGCGTACCTTCTTGCAGCCGCTGCAGGTGCAGGTCCAGGCCGCGCACCGCGCCCTCGACGCAGCGAAGTGAAGTGAAGTGCCCGTAGTTCACCAGCGCCGCGGCGGCCAGCGCCTGTGCATCGGCCGGCTCGCCGTTCAACAGCAGCACGCTCACGGCAACAGCGCCTGCGCCTGCTGCCACCATGCCTGCAGCAGTTCAGCGGCGGGACGCGCCGGTGCCATCCACGCCGACTGCCCGGCCCAGGCCTGCAGGCCATCGAGACGATTGTCGCGCGTGGCCGCGGCCCGCATTGCCGCACTCAGGCCACGCTGCACCGGATAGGGCGGCACGCGCACGCCGGCGTCGGCCAAGGCACGCACGTACGGCGTCGCCAGGCCGCGACCGAGGCGACCGCTGAAGCCCCGCGTGGGCCAGGTGTCTTCGGGCTCGGCCGCCGCCAGGGCATCGGCCCAGGCGCTGGGCAGGCCGGCCTCCGGACAGCGCAGCAAGGCGGTGCCGATCTGCACTGCGCTGGCGCCGAGGGTGAGCGCGGCGGCGATGCCACGACCGTCGGCAATGCCGCCAGCGGCGATCACCGGGACCGACAAGTGGTCGACCAGCCGCGGCAACAAGGAAAACAGACCGACCAGCTGGCGCTCGGCGGCCGCAGCGTCGAACGCGCCGCGATGGCCACCGGCCTCGAAGCCCTGCGCCACTACCGCATCGGCACCGGCTGCTTCGGCCTGGCGCGCTTCATCCAGGGTCGTGGCGCAGGCGAACCAGGCGATGCCAGCGGCCTTCAGGCGCTGCACCTGCGCCGGCGTGAACACGCCCATGATGCTGGACGCCACGGCCGGCCGCGCCGCCATCAAGGCGTCGAACTGCGCATCGAAATCGGCCGGGGTTGCGTCGCCCGCGCTTGCCGCGACCGCCGGACCCCATTGCGAGAGGAATTCGCGCATCGCCGCTTCTCCCGCGGCATCACGCTGCGGCGGCGGATCGGCGATCCACAGGTTGACCTGCGCCGGCCCGGCGCTGAGCGCGCGGAAATCCGCCAGCCACTGGCCGATATCGCCGGGCTGCGACAACACCGCACCCATCGCGCCCATGCTCCCGGCATTGGCGGCCGCGGCCGACAACACTACCGGGCAGGCGCCGGCCATTGGCGCGAGCAGCACCGGCATCGCCAGCCCATGACGGGCGGCGAAGGCTTCGGCGCGCTGGCACGCAGAGTCGGCCATCAGCGGAACGGCAGCCCGCCGCGGCCACCCATGCCGCCCATGCCACCCATCATTCCGCGCATGCCGCGCATCATGCCCTTCATGCCGCCGCCGGCCAGCTTGCCCATCATCTTTTCCATCTGCTGGAACTGCTTCATCAGCTTGTTGACGTCGGCCGGGGTCAGGCCCGAGCCGCGGGCGATGCGGGCGCGGCGCGAACCGTTGAGCAAGCCCGGGTTGCGGCGCTCCTTCTTGGTCATCGAATTGATGATGGCGATCATCCGCGGCACTTCCTTGCCGGTGACCTGGTCCTTCAGGTGATCGGGGATCTTGCCGATGCCGGGCAGCTTGTCCATCAGCCCGCCGATGCCGCCCATGTTCTGCATCTGCTCGAGCTGGTCCTTCATGTCGTTGAGGTCGAACTTCTTGCCCTTGGCGACCTTGGCGGCGAGCTTGGCGGCCTTCTCCTGGTCCACGCTCTGCTCGACCTGCTCGACCAGCGACAGCACGTCGCCCATGTCGAGGATGCGGCTGGCGACGCGATCGGGGTGGAATACATCCAGGCCATCGACCTTCTCGCCGGTACCGACGAACTTGATCGGCCGCCCGGTGATGTAGCGCACCGACAGCGCCGCACCGCCGCGGGCGTCGCCATCGGTCTTGGTCAACACCACGCCGGTCAGCGGCAGCGCCTCGCCGAACGCCTTGGCGGTATTGGCCGCGTCCTGGCCGGTCATCGCATCGACCACGAACAGGGTCTCGGCCGGGTTGACCGCCGCGTGCAGGGCCTTGATCTCGGCCATCATCGCTTCGTCGATGGCCAGGCGGCCGGCGGTATCGACCAGCAGCACGTCGACGAACGACTTCTTCGCATCATCGATGGCCGCGCGCACGATGGCTTCGGGCTTCTGCTCGGCGGTGGACGGGAAGAACAGCACGCCAACCTGTTCGGCCAGGGTCTTGAGCTGCTCGATCGCCGCCGGGCGGTAGACGTCGGCGCTGACCACCATCACCTTCTTCTTGCGCTTTTCCTTCAGGTGCTTGGCCAGCTTGCCGACCGTGGTGGTCTTGCCCGCGCCCTGCAGGCCGGCCATCAGGAACACCGCCGGCGCCGGCACATTGAGGTTGAGGTCGGCAGCGGCCGAGCCCATCACCGCGGTCAGTTCGTCGCGCACCACCTTGATGAGCGCCTGGCCCGGGGTGAGCGACTTCAATACTTCCTGGCCGACCGCGCGGACCTTGATCCGCTCGATCAGCGCCTGCACCACCGGCAGCGCGACGTCGGCCTCCAGCAGCGCAATACGCACCTCGCGGGTGGCCTCGCGGATGTTCTCCTCGGTCAGGCGGCCGCGGCCGCGCAAACGCTCGAGGGTGCCGGACAGTCGTTGGGTGAGGGACTCGAACATGCGCACAGTGCCAGGGGGAAACGGAGGCCGATTATAGCGGCAGCGCCCGTCCCGACCGGCGCCGGCGCCGCTCCTGGCCCCTGCGGCCGCGGCCCACGGTGTGCGAAACTTCGGCGATGACCGCCACCGTATTCATCGCCGCTGCCCTCTACCTCGTTGCCACGGCACTGCTCGTGGGCAGCGTGGCGCGCGACGGCAAGCCAGCTGCGCCGGGATGGCTGCTACCGGGCGGGCTGGCGGTGCTGCTGCACGGCGGCTACCACGTCGCGGTGGCCCTGCGCACGACCGGTGGCCCGGACCTGCATTTCTTTGCCGCGCTGTCCCTGGTCGGCCTGGGCATGGCCGCGCTGACCACGCTGGTGGGCGCGCGCGGCCGCATGGCCACCTTGGGCGTGGTGGTGTTTCCGTTGGCCGCCCTGCTGCTGCTGGCCTATCACGGCCACGGCCATGAGCCGAGCCCGGCGCTGGGCTGGCGCCTGGAAGTGCACGCCTGGCTGGCGCTGCTGGCGTACGCCACCCTGGCCATCGCCGCGCTGCTGGCGATCATGCTGTGGCTGCAGGAGCGGGCCCTGCGTCGACGCGATTTCCACCGCTGGCTGCGCGCCTTGCCGCCAATGACCGAACTAGAAACGCTGCTGTTCCGCACGATTGCCGTCGGCTTCGTGCTGCTGAGCCTGACCCTGCTCACCGGCCTGCTGTTCGTCGAGGACTTCCTGGCCCAGCGGCTGCTGCACAAGACCGTGCTGAGCGTGCTGTCGTGGCTGGTGTTCGGCGCGCTGCTGGTCGGCCGCTGGCGCTACGGCTGGCGCGGCAGCAAGGCCGTGCACTGGACGCTGACCGCCATGGCATTGCTGTTGCTGGCGTTCTTCGGCAGCAAGTTCGTGCTGGAACTGATCCTGGGCATCCAGCCAGGCTGACCAGCTCGCAGGCCGGCTAGCTGCTGGCCTGCAAGTGCACCGGCGTCGCTGCATCGGCCTGGCCACCAGCCGCATGCACCACCTGCTTGCGCTTGGCCACCAGTTCGCTGGCCACAGCCACGCGGTTGCCGACCACCATCTCGGTCAGCCAGTCGATCAGGTAGCGCGTATACGCCTGCTGGTGCGCCTTCACCGTCAGCGCATGGTCGGCGCCGCGGATCAGCCGCGAGGTCACCGAGCGCGCCTTCGAGAACGCATTGGCGTAGTTGCGCATTACCGGGTGCGGCACGATCTGGTCGCACTCGGCCTCCACCAGCAACACATCGCCCTCGTAGGCAGCGCAGGCGGCCAATGCGCGATTGTCCTGCGGCGCGATCTCGCTGCGGCGGTAATCCATCAGCCCGGGCTCGCGGTTGAGCGCCACCTTTGGCGCGTCCCAGTGATCGTCTCGGTACAGCGCCGGCGAGCGCAGGGCCAGCCAGGCCACCGGGCGTTCGCGGGTGAGCAAGGCCGATAGATAGCCGCCATAACTCAGGCCGACCACCGCAATCGAGCCCGGGTCCACGTAGGGCAAGCCAGCGAGGTGGTCATAGGCGGCGATGATGTCGGCCAGGTTTTGTGGCCGCGTCACCGTCTCGCGCATCGAAGCCAGGGCTTCGTGGCCGCGCAGGTCGAAGGTCAGGCAGATGCAGCCCAGGCCGACCGCTTCGCGCGCGCGCACCAGGTTGTGCTGCTGCTTGCCGCCCCAGCCGTGCACGAACAACACGCCGGGCATGCCGGTCGGGGTGAGCAGGGTGCCGCCGAGTTCGTCGCGGTCGACGTTGATATGCAGGCTGGAGAGTTTGGCTTCCAAGTCGGCTTCCTCATGCTGCCGAGACAGTCAGGTATTTGACCAGCGGCCCCACCCGCGGGTCATCGCCGTCGTAGTAGACCCGCGCGCCAGCGGGTGCCGGCTGGCCATGCAACTCACGGGTGGCGGCATGGACACAGGTGAGCGCCGGGTCGAGCGCGAATGCTTCGAACGCAGCCAATTCGGCCGGCGTGGCGCCGCCCACCCGCCAGGATTGTTCGAGCACGCCGCAGTGGGTGCGGCCGGCCGCATCCTCGCCATAGGCAACGTCATAGTTGCGCCGCGACAACGCCGCTTGCGGGAAGGCCTCGCGCAGCTTGCGATCGAACGCGTGGGCGGCCCGCACGGCGTGGCGCGCGGCCGCCGGAAGCGCTGCGTCCTGCAGCTGCGCCAGGCTGCCACGGGTCACGTGCAGGTCCGAGCCGCCGTACACCTGGCGGCCGTCGCGGTCGGGCGTAGAAACCTGGGTGCCGTGGTAGGCGATCGAACGTCCGGGCAGCTCCACTTCGCCGACGCTGAAAGTCGTCAGCCGCGCCAGGTGAATTTCCAGCACGACACCATGGCGCGGCAGGTAGTCTTCCGGCAGGGTCGCGAGCGCGTCGTGCAGGTCGGCCTCGTCCTGTAGCAGCCATTGGCCGCGGCCACCGACGCCGGTCGGCAGTTTCAACCGCACCTGCCCTGCCCGGCGCAGCAGCGTGTAGGCGCGCACTGCGTCTTCGCCGCAGAAGGCGCTATAGCCCGGCAGCGTGTCGGCGGCCAGGGCCTGCGCCAGCGCATCGTCCCAGCCGGCGATCGCCACTTGCGCGGCCGGCACCAGCGGATGCGCGATCACTTTGGTCGCCAGGAACGGGAACGGGACCACGCCGCCCAGCAATTGCTCGCTGCCGGCGATTCCCAGCGCCGCGGCGGTGGCGATGTCCAGCGTCTCGTCCGGTACGAAGTAGGAGGCGGTATCCCGCTCGCCTGGGCCAGCGAGCCCGGCATAAGGCAGCGCCAATACCCGCGCGACGGTTTCCGCCACCCAATGATGGGTAGCGCGTTCGTGGCCATCGTCCGGCAATTCGCGCACCGCCAGCGCATGCACCTGCCGCCACGCCGGCATCGTCGCCTGCGCCGCCATCAGGGCCATAGCCACCACGCCAGCGCGGCCAGCGCCAGCAGACCGAGCAACAACCATCCCAAATGCGCCGAATGCCACCACGCCGCGGCCACGCCGGTGCCGGCGCTGTCGCGCGGCGCGCGCTCGGATTCATCGTGCTGGGTCGCAGGTCCTTGGCGCATGGCCGCGTTCCATCGAGGGGCATTACAGATTCCAATCACTGCGGTGAGCGCAGCGTGCAGTGCTTCGCGGCAACAGGATCACGCCGCCGCGGCAAAACTGAGCAATTCATTCGGCGACTGCGCGCAGCGCGCGTTCGCCGCTAAAAAGCCCTGCTGCAATGATCATTCGTTGACATAGCTGCCGCTACGCTGACCACTCTCCTCCAACACCTACGGTGCGACTGAATCCAATGAACAGGGATCCTTCCGTCATCGATGTGCAGGCCGAGATTGCGCACTGGCAAGAACGCCACGCGCACGAACAACTGGGAGTCGGCAAGTTCAGCGTGCTCTCCCCGGTCGTCAAGCTGGCCTGCGATATCTACCTCCAGGCGCCACGCTCCACCCAGGCGCAGCGACTGGATATGTTCCGCGACCGTTTGCAGACACATTTCCTGCCCCCCGGCTCGCAACCGGACCTTGAACGACTGGCGACTGACTGCTGGCGCCGGCTCGGCGCAACCTCGTAACAGGAGACTCCATGAAAACGCCGTACCAAGTCCAAGAAGAACTGGCGCGCATCGAACGCCTGGTGCCGCACCTGATCGCCGATCAGGGCGAACGCGCCGAAGAAATCCTCGGCTTCCATCTTGCCAGCCTTTACGCCAGCGCCCCGATCAGCGAACACGTCCGGATAAACGAACGTGCCCGCCGCTTGCAGGCGCGTTGCCGCGAGGCCGCCAATGAAACCGACGTGGCGGCTTTCGGCCTGCTGTCGCCGGCGCAGGCGCAGTGGGCTTGAGCTGCCTGCGGCCGACTGCATTGGCGCTGCTCGCCGCAGCTTGGCTGGCCGGCTGCGGCGGGCCAGGGTCGGACGCTTCGCGCACCGCACCGCAAGTAGCGCCCACGCCGCGGCCGGCCAGCATTCCCGGTGCCGGCCTTGGCGCGCCAGTGCAAGGCGATGCGCAGGTCCTGGGCATGCTGGCGGCGTTCGAGCAGAACGAAATCGACCTCGCCCGCCAGGCGCTGGATCGTCATCTTGGCGGCGATGCCGAAAATTTTGCCCGCGCAATGCTGCAGGACCATGAGCGCGCGCTGGCGGATGTGCAGCAGCATTCGCCGGCAGCGAGCGAGCAATCGGCCGCCCTGCGCGCACGCGGGCAGGCCCGGGTCGCTTCGGTCGGCATGGAGGAAGACCTCAACGCTTATCGCAATGCTTTCCTCAAGGCCACCGTCGCCGATTATTCCGATGCGCTGAAATTGATGGACGCGCAATGGTTGCCCGTCGCCAAAGGCGAGCAGACGCGGGCCTATCTGGCGGGTGCGCGCAAGCGCCTGGCGCATGCCTACGAACGCGCGCAGGCAGTGGTTTCCACGCGCTGATTCTCGTCGCGCCTATCTCCCGGGAGAATGCCCATGAACACCCAAGACGACGAACGCCGGCCGAAGGACATGGCCAACGTCAACATCACCGAGGAATGGGAGCTGCGCTGGTGGGCGCGCGAATTGGGGCTGGGCGAAGACCAGCTCCGGCAGGCCGTGCGCGAAGTCGGCACGGCGACCACCAAGCTGCGCGAGTACCGGCCGCCGCAGCCTTGAGGCAAGGCCGGAGCTGCAAACAAAACGGGCGGCCCAGGGCCGCCCGTTTTGTTTATTTACGGCACAAGGCTCAGCCGATCTGCTTCGGATCCGGACCGTAGGCGTTCGGGCCCTTCTCGCCTTCCAGGCACATGAAGACCAGCACGATGATGCCGCCCACGTAGGGCACCAAGTTGAACAGCCAAAACCAGCCCGAGCGACCCTGGTCGTGGAAACGGCGCACCTGCACCGCAATCGAGGGCACGATCAGCCCCAGCCACGCCAGGCCCAACAGGAACAACACGACGTACATGGCCGGACCCGGGCCCTCTTCACTGGCGCCGATCAACGAAGCGACCAGGGCCAGCGCGCCGAAGACCACCACCAGCAGCACGGTGAACAACGCGAACATCCAGTATTCCATGCGCCGCGAACGTCCCGAGAAATCCGCGTAGCGCTTGATTGGCAACAGCATCCACTCCATGTTTCCCCTACTCCTTGTGAGTTGATTGGACCGCGTCACGCGCGGCGCGCGCATCTTGTCACAAGACCGCGCCACTGCCCATACGCGGCCCGGCTCAGGCCGCCTCGATCGCCTCGGCCAGACGCTCCACTGCAATCACTTCCATGCCCTTGACCGACCCGCCCTTGGGCGCGTTCGCCTTGGACACAATGGCGCGCTTGAAGCCGTGTGTGGCCGCTTCGCGCAGGCGCTCCTCTCCGTTCGGCACCGGCCGAATCTCGCCGGACAAACCGACCTCGCCGAAGGCAATCGTCTTCTCGCCCAGCGGCTGGTCGCGCAGCGAGGACAGCACCGCCAGCAGCACCGGCAGGTCGGCCGCGGTTTCCTGCACGCGAATACCGCCGACCACGTTGACGAACACGTCCTGGTCGCCCACCAGCACGCCGCCGTGGCGGTGCAATACCGCCAGCAGCATCGCCAGGCGGTTCTGTTCCAGGCCCACCGCGACCCGCCGCGGATTGGACAGCGGCGAGCTGTCCACCAGCGCCTGCACCTCGACCAACAGCGGCCGCGTACCTTCCCGGGTGACCATCACGCAACTGCCGGGCTGATGGCTGCTGCCGCCGGACAGGAAGATCGCCGACGGGTTGGGCACTTCCTTCAGCCCCTTCTCGCCCATCGCGAACACGCCGAGCTCGTTGACCGCGCCGAAGCGATTCTTGAAAGCACGCAGGATGCGGAAACGGCTGCCGCTATCGCCCTCGAAGTACAGCACCGCATCGACCATGTGTTCGAGCACGCGCGGGCCGGCGATGCCGCCCTCCTTGGTGACGTGGCCGACCAGGAACACGGCGGTTCCGGTTTCCTTGGCATAGCGCACCAGGCGCGCCGCACTCTCGCGCACCTGGCTCACCGAACCGGGCGCGGCGGTGAGCGTCTCGCTCCACAGCGTCTGCACCGAATCGGCGACGATCAGCCGCGGGCGCGCGATGCTGGCGTGTTGCAGGATCTGTTCGATACCCGTTTCCGCCAGCGCGTTGAGCCCCTCCAGCGGCAGGTCCAGGCGCACCGCGCGGCCGGCGACCTGCGCCAACGACTCTTCGCCGGTGACGTACAGCACCGGCAACTGCCCGGCCATCTTCGCCAGCGCCTGTAGCAGCAACGTCGACTTGCCGATACCCGGGTCGCCACCGACCAGCACCACCGCGCCTTCGACCAGGCCGCCGCCAAGCACGCGATCGAACTCGCCAATGCCGGTGGACACCCGTGCGTGTTCGCTGTGCTGGACGTCCTTGAGCGGCGTGATCCTCGGCGGCTCGACGGTGCCGGCCCAGCCACTGCGGCGCGCCGCGGCCGGCTGCTTGGCGGCGCTGGCGCTTTCCAGCACGACCTCGCTCAGCGAGTTCCAGGCCCCGCACTCACCGCACTGGCCTTGCCACTTGTTGTACTCGGCGCCGCATTCGCCGCAGACGTAGGCGGTGCGCGCTTTGGATCGACTCATTACGTCCTCCCCTGCAGTTGGATGTAGTCAACGAGCTCCAGCATCCGTGAAACCTGGCTCGTTTTCACGAACGCTGCGACGCTGCCAACAGTGATTCCAGCCGCGAACAGAATCCCCTGACTAAACCACCAAGACAGCGTCCCCCAGTCTCCACCCGTGGCTTCCTTCAAGATATCCGTCAGGTCTCGGGTGCTGCCCGCCAGAAAGAACGCCAGGAGCAGGCCCAACAATGTCATCAGGAAAGTCGATCTCGCGGTAGTTCGCTCTTTCTCGTGAAGGAGGAGGATACGCACTTCATCCCAGATGCAGGGCATATGACGTGACCGCAGGCCTGCAGCCAAGTCGCGACGAATCTCAGAACCTCTGCACCACATTGGCGTTTCGCGCCGCCATAGGGCCACCGTCATCGCCACCGACTCGATCAGGGCCAACACGAGGCCCAGAAGACCGCAAAGCTGGACCAATAGCAGGAGGACGCCTGGCAACGTACGTCCCCCCAGAATCGCCAGGAACAGTCCGACCGGAATCAAGGCCACGCCGACCACGTAGATCCGCCACGCCAGCGCGCCGCACCACGCCTCCATTCCCTCCTTGCGCCGGTGGAACAAGCGCGGCTGGGCTCGCTTGGCCTCCGCCCTGAGATCGTCGATTGCCGCTGAAAGTTGAATCGTCACCGTTGTCCCTCCCGAAATCGAGGAATTGTCCGGCCCTTTCATCTCACCTGGCGAGACCCATTCGACAGCAAGGCATCGACTCTCAGCGCGAGCTTCGCTCAGTTATAGATGAAGCAATGCACCACTGCGCGGCGTAGTAACTGGCCAGCACGCCAGCTATGGCCCAGGGCAGCGGGCCGGCGAAGCGGTCCCAGGCCAACAGCGAGTCACTGGCCACGAACAGCACCGCCCCCGCCGCCGCCCAGTGCGCGCGCCGGCGTTCGCCGCGTGGCGGCGCCATGCCGCGGGCCAGCGCTAACGCCGCCATGGTGGCGAGGACGAGGGTATAGGCCACGACCGCCCCTCGCAGCGGCGCCGGCAGGTACGGCCACAGGCCGAACAGGTTGGCGGCGGCGAACACCGCCATCAGCGGCAGGCTGACCGCCAGCGCGATGGCGCGCAGACCGTGCCTGAAAGCAACGATGTAGGCCAGATGCGCCAGCAGGAACGCCGACAGCCCGGCGACAAAAGCATCGACCGGCAACATCAGGCAGATGTCGCCGAGCAACGACAGCCACAGGCCCACGCGCACCCAGCGGCCATAGGCGCCCGCGCCACTGCCGGCGCGGACGATGATCAACAACGTGGACGCCGGCTTGCACAGGTAATGCAGCCAGCGCAGCCCTTCCACGCTGGCGCCGGCAATCGCGCCGGCGGCCAGCAACAGCAGCAACCAAGCCAGCCAGGTATTGCCCCTGCGGCTGGCCCGGCGCGGCATCAGCGTGCCTTGTACAACTGCGTCAGGCGGTCCGGCTTGCCGGCGATGCGCTCGAGGTTCGGATACAGCAGGCCGCCGTGGTAATCGATGCGCACGGTTTCGTAGCGGTCGGATTGCTTGACCAGCAGCTCGACCGGCGCCTTACCGTCCTTGGCCTCGGTCACCGCGTCCTTGAGCATGTCGTTGCCGTACTCGCGGCCGTTGACCGCCACGATCGTCATGCCCGGAGCGAGGCCGGCCTTGAACGCCGGGCCATCCCACAGCACGTCGGTGAGCACGCCGGTGGCATTGGTGGCCAGGCCGAGCGAATAGGTCAGGTTGGCGCCCTTGCTGCGCGTCTCCAACGCCTTGAACGCCTCGTTCGGCTTGTCGGTGTAGACCAGCTTCCAGCCTGCCGCCTCGATGCCACCGACCAGCGGACCGTGGCCCTCGACGCGGGTCTTCAGGAAGGTGGCCCAGTCATACGGCGCGATGCCGTTGAGCGTGCCGGCGATGTCTTCGAAGGTGTACGGGTTGACCTTCCACTCGCCATTGTTCATGCCGAAGAAGGCATGGGCGAAATCGTCGATGGAACGCTTGTTGCCGGTCAGCTCGCGCAGCTTGCCGTCCACTTCCAGCCACACCATCTGGCCGCCCGAGTAGTAGTCCTCGCTCATCTGGTAGTTGCGGAAGGCCAGCGAGCGGCGTTCGGCGATGGTCGGGTCGTTGGTGGTGTCCTGGATATTGCGCCAGGCCAGGCCGGGACGGCCGCGGTCATAGGTGCCGGCGACGTTGGCGAGCATGTCGCGCGCCTGCTCGGCGCTCCACAGGCCCGAACGCGCGGCCACCACCTGGCCGAAGAACTGGGTCTGGCCTTCGTACAGCCACAGCAGGCTGTCGCCCATCGGCACGTTGAAGTTCGGCGTGGCCAGGTCGGCGCCACGGCGGTACTTGCCGTTCCAGGAATGGTTGAACTCATGCGACAGCAGGTCGCGCATCCACCAGCTCTTGTCCCACTCGGTGAAGTAGCCGACCGGCCCGCTGTTCTCGCTGGAGCGGTGGTGTTCCAGGCCGATGCCGCCGAGCTTGTCGGTCAGCGCGAGCAGGAACTCGTAGTGGTCGAAGTGGCGGGCACCGTAGAGCTTGTCCATCTGCTGGACCAACTGCTGGTGAATCTTGATCTGCTCCGGCGTCGGCTTCAGCGACTTGGCATCGTCGGCAAACACGTTCAGCGCGACCGGCTGCTTGCCTTCGGCCAGGACGATGCGCTGGTGGTGCTTGCCGGCGAACAGCGGCGAATCGACCAGGTCTTCGTAGTCGATCGGCTTGAAGGTGACCTTGTCGCCGACGCGGCTCTCGGTCTCCAGCGCGGTGGCGTATTCCCAGCCCTTGGGCAGGGTCAAGCTGGCCTGGGCCTGGATGTTGCGGGCGTTATAGCCGGCCGGGTACAGCGAGTTGCTGTTCCACTGCAGGTTGAGCATTTCCGGCGTCATCACCACGCGACCCTGGCCGGCGCCTTGCGAGGACAGGAACTGGAATTCGGCGCTGATCTCGCTCACGCCTTCGGGCACTTCGACCTGGAAGGCGTAGACGTCGTATTTGTCGCGGGTCCAGGGCAGCACTTTGCCGTCGCTGGTCTTGACCACGAGGCCGGCGAGTTTGTCGATGCTGCCGCTGGGGGAATGGTGGCCGGGCAGCCACTGCGGGTACAACAGGGTCATCGGGCCGGGGGTGGCCGGTACGGTGGTGCGCACGCGGAAGATCCGACGTTCGATGTCGGTGGCGTCGACGTCGATGCGCAGCACGCCCTGGTAGGGGACGTCGCGGGGCGGTGCGGTCTGGGCCTGGGCGGTGGGGAGGTACATCGCGGCCAACAGCGGCAACGACAGCGCGGCACGAATCTTCATGGGGCTCCTGAGGGGAAGCGGTTGGCGGGCAGTTTGCCGATGCTACGCGGCGGGGGGTGGGGGCCCGTATGCCATTGGTCATGGCGGGGGTTGGCGCCAGGATTTGCAAAGCGCGCTTCGGTGCTGGGGTTACGTGCGGCATGCGGGGGGTAAGCCCTTTCGGGACACGCCGTATACCCATCCATGGGGGCTAATCGGCGACATCCATGTCGCCGATTGTCCCGAAAGGGCTCACCCCCCGCATGCCCGATGGCCTGGCTTGGTGGGTGGGAGGAAGAGCAGAGCAAAAGCATGGCGATCTGTTGGGTGTCCGCGAACATCCGAAAAAAACAAAGGCCGCCCAGAGGCGGCCTTCGCAACTTCAACAAATTCGAGGGGCTTTAGCCCATCGGCATCATGTTGATGTTCATGTTGTGCATCACCCACAGGGAGCCGATCACGACAATGCCGATGATCAGCACCGAGAACAGGCCGACCTGGACGTTGGAGCGCTGCTCGGGCGAGCGGTCCATGTGCAGGAAGTAGACGATGTGCACCAGCATCTGCACCGCCGCCATGATCGAGATGATCGCTACGGTCACGCCGCGCGAGAAGGTGTGGTTCATCACGATGGCGAAGGGGATGACGGTCAGGACGACCGCCATCACGAAGCCGATCAGGTAGGACTTCACCCCGCCGTGGCCGGCGTGGGCATCGGAGTGGTTGTCGTGGCCGGCCATTACAGGGCTCCCAGCAGGTAGACGATGGTGAAGACGCCGATCCAGATGATGTCCAGGAAGTGCCAGAACAGGCTCAGGCACGCCAGGCGCGTGGTGTTGCGGGCGGTCAGGCCGTTCTTGGCGATCTGGATCACCAGTACCGCCATCCACAGCAGGCCCGAGGCCACGTGCAGGCCGTGGGTGCCGACAAGGGTGAAAAACGCCGACAGGAAGGCACTGCGGCCGGGGCCGGCGCCTTCGTGGATCAGGTGATGGAATTCGTAGATTTCCATCGCCAGGAAGCCGACGCCGAACAACGCGGTGACCGCCAGCCAGCCATAGAGGCCGGTGAGGTTGCGCTTGCCCGCCGAGATCATCGCGAAGCCGAACGTCAGGCTGCTGAACAGCAGCAGGAAGGTTTCCACCAGCACGAAGCGCAGGTCGAACAGTTCCTTGGCGGTCGGGCCGTCGGCGGTGGCGCCGGAGAGGACCGCGAAGGTGGCGAACAGGCCGGCGAAGATGAGGCAGTCGCTCATCAGGTACACCCAGAAGCCGAAGACGGTGTTGCCGCCGGCGTCGTGGTGCCCGTGGTCGTGGTCGTCGTGACCGAGGCCGTGGCCGCCCGTGTGGGCGGCGTGGGTGTCGAGGGTAGTAGCCGTGGACATGCTCAGACCGCCTTGGTTGCCTGCGCCTGGTCAAGCAGGGCGAAGCGCTCGTTTTCGATGCGCTCCACTTCCGCCGCCGGCACGTAGTAGTCGATGTCGTTGTCGAAGGTGCGCGCGATGAAGCTGCCGATCATGCCGACCAGGCCCAGCGCCGCCAGCCACCAGATGTGCCAGGTCAGGGCGAAGCCCAGGACGATGCTGAAGGCACCAATCCAGAAGCCGGCCGCGGTGTTGCGCGGCATGTGAATGTCTTCATAGCTGCTCGGACGCACCCAGCCATTGCCCTTCTGCTTGTCTTCCCAGAACTGGTCGATGCTGTCCACGCGCGGCAGGTGGGCGAAGTTGTAGAACGGCGGCGGTGAGGAGGTGGACCACTCCAGCGTGCGGCCATCCCACGGGTCGCCGGACAGGTCCATGTTGTCCTTGCGCTTCCACACGCTGTAGACCAGCTGCCACAGGTTCAGGGCGATGCCGCAAGCAATGATCGCCGCGCCCGCCGCGGCCACGATCAGCCACGGACCCCATTCGGGGTGGTTGTAGGTGTTCAGGCGACGGGTCATGCCCATGAAGCCCAGCACGTACAGCGGCATGAAGGCGACGAAGAAGCCGATGATCCAGCACCAGAACGAGGCCTTGCCGATCTTCTCGTTGAGCTTGAAGCCGAACGCCTTCGGGAACCAGTAGGTCAGGCCGGCCAGGTAGCCGAACACGACGCCGCCGATGATGACGTTATGGAAGTGGGCGATCAGGAACAGGCTGTTGTGCAGCACGAAGTCCACCGCCGGGATGGCCAGCATCACGCCGGTCATGCCGCCGATCACGAAGGTGATGATGAAGCCCAGCATCCACAGCACC
>Ga0160435_1000198_pt1 | contig 29458 bp, 36 predicted proteins | sample HID1973K_E0MG_FD_108213 | JGI IMG/M metagenome (GOLD analysis project Ga0160435, IMG submission 108213) | Enriched mosquito-associated microbial communities from UW Madison campus, WI, USA - HID1973K_E0 MG | ecosystem: Host-associated > Arthropoda: Insects > Digestive system > Unclassified ...
AGGCCGTCCGACGGCCCCTCCACCGGCGGTCGGCGCCCTCCACCGGCGGTTCCCGCCACTCCACCGGCGGTCGGCGCCCTCCACCCGCGGTTCCCCCCCCCCCCCCCCCCGCTGACCGGTCCGCCCGCCCACCGACCCGCATACCGGCAGGACCGGCCCGAGTGAGGCACCGAGGGGCGCAGCACGCCTCTTCTGCCTGTATGCGGGTCGGGCGACGCGGGCGACGCCCGGGACCCCGGCCGTAGGGGGTCCGTCAGGGATCGGCGTGCAGCCGTATGGATTCCGTCAGGACCGCCGGATCGCGATCGTGCGGGGTGTGTGATCGGGACGTGCGTCTCCTCGGCGCACGGCCCGCCGCTCGCGGGCCACCGTCCACCGATCGGAAATCCCGTGCTCGATCTCGCCTTCCTCGTAGGCGCTCTCACCTTGTTCGTCGTCGTCGGCCTCGTCGGCAAGGCGGTCGAGAAGCTGTGATCGTCTTCGAGGCGCTCGCGGCCGTCCTCGGGCTCGCGGCCGTCGCCTACCTCGTCGTCGCTCTCGTGAAGCCGGAGCGGTTCTGATGGAGTGGCTGTTCGCGGCCGCCGCCCTGCTCACCGTCGCGGGCCTGCTCGCGCTCGCGCATCGCCCGCTCGGCGACTACATGGCGCGGGTCTACACGTCGCCGAAGGATGCCGCCGTCGAGCGCGGCCTGTACCGCGCGATCGGCGTCGACCCGCGCTCGCCGCAGACCTGGCAGGCGTACCTCCGGTCGGTCCTCGTCTTCTCCGCGGTCGGGGTCGTGCTCGTGTATCTGCTGCAGCGGATCCAGCCGTTCCTGCCCTACGCCCTCGGCCTCGAGGCGCCGAGCGAGCACCTGTCGTTCAACACCGCGATCTCGTTCGTGACCAACACGAACTGGCAGTCGTACTCCCCGGAGCAGACGCTCGGATACACGGTGCAGCTCGCCGCACTGGCGGTGCAGAACTTCGTCTCGGCAGCGGTGGGGATGGCGGTCGCCATCGCGCTCGTCCGGGGCTTCGCGTCGCCACGGAGCGGCACCCTCGGCAACTTCTGGGTGGACCTCTTCCGCGGCACGTTCCGCATCCTCGCACCGCTCGCGGTGGTGGCCGCAGTGGTCCTCATCGCCGGCGGCGTGATCCAGAACTTCACCGGCTTCACCGAAGTCCGGGGGATCGGCGGGGGAACGCAGGTGCTGCCCGGCGGGCCCGTCGCTTCGCAGGAGGCGATCAAGCTCCTCGGCACGAACGGCGGCGGATTCTTCAACGCCAACTCGGCCCACCCGTTCGAGAACCCGTCCGGGTGGACGAACCTGTTCGAGATCGTGCTGATGCTGCTGATCCCGTTCTCGCTGCCGCGCACCTTCGGCACCATCCTGGGCGACCGCCGCCAGAACCGCGCGATCCTCGCCGCGATGGCGGTGCTGTTCGTCGCCTCCTTCGCCGCGCTCACGGCGCTCGAGCTCGCCGGCGCCGGCACCGCGCCGGCCCTCGCCGGCGGCGCGATGGAGGGCAAGGAGACCCGCTTCGGGATCATCGGCTCCACGCTGTTCGCCGCGACGAGCACCCTGACGTCGACCGGTGCGGTCAATGCCATGCACGACTCGTTCACGGCGCTCGGCGGCATGGTGCCGATGCTCAACATGATGATCGGCGAGCTCGCTCCCGGCGGGGTCGGTTCGGGGCTCTACGGCATCCTGATGATCGCGGTGATCGCGGTCTTCCTCGCCGGGCTCCTCGTCGGACGCACCCCGGAGTACCTCGGCAAGAAGATCGGGCCCCGCGAGATCAAGCTCGCGAGCCTGTACATCCTCGTGACGCCGGTGCTCGTGCTGACCGGCACCGCGCTGAGCTTCGCGGTGCCGGGTGTGCGCGACGACGTCGCGGAGACATCGATCTGGAACCCGGGGGTCCACGGCTTCTCGGAGGTCCTGTACGCGTTCACGTCGGCGGCGAACAACAACGGCTCGGCGTTCGCGGGTCTCACCGCGAACACGCCCTGGCTCAATACGGCGCTCGGTGTCGCGATGCTCCTCGGACGCTTCGTGCCGATCGTCCTCGTCCTCGCCCTCGCCGGCTCGCTCGCGCGGCAGGATGCCGTCCCGGCGACCGTCGGCACGCTCCCCACCCATCGCCCGCTGTTCGTGGGCCTCCTCATCGGGACGATCCTCATCGTCACCGCACTCACCTATTTCCCCGTTCTCGCGCTGGGTCCCCTGGCGGAAGGGCTGCTCTGACCATGTCATCCACCGAAACCGTCTCCCGCCCCCGCGCGGCGAGCGCCGAGAGCCTCGGCCGCGCCCTCGTGGCGGCCGTGCCCGGGGCAATGCGCAAGCTCGATCCCCGAGCGCAGTGGCGGAATCCCGTCATGTTCCTCGTGTGGGTGGGCGCCGCCCTCACGACCGCGATCGCGGTCGCCGAGCCGTTCCTCGGCGGGCCGCGTCCGTCGGGCGGGGCCCCTGTCCCCGTGACGTTCGCGGGGGTCATCGCGGCCTGGCTCTGGCTCACGGTCCTCTTCGCGAACGTGGCGGAGTCGGTGGCCGAGGGCCGGGGGAAGGCCCAGGCCGACACGCTGCGCGCGACCAGGACGAGCACGATCGCCCACCGGCTGTCGGCGTGGGACCGCGCGGGCGACCCGTCCGCGGAGCGGTCCGTCGCCGTCGATGTCTCGTCGGCCGAGCTGCGGGCGGGCGATGTCGTCGTGGTGTCGGCGGGGGAGCTGATCCCGGGTGACGGCGACGTCGTCTGGGGCATCGCATCGGTGGACGAGTCGGCCATCACCGGCGAATCGGCACCGGTCATCCGCGAATCCGGCGGCGACCGGAGCGCGGTGACCGGCGGCACGCGGGTGCTGTCCGACCGGATCGTCGTGGAGATCACCTCGAAGCCGGGCGAGACGTTCGTCGACCGGATGATCGCCCTCGTCGAGGGGGCTGCGCGTCAGCGGACGCCCAATGAGATCGCGCTCAGCATTCTGCTGGCGAGCCTCTCGATCGTCTTCGTCGTCGTGGCGCTCGCGCTGAACCCGGTCGCCTCCTTCGCCGCTGCGCCGGTGAGCGTTCCGGTGCTGGTCGCGCTCCTCGTGTGCCTCATCCCGACGACGATCGGCGCGCTCCTGTCGGCGATCGGCATCGCGGGCATGGACCGGCTCGTCCAGCGGAACGTCCTGGCGATGTCGGGGCGCGCAGTGGAGGCCGCGGGCGACGTCACGACGCTCCTCCTCGACAAGACGGGGACGATCACCTACGGCAACCGGCAGGCGGCGGAGTTCCTGCCGCTGGCCGGCGTCGCCGAGGCCGACCTCGTGCGGGCCGCCTCGCTCTCCTCCTCGGCCGATCCGACGCCCGAGGGCAGCTCGATCGTCGCGCTCGCCGCCCGGCAGGGCGTCACGGTGGACACCCTGCAGGTGCCGGGCGAGATCGTCCCGTTCACCGCGCAGACGCGCATGAGCGGTCTGGACCTCCCCGACGGCACGCGGATCCGGAAGGGGGCCGGCTCCGCCGTGTCGGCCTGGCTCGCGGATGCCGGTCACGCGCCGGCCGAGGCTCAGCGGGCGGAGCTGCAGCGCGAGACCGACCGGGTCGCGCAGTCGGGCGGCACGCCGCTCGTCGTTGCGACCGCCGGACCGGCAGGCGGGGGCGTGCTCGGCGTGGTCCACCTGAAGGACGTCGTGAAGGACGGCCTGACCGAGCGGTTCGCGCAGCTGCGGGCGATGGGCATCCGCACGGTCATGGTCACCGGCGACAACCCGCTCACGGCCGCCGCGATCGCGCGCGAGGCGGGGGTCGACGACTTCCTCGCCGAGGCCACGCCCGAGGACAAGCTCGCCTACATCCGTGCCGAGCAGGCGGGCGGCAACCTCGTCGCCATGACCGGCGACGGCACCAACGATGCTCCAGCGCTCGCGCAGGCCGACGTCGGGGTGGCCATGAACTCCGGCACCTCGGCGGCGAAAGAGGCGGGCAACATGGTCGACCTCGACTCCGATCCGACGAAGCTCATCGACATCGTGCGGATCGGGAAGCAGCTGCTCATCACCCGCGGCGCCCTGACGACGTTCTCGATCGCCAACGACATCGCCAAGTACTTCGCGATCATCCCGGCGATGTTCATGGGCGTCTTCCCGGGGCTGTCGGCGCTCAACGTCATGGGGCTGCACTCTCCGGCATCCGCCGTGCTCTCGGCCATCGTGTTCAACGCGATCATCATCGTGGTCCTGATTCCGCTCGCCCTCCGAGGCGTGCGATACCGGCCGCTCAACGCCTCGCAGATGCTCGGCCGGAACCTCCTCGTCTACGGTCTCGGCGGCGTCGTGGCCCCCTTCGCGGGCATCTGGCTCATCGATCTCGTCGTCCGCCTCGTCCCCGGGTTCTGACCCTCGTCCTCTGGAGCACGCACATGAACACCTCCGCCCGCGCCACCGGTCGCACCGTCTGGGTCGCGATCCGCGCCATGGCCCTCTTCACCCTCGTCCTCGGCGTCGGCTTCACCGCGCTCGTCACCGCGGTCGGGCAGCTCGCCCTGCCAGCGCAGGCCGCGGGATCGCTCGTGCGGGACGCGTCCGGTGAGGTCGTCGGTTCGGCGCTCCTCGGCCAGTCCTTCACGGATGCCGAGGGCGCACCGCTGCGGCAGTACTTCCAGTCGCGTCCGTCGGCGGCGGGCGACGGCTACGACGGGGCGGGCTCCGCGGGCTCGAACCTCGGACCCGAGAACCCCGACCTCGTGACGGCGATCGCCGCGCGGCGTGCGCAGGTCGCCGCCTTCGAGGGCGTCGCGCCGGAGGAGGTGCCCGTCGACGCGCTCACGGCATCCGCCTCGGGCCTCGACCCGCACATCTCGCCCGCCTACGCTCGGATCCAGGTGGAGCGGGTGGCGGCGGCGCGCGGCATCGACGCCGACCTCGTGCGGGATGCCGTGGCGGAGCACACCCGCGGCCGCGACCTTGGCTACCTTGGAGAGCCGGTCGTCGACGTCGTCGAGCTGAATCTGGCACTCGACCGGCTGGGAGGCTGAGCATGGGCGCACGCGGGCGACTGCGGGTCCTCCTCGGCGCGGCTCCCGGCGTCGGCAAGACGTACGCGATGCTCGAGGAGGGCGCGCGGCTGGCCGCCGAAGGCACCGACGTCGTCGTCGCGGTCGTCGAGACCCACGGCCGCGCGGCCACTCTGCGCCGGACGGAGGGCCTCGAGATCGTGCCGCGACTGAGCGTCCGTCACCGCGGGGTCGCTCTCAGCGAGATGGACCTCGACGCGGTGCTCGCCCGCCGGCCCCAGGTCGCGCTCGTGGACGAGCTCGCGCACACGAACGCCCCGGGGTCGCGCAACGACAAACGCTGGCAGGACGTCGAGGAACTCCTGGCCGCCGGGATCGACGTCGTCTCCACCGTCAACATCCAGCACATCGAGTCGCTGAACGACGTCGTGGAGCAGATCACCGGCGCCCCGCAGCGCGAGACGATCCCCGACGCGGTGCTGCGGGCCGCCGATCAGGTGGAGGTCGTCGACCTCGCCCCCCAGGTCCTCCGCGACCGTCTGGCCGGAGGGCTGATCTACCCCGCCGAGCGGGTCGATGCGGCCCTGTCGAACTACTTCCGGCTGGGCAACCTGACGGCTCTGCGCGAGCTCGCGCTGCTGTGGCTCGCCGACGAGGTCGACCAGGCGCTGAAGGACTATCGCGCCGAGCACGGCATCGATCGCACCTGGGAGGCGCGGGAGCGGGTCGTCGTGACCCTCACCGGCGGACCCGAGGGCGAGACGCTGCTCCGTCGTGGCGCACGCATCGCCGCGCGGTCGGCGGGCGGGCAGCTGCTGGCCGTCCATGTGACGAGCCAGGACGGCCTCCGCGCCGCGCATCCCGCGGCCCTCGCCGAGCAGCGCGCCCTCGTCGAGAAGCTCGGCGGCACCTTCCATCAGGTCGTCGGCGACGACATCCCGCGCGCGCTCGTCGAGTTCGCGCGTTCCGCGAACGCCACACAGCTCGTCCTGGGCGTGAGTCGGCGCAGCAGACTCGCGGCGCTGCTCACCGGCCCGGGGATCGGCGCGACCGTCATCCGCGAATCGGGCGACATCGACGTCCACATCGTCACCCACTCCGCTGCGGGGGGCCGGTTCGCGCTGCCCCGCCTCGGGGGCGCCCTGAGCGCCCGCCGGAGGATCGCCGGCTTCGCCCTCGCGATGATCGGCGGGCCGCTGCTGACGTGGCTGCTCGTCTCGCTCCGGAGCGTCGAGTCGATAACGAGCGACGTGCTGAGCTACCAGCTGCTGGTGGTGGTCGTCGCCCTCGTCGGGGGAATCTGGCCCGCCCTGTGGGCGGCCGTGCTGAGCGGCATCACCCTCGACTACTTCTTCGTCGAGCCGCTCTACACGATCACGGTGCAGGAGCCGCTGCACCTTCTCGCCCTCGCGCTCTACGTCACGATCGCGATCCTCGTGAGCTTCGTCGTCGACCGGGCGGCGCGGAAGACCCGCGCGGCGCGGCGGGCGGCCGCGGAGTCCGAGCTCCTCCAGACGGTGTCGGGCAGCGTCCTGCGCGGCACCGGCGCGGTCGAGGCGCTCGTCGAGCGCACCCGCGAGGCGTTCGGTCTCGCCGGCGTGCGCCTCGTCGCCGCGGATGCCGTGATCGCGACGAGCGGCGAGCCGCTCCAGAGCGGGCATCACACCTCGGTGCCGGTCGGGGAGCGCGCCGTTCTCGAGCTGCATGGTGCCGACCTGCCCGCCTCCGAGCGGCGGCTCCTCGCCGTCATCGTGGCGCAGCTGGACGCGGCCCTCGAGCACCGCGACCTCGCCGAGGCCGCGAGCGGCCTCGAGCCCCTTGCGGCATCCGATCGGGTGCGCGGCGCCCTCCTCTCGGCGCTCAGCCACGACCTGCGCCGCCCACTCGCGGCGGCGACGGCGGCTGTCGGCGGGCTCCGGCGCGCGCCGCTGGACGGCGCCCTGAGCGACACCGACCGCGCCGAGCTGCTCGCGACGGCCGACGAGAGTCTCGCGACGCTCGCCGCGCTGGTCACCGACCTCCTCGACGTCAGCCGTCTGCAGGCCGGTGCGCTCGCCATCTCGCTCACCGACGTCGATCCCGCCGATGTCGTCCTCCCCGCGCTCGACGAGCTGGGGCTCGGGCCCGCGCTCGTCGACCTCGACCTCGGTGCCCCGGCCGTCCGCGCCGATCCCGTCCTCCTCCAGCGCGCGGTCGTCAACCTGCTCGCCAACGCGGCCCGTCATTCGCCGGACGGCGGGCGCGTGCGCATCGCCACGAGCCGGTTCGGCACCGTCGTCGAGCTGCGCGTCGTCGACCACGGTCCGGGGGTGCCCGCCGACCGGCGCGAGGACATCTTCCTGCCGTTCCAGCGGCTCGGCGACACCGACAACACGACGGGTCTCGGGCTGGGCCTCGCGCTGTCCAAGGGGTTCATCGAGGGGATGGGCGGTACGCTCACGCCCGAGGACACCCCCGGAGGAGGGCTCACGATGGTCATCGCCCTGCCGATCGCCGCGGCATCCGCCGGACCCTCGCCGGAGGAGCCCGCGTGAGGATCCTCATCGCCGATGACGACCCGCAGATCGTCCGCGCGCTCCGCATCACCCTCTCGGCGCAGGGCTACGACGTCGTCACGGCCGCCGACGGCACGCAGGCGATCGCCACCGCGATCGATCAGCGACCCGACATCTACCTGCTCGATCTCGGGATGCCGGGGCTCGACGGCATCGACGTGATCCACGCGATCCGCGGGTGGTCCGAAGCGCCGATCCTCGTCGTGTCGGGCCGTACCGGATCGGGCGACAAGGTCGACGCCCTCGACGCCGGCGCCGACGACTACGTGACGAAGCCCTTCTCGATCGACGAGCTCCTCGCGCGCATCCGCGCTCTCACCCGCCGCGCGCCGCAGCAGGAGCCCGACCCGATCGTGGAGCTCGGCGACGTGTCGGTCGATCTTCAGGCCCGGAGTGTGACCCGCACCACCGAGGGGCGTACCGAGCGCATCCGCCTCACCCCCACGGAGTGGCAGCTCCTCGAGATCCTGCTCCGCAACCCCGGGCGCCTCGTCACCCGCCAGACCATCCTCACGACCATCTGGGGCTCCGAGCACGTCACCGACACCGGCTATCTGCGGCTGTACGTCTCGCAGCTGCGGCGCAAGCTCGAGCCCGACCCCGCCCGCCCTCGCTACCTCCTCACCGAGGCCGGAATGGGCTACCGCCTCCAGCTCGACGACTGACCGGGCGCCGCGCGGTCGCGGGACCTCGGTATTCAGTGTTGCTATCTACCGGTACTCGGCGTTACTATCTAGTGGTAGTCAGTGACGCTAGATACTGACGGGACACATGACGGAGGCGCGATGGGCAAGCAGGCGACCGAGATGCTGAAAGGCGTCCTGGAGGGCATCGTGCTCGCGATCCTCGCGGGGCGGCCCGCCTACGGCTACGAGATCACCGCATCCCTCCGCGAGGAGGGGTTCGCCGACATCGCCGAGGGCACGATCTACGCGCTCCTCGTGCGCATCGAGCAGCGCGGCCTCGTCGACGTGGAGAAGGTGCCCTCGGAGAAGGGCCCGCCCCGCAAGGTGTACTCGCTCAACGAGCAGGGCCGCGAGTACCTCGCCGAGTTCTGGAGGACATGGAGCTTCCTCACCGAACGACTCGACCAGCTCCACCAGCACGGAGGAAAGTGACCATGACCGCGAAATGGATCGAGCTGATCGTCGGACCGCTCGAGCAGAAGAAGCAGTACCGGAGCGCCAAGGGGCGGATCGAGTCCCTGCCTGCGCCGTACCGCGAGACCGCCGAGGCGTTCCTGCGCTACCTGATGTACTTCGGCGGCACCGTCGAGGGCGACATCATCGTGCGCATGTACGTCGACGCGGCCGACCTCTGGGAGCGCGCCGCACTCGACGGCACGCCGGTGCGCGACATCGTCGGAGACGACCCCGTCGACTTCGCCGAGACGTTCGCCCTCGCGTACGGCGGCAAGCAGTGGATCGACAAGGAGCGCGCGCGCTTCGTCGAGGCCGTTCGCAGGGCCACAGGGGAGGAGGCGTCATGACCGCCACGCTCACGGCATCCGCGATCCGGGTCGCCGGACTGCGCAAGTCCTTCGGCGCGCTCGAGGTGCTCCGCGGCGTCGACCTCGACGTCGCCCCCGGAAGCGTGTTCGCCCTCCTCGGATCCAACGGCGCCGGAAAGACGACGCTCGTCCGCATCCTCTCGACGCTCCTCGGCGCCGATGCCGGAACGGCATCCGTCCACGGGTTCGACGTCGCCGGCGACCCGGCGCGGGTACGGGAGTCGATCAGCCTCACGGGCCAGTTCGCCGCCGTCGACGAGGTCCTCACCGGTCGCGAGAACCTCGTCCTCGTCGCACGGCTGCGCCACCTCGCCGACCCGGGCGCGGTCGCCGACCGCCTCCTGGCGCGGTTCTCGCTGACGGATGCCGCAGGCCGCCGCGCCGGCAGCTACTCCGGCGGCATGCGCCGTCGCCTCGACATCGCCATGAGCCTCATCGGCGACCCTCCGGTGATCTTCCTCGACGAGCCCACCACGGGACTCGACCCGCAGGCGCGGATCGAGGTCTGGCAGGCGATCACGGAGCTCGCCGCCGGCGGCACCACCGTGCTGCTGACGACGCAGTACCTCGACGAAGCCGAGCAGCTCGCCGATCGCATCGCGATCCTCCACCAGGGCCGGATCATCGCGAACGGCACGCTCGCCGAGCTGAAAGCGCTGCTTCCGGCCGCGACCGTCGAGTACGTCGAGAAGCAGCCGACCCTCGAGGAGGTCTTCCTCTCGATCGTCGGCGACACCCCCGGGCCCCGGAGCGCGCCCGCCGAACCTCCCGCGAAGGAGCCGTCATGACCACGCACGCCCTCGGCGACACCGCCGTCCTCACCGGACGATCGCTGCGCCACATCCTGCGAAGCCCCGACACCATCATCACGACGGCCGTCATGCCGATCGCGTTCATGCTGCTGTTCGTCTACGTGTTCGGGGGAGCGATCGACACCGGCGAGACCGCCTACGTCGACTACCTGCTGCCCGGCATCCTCCTCATCACGATCGCGTCGGGAGTCGCGTACACGTCGTACCGGCTGTTCCTCGATCTCCAAGGAGGCATCGTCGAGCGGTTCCAGTCGATGCCGATCGCGCGGTCGAGCGTGCTGTGGGCGCACGTGCTGACCTCGGTCGTCGCGAACGTGGTGTCGCTCGTGATCGTCGTCGGGGTGGCGCTCGTGATGGGATTCCGCTCGCCCGCGAGCGTCGGGGCGTGGCTCGCAGTGACCGGCATCCTCGTGCTGTTCACCCTCGCGCTCACGTGGATCGCCGTGATCGCCGGGCTCTCGGCGAAGACCGTCGACGGCGCGAGCGCCTTCAGCTACCCGCTCATCTTCCTGCCGTTCATCAGCTCGGCCTTCGTGCCGACCGACACGATGCCCGGGCCGGTGCGCTGGTTCGCCGAGAACCAGCCGGTCACCGCCATCGTCGATGCGATCCGCGCCCTGCTGACCGGCAGCGCCCCGGGCGATTCCCTCTGGGTCGCCCTCGCGTGGTGCGGCGTCATCCTCGTGGCCGCCTACAGCGCCGCCGTCGTGGTCTACCGCCGACGCGTGCGCTGACAGAGGCTCCGTCGCCGCGGTGAGGGAGCGCCGTCGCTCAGGCGCGGCGGGCGCCCTCGCCGAGCGACGCGAGCTTCGCCCACGCGATGTCGGGGTGGACGCGGCCGCCGAGCCCGCAGTCGGTCGACGCGATCACCCGGTCGGAGCCGACGATGTCGGTGAAGCGGCGGATGCGCTGCGCGACGAGCTCGGGGTGCTCCACGACGTTCGTGGCATGGCTGACGACACCCGGGACGAGCACGAGGTCATCGGGGACGCCGGCCCGGCGCCAGTCGGCGAACTCGTGCTCATGGCGGACGTTGCCCGCCTCGAACGAGATCGACCCGACGTTCGCCCTGAGGATGACCGGCAGGATGTCGCGGAGCTCCACATCGGTGGTGTGCGGTCCGTGCCAGGAGCCCCAGCACAGGTGGAGCCGCACCTGCTCCTTCGGCAGCCCGGCGATGGCGTGGTTGATCGCCTCGACGCGGATCTGCGTGAACGCCTGATAGTCCGCGATCGAGGGGGCGGGGTTGATCTGATCGAAGTTCTCCGCGAGAGAGGGGTCGTCGAGCTGCACGATCAGCCCCGCATCGACGATCGCGCGGTACTCCTCGCGGAGCGCATCGGCCCACGCCCAGATGTGCTCCTCCTCGGTCGCGTAGAAGTCGTTGCGCACACGCGCGGCCGAGCCCGGTGCGATCGCGGTGAGGAAGCCCTGCTCCCCGTCGGCGAGCGCCGATGTCAGGTGGCGGATGTCGGCGGCGACCGCCTCGTGGCCGCGGTAGGCGATGGGACCCGTCGTGGTCGGGAACGCGGTCGCGCCGGCGCCGACCTCCACGACCTCGGCGTAGACCGCGGGGAAGAGCTGCCGGTCGCGCCGGTCGAGGAACGACGTCAGCCGCACGTGGCCGGGCTCGGAGCGCACCGGCGGCTCGTTGAACGCGTTGACCTCGGTGAGCGAGAGCCCCGTCGCGCGCTGGAACGAGTACGACCACCAGGCGCCGTAGTCGACCGGGTTCGACATCGCCTTGCCGAACTCGCCGTCGCCGACGAGCGTGATGCCGGCCGCGCGCTGGCGGGCGACGACATCCGCCACGGCCTGAGCGGTGAGCTCCGCGAACTCCGATGTCGACTCGAGGGTGAAGCCGTCGGCGGCGAAGGTGCGTGCCGCGTTGGCGTCGATGAGAGCCTGCGTTCGAGGGAGGCTTCCCGACGTGGTGGTGGCGACGGACATGACGGAAGGACCTCCGGGGGACGGGCCGCGATGGCGGCGGTGTCTGCTCTTGCGCGGCGTTCGTCGCGGCGCTCAAGGCGGAGGCTTCCGGTTTCCGAGCTGTCGTCAGCCTATCCGCGCGTGTCTCGCGAGCGAGCCTGTGTGACGGGCGATGACGTCGCCTGCCTCGCGCGGGGGAACAGCGCGAGGGTGACACCCAGTCCGGTCGCTCCGCCGGCCAGTTGTGCGAGGACGAACCAGGGCGCGGATGCGGGGGAGATCCCGGCGAACGTGTCCGAGAAAATGCGGCCGACGGTGATGGCGGGGTTGGCGAAGCTCGTCGACGAGGTGAACCAGTAGGCGGCGCCGATGTAGGCGCCCACGGCGGGGGCGGCCAGGTGGCCCCGACCGGTGCGGGCGAGGCCGAAGATCACGAGCACGAGGCCGGCGGTCGCTACCACCTCGGCGACGATCGTGCCGGGCGTCGCCCGAGCCGTCGTGCTCCAGGTCACGGCCGGGAGATCGAACATCACGTCGGCGAGCACCGCGCCGGTGATGCAGCCGAGGATCTGCGCGGGCAGATAGCTCGCAGCGTCGCGCCACCGCCGGTGCCCGAGGGCGCAGTCGGCCAGGGTGGCGACCGGGTTGAAGTGCGCGCCCGAGACGGGCTGGAAGACGAGGATCAGCACTCCGAGGCCGAGCGCGGTGGCGAAGGCGTTCTCGAGGAGCTGCAGCCCGGTGTCGCCGGGGGAGAGGCGCGACGCGGCGATGCCGGACCCCACCACGATGGCGGCGAGGAGGGCGCTGCCCGCGAACTCGGCCAGCAGCTCCCGGCGGTGCGCGGCGGTCACGGGGCGACGAGGAAGCGCGACACGCGGTCGAGGGCGCCGGGTACAAGCGCGTAGTACGCCCACGTCCCGCGCTTGCTGCGCGAGAGGAATCCGGCCTCCATCAGGATGCGGAGGTGATGCGACACCGTCGGCTGGCTGAGGCCCACGGGGTCGATGAGATCGCAGACGCACGCCTCGGCCGCCTCGGAGGCGGCGACGATCGAGAGCAGCCGGAGCCTCGTCGGATCGGCGAGCGCCTTGAGGGTGTGGGCGAGCGAATCGGCGTCCGCGGCGCCGAGCGGCTCGCGCGTCAGCGGGGCGCAGCATGCGGCATCGACGCTGCTCACATCGGTGACCTGCAGGAGTTCCATGCATCGACGATACTCGATATTGACAGGCTTCGATATATGGGAGCAGAATCGGGCTGGATATCGAAGCTCATCGATGGAGGCCCGTCATGACTCTGCTGGACATCACCCCGCGCCCGACCGCGGAGGACGCGCCCACCACGCAGCCCGTCGTGGTGATCGGCGCCGGACCCGTCGGCTTGGCTGCGGCCGCGCATCTCGCCGTCCGGGGCGTCCCCTTCGTCGTGCTGGAGGCTGGCGAAACGGTCGCGGCGAGCGTCCGGGCGTGGGGTCACACGCGGCTCTTCTCGCCCTGGCAGCACCTCGTGGATCCCATCGCCCGCCGACTGCTCGAGGCGACGGGGTGGACCATGCCCGACCCGGAGCGCGCGCCGACGGGTGCGGAGCTGGTGACCCGGTACCTCGAGCCCCTCGCCGCCCTCGACGTCATCGCGCCCCACGTGCGCACCGGAGTCGCCGTCACCGCCGTCACCCGTGAGGGCATGGACCGCACACGGACGCGCGGGCGCGACCGCGTGCCGTTCGCCGTGCGCATCGAGGGGGAGATGCTCGGCGGCGGCGCGGACGACGAGGTCGCGGCGCGGGCTGTCATCGACGCATCCGGGACGTACCGCACGCCCAACTCCCTCTCCTCCGACGGGCTTGCGCTGCGGGGGATGAGCGAGATCGCGGATGCCGTGATGCCGGCGCTGCCGGATGTGCTCGGTCGTGACCGCGCCCGCTTCGCCGGGCGCCGCACCACGATCGTCGGCGCGGGCCACTCCGCGGCGAACACGCTCCTCGCGCTGGCGACGCTCGCGGACGAGGTGCCCGGCACGTCGGTGACATGGCTGATCCGCAACGCCCGCGCGGCCCGCGTGACCTCGTCGCCCGACGACGAGCTCGCCGATCGTGCGCGTCTGGGAGGCCGGGTGGAGGATGCCGTGGCCACCGGCCGGATCGCCGTGCTCGATGGCTTCGAGATCCTGCGCGCCCGCCGCGGGGATGTCGGCGCGGTGGTCCTCGTCGGTCGTCGGCGTGGGCAGTCGGTGACGCACGAGACCGACGTGGTGGTGAACGCGACCGGCTTCCGGCCCGACCTCGACGCACTCCGCGAGGTGCGCCTCGAACTGGATCCGATCGTCGAGGCGCCGGTCCGCCTCGCCCCCCTCATCGACCCCAACGTGCACTCCTGCGGCACCGTCGAGCCGCACGGCTTCCGCGAGCTCACCCACCCCGAGAACGGATTCTTCATCGTCGGCATGAAGTCCTATGGGCGCGCGCCGACCTTCCTCCTGGCGACCGGGTACGAGCAGGTGCGATCGGTGACGGCGTGGATCGCGGGTGATCTGGCATCCGCCTCGCAGGTCGAGCTCGTGCTCCCAGCGACGGGGGTGTGCTCGACCGGCCCGGGTCCGTCCGGCGCGGGTTGCTGCGCGTGATCTCGACGCGACGGCTGTCGTCGGTCGACTGGCCGCAGGTGGAGCGCATCTACGCGGAGGGCATCGAGGACGGCGAGGCGACGTTCGAGTCGGCGGCGCCGACGTGGCAGGAGTTCGATGCCGGCAAGCGGGCCGATCTGCGCCTGGTCGCTGTCGGCGATGACGGGAGCATCGTCGGGTGGGCGGCGGCGTCGGCCGTCTCGGCGCGCGCGGCCTACCGCGGCGTCGTCGAGCACTCCGTGTACGTCGCTCGAGCCTCGCGCGGCCGAGGAGTGGGGCGGATCCTGCTCCTGGCCCTCATCGAGGCCGCCGAGGATGCCGGTGTCTGGACGATCCAGTCGAGCATCTTCCCCGAGAATGCCGCCAGCCTGCGCCTGCACGATGCGACCGGGTTCCGGGTCGTCGGGCGCCGAGAGGCGATCGCGATGTCGGCGCGCGGTTCACGAGCGGGTCGCTGGCGCGACACCGTGCTCGTCGAGCGGCGCAGCGTCCGCAACGGCCGGGAGGATCCCGAGGGTCGATAGACTCCCGTCTATGGATGCGGCGGAGCGTGCAGTCACCGTGCTGGCGGATCCCACGCGCGCCCGCATCCTCGCTCTCATCGCCCGGTCTGCTTCGGGAAGGATGCGGGTGGGCGAGCTCGCCGACGAGCTGGGGCTGCGTCAGCCGACGGTGAGCTACCACATGCGCACCCTGCGCGACGAGGGCGTCGTCGAGCGTCACCCCGACGGGCGGCGCGCCTGGTACTCGCTCGCGCCCGACCAGGTGGATCGGGTGGCGACGCTGCTGGCCGTGCCACCGGCGGCACCCGACCGCGATCCGGATCTCGAGCGAGTGGTGGGCGATCTGGCGGTCCGCTTCCGCGGCATCCTCAGCATCGAGACCGTGCGCGAGAACGTGCACGAGGCGGCGGCGCTGCTGACGAGGGGCGGAACGGCATCGCTCCTCGCATCACGGGTCGCCGCGTTCGCGACCTCGCGGCTGGATGCGCTGAGCCGCGCGAGCCGGCCGACCCCCGAGGTGCCGGAGGTGCTCTTCGTGTGCGTGGAGAACGCCGGCCGCTCCCAGTTGGCGGCCGGCATTCTGCGCCAGCTCGCCGGCGACCGGGTGCGCGTGCGCACCGCCGGGTCCGCGCCGCGCGGCGAGGTGCGCGCGAACATCGTCACGGCGCTCGACGAGATCGGGGTGCCGCTGGCCGGGGAGTTCCCCAAGCCGCTCACCGATGACGCGGTGCGCGCGGCCGACGTCGTCGTGACGATGGGGTGCGGAGATGCGTGCCCGGTGTATCCCGGACGTCGCTATCTCGACTGGGACCTCGACGACCCGGCGGGTCTTCCGCTGGCGGAGGTGCGCGGCATCCGCGACGACATCGCCGAGCGCGTCCGGGCTCTCCTTGACGAGCTCGTGCCGGTCGCCGCGTTCACTGAGGGTTCATCCCACGACTCATAGATCAAGGTCTATGCTTTGAGAAAGGAAAGCGAGACCCCGATGAGCAGCACCCCCACCGTCCTCTTCGTCTGTGTGCACAACGCGGGCCGCTCCCAGATGGCCGCCGGCTTCCTCCGCCATCTCGCCGGCGACCGCGTCGAGGTGCTCTCGGCGGGATCCGAGCCCAAGGATCAGATCAACCCCGTCGCGGTCGAGGCGATGGCCGAGGTCGGGATCGACATCGCCGGGCAGACGCCCAAGATCCTCACCGTGGATGCCGTGAAGGAGTCGGACGTCGTCATCACGATGGGATGCGGCGACGCCTGCCCGATCTTCCCCGGGAAGCGCTACGAGGACTGGGAGCTCGACGACCCCGCAGGACAGGACATCGCGGCCGTGCGCCCGATCCGCGACGACATCCGCGCGCGCGTGGAGCAGCTGATCGCCGAGATCGCCTGACCACCCGACGTCAGCGACGGCGCCGCTCCGGCCGGAGCTCGTGGTCGCCGTAGCTGTTGTCGTCGGGATTGATCGTGACGCCGGGGGCGACGATCGCGTCGATCCGGTCGAGGACCTCCGCGCTCAGCCGGAGGTCGGCCGCCGGCAGATAGGACTCGAGGTGCTCCATCGTCCGCGGTCCGACGATCGCCGAGGTGACCCCGGGGTGGGTGAGCACGAACGCGATCGCCATCTCGACGAGGCTCATGCCGTGCTCCTCCGCGAGGAGGGCGAGGTCCTCGACGACGTCGAGCTTCCGCTGGTTCGCGGGACTCGTCATGTCGAACCGGGCCGGGGGACGAGTGGCGGCCACCGGGGCGGAGGGCGAGTCCTTGCGCCACTTCCCCGAGAGCCAGCCGCCGCCGAGCGGGCTGTAGACGAGGGTGCCCATGCCGTGGCGCAGCGTCGTCGGCAGGACGTCCTGTTCGATGCCGCGCACCATCAGGGAGTACGGCGGTTGCTCGGTGACGAACCGCTGAAGGCCCCGCTCGCGCGCGGTCCACTGCGCCTCGACGATCTGCGAACCCGGGAAGGACGACGATCCGAGGTAGCGGATCTTGCCCTGGTGGACGAGATCGGTGAGGGCGCCGAGGGTCTCCTCGATGTCGACGGCGGGGTCCGGACGGTGCACCTGGTACAGGTCGATCCAGTCGGTCCCGAGCCGGCGCAGGGAGTTCTCCACGGCCTGCATGATCCAGCGGCGGGACCCGCCGCGATGCAGCGGATTCTCGTCCATCGGCATGAAGAACTTCGTCGCGAGGAAGACGTCGTCGCGGCGCCCCTTCAGCGCCTTGCCCGTGATCTCCTCCGAGACGCCGCCGGAGTACACGTCGGCGGTGTCGACGAAGGTGATCCCTGCGTCGAGGGCGCGGTGGATGATGCGGATGCTCTCCGCTTCGTCGGTCCGGCCCCACGGGCCGAACATCATCGCGCCGAGGCAGAGGGGGCTGACGTGGACGCCGGTGCGTCCGAGGGGTCGGGTGTCCATCGTGGTCCCTTTCGAGAGGTCGGGCGGCCGCTGACGCGGGGGTCGGGGGCGACCGTGTCCTCAGTCCACCCCAACCGGCGGCCTCACGGCAGGGCCTTGCGTGCCTGGTACCGGCAGGACCTCCCTGCACGCGCTCGCGGGAGCGTACGGTCGACTCATGGACCATCGCCTCGAAGTGCGCGAGTTCCTGACCTCGCGTCGGGACCGCATCACTCCCGATCGCGCCGGCCTGCCCGCCTATGGCGGCAACCGGCGGGTGCCGGGCTTGCGTCGTGAGGAGGTCGCGCTCCTGTCGGGCGTCAGCGTCGACTACTACACGCGGCTCGAGCGCGGCGACCTGTCGGGAGCGTCCGAGGGCGTCCTCGATGCGCTCGCTCGTGCTCTGCAGCTCGACGATGCCGAGACCGCGCACCTGTTCGATCTCGCGCGGATCGCCAACGCGTCACCGGGAGCGCGTAAGCCCCGCAAAGCTGCCGCCGGCGGCATCCGTCCGAGCATCCAGAGGCTGCTGGATGCCATCACCGACGCCCCCGCCCTCATCCGCAGCAACCACTTCGACTACATCGCCGCGAACCGCCTGGGTCGTGCCCTGTACGCGCCGACGTTCGCCGCCCCGGCGCCCAACAGCGGCCGGTTCGCGTTCCTCGATCCGGCCGCACAGGACTTCTACACCGACTGGGACACGGTGACGCGGGAACTCGTGGCGACCATGCGCGGCGAGGCCGGCCGCAACCCGTACGACAAGCGGCTGACGGACCTGGTCGGCGAGCTGTCGACCCGATCGGAGCGGTTCCGCACGCTGTGGGCAGCCCACGACGTGCGGTACCACCGCACCGGGGTCAAGCGGCTCCACCATCCCGTCGTCGGCGACCTCGAGCTGACCTACGAGTCGTTCGAGCTTCCGGCCGATCCCGGCCTCTCGCTCTCGACGTACACCGCCGAGCCCGGGTCGCCCTCGGCCGATGCGCTGCGCGTGCTCGCGAGCTGGGCGGCGACGTCGACGGTGCGCGACCCGCAGCCGTGAGCGACGTCGTCAGCATCGAGCTGCTGCTGGATGCCGCGTCCGAGGCGGCCGTCCGCGCCGATTGGGATCGCCTGCACGCCGCAGGGCATTCGAGCCTCGCCCCCCACACCGCGGCGAGCAACCGTCCGCATGTGACCCTGCTCGTGCGGCCGACGCTCGAGCCGGCGGAGTTCGCCGAGGCCGCCGGACTGCTCCCGGTGCCGGTGACGCTCGCGGAGCCGATCGTCTTCGCTCACGGCGACCGCGGCGTGCTGGCGCGCAGGGTCGTCGACACCGAGGAGCTGCACCGCCTGCACGCCGCGGTCCACGCAGCGGTGGCGCCGGGTCCGGATGCGCCGCACACGGCCCTGGGCGCGTGGACGCCGCACGTGACGCTCGCCCGGCGGCTGCGCCTGGCCGACCTCGATGCGGCCCTCCGCGTCCTGGGACCGGAGCTCACCGCCACCGGGACGACGCTCCGGCGCTGGGACTCCGCCGCGCGTCGGGTCACATCCGTGGGCTGAGTCGCGTTGCGCGCAGCGGCATCCGCTCAGTCGGGATGCCGGCTGTGATCGGTGACGTCGGGCTCGGCGCGGAGGACGTCGGCGACCTCCTCCTCGGGCCGCGGCGCGACGTTCTCGTCGTCCTCCAACTCGGGCACGGTGGGTTCGCCCGGCGCGGGGATGTGGTCGTGGGGGTGCGGAGAGCTCACGGCGTCAGCGTACGTCGCGCGGGTCGCCCTGTCAGCACGGCGGCGAAGATACGTTCCAGGGAACATAGTTCGCCGGCCATGGGTTCCACGACGCATGGACTTCTTCGAGACGCTCGTTCGCTATGAGGTGGGGCTGTGGGATGCCGTCGACGGTGCGCTGCGGAACGGGGGCTTCGTGAGCGCCGCCCAGCACCACGCGCTGACCATCCTCGACCGGCACGGCGACACCGGCCGGGTGCTCGACGTGAGCGCCGAGATCGGCATCACGGTCGGCGCCGCGAGCAAGCTGGTCGACCGCCTCGAGCGTCACGGACTCGTCGAGCGGCGACCCCATCCGACGGACGGGCGATCGTCGCTGATCGCTCTGACGGATCTCGGCTCCTCCTCGCTCGCGGCGGCGACCATTGCGCGTGACGAGGTGCTCGCGCGCGTGCTGGATCCGGAGGCCGCGCAGGCGGCTCTCGACGCGCTGGCGGTGCTCCAGGAGCGCCTCGAGCACGCCACCGCTGGGCTGCCGGCTCAGGTCGCGGGCGGGCCGGCGAGTGCCGCAGCGAGCCGCGAGATCCCGTAGGTGTAGGCCTCCTCGACGTCGCCACCGAGTCGGAAGGCGCCCGTGAACTCCATGCTGATGAAGCCCGTCGCCCACGCGGTGACCGTGCGGGCGGCTGAGAGGGAATCCTCGGGACCGACGAGGCGGGTCGTGGTCTCCAGCAGCGCGCGGACGGCGTCCGTCAACGCCTCCGGGGCGGGGCCGAGGGTGTTGGCGGGCGGGGTGAACAGCAGGCGGTACCGCTCCGGTCTGGCGTGGGCGAAGGCGCGGAGCGCGTGCGCCAGGCGGACGAGCCGCTCCGCGGGCTCGGCGCCTTCGGAGGATCCCGTGGCGGATGCCGCGACCGTCGCATCGTCGAGCCGCTCGCCGAGTTCGCGGGCCGTCGCGGTCGCGATGTGGTGCAAGAGCTCATCGCGATCGCGCACCCTCTTGTAGAGCGAGGGGGAGCGCACCCCGACGTGCGCGGCGACGGCCTGCATCGTCAGCCCGGCGAGGCCGACCTCGTCGAGGATGCGGGTTCCGGCGGCGACGATCTCTTCCACGGACGTGCGGGCGGGTGTGGGCATGACGGGTCCCTTCTTCCTCCGTCCCACTATAGCTATTGACACTAGCCATGATGGCTATACACTGTAGCTATGGAACTCGCGCCCGGTCTTCACCGCATCGGCAACGACATCGTCGCGGCCTACGCGATCAGCACCCCCGAGGGAGTCACGCTCATCGACGCGGGGCTGCCCGGCATGTGGGCGGACCTGCGCGCCGAGCTCGAAGCCCACGGTCGCGCGCTCGACGACGTCCGCGGGGTGATCCTCACGCACGGCGACAGCGACCACCTCGGGTTCGCCGAGCGCCTCCGCCGGGAGCAGGGCGTCCCCGTCTTCGTCCACACCGCCGACGCGGGGCGCGCTCGAGGGGAGAAGCCGCCCGCGACGCCCTGGCCGAAGATGCGACTCGCACCGACCCTCGGGTTCCTCGGCTACTCACTGCGCAAGGGCGGCGCGCGCACCCGCCACCTCACCGAGGTCGTCGAAGTCGTGGGGACGGGGACGCTCGACCTTCCCGGCCGACCGCGCATCATCCCGCTCCCCGGACACTCGCCGGGCAGCATCGCCGTTCATGCCCCGGATGTCGGCGCGCTCTTCGTGGGCGACGCGCTCACGACCCGCCACGTCCTGACCGGGCGCATCGGACCGCAGCCCGCTCCCTTCACCGACGACCCCGGGGCCGCGCTCACGTCGCTGACCGAGGTGGAGGACCTGGATGCCGCCTGGGTCCTGCCCGGACACGGCGCGCCCTGGACGGCGGGCGTCCCCGAGATGCTCCGCCTCCTCCGCGCGGAGGCGGCGGGCGGCTGACCTCGCGCGGTCAGGACGGCTCGGTCGTCCGCACGAGTCCGCAGTTCACGCACGACCACGCCACGAGGAAGCGCTCGTCGTCGAGGATCTCGAACCGCATCAGGTCGCCGCAGGTCGGGCAGTCCCACGGTTCGGGGGTGCGTGTGCTCACTCCGTCAGCCTAGGCATCGCGGGCCCTCCGGGGCGCGCCGGCGCGGCATCCGTTCCGCGGCGGCGGTGTCGGTCGTCCGTGCGACGATCCCCACCTCGGGGGTTCCGGGTCGGGGTCGCGGGAGGGCGCATGCGGGGCGAGGCGACGGTGCTGCACGCCGATCTCGACGCGTTCTACGCGTCGGTCGAGCAGCGCGATGCCCCCGAGCTGCAAGGGCGTCCGGTGATCGTGGGCGGCGGTGTGGTCCTCGCGGCGAGCTACGAGGCGAAGGCCCGCGGCATCCGCACCGCGATGGGCGGCCGGCAGGCGCGCGAGCTCTGCCCGGATGCCGTCGTGGTCCCGCCGCGGATGGAGGCCTACTCGGCGGCCAGCCGCGCGGTCTTCGCCATCTTCCGAGACACGACTCCGCTGGTCGAGGGGCTGTCGATCGACGAGGCGTTCCTCGAGGTCGGGGGGCTCCGCCGTCTCGTGGGCACGCCCGAGCACATCGCGGTCCGACTGCGGGAGCGGGTGCGCGGCGAGGTCGGGCTCCCGATCTCGGTCGGTGTCGCGCGGACGAAGTTCCTCGCCAAGGTCGCGAGCGCGGTCAGCAAGCCTGATGGCCTCCTGGTCGTCGAACCCGACCGCGAAGAGGCGTTCCTCCTGCCGCTGCCCGTCGAACGACTGTGGGGCGTGGGCAAGGTCACCGCCGAGAAGCTGCACCGGCACGGCATCCGCACGGTCGGTCAGCTCGCCGAACTGGAGGCCGCGACGGCGGAGAGGCTCCTCGGCCGTGCGGCCGGCGCCCACGTGCACGCGATGGCGCGTCTGCTCGATCCGCGTCCGGTCGTCACGACGACCCGGCGCGGGTCGATCGGCTCGCAGCGCGCGCTCGGCGGTCGTGCTCGCACCGCGGACGAGCTCGACGTGATGCTGACGCAGATCGTCGACCGTCTCGCGCGGAGGCTGCGCGACGGCGGCCGCGGATGCCGCACCGTCGTCCTTCGGCTGCGCTTCGGCGACTTCTCGAAGGCGACGAGGTCGCGGAGCCTCCATGCGCCGTCCGACCGCACCGCTGTGCTGCTCGCCGCGGCGCGCGGTCTCCTCGACGCTGCGCAACCCGAGATCGCGGCGCGCGGCATCACCCTCATCGGCATCTCCTTCGGTCAGCTCGTCCGCGGCGACGAGGTGCCGCAGGAACTCCCGATCGATTGGGGCGAGAGCGCCCGGCTCGATGACGTCGCGGATGCCGTCCGCGACCGCTTCGGGGCGGCAGCGCTGGCGCGCGCCGCTCAGCTCGGGCGCGATCCCGGCTGGTCGAGCCCCGTCCTCCCCGAGCACGAGTGATCCCGGCCGGCGGCGTCAGTCCCGCAGCAGGGTGAGGGCCGCCGCGGAGACCGCGTCGGCCACGGCATCCGGATCCCGCTTCTCGTCCGCCAGCCAGAACGAGACCTGCTCGGCGGCGAGCGAGGCCAGGACCAGGTGGGCCCGCAGTGCCGGGTCGGGAGCGCCGGCCTCGGTGAGCAGGAGCCTCACATGGGTGCGCCAGAAGGCGTTCGCTCCGGTGCGGAGGCGGGCGCCGGGGCCGCTGGTCTCCGACAGCAGCACCAGGTCGGACTGGGTGATGACGAGCTCGAGGTAGGCGCGCACGAACGCGTCGAGCCGCACGTCGGGCGCGGCGCCGGGGCCGAGCGGGGCAGGGCCTCGGAGGATCTGCTCCTGCAGCGTGCGCTCGCGCTCATCCAGGAGGGCGACGGCGAGGCCGCCCTTATCGCCGAACCGTCGGTACAGCGTGCCCTTTCCGACGCCGGCTTCGGCCGCGATGTCGTCCATCGTCACCCCCGCGATCCCGCGCGCGGCGAACAGGCGCTCGGCCGCCTCGAGGATGCGGAGGCGGTTGCGGGCCGCATCGGCGCGCTCAGCGCCGGCCGGCGGCGAAGGCGCGGAGCGTTCGAGCTCGACGCGCACGACGGTGTCCGCCTCGGTGGACGAAGCGGACTCCGGTCCGGTACGGTCGAGTGTCATAAACGGACCCTAGTCCGTTTACGCCTGCACCGCAGGCCATGACCTGAAAGGCAAGACATGACTCGACTGTTGCACATCTCCTCGTCGCCGCGCGGAGCGGCATCCGAATCCCTCGCCCTCGCCGACGAGTTCGTGGACGCGTATCGGGTCGCCCACCCCGACGCCGAGATCGAGACGTTCGATCTGTGGGACGGAACGCTGCCTCCCTTCGGACCCGCCGCCGCCGGCGCGAAGATGGCCGTCTTCGGCGGGCAGGAGCCCTCGAGAGACGAGGCCGCCGCCTGGCGCGCCGCTGTCGCCACGTTCGAGCGCTTCGACGCCGCCGACGACTACCTCTTCAGCGTGCCGATGTGGAACGCGGGAGTGCCCTACATCCTCAAGCAGTTCATCGACGTGGTGTCGCAGCCGGGCATGGTGTTCGGCTTCGATCCCGAGACGGGCTATCAGGGGCTCCTCCGCGGCAAGCGTGCGACCGTCATCTACACCGGAGCCGTGTGGGGCCCCGGCCGGGGCGCGGAGTTCGGGCAGGACTTCCAGCAGCCCTTCTTCGACGACTGGCTGCGGTGGAGCGGCATCACCGACATCACGACGATCCGCTTCCAGCCGAACCTCGCGACCGCGGATGCCGAGGGTGCGCGCCGGGTCGCGAAGGCTGCCGCGCGCGCCGCCGGAGCCGCCTGAGCTGCCTGGGCCGCCTGAGCTGCCTGGGCCGCCTGAGTCGTCTGCGTCGCCCGGGTGCTCACCCGTGGTCAGCGGCCCAGCGGCCGAGCGCGGCGATCGTCTCGCGGAGCGCGAGCCCGCGGTCGGTGAGCGCATAGGCACGGGTGTTGTGGTGGAGGGGGAGGCGGGTCAGCACGCCCGCCTCCTCGAGCTCTCGCAGCCGTGTGGCCAGCATGTTCGTCGGCACCCCGAGGTCGCGCTGGAGGTCGCCGTAGCGCTGAGGTCCGTCGAGCAGTCGCTCCACGATGAGCAGGGCCCAGCGGGACCCGACGACCTGGAGGGCGTTCGCGAGATCGCTCACGCCGACGGGTCGGCGTCCGGCTTCATCCAGAACGGCGAGTAGTGGTAACCGTCGGGGTCGTCGAACTGGCGCTGGTACATGAACGGATAGTCGTCGACGTCGCCGATCCGCCCGCCCGCCGCTCCCGCGCGCTCCACCAGCTCGTCGACCGCCTCGCGGCTGCCGAGGTCGAACGACACCGTCACCTTCGACGGGGTGTCAGGCCCTCCGATCAGCTCCTCGGTGCCGCCGACGCTCGCGTACATCTCGCGACTGCCGAGCATGACGTACTGCTCGGGTGCGATCGCGAAGCAGGAGACGTTGTGATCCGACATCTCGGCGTTCAGGGTCCACCCGAGGGCGGTGTAGAAGGCGGTCGCGCGCTCGACGTTCTCGACCGGACAGGTGATGAAGAGGCTCATGACGAGATACTTGCAAAATGCAAGTGTGGCGTCAAGGGGGCTCCGCCACCGAGTGGCTGACAGTCGTTGCCGCCTCATCCGTCAGGACCCGACAACGACTGCCACCGAGTGGAGGACGGGGATCAGGCGGCGGTCGAGGAGGCCCGCCGATGCGCGCCGGACGCACCGAGCAGGAAGGCAGCGGCCGTCAGCCCGCCCAGGACGAGCAGGGTGCCGACGAGCGCGACGCCCGCCACCCTGAGCCCGTCGAGGAGAAGACCCTCGGTGGAGGCGGCGGACCACCCGTCGGCGAAGGCGATGTACGAGTCGTCGTAGGCGAAGATCGGCTGGGCGGACATCCACCCCGGCGCGGCGAGCATCGCTCCGGCCACGATCGCCGCGGCCGCGGACCACCAGGCGGTGCGCACGCGTCCGCGCGAGGTCGCCCCTGCATGATCGCGCCGCCCGCCGATCCACCGACCCGTCAGGAAGCCGATCGTCACCACGCCCAGCGCGGTGACGAGCAACCCCGTCAGGCTGGTGAGCGACAGCGAGATGCCCGCTGGAGGTTCGAAGCGCTGCATCGCCAGCGGCTGGTAGGCGAACCATCCGAACGATGCGGACGTGTCGGTGGGGGCTCCGAGGATGAGGAGGACGACACCCGCGACGACCAGGACGGTCGCAGCCATCCAGGGGGCGCTCGATCGCCACGACACGGTCATGCGGCCAGCCTAGCCAGCGGGGCGCGAACGGCTAGCCTCGGTGGATGGTCTCGAACCCCGGCCGCCTCCGCACCCGTGGTGCCGCATGAGCATCCACCTCATCGGAGGAGGCGCGACGACGAGCGCCGATGCCCCTCTCCACGCCCCGTTCGTCGACGAGGTGTCGCGGCGTGCGGCGGCCTCCGGTCGTGACCGGCCGCGCGTCGCCGTCATCTCGCTGCATCCGGAGGCTGCGGACAAAGCGGCAGCGCTGGGCGAACTGCTCACCGAGGCGGGCCGCGGCACCGCGATCGACCTCCAGCTGACCGCCGGTCGCGCCGGACATCCGATCGAGAGGGATGCGATCGACGACGTCGACGGCATCGCGGTGGGCGGAGGCAACGTCGAGACGGTGCGTGCCGGCCTCGAGTCCGTGTTCGACGAGATCCGCCGACAGGTCGCCGACGGCGTCCCGTACCTGGGTGTCTCGGCGGGCGCGATGATCGCGGGGGAGCGCTCGCTCGGGAGCGGGACGCGCATCGGCGGCGTCGTCGTGTCGCCGGAGGCTGCCGACGAGCCGGGCGATGAGCTCGAGCTCGAGGCGGGGATCGGCCTGGTCGACGTGACGATCGAGGTCCACGTCGCCCAGCGCGGCGTGCTCTCGCGTGTCGCCGCCGCCGCCGAGGCCGGCCTCATCACCGGAGCACTCGGCATCGATGAGCGCACCGCGCTGATCGTGTCGGAGGGCGGCCTTCGCGTCGAGGGCTCCGGCAACGTCTGGCGTGTGCTGCCGACCGACGGCGGCGTGCTCGTCTCGACCATCGCCGGATGAGGCCGCCGGCGCGCGCCCGCAGGCAGCTCCCAGGCGGGCGCGCTAGGCTGACGGTGATAGGCGGACTTCTCATTCGTCTCGCCCCGGCTGTGTGGTAACAGTCGGGGCTTTTTCTCTGCGCCGACTGCCTCGGATGTCAGCCGTCCGACTCGGCGTCCGGAACCACCCACCAGTCGGTGAATGAGCCGGCGCGGCCGTCGCTGTCGAGCCGGATGACCATGAGGTTGTCGTAGGCGCGGCTCTTCTCCGTCGCGGTGGGGTAGACCGTGCGCCCCCGGACGACGGCGACATCTCCGTCGACCGCCGTGAGTTCGTAGCCGAACGACCACGTGCCGGGATCATCCTTCTGGCCGAGCCATCCCGCCACGATGGCGTCGTGACCGACCCATGGCGGGGTCGACGGGCCGTCCCGGTAGTCCGCGTCCGGAGTGAACAGCGCGCGGATGTCGTCCGGATCATTGGTCGTCCAGGCGCGGATGTAGCCGTCCATCCACCGATGCGCCGCGGCAGCCGCTGCTTCGCGATCCCACATATCCTCAGGCTCCCCGACGATCCCGGTGCGCGCAAGGATGCGCATCGCCTCTTCCGTTCCGCGTCAGAGCAACGCCGCCGCGGCGCGCAGGCCCTCGGCATCCGATGTGGACCAGCGGATGACGATGCGGCGCGCGCGGTCGGCCTCCGTCCCCGTGAGCCGGTCGAGAAGGGGGCGCACGACATCGCGGGTCAGAGGGTCGATCAACTCGGGAACTCGCGCGTCGCGGAGGAATCCCTCGATGCGGGTCAGGTCGTTGCCGGTGAGCGTGTCGATCCGGCTCTGCAGCAGGACGACCGCGGCGAGCCGGCGTTCGAACACCGGCGCCGCCCACAGTTCCGACGCCAGCGCGGTGATGTCGTCGTGGCCGAGGTTTCGATACCGGCGCAGCGCGTCTCGAACGGTGCCGCGGATGGCGCCCACGGACGCGCCGTAGACACTCAGCCCGCCGACGGAGGGGTCGCCGTCGGCCCACGTGCGCCACTCGGACGCCTCGGACCGCAGCGTACGGTCGATGAAGCTGGCTGCATCCGAATCCACACACCCATCCTCACCCGCATCCGTCGCTTCACATCCCGCCCAGGCGTCCTGTCGCTGAGAGACTGGGAGCGACTCATCACACCTGTGGAGGAAGCACTTGCGGAAGCTCGTCTACGTCGTCGCCACGACCCTTGACGGATTCATCGCCGGACCGGATGGCGGCGATCCGAGCGGTGAGGCGTTCTTCCCGGTGACCGCCGACCTCGTGCAGTTCCTCGTCGAGCACTTCCCCGAGACGCTGCCGGCGCCGGCCCGACAGGCGCTGGGCGTCGATGGACCGGCGCGCGTCTTCGACACCGTCGTGGAGGGGAGGAACTCCTACGAGGTCGGGCTCGCCGCCGGGCTGACCAATGCGTACCCGCACCTGCGTCACATCGTCTTCTCGCGGACGATGGCTGGCAGCCCGGACCCCGGGGTCGAGCTTGTGGCATCCGACCCTGCTGCTTTCGTCCGCGAGCTGAAGACGGAGCCGGGCGCGGACATCTGGCTCGTCGGCGGCGGGAGGATAGCCGCGACGCTCCTGCCCGAGATCGATCGTCTCGTGCTCAAGCAGAACCCGGCCGTGATCGGCACGGGGCTGCCCCTCTTCGACGGACCGTTCGCGCCGACCTCGTTCACGCCGGTCGACGACATCCTCCTGCCCGGAGGCGTGCGCGTCGTGACGCTCGACCGGATGCCGGCCGCGGCGGCGGGGTAGCGCGAGCCCGTAGAGACCCACGGGCGCCGTTTCCCTGCCGTCAGCCGACGATCACAGGCCGCCCTTTCCGTGCAGCACGACTCGCCGTGGAGCGGGCCGTTCTCGCCCTCGAGCACGATCCACCAGCCGCCGTCGTGCATGAGGAACGCGTACTTCTCTCCTGCAAACTCCGGCCTCGCCCGCTGCTCGACCGCGGTAGTCGATGCGGAAACGTTCCCGGGGCCCGAACAAGCCGCTGTTGCACGAGGGCGATGGTTCGGCAGGCTGGACGTATGGAGATCGACGAGCAGCTGGTGCGGCGGCTCATCGACGCGGAGTTCCCCGAGTGGCGGGGGTTGGGCATTCGTCAGGTCCTTCCCGGGGGCTGGGACAATCGCACCTTCCGGTTGGGTGACGAGCTGCTGGTGCGGCTGCCCAGCGCCGACGGCTATGCGGCCGCCGTCGCTAAGGAGCAGCGCTGGCTTCCGGTGATCGCACGAGGTGTTCCGCTCGCCGTGCCGTCGCCGGTCGCCCTCGGCAGGCCCACGAGCGAGTTCGCGCGCCCCTGGTCGGTGTACCGCTGGATCGACGGAACTCCCGTGGGTGACGCTGCCGACATCGACCTGCCGACTCTCGCGGCCGACGTGGCGCACTTCCTCGCCGCTCTCGCGACAGTGCAGACGGATGACGCGCCGGTGGCGGGCCCGCACAGCTTCTGGCGCGGGGCGCACCCCCGCGTCTACGACGACGACGTGCAGCGCTGCCTCGTGCAACTCGAGGGTCGGATCGACACGACGGCGGCGCGCGCCATCTGGACGGCGGCGATGGCGACCGAGCTCACGGCGCCGCCGGTGTGGTTCCACGGCGACATCGCGCCGGGCAACCTCCTCGTCCACGACGGTCGGCTGCGCGCCGTGATCGACTTCGGAACATCCGGTGTCGGCGATCCCGCCTGCGACCTGGCCATAGCGTGGACGGTGTTCGACGGCGCCGCGCGCGAGGTGTTCCGGGGCGGGATGTCGTGGGATGAGCCGACGTGGATGCGCGGCCGTGCCTGGGCGCTGTGGAAGACGATGCTCACTCTCGCCGACCCGTCGGGCGCACACGACCCCGCGCGCGAGACGCGCGCGTCACTCGCGGCCCTCGATCGCATCCTCGCCGGCCAGGTCTAGCCTTCCCGCGCGTGCTCCCGAGCTCGGCGTGCGCAAGCCCCTCGTGGTGGGACTGACTTCATGATGGGGTGAGGGGATGACAGCGGATGCACCCGACGACCGATCTCCTGCGGAATCGCTGATCCAGCAGCGGATCAGACTCGGGAGGGAACGCGCTTCCGGCGTGATCTTCGTCGTGCTCGGCGCGTTGGGCGTCGCAGCCAGCGTCGGCCTGATCGTCGTGGAGCCGTGGCGGTGGAGCGGCTGGGCGATGGGCGTCGTGTGGTTGGTCTTCGTCGGCATGGGCGCGGCCAGGCTCGTCGCGTACCGCAGGCGCGCCGCGGAGTTCGAGGCGACCCACGGCGTGGGTGCCGGCGAGCAGCCGTGATCGCGCTGACAGAGGTGGGCCCCGTGGGGCTCGAACCCACGACCCGCGGATTAAAAGTCCGATGCTCTACCGACTGAGCTAGAGGCCCTCGGCATCCAGCCTACCCATTCGCGCATACACGAACCGCAGCCGCCG
>Ga0160435_1000199_pt1 | contig 29367 bp, 25 predicted proteins | sample HID1973K_E0MG_FD_108213 | JGI IMG/M metagenome (GOLD analysis project Ga0160435, IMG submission 108213) | Enriched mosquito-associated microbial communities from UW Madison campus, WI, USA - HID1973K_E0 MG | ecosystem: Host-associated > Arthropoda: Insects > Digestive system > Unclassified ...
AGGGCCGACAGCGGCACCGCGGCATCCTTCGCCTTCTTCTCCGTGAACTCGACGGCAGCGGTGACCGCACCCGACGCGTCGTCGAGCACCCCCTCGATGCGCGACTGGTTGACGATGGTCGCCACCTCGTCGAGCGTGAAGGTCGATGCCGCCTCGTCCTTCGGCTCCACCCGGAAGAGACGCACGATGTGGTTCGCGGTCCAGTTGAGCGCGACGATCACCGGGTGGAAGACCTTCGAGACCCAGACGAGAGGGGTCGCGAGCATCAGCACCGCACGATCCGGCAGCGAGAACGCGAGGTTCTTCGGAACCATCTCGCCGAACACGACGTGCAGGTACGAGACGAGGACGAGCGCGAGGGCGAAGGCGACGCCGCCGATGACGGCCTCGCTCCAGCCGGTGAGCGCCAGCGGCACCTCGAGGAGGTGGTGGATCGCGGGCTCCGACACGTTCAGGATGAGCAGCGAGCAGATGGTGATACCCAGCTGACTCGTCGCCAGCATGAGGGTGGCGTGCTCCATCGCGTACAGCGCCGTCTTCGCCGCGCGCGAGCCCTTCTCGGCGAGCGGCTCGATCTGCGACCGCCGCGCGGAGATGACCGCGAACTCCGCGCCGACGAAGAACGCGTTGAAGATCAGCAGGACGAAGAGCCATGCGATTCCGGCCCAGTCGTTCATCGCGACTCACCTCCGTCTCGGACGGCGCGGACGGCCTTCTCGGCGTCCTCCGACATCGGATGCGGCACGAATTTGACGCGGTCCACGCGCCGGCCGTCCATGCGGTGGACGGTCAGCACCCCGTCCTCGATCTCCACGGTGTCGCCGGCGACCGGGATCCGCTCGAGCGTCGACATGAGGAAGCCTCCGACCGTGTCGTAGACGTCGCCCTCGGGGACGCGGATGCCGGTGCGGTCGCGCAGCTCGTCAGGCCGCAGATCGGCGGGGAACGTCACGGCATCCGCGCCGCGCACGATGCCCGCGCGACTGCGATCGTGCTCGTCGAGCACCTCGCCGACGATCTCCTCGACGAGGTCCTCCAGCGTCACGACACCCGCGGTGCCGCCGTACTCGTCCACGACGATCGCCATCTGGTAGCCGCGAGCACGCAGCTCCGACATGAGTCCGTCCAGGTGCACGGCCTCGGGCACGCGCAGCGGCTCCTCGGCGATCGCCGCGGCCGGCACATCGCCGCGCCGGTCGCGCGGCACGCTGACAGCCTGCTTGAGATGGACGATCCCGGTGATGTCGTCCATCGACTCGTCGTACACGGGGAAGCGGCTGTGCCCGGTGCGCCGGGCCAGCTGGATCACGTCCTCGACGCTGTCGCCCGCCGCTACCGCGTGCACGCTCGGGCGCGGAGTCATGACGTCGGCCGTGGTGAGACGCGCGAAGGTGAGGGTGCGGTCGAGGAGCGACGCGGTGTCCTCCTCGAGCACACCCGCGCTCGCGGAGCGGCGCACGAGGCTCGACAGCTCCTCCGCCGTCCGCGCGCCCGAGAGTTCCTCCTTCGGCTCGACGCCCATCGCGCGGAGGACGCCGTTGGCGCTGCCGTTGAGCACCGTGATGGCCGGGCGGAAGACCGTCGTGAAGAGGGTCTGGAACGGGATGACCAGCTTCGCGGTCTGCCGCGGGACGGCGAGCGCGAAGTTCTTCGGTACGAGCTCGCCGATGATCATCGAGAAGATCGTCGCGACCGAGATCGCCACGATCGTCGCGATCGGCCGCGCCGCCGACTCGGGGATGCCCCACGCGGCGAACACCGGATTCAGGAGGTTCGAGAGCGCCGGCTCCATCGTGTAACCGGTGAGGAGGGTCGTCAGCGTGATGCCGAGCTGCGCACTGGAGAGGTGGGTCGAGGTGATCTTCAGCGCGCTGATCGTCATCGACAGCCGGGACTCACCGGCGGCCTGCCGCTTCTCGAGTTCCGCCCGGTCGAGGTTCACCAGGGCGAACTCGCTGGCGACGAAGAGGCCGGTGCCTATCGTCAGAAGGAGCCCCACGCCCAACATGACGTAATCCATCACGCATCACCCCCGCTCACGCGGGAAGAGGGTCGGTGGGGCGAATGTCTGCAACTAGGAGGGTCGTCCATCGTGCGAGCGATTCTACGGCATCCCTGCTCTGACGAACCCGTGCTCCTCGGTCACTGCGGGCTTCGGGAGCACGAGGAGCGCGATCGTGCAGACGACCCCGGAGCCGAGCAACAGCACGCCCGCCCCGGGGAGGAGGAAACCGATGAGCGAGAACCAGCCCCCGGCTTCGACGAAGGCGATCGCGGCCCAAAACGCGAGGACGCCGAGGGAGAGCCCCGACGACGCGATCCACAGGAGCGTGCTCGCACCGTGGCGCAGCTGCCAGCCCCACGTGAGGAGCGCGATCCCGAGCTGCCACAGCAGGAGCAGCGCGAAGTACGCGGCCGAGAGCGTGGAGTCCGAAGCGGTCCACGCGTCGGGATCGGCCGGAGCAGGGAGTGCCAGGGCGTACTGCCGCGCCCACAGGAACATGGCGACGGCCCCGGCGACCAGAGCGAGACCGCACCACAGCGGGAGCACCGTCCATCGGGAACGCGCCCGAGGCGCTGCGCCGACGGGCGAAGGCGCGGCACCGAGCTCACTCGCGCTGATGCGATACGGCTCCATGCGTCACCAGCTTACGGCCCTCACCCTCACCAGCTGACAGGGAGCGCCTTGCCCTCCTCGTAGCCGGCAGCCGACTGGAGGCCGACGGTGGCGCGCTCGTGGAACTCGGCGACCGTCGATGCGCCGGCGTAGGTGAACGACGAGCGGACGCCGGACGTGATCATGTCGACGAGGTCCTCGACCGACGGGCGGAGCGGGTCGAGGTAGATCTTCGACGACGAGATGCCCTCGGCGAAGAGCTCCTTGCGCGCCCGCTCGTAGGGGTCGAGACGTCCGAAGCGACCGTGCACCGCCTTCGTCGAGGCCATGCCCCACGACTCCTTGTAGACGCGGCCCGCGGCATCCACCTGGAGTTCGCCCGGCGCCTCGATCGTGCCGGCGAACCAGGAGCCGATCATGACGGATGCCGCGCCCGCTGCGAGTGCGAGGGCCACGTCCCGGGGGTAGCGCACCCCGCCGTCAGCCCACACGTGCGCGCCGCGCTCGGCGGCGGCCTGGGCGGTCTCGAGGACGGCGGAGAACTGCGGACGGCCGACCGCCGTCATCATGCGGGTCGTGCACATCGCGCCTGGCCCGACTCCGACCTTGAGGATCGAGGCGCCGGCCTCGACGAGGTCGGCGACCCCCTCCGCGGTGACGATGTTGCCGGCGGCGATCGGGATGCCGAGATCGAGCGCGGCCACTTCCCGGAGCGCCCGCAGCATGCCCTCCTGGTGGCCGTGGGCGGTGTCGACGACGAGCACGTCGACGCCGCCGTCGGCGAGGGCCCGGGCCTTGGCTGCGACGTCGCCGTTGATGCCGACGGCGGCGGCGACGATGAGGCGGCCGTCCGCGTCGACCGCCGGACGGTACAGGGTCGAGCGCAGCGCGGTGCGCTGCGACAGGGTGCCGACGAGGAAGCCGTGGTGGAGGACGCACACCGTCTCGGCCTCGGCCGCGACGATGAGGTCGAACGCGTGGCGCGGGTCGCTGACGTCGTCGGCGTCGATGGATGCCGCGCGACCGCGGGCGAGGTCGCCCAGCCGGGCGTCGGGGAGGGCGGTGCCCAGGCGCGTGGCGGGCACGACGCCGAGCACGTCGTCGATGTGTACGCGGCCGCCCTTCTCCACTGCCACGACGATCCCGTGACCCTCGGTCGCGGGCAGGAGGCTCGCGGCATCCGCCACCGTCGCCTCGGGCGGGAGGATCAGCGGGGTGTCCCACACGACCGGCTGCGCCTTCACCCAGCGGATGGCCGCGTCGATGTCCTGGAGCGGCATGTCCTGCGGCAGAACGCCGAGCCCCCCGCGGCGGGCGAGGGTCGCCGCGAGGCGGGGCCCCGTGACCGAGTTCATATTGGAGGCGACGAGCGGGATGGTCGCGGTCGAGCCGTCCCCAGGCGACAGGTCGACGTCGAGCCGGCTCGTCACACCCGATCGACGCGGCACGAGGAAGACGTCCGAGTACGTCAGGTCGACCTGGGGGAGCTCTCCGGAGAACTGCATGCTTCCACGGTACCCACTCCGGGCGGGGGCGATGCCGGTCAGACCGCACAGCGCCGCGCATTCCTGGGATACCCTTGACAGTCGTGCGCATGCGCCACGATCCGGGCCTGCGCACCAGCGGAACTTCACTGATGAAAGCGGGAGAATCGTGTCCAGCCAGGTGACCGGCGTGGGAACATCGAGCGACGGAGAATTCGGAGCCAACGAGTGGCTCGTCGCGGAGATGTACGAGCAGTACACCCAGGACAAGAACTCCGTCGATCAGGCATGGTGGCCGATCCTCGAGGCGTACAAGCCCGAGGACGCCTCGACACCTGCCGCGGCACCCGCACCGACCGCATCCGCTCCGGCGGCACCCGCGGCATCCGCTCCGGCAGCCGCCGCCCCCGCCGCCGAACCGCGGCCGGTGACCGCGCCGATCCCCGTCGTCGGCGCACCGCCCGTCGCCCGCACCACCGCGCGCCCCGCAGCACCGCAGCCCGTCCCGGCCCAGGCGCCCAAGTCCGCCCCGTCGGCGGCGCAGGAGGCCGGCGAAGACGTCGTCACGACGCTGCGCGGCATGCCGAAATCGCTCGCGGCCAACATGGACGAGTCGCTGAGTGTTCCGACCGCGACGAGCGTGCGCACCGTCCCCGCGAAGCTGCTGATCGACAACCGGATCGTCATCAACAACCACATGTCGCGCACCCGCGGCGGCAAGGTCAGCTTCACCCACCTCATCGGCTGGGCGCTCATCCAGGCGCTGAAGGCCTTCCCCAGCCAGAACGTCTCTTACGCCGAGATCGACGGCAAGCCGTCGGTCGTCGCCCCGGCGCACGTCAATCTCGGGATCGCCATCGACCTGCCCAAGCCCGACGGCACGCGGGCCCTCATGGTCCCGAGCATCAAGCAGGCGGAGTCGCTGACCTTCCAGGAGTACCTCCACTCCTACGAGGACCTCGTCCAGCGCGCCCGCGGCGGCAAGCTGACCGCGGCCGACTTCCAGGGCACCACGATCTCGCTGACGAACCCGGGCGGCATCGGCACCGTCCACTCCGTCCCGCGCCTGATGAAGGGCCAGGGCTGCATCGTCGGCGCCGGCGCACTCGAGTACCCGGCCGAGTTCCAGGGCTCGAGCGAGAAGACCCTGGTCGAGCTCGGCATCGGCAAGACCATCACCCTCACCAGCACGTACGACCACCGTGTCATCCAGGGCGCCGGCTCGGGCGAGTTCCTCAAGATCGTCCACGAGCTCCTCACCGGCGGTCGCGGCTTCTACGAGGGCATCTTCGCCGCCCTCCGCATCCCGTACGCACCCATCCACTGGGCAGGCGACATCAACGTCGACATCGCCGAGCGGGTCGATAAGACCGCACGCGTCCAGGAGCTCATCAACTCGTTCCGCGTCCGCGGCCACCTGATGGCCGACATCGACCCGCTCGAGTACATGCAGCGCACCCACCCCGACCTCGAGATCGAGTCGCACGGCCTCACCTTCTGGGACCTCGACCGCGAGTTCGTGACCGGCGGCTTCGGCGGCCGGCGCACCATGAAGCTCCGCGAGATCCTGGGCGTCCTCCGCGACTCGTACTGCCGCACCATCGGCATCGAGTACATGCACATCCAGGACCCGGCGCAGCGCAAGTGGTTCCAGGACAACGTCGAGGTCAAGTACCAGAAGCCGGGCCACGACGAGCAGCTGCGCATCCTCGACAAGCTCAACCAGGCCGAGGCGTTCGAGACGTTCCTGCAGACGAAGTACGTCGGCCAGAAGCGATTCAGCCTCGAGGGCGGCGAGTCGCTCATCCCCCTGCTCGATGAGATCCTGCAGGGCGCGGCCGGCGCGAATCTCGACGGCGCGGCGATCGGCATGGCCCACCGCGGCCGGCTGAACGTCCTCACCAACATCGCCGGCAAGACCTACGGCCAGGTCTTCCGCGAGTTCGAGGGATCCGTCGCGATCGGCTCGAAGAGCGGCTCGGGCGACGTGAAGTACCACCTGGGCACCGAGGGGACGTTCGTCTCCGACGCCCGCGAGGAGCTCCCCGTCTACCTCGCCGCGAACCCGTCGCACCTCGAGACCGTCGACGGCGTGCTCGAGGGCATCGTCCGCGCCAAGCAGGACCGGATGCCGATCGGCTCGTTCTCCTGGCTCCCGATCCTCGTCCACGGCGACGCCGCGTTCGCCGGCCAGGGCGTCGTGGTCGAGACCCTCCAGATGTCGCAGCTCCGCGGCTACCGCACGGGCGGCACGGTCCACGTCGTCGTCAACAACCAGGTGGGCTTCACGACGCTCCCGCAGGACGGTCGCTCGTCGGTCTACTCGACCGACGTGGCCAAGACCATCCAGGCGCCGATCTTCCACGTCAACGGTGACGATCCCGAGGCGGTCGTGCGCGTGGCCGAGCTCGCGTTCCGCTACCGCGAGGAATTCCACCGCGACGTCATCGTCGACCTCGTCTGCTACCGGCGCCGCGGGCACAACGAGGGCGACGACCCCTCGATGACGCAGCCGCTGATGACGAACCTCATCGAGGCGAAGCGCTCGGTGCGCCGCCTCTACACGGAGTCGCTCGTCGGTCGCGGCGACATCACCGAGGAGGAGTACGACAAGGCGAAGCAGGACTTCCAGAACCGCCTCGAGATCGCCTTCGCCGAGACCCACGCCGCCGAGACCGGATCGACGGGCATCGTCTCGCCGACGAGCGCGGTCGACGTCGCCGTCGGCGAGCCCGAGACGACGGGCGTGTCGGCGGACGTCGTGGCGCAGATCGGCGACGCGTTCGTCAACCGTCCCGAGGGCTTCACCGTCCACACCAAGCTCCAGCAGCTGCTCGACAAGCGCAGCGACATGAGCCGCAACGGCGGGATCGACTGGGCGTTCGGCGAGCTGCTGGCCTTCGGCTCGGTGCTCATGGAGGGGACGAACGTCCGCCTCGCCGGTCAGGACGCGCGTCGCGGCACCTTCGTGCAGCGCCACGCGGTCATGCACGACCGTGCCAACGGCCAGGAGTGGCTTCCGCTCGCCAATCTCGGCGACAGCCAGGGCCGCTTCTACGTCTACGACTCGCTTCTCAGCGAGTACGCCGCGATGGCCTTCGAGTACGGGTACTCGGTGGAGCGCGCGGACACCCTCACCCTGTGGGAGGCCCAGTTCGGCGACTTCGCCAACGGCGCCCAGTCCGTGATCGACGAGTACATCTCCGCCGCCGATCAGAAGTGGAGCCAGCAGTCGAGCGTCGTGCTGCTGCTCCCCCACGGCTATGAGGGCCAGGGTCCCGACCACTCGTCCGCGCGCATCGAGCGCTACCTGCAGCTGTGCGCCCAGGAGAACATGACGGTCGCGCGGCCCTCGACGCCCGCGTCGTACTTCCACCTCCTCCGCCGCCAGGCCTACGCGCGCCCGCGCCGTCCGCTCGTCGTCTTCACACCGAAGGCGATGCTGCGTCTGCGCGGCGCGACGAGCCCCGTCGAGGCCTTCACGCAGGGACGCTTCGAGCCCGTCCTCGACGACGACCGCGGTGTCGACGCGTCGGCAGTCCGCCGCGTGCTGCTGCACGCGGGCAAGGTCCACTGGGACCTGAAGGCCGAGCTCGAGAAGAAGCCGAACCCGGGTGTCGCGCTCGTGCGCCTCGAGCAGTACTACCCCGCTCCCGTCGACGAGCTGAACGCCGTCCTCGAGCGCTACCCGAACGCGGAGCTCGTGTGGGTGCAGGACGAGCCCGAGAACCAGGGTGCCTGGCCGTTCATCGCGCTCGAGGTGGTCAAGCACCTCCGCGGACGCACGATCCGCTGCATCTCCCGCGCGTCCGCCGCCTCCACGGCGACCGGTTCGCCGAAGGTGCATGCGATCGAGCAGGCGGCGATCCTCGAGAAGGCGCTCACGCTGTAGGCAGGCGACGCCGGCGGCGGATGACGGTGACCACCACCGCCATCGCCGCCAGCGCGACCGCCGGGGCCAGTGAGGCCCAGGCGAGCGCCAGCATGCCCGCGCAGAGCACCGCTGCGGCAACCGCCATCCACCAGCCGATCGATCCGCGCGGCAGCAGTCGCACGGCCGCGACCATGCCGACGGCGTAGATGGCGACCATGCTGCTCGTGTGCACGAGGATGAAGGGCGTCAGCACCAGATCGCCGGCGACCATGAGCACGAAGTAGAGGGCCGTCACGGTCCCCGTGAGCGCGAGCGCGCGACGCGGGATGCCGCCGTGCTCGACGCCCCGGGCGAACCAGCGGGGAAGGTCGCCGTTGTCGGCCAGCGACGCTCCCAGCTTCGCGAACGCGGCGAGATACGCGTTCAGCACGCCGAGCGCGACGATCGCGGCGATGATGCCGACCGCGATCGGACCCAGCCGAGGCGAACCGAGGCGGGCGAGGTCGAGAAGCGGCACCTGCCCGTCGCCGGCGGCCGTGCCGAGCGCGCCGACCGTGACGATCTGGAGCACGAGGTAGCACGCACCGGTCACGACGACGGCGATCGCCGTCGCGAGCGGGATGTCGCGCTGTGGTCGCGCGAACTCGCCAGAGATGTGCGTGCCGACCTCCCAGCCGGCGAACGCCCAGACGAAGAGGCTCACGGCCGTGCCCACGCCCGCCCAGCCGTGCGGGAGGAACGGAGTGAAGTTCGCGGCGTCGACCGATGGGGCCCCCAGCCCGACGACGAACACCACGACGGCGAGGAGCAGCGCCGTCAGCAGGAACTGCGCTCCCCCGGCCACGCGCACGCCGAAGGTGTTGAGGGCGAAGGGCGGGAGGAAGATCGCGGCTGCCAGGAGGGGCACGAGCGCGCGGTCGACGCCCAGGGCCGCCACGACGTACTCGGCGCCGAGCACGCTGACGACCGGGGCGCCGGCGCAGACACCGAAGAGGAACCAGTACCCCGTCATGCGCGCCGCCGTCGCTCCGAGCGCCCGGCGGACGTAGCTCGCGACGCCACCCGGGTCGGGATAGCGCGCCGCGAGCACGGCGAACGTGCCGGCGAGCGGCACCGAAAGGATCAGCACGGCGACGACCGCGAGGATGCTGCCCGGGCCCGCCACCGCGGCCGTCAGACCAGGAAGCACCAGGAGTCCGGTGCCGAGGACCGACGCGATGTACAGCGCGGTCCCCTGCGCCAGTCCGATCCCGCCTCCGCGCGCGGGCGTGTCGGAGGCGGTGGGAGCGGTGCTCATGGCACCATCCTGTCGAGCACCTCCGACGCCCGGCCCCCGGAGAACGGTCGTGTCGGAGCGGATTCCTGCCAGCACCCGCCGCTGCGCACCCACCCGCTCCTCCGATGAGAACAGGACCGCCATGGATGTCGCGCTGCTCGTCAACCCCGCCGCGCGCGCCGGCGCCTCCACCGGAGCGGGTGAGCGCGCCGCGGAGCGACTGCGCGCCGCCGGCATCCGGGTCGCCGTCATCTCGGGCGGGAGCGCCGCCGATTCGTCATCCCTGCTGCGCGCCGCCCTGGACGTGGGGACGGATGCCGTGCTCGTCGCCGGCGGCGACGGCACCGTCAATCTCGCCCTGCAGGAGCTCGCCGGCACCGACGTCCCGCTGGGCGTCATCCCCGTGGGGACCGGCAACGACCTCGCGGCCGCCCTCGGACTGCGCGAGCTCGACGCGGAGGGCGCGGCGGATGTCGTCGTGGCAGGACGGCGGCGGACGATCGACCTCGCCCGCGTCACGCGCGCGGACGGCTCGTCGTGCCTGTTCGCCACCGTGCTCGCGAGCGGGTTCGACTCGAAGGTGAACGACCGCGCCAACGCCATGAGGTGGCCGCGCGGACACGTGCGCTACGACATCGCGGTGCTGGTCGAGTTCCTGCGGCTGCGGGACCTCCCGTTCGAGGTCACCCTCGAGGGACCGGACGGCGACACCGAGACCCTCGCGGGGCCGCTCCTCATGGCATCCGTGGGCAACGGCCGCACGTACGGCGGCGGCATCCCGATCTGCCCGGATGCCGTCATCGACGACGGGCTGCTCGACGTGACGCTCGTCCGCCCGGCGGGGCGCCTGCGCCTCCTGCGTCTGCTGCCGCGCGTCTACCGCGGGACCCACGCCGACTTCGCCGGCGTCACCACCCACCGGGTGCGCAGCGTCACGCTCTCGGCGCCCGGCATCACCGCGTACGCCGACGGCGATCCGCTCGGGCCGCTGCCGATGCGCGTGGATGCCGTGCCCGGGTCGGTGACGGTCTTCACCGCCTGAGCGGCGTCCTCCGTACCGGCGAGCGCACTGCGCACAGCGGCGCGGCGATCAGTGGTGGGTCGCCTGCTCGGCGCGGAGGCGCCCCAAGACCTGGTCGCGCAGCTCCTCGGGCGCGGTCTCCTTGCAGGCACGCGCGAGTACCGCGGTCAGCGTGGTGGCGACGAGCGCCTCCTCACGGCACGCCGGGCAGTTCTCCAGGTGCTCCTTGATGTCGGCGTGCTCCGTCTTGCACACCTCGTTGCGCAGGTACTCCTCGAGGTCTTTCCTCGCTTTGTCGCAGCCGCAGTCGCTCATTTCGCGCTCCTCGTGGCGGGCACGTCGATGCCACGCTCTCTTGCATAGTCGGCGAGAAGGTCGCGAAGCATCCGCCTGCCACGGTGCAGGCGGCTCATGACCGTGCCGATCGGGGTTTTCATGATGTCCGCGATCTCCTGATACGCGAAGCCCTCGACGTCTGCGAGATACACCGCGAGGCGGAAGTCCTCGGGGATCTGCTGCAGCGCGTCCTTCACCGCCGATGCCGGCATGTGGTCGATCGCCTCGGCCTCGGCCGAGCGGGTGCTCGTCGCCGTCGTCGACTCGGCACCGCCCAACTGCCAGTCCTCGAGGTCGTCGATCGTGCCCTGGTAGGGCTCGCGCTGCTTCTTGCGGTACGTGTTGATGTACGTGTTGGTGAGGATCCGGTACAGCCACGCCTTCAGGTTCGTCCCCTGCGTGAACGACGCCCACGACGCGAAGGCCTTGACGAAGGTCTCCTGCACCAGGTCGGCGGCATCCGCGGGGTTGCGCGTCATCCGCATCGCGGCGGCGTAGAGCTGATCCATGAACGGGAGCGCCTGCTCCTCGAACTGGTCTCTGGGCTCCTGGGCCGTCTGCGGGTCCGGGTCGGTCTGCGGATCTGTCGCCGCCTCGTGTTCCATCAGGCGCCAGTCTACGTCCCCGAGCACGTCGGACACCGGTGGCAGCGTGGCGATCATGGCGCTCCTCACTGTGCTCTCACTCGGGCCTGACGACGGGGTTCGTTAGGGTAGAACCCGATGACTGCGTCCGGGTATTCCCAGCCTCCCTCCGCCGATGACGCTTCGGCCGTCGGAGGTGCCTGGGCGGCGCCTACGCGCGACCTCCCCGTGCACGCCACGGTCACCGTCCCCGGCTCCAAATCCCTCACCAATCGCAAGCTCGTGCTGGCGGCTCTCGCCGATGCGCCGAGCACGCTGAGCGCGCCGCTGCACTCCGACGACTCCGCGCGCATGATCGATGCCCTCCGGACCCTCGGCGTCGAGATCGAGGAGCTCCCCGCGACCGGGCCGTACGGCCCCGATCTGCACGTCACACCGCCCAACGCCTTCCGCGGCGACGTCGTCATCGACTGCGGCCAGGCCGGGACGGTCATGCGCTTCATCGCGCCGCTGGCCGGTCTCGCCGAGGGCGACGTGACCATCACCGCGCACGAGAGCGCACTCCACCGCCCGATGGGCGTCATGATCAAGGCCCTCCGCGAGATCGGCGTCGACATCGACGACGGCGGCAACTGGTCGCTCCCCTTCACCGTCAAGGGTCGCGGACACATCCGCGGCGGCGAGGTCACGATCGACGCCAGCGCGTCGAGCCAGTTCGTCTCGGGCCTGCTGCTGGCCGCGCCGCGCTACGACGTTGGCCTGCACCTGCGCCACACGGGCGAGCGACTGCCGAGCGTGCCCCACATCGACATGACCGTGGAGGCCCTCGCGCGCCGCGGCGTCCACGTCGAGCACGCGCAGCCGCACGAGTGGCTCGTGCCCGCCGGCACGCCACGGGGCCGCGACGCGACCGTCGAGCCGGATCTCTCCAACGCCGCCCCGTTCCTGGCCGCCGCGATCCTGACGGGCGGATCGGTGACGATCCCGGGCTGGCCGGCGACGTCCACCCAGCCCGGCGCCCTCCTCACCGACATCCTGACCCTCATGGGGGCGCGGGCGACGCGGCGCGGCGGGGCGCTCACCGTGACCGCGGGAGACCGCATCGCCGGCGTCGACCTCGACCTCACCGCCGCGAGCGAGCTCACCCCGACGCTGTTCGCGCTCGCCGCCTTCGCCGACGCTCCCTCGACCCTCCACGGCATCGGTCACATCCGCGGCCACGAGACCGACCGGATCGCCGCCCTCGTCTCGAACCTGCGCGCCCTCGGCGGAGACGCCGAGGAGCTGCCCGACGGCATCCGCATCACTCCGGCACCCCTGCACGGCGGCGTGTGGAAGGCCCACCACGATCACCGCATCGCGACCGCGGGCGCCATCATCGGACTTCGCGTGCCGGGAGTCTCCGTCGACGACATCGGCACCACCGCGAAGACGATGCCCGAGTTCCCTCAGCTGTGGCACGGGATGCTCGACGAGGGCGCCGCCGCGTGAGCGAGCGACGCGCACGATGAGCTGGCTCGACGACTTCGACGACGACGACGAGTCGGATTTCGACGAGTCGTCGATCCGGGTGCGGCCGAATCCGAAGGCGAACCGGCCGCGCACCAAGCGTCGTCCCGCCCACGCGGATGCCGAGATCGCGCGCGTCCTCGGCGTCGACCGCGGGCGCTACACCGTGCTCGTCGACGAGGACGGACCGGAGGAGCACCTCGTGTCCGCCACCCGTGCGCGAGAGCTCCGCAAGCAGCCGATCGTCACGGGCGATCGCGCCCGGATCGTCGGCGACGTCACCGGCGACGAGGGCACCCTCGCCCGGATCGTCGGGCTGGAGGAGCGCACGTCGCTCCTGCGCCGCAGCGCCGACGACACCGACCAGGTCGAGCGCGTGATCGTCGCGAACGCCGATCAGATGCTCGTCGTGGTGGCCGCCGCCGATCCCGAGCCGCGGCCCCGCCTCGTCGACCGCTATCTCATCGCCGCGCTCGACGCAGGGCTTCGTCCGCTGCTGGTCATCACGAAGACCGACCTCGCCGACCCGACCGAGTTCCTCCGCCACTTCGAAGGGCTCGACGACCTGCAGGTCTTCACGAGCGGACAGGGACGGATGCCGGTCGCGGACATCGGCGAGCACCTCGTCGGCCACTCCACGGTCTTCGTCGGGCACTCCGGGGTCGGCAAGTCGACTCTCGTGAACGCGCTCGTGCCCGACGCCGCCCGCGCGACCGGGCACGTCAACGAGGTCACCGGCCGCGGCCGTCACACGTCGAGCTCGACCGTCTCGCTGCGCTATCAGGGCGCCGCCGGCAACGGCTGGGTGATCGACACCCCGGGCGTCCGCTCGTTCGGCCTCGGTCACGTGGATCCGGCGAACATCCTCCGCGCCTTCACCGACCTCGCCGTCGTGGCCGAGGAGTGCCCGCGCGGATGCACGCACCTGCCCGATGCGCCCGATTGCGCGCTCGTGGAGGCCGTCGCCGAGGGACGTCTGGGCGAGCGCGGCGCCGCACGGCTCGACTCACTGCAGCGACTTCTCGCGACGTTCGCCTGAGCACTGCCGCACGCATGCCGCAGCTGCCGCCGCAGGCGCTGTCGGCCACAGCCCCGGGCCGCCGGCGCTGACTAGTCTGGGAGCATGACTCGCCTCGAATCCGGCTCCACCGCGCCCGCCTTCACCCTCGTCGACCAGGACGAGCGTTCGGTCTCGCTCGCCGATCTGCGCGGTCGGGGCGTCATCCTGTTCTTCTACCCCGCCGCCATGACCCCGGGCTGCACGACCGAGGCCTGCGACTTCCGCGACAGCCTCGCGCCCCTTCAGGCAGCGGGCTACACCGTCCTCGGCGTCTCGCGCGACGAGCCCGCCACCCTGCGCGAGTTCCGCACCCGCGACAGCCTGCCCTACGACCTGCTGAGCGACCCCGACCACGCGGTGCACGACGCGTACGGCGCGTGGGGCGAGAAGATGAACTACGGCAAGGTCGTCGAGGGCGTCATCCGCTCGACGTTCGTGATCGACGCCGACGGCACCGTGCAGCACGCGCTGTACAACGTGAAGGCTACCGGACACGTGGCCCGCATCCGGTCACTCCTGGGGGTCTGAGCCTCCGGCCGAGCCCGCGGCATCCGCTGCGCGCAGGCGTCCGGCGGCGGCGCGTGCGCCGGCGATGAGTGCGACGAGCACGACCACGGCGGGCCCCGCGATCGCGGCCGCGAACGCCGACTGCGGGTCGGTTCCCGTCAGCGCGCCGCCCGCCACCGCCAGGGCGAGCAGCTGAGTGACGATGCCGCCGCTGCGTCCCCACGACGCCCCGCGCCACACGGCCACCCCGAAGGCGACGACCGCGACGGCGCCGACCGCCGTCAGCACCACGAGGGCGATCGAGCTCGCGACGGAGTCGGTGTCGCCCGACACGAGGGCGACGATCTCCCAGCCGGCGAGGACGAAGAGCGCTGCGCCTTCGAGACCCAGCGCGACGGCCGCGAATCGCTCGACGGGACGGATGGGCATCGGCGGAAGCTCCTCGGGTATCGATCGACAGGGTGCGGATGCCGGGTCGTCATCACCCCGGACATGGAGGGTTCGCACAGCAAACTGCTCTGGAAATGCCATGTTCACCCTTGATTCACCTGCCGCCGCATGGGACGATTGATCAAGCGTGTGCTCCCACAGCGCAGTGGGGCGAGCGAACCGCTCGCACACTTCCAGGGTAATCGACGTCCACCCGGCGTCCGTCCCACCCGAACTTCATCCCGCATCAAGGAGCACCACACCATGGATTGGCGCGACAAAGCCGCCTGCCTGACCGTCGACCCGGAGCTGTTCTTCCCGGTCGGCAACACCGGACCCGCCGTCGACCAGATCGAGAAGGCCAAGGCAGTGTGCGCACGCTGCACGGTCACGGAGATCTGCCTGCAGTACGCCCTCGAGTCCGGTCAGGACTCGGGCGTGTGGGGTGGGCTGTCCGAGGACGAGCGCCGCGCTCTGAAGCGTCGCGCCGCCCGCGCCCGTCGCGCTTCCTGAGACTCGCTCGCCAGCCGGCTCTCAGAGCCGCATGATCATCGACATCGGCAGGCGCCACATCCGCGCCACCGGTGCGAGATTGCCGACCGCTGCGGCGAGCGCTCCGACGCCGAGCCCGAGGACGGCGGCATCGACCGGATAGCTCGACGCCGCCGTGTCGGGAAGCGTCGCGCCGGGCGACGGGAAGGCGATCAGCCCCCGCGGCGGTCGATGTAGCGCAGCGGGATCTCGATCGTGACCTCGGTGCCGGAACCGACCAACGTGTGCCAGTCGATCGTGCCGCCGAGTTCACCCTGGATGAGCGTGCGGACGATCTGCGTGCCGAGCCCGCGGCCTACCTGGCCCTCGGGGAGCCCCACCCCCGTGTCACGAACTCGCACGCCGAGCTCCTCATCGGTGCGCTGGGCGATGATCTCGACCTCGCCCTCCTGATCGGCCAGGCCGTGCTCGACGGCGTTCGTGACCAACTCGGTGAGGGCGAGTGCGAGCGGTGTGGCGTACTCGCTGGGCAAGGTGCCGAAGGTCCCGGTCTTTACGGTGCGCGCGCGGGTGTTCGGCGACGCCGCGACCTCGGCGACCAGCTTGAGCACGCGATTGAAGACGTCGTCGAAGTCCACGTTCTGCGCGAGACCCTCCGACAGTGTGTCGTGGACGACCGCGATCGCGGACACCCGGCGCATCGCCTGGGTCAGTGCGTCGCGCGCGTCGTCGGAGTGCGTGCGGCGGGACTGGATGCGCAGGAGCGAGGCGACGGTCTGCAGGTTGTTCTTCACGCGATGGTGGATCTCGCGGATCGTCGCATCCTTCGTGATGAGCTCCTGCTCCTGATGACGGATCTCCGTCACGTCACGGCAGAGGACGATCGCACCGATGCGGGTTCCGTGATCCTTCAGCGGAATGGTGCGCAACGACACCGTCACTCCGCGGGCCTCGATGTCGGCCCGCCACGGCGCGCGACCCGCCATGACGATCGGCAGCGACTCGTCGAACTGCCGGGATGCCGGAAGCAGCGCGGTCGCGACCTCGATGAGCGGCTCGCCTTCGAGCTCGTCGTCGAACCCGAGACGGTTGAACGCCGACAGCGCGTTGGGGCTCGCGAAGGTCGTCACGCCGTCGACGTCGAGGCGGACGAGGCCGTCGGAAGCGCGCGGCGCGCCGCGGCGGGGCGACGTGGGCGCGGCGAGGTCGGGGAAGTCGGCCGCCGCCATCATCCCGAACAGGTCGTCGGCGCAGTCGTTGAAGGTGATCTGCTGCCGCGACGGGGTCCGTGCCTCGCCGAGGTTCGTGTGCCGTGTGAGGACGCCGACGACCGTGGCGGGGCTGTCGGCGGTCGCCCGCTCGCGGACGATCGGCACGGCCCGCACGCGCGTCGGTGTCTCTTCGAACCAGTCCGGCGAGGCGGAGTCGACGATACGGAGCTGGGTGAAGGCATCGCGCACCTGGGTCCGCCACTGCGGACGCACCCGATCGCCGACGATATCGCGATAGAAGAGAGTCGCCGCTCCGGAGGGCCGGGTGTGGGCGACGGCGATGAAGGAGTCGTCGTCGGTCGGGACCCAGACGACGATGTCGGCGAAGGCGAGGTCGGCGAGGAGCTGGCCGTCGCCGGCGAGGCGGTGCAGCCACTCGACATCCGCTTCGCTGGATCGGCCCTGGGCGTAGACGAGATCGCTGAGTGTCGACACGCCTCCAGGCTACCGACCGATCAGGACCGGCGCGCGAGCCGCCGGGCCCGGCGACCGACCACGGGCGGCACGGGCTGCGGCGCCGGCTCGATCGCCTCGCCGACGAAGCGCCGGATCGCCGCCGTGAGCGACGAGCGTCCCGCCGCGCGCAACAGCGGCTGGGCGCTCAGCAGTGCCGCGTCGACGGCCCGCACGTCGGCGGGCGCGAACCACATCTCGCCCGCGCCGGCGTAGCGCTCCAGGGTGCGGCGCACCTGTCCGCGCGGATCGATGCCGAGGACGCCGGGCCTCGTCTTGTTGACGAGCACCCGCACGGGAGTCGCGCCCACGAGCACGCGCAGGTCGCCGTGCGCGCGCACGAATCTCGAGACGCCGACGGGGTCGGCCGCCGCCACGGCGACGACGAGATCCGCCGCCCGCAGCGCGCCGAGCGTCGCGGCGTTGCGCCGCGGACCGTCGAGGTCGCTCACGATCTCCTCGTCGAGCTCGAGGGATGCCGCGACGTCCACGATGACGTCGTCGGCCCAGCTGCGACAGCCCGCGAGCGCAGCCTGCACCCGGTCGACACCGAGTTCGGGCCACCGCGCCGGCCGGTTGATCCCGGTGAGCACCGAAAGGTCGCCGAGAGGAACCGCGATGCGGTCGAGCTCGTCGACGCTCAGCGTTCCGCGCTCGGCTTGCCGGCAGGCCGCAGCGAATCCCGGACCTTCGTCGGCGAGGCCTGTCGCGAGAGCCAGGCTGGGCGCGTGGGAGTCGGCGTCGACCAGCGCGACCTTCCGACCGTCGCGCGCCAGCTCGGCCGCCAGCGCGATCGCGACCGTCGTGCGTCCCGGTGAACCCGCCGGACCCCACACGACGATCACGCGCCCTCGGCCGGCCGGCCGCGCGCGTGCACCCGGCGGGGCGGGGTCGAGCATCTCGCGGGCCGAGGCATCGGCATCCACGGCGCGCAGCCCGTACCGCTCTGCCAGGCGCCTGTCCGCGGCCCGGGCGCACCGGGCGACGATCCGGACGCCGAAGCGGTCGCAGGCGGCCACGAGCGCCGAGGTCAGCGCTTCGCGACTCGCGTCGACCACGAGGACGTCGGCGGCCGAGAGCACCGCCACGAGTTCGGCCGCCGCCGGCCCCGCCGTCGCGTCCACGACGCCCTCGGCCGGCGCGGTGGCGGGGACCACCGCGACGACGTCGGCACCCTCCAGCCGCAGGTCCTCCGCCACGAAGCGCGCGCGAGGGCCACCGGCCACCACCACCCTCACGGCGCCTCCCCCGTCGTCGGGACCACCGACAGGCTCGAACCGTCGGCGACCGCGGCGAGCGTCGCGGAGACCTTCGACCTGTCGATGACGAGTTCGAGCGAGGTCTCTCCGCCCCCCATGACCGAGTCGGCGCGCGTGACCGACAGCACGGTGGCCGCCGGGACCAGGACGTCCGGCGTGCCGTACTCCCCGCGCTCGAGCTGGGCCGCCGCCCAGACCTCGACCGTCGTCCCCGTGACGACGGATGCGGGGACGTCGCCGCTGCTGCGGAGGACGACCGTCGTGACGTCGGAGCTGCCCGCGGCGCCCAGCGCGCTCCGTGCGACGAGCTCGCCCCGCTCGATCGTCCGCGACGCGACCGTGCCGGGGGCGAGCGCCGTCGCGGCGAGGTACCGCTCGCGGGCGGCGCCCAGCGCGACATCGACAGCCTGCAGGTCGTCGGCGGACACGGCCTCGCCGGGGACGAGGGTGCGCGCGGCCGCCCAGACGGGCGTGGTCTGCCGCGCCGCCACGACGACGGCCCACACCCCCGCGATCGATCCGACGATGAGGACGATTCCGAGGAGGAAGCGGGCGTCAGCCCAGAAGGCACGCGGACGGGGACGGGCGTCGACGGTCGTCATGCACTCATCGTCGCCGGACTCCCCGGGTCCGCGTGCGGACTGTCCACAGCGCGGCGGGCGCGAGCAGCTGCCACCGGGTGCGGCACTCGGTTGTCCACAGGCGCCGCCATTCGTGGCGGAGAGGCCGGTGCGCGCGGATAATGGCGTCATGCCCGAAGCACTCCCCCCCGAGGTGCGTCTTCTCACCACCGCCCAAGTCGCCGAGATGCTCAGCATCGACGTCGACGAAGTCGTCGCGCTCATCCTCGACGGTCAGCTGCGCGGCACGAAGGCGGGATCGCCGCCGCGGTGGCGCATCGCCGCCGACAGCGTCGACGCCTATGTCGAGGCGCAGACCGAGGAGGTGCGCCGGATGGCGCTGTGGCGCGAATCGAACGCCGCCAGCTTCCCCGAACTGTGGGGCCGCGGAAGCGCCCACGGCGACTGACCGTCCGGACGGCTCAGGGCAGCACGGCCGGCGCATCAGGCCGGACGAGGACCACCGACGCGAGCGCGACGAGGCGGTACCCGGCGACATCCGTCGCGCGCCGCGGTGCTCCCGCGTCGTGGAGTGCGAGATCGAGGTGATCGGCCCCGGCACGGTCGATGGTGCCCGTGAGCGTCCGCCCGGTCGAGAGCTGCACTCCCACGGGCACGCGCTTGCGGGCGAGGTCGCGCAGCACGAAGCCGAACGACATCCGCTGGCGCAGCGCCGACCCCGCCGAGGCCTCCCGTGCCGTCCGCACCACATCGGTGCGCGCCATCCCCACCCCGACCACGGCGTGCAGCGGGACGAGGACGAGACCGGGACGCCGCGTCTCGGGCGCGAGGGAGATCCAATCGGCGCCGACGGCCTCGACCCGGCCGACGACCACGGTGGTGTCGAGCAAGTCGATCGACACGGGCGCTTCACCGGCGTGCGTGAGGGCGACGAGACGCTCCCGCAGTGCGAGACGCGAGACCCGCAGCCGCTCGGCCTCGGAGTCCAGCGCCGCGCGCTCGGCCTCCCATTCGGAGTCGAGCTGATCTTCCAAATCCTCGAAGAAGCGGTCCCAGCGCACGGCCAGAGGCTAAGGGATGCCGGATCCGCTCGCCGAGTCCCTCCACAGCCGCGCGCCGTCCGCGCCACGGGGATCGTCAGGATGTGCTCTACTCATCCCGACTCCCCCCGTCGTGAGGAGGCCCGCCGTGTCCACAGCAACTGGCGGAGCCCGAACCCGACCCCGTGTCGGACGGGCTCTCGACGTCGCCGAGTACTTCGCGCCGCAGCGCACCCCGAGTGTCGAACTGCCGGCGCCGGAACCGCTCGTGCGCAACCTGACCATCGGAGTGCTGGAGGTCCTCGCCGGCGTGCGCGAGGTCGATCAGCTCGCGCGGTGGCTGGGCGAGGATGCCTTTCGGGCACTGGTGACGCGGGCGAATCTGTCGGCGCGCGCACGCAGCGCGCGGGGCGTTCCGGCGGCGCGTCCCGTGCACCGCATCCTGAGCATCCGCCACTCGTCGCCCGCCGACAGCATCGTCGAAGCGGTCGTCATCGTGGCGGGGCCGGTGCGCACCCGCGCCGTGGCGATGCGCCTCGAAGGCTGGGACGGACGCTGGCGCGCCACGTCGCTCGCGCTTCTCTGAGCGACGCGGAAGCCGGCTACTGCCGGTAAGAAGACAGGAAGTTTCCGAGACGTTCGACCGCCTCGGAGAGCACCCGCGCCTCGGGCAGCGTGACGATGCGGAGGTGGTCCGGAGTCGGCCAGTTGAAGCCCGTGCCCTGCACCAGGAGCACGTGCTCGGCGACGAGGAAGTCGTAGACGAACTTGGCGTCGTCGTGGATCTCGTAGACCTCGGGGTCGAGGCGCGGGAAGGCGTAGAGCGCTCCCTGCGGCTTCAGGCAGGTGACGCCCGGGATCTTCGTGAGACCCTCCCACGCGGCATCCCGCTGCTCGTGCAGGCGGCCGGAGGGCGCGATCAGGGTGTCGATCGACTGCACGCCCGAGAGCGCGGCCTGCACGGCGTGCTGCGCCGGTACGTTCGGGCAGAGGCGACTGGATGCCAGCAGCTGAACGCCCTCGAGGAACCCCGTGGCGTGCTTCTTCGGACCCGTGATCACCATCCAGCCCGAGCGGTAGCCGGCGACGCGATACGTCTTCGACAGGCCGTTGAAGGTCAGGCAGAGGAGGTCGGGAGCGAGCGTGGCCAGCGGGATGTGCTCGGCGTCGTCGAAGAGGATCCGGTCGTAGATCTCGTCGCTGAGAAGCAGCAGATCGTTCTCACGCGCGATCTCCACGATGCCCGACAGCACCTCGCGCGTGTAGACCGCGCCGGTGGGGTTGTTCGGGTTGATGACGAGGAGGGCCTTGGTCCGGGGCGTGACCTTCGCACGGATGTCGTCGAGGTCCGGCTGCCAGCCGTTCTCGTTGTCGCACCGGTAGTGCACCGGCGTGCCCCCCGCGAGGCTCGTCATCGCCGTCCAGAGCGGGTAGTCGGGGGCCGGGATCAGGACCTCGTCGCCCTCGTCGAGGAGCGCCTGCATCGTCATGGTGATGAGCTCCGACACGCCGTTGCCGAGGTAGACGTGATCGGGGTCGAAGGGCGGGAAGCCCTCGACCTGCTCGTACCGCGAGACGATCGCGCGCCGCGCCGACATGATGCCGCGGCTGTCGCTGTACCCGTGAGCGTGCGGGATCGCCTCGATGATGTCGCGCACGATCTGATACGGCGCCTCGAAGCCGAACACGGCGGGATTGCCGGTGTTGAGCTTCAGGATCGTGTGTCCGTCGGCCTCGAGCCGGTCCGCCTCGGCCAGGGCTGCACCGCGGATCTCGTAGACAACGTCCTTGAGCTTCGACGACTGATCCAGGATGCGGGGACTCATCGGATCAGGATATCCCCGCCCGGACGGTGCCAATCGCCCGCCCGTGGCCTGGGCCGCCGGCGGCGCCGCCCCCGCGCCGATCACGGCGGGGGCGGCGTGCCGGTCACTTCTTCTTGTCTGCGGCGCGGCGGTCGGCGCGGTTCAGCGGCGCGGCCTGCGTGGGAGCAGCACCGTCGGTCCGCTGGCCGAAGGCGCCCCGCGGCGCCTCCTCGGCCGGTGCCGCCTGCGCGGCCGCGGCCTGCCGGAGCTTGCTCGTCGCGGCCTGCTGGACCTGGCCGCGGTCGTTGCGCACCTCGACCTCGCCGGCGTCGTTGGCCGCCGTGTACTGGAGCTTCTGCGCCTCGACGGTCGGAGCCGCGAGGCCCTTCGCCTCGACGCCCTCGCCCGCCTGACGCACCTCGACGTCGAGGTTGTAGAGGAAGCCGACCGACTCCTCCTTGATCTGGGCCATCATCGACTGGAACATCTGGTAGCCCTCGCGCTGATACTCGATCAGCGGGTCGCGCTGGGCCATCGCCCGCAGTCCGATGCCGTCCTTCAGGTAGTCCATCTCGTAGAGGTGGTCGCGCCAGCGACGGTCGAGCACCTGCAGCACCACGCGCCGCTCCAGCTCGCGCGTCGCCGCCGCACCGAGCGTCTCCTCGCGCTTCTGGTAGGCGATCTTCGCGTCGGAGAGGATCTCGCGCTTGAGCACCTCAGGGGTGACGCGGCCCTTGTTCCCGCTCTCGGCGACGACCTCCTCGATCGTCACGCCCACGGGGTAGAGGGTCTTCAGCTCGGTCCAGAGCGCGTCGAAGTCCCAGCTCTCGTTGTGGCCGCTGCCGGTGTGGTCGTCGATGACGGCGCCGACGGCATCCTCGATGAAGTGATGCACGCGGTCGGACAGGTCATCGCCCTCGAGCATGTGGCGGCGGTCGGCATAGATCGCCTCGCGCTGGCGGTTGAGGACGTCGTCGTACTTCAGGACGTTCTTGCGGATCTCGGCGTTGCGGGCCTCGACCTGCGACTGGGCGCTCTTGATCGCACGCGAGACCATCGTCGACTCGATGGCGACGTCGTCGGGGAAGTTCGTGCGGGCGAGGATCGCCTCGGCGGCGCCCGACTGGAACAGGCGCATGAGGTCGTCCGTGAGCGACAGGTAGAAGCGGCTCTCACCGGGGTCTCCCTGACGTCCCGAGCGCCCCCGCAGCTGGTTGTCGATGCGACGGGACTCGTGGCGCTCGGTGCCGAGCACGTACAGGCCGCCCGCCTCGACGACCTTCGTGGCCTCCTCGGCCACGGTGTCGCGCATCGCCGTGTAGACCTCGTCCCACGCCGCTTCGTACTCCTCGGGGTTCTCCTCGGGGTCGAGGCCGCGCGACTTCACCTCCTGGACGGCGAGGAACTCCGCATTTCCGCCGAGCATGATGTCGGTTCCGCGGCCGGCCATGTTGGTGGCGACCGTCACCGCGCCCAGGCGGCCGGCGCGGGCCACGATCTCGGCCTCGCGCGCGTGGTTCTTGGCGTTCAGGACCTCGTGCTTGACGCCCTTCTTCGCGAGCAGGCGCGAGAGGTACTCGCTCTTCTCGACGCTGACGGTGCCCACGAGGACGGGCTGACCGGTCTCGTGGCGCTGCGCGATGTCCTCGACGACCTGCACGAACTTGGCCTGCTCGTTCTTGTAGACGAGGTCGGACTGGTCCTTGCGGATCATCGGCTTGTTGGTCGGGATGGGGACGACGCCGAGCTTGTACGTCGACATGAACTCGGCGGCCTCGGTCTCGGCCGTTCCGGTCATGCCGGCGAGCTTGTCGTACAGCCGGAAGTAGTTCTGGAGCGTCACCGTGGCGAGGGTCTGATTCTCGGCCTTGACCGGGACGGCCTCCTTGGCCTCGATCGCCTGGTGGATGCCCTCGTTGTAGCGGCGTCCCACCAGGATGCGACCGGTGTGCTCGTCGACGATCATGACCTCGTCGTTCATGACGACGTAGTCGGTGTCGCGCTTGAAGAGGGCCAGCGCCTTGATCGAGTTGTTGAGGAACGAGATGAGCGGCGTGTTGGCCGACTCGTAGAGATTGTCGATGCCGAGGTAGTCCTCGACCTTCTCGATGCCGGGCTCGAGCACGCCGATCGTGCGCTTCTTCTCGTCGACCTCGTAGTCGACCCCCGCCTCGAGCGTCTTGGCGATCTTCGCGAACTCCACGAACCAGCGGTTCGCCTCACCCGAGGACGGCCCGGAGATGATGAGGGGCGTGCGCGCCTCGTCGATGAGGATGGAGTCGACCTCGTCGACGATCGCGAAGAAGTGACCGCGCTGGACGAGATCGTCCTTGCGCCACGCCATGTTGTCGCGCAGGTAGTCGAAGCCGAACTCGTTGTTCGTGCCGTAGGTGATGTCGGCGGCGTACTGCTCCCGGCGCACCTCGGGGGTCTGCCCCGCGATGATCGTGCCGGTGGACATGCCGAGGGCGCGGTAGACGCGGCCCATGAGCTCGGACTGGTACGAGGCGAGGAAGTCGTTGACCGTGATGACGTGGACGCCCTTGCCGGCGATCGCGTTGAGGTACACCGCGAAGGTCGCCGTCAGCGTCTTGCCCTCACCGGTCTTCATCTCGGCGATGTTGCCGAGGTGCAGTGCCGCGCCGCCCATGATCTGCACGTCGTAGGGACGCTGTCCGAGGGTGCGCTTGGCGGCCTCCCGGACGGCGGCGAACGCCTCGGGCATGAGCTTGTCGAGCGACTCGCCCGCCTCGTGCCGGGCACGCAGCTCGGCCGTCTCGCCACGCAGCTCCTCGTCGGTCAGCTGCGCGTAATCCTCTTCGAGGGCGCCGACGGCCTTCACGACCTGCTGGAGCCGCCGGAGGATGCGTCCTTCACCGGCACGGAGCAGTTTCTCGAGAGGGTTGGCCACGGAGGATCTCCATCTTTCGGGTGCGGGTGGCGCGGGATGCCACCGGTGACGCGCGCCGATGCGCACAGCACAACACCCCATGTTATGCGGTTGTGACCTTGAAACGCGCTGTATGCGGAGCACGGCAACCGCTCAGTCTCACTCCCCGCGGGCGATCTAGGATCGAGCCATGGCCGGATTCTGGGGCAACCGCAAGAAGGAACGCGAAGCGCAGGCTGCGGAGGATGCCGAACTGACCCGCCGCGCGGGATCGGCGCTCGTCGCCGCCGACGAGCGGATCCGCACCACGAGCGACGAGCTCGTCTACGCCGAGGCCGAGCTCGGGCCCGACGCCACCCGGCCCCTGCGCGAGGCTCTGGATGCGGTCCGGCAGCACCTCGCCGAGGCGTTCCACCTGCACCAGCTGAACCACGACGAGATCCCCGACACGTCCGAGGAGCTGCAGTCGCGCGGCGCGCGGATCCTGCAGCTGTGCGAATGGGCACAGGAGCTGATCGACGACCGCACCGAAGCTCTCGCGGTGCCGATCGAGCGAGCTCGACGGGCCCCCGAGATCATCGACGGCATCCGACGCGACGTCGAGCGACTGACGGCGCGACTCCCCCAGGTGAAGGTGACGATCGACCGGCTCACCTCGCGCTACTCGGCCGAGGCGCTGCGCAAGGTCGCGGGCAACCATTCGGAGGCCTCGCAGCTGCTGGAGTTCGCCACGCACGGCGCAGAGGTGTCGGAGCGCCGGCGCGAAGCCGGCCAGCGGGAGCAGGCGAACCTCGCGCTCGAGACCGCCATCGAAGCCGTGCGGCGGGCGACGACCCTCATCGACGCCGTGGACGGGTACGAAGTCGAGGCCCTCCGGGCCGAGTCGACCCTGGACGCGATCGTCCTGGACTCGCGCGAGGACCTCGCCGCGGCGAAGGACATCGCCACCGTGCCGACCGTCGCCGCGGCGATGGCGGCGCTCGAGCGGGAGCTCGGCACGCTCGCACCCGCGGGCACCCCGACCGATCCCTTCGCCGAGCTCACCCGCCTGCGCGAGGCGAACGCGAACCTGGACACCATCGTGGCGAAGACCCGCGAGCGCGCGGCCCGGCCCGTCATCCCCGAGACGCACGTCTGGCACGCGATCGACGACGCTGACCGGCAGCTCGGCGTCGCGCGCAGCGTCATCTCCGGCCATCGGGGCTGGATCGGGGCCGACGCCCGCACCCGGCTCGCCGAGGCGGAGCGCATCCGGCTCGACTTCTCGTGGACGAGCGGACGCGCGATCGTCGAGGACGACCGCGAGAAGGCGCTCGCCGACGCCCGACGCTGCGGCCAGCTCGCCGCGGAGGCCCTGCAGCTCGCTCAGCGCGACATCGACTCCTCGCGCCCCCAGGGGCCGCAGGGCGGCGGCTGGGGCGGCGGAGGCGGCTGGGGCGGCGGCAACCGCGGCGGTGGCGGCGACGTGATGGGCGGCATCCTCGGCGGGCTCGTCATCGGCAGCATCCTCGACGGCATCTTCGACTGACCCGCCGACGCGCACGACAAGAGGGGGATGCCGGACGGCATCCCCCTCTTGTCGATCAGCGCGTCAGGACGCGAGCTCCCGCGCCGGCGGCGCCGAGGCGGTGAGCGAGATCACGCCGTAGTCCCAGCCCTTGCGGCGGTACACGACGCTCGGGTGGTCGCTGCGGGCGTCGATGAAGAGGAAGAAGTCGTGGCCGACCAGCTCCATGCGGTCGACGGCCTCCTCCACCGTCATCCACTCCGCGTCGAAGTTCTTGGTGCGGATGACGACCGGCGTGTAGTCCGCCTCGTCCTCGTCGCCGGACACGACGGGCACCTCGCCCGTAGCCACGGCGCGGAGGACCTCCACCGACGCCGGCTGCACGTCGATGCCCTCGAGCGCGCCGCTGCCCTTCTCGAACTTGGCGCCGCGCGGGTGATTGCGCGCGTCGACCCGCTTGTCCTTGGCCCGTCGCAGCTGCTCGGCGAGCTTGTCGACAGCGAGGTCGAGAGCGACGAACTTATCGCCGTCCGTGGCCTCGGCACGGACCACGGGCCCCTTGCCGGTGACGGTGAGCTCCACCGTCTCCTCTTCCCTGCCGCCGTTGTGATACGCGCGGTGGGTGACCTTGACGTCCATGCGCTGGGCGCGTGGAGCGAGGTTCTCGATGCGGGTGGACTTCTCTTCGGTGACGGTGCGGAAGCGATCGCTGATCCCCACCCCGACGCCGACGATGCTGGTTTCCATCCCTGACCTCCTTGTTCCGGATCCACCCGGTCAAGGGCGGACCCTGAGTTCGCCTTGTCCCCTCCACGCTATCCGCGGTTCACCCGGATGTCACGTGTGGATCGGCGATGTGTCACGATCCGCCGCTCCGGAGTCGCGCCATCGCGGCGTCGAGGCGAGCGCCGCCGCCCCGACGACGTCCGCGCCGGCCGCGCGCAGGACGCGCGCGGCTTCGCGCAGCGTCGCGCCGGTCGTCACGACGTCGTCGACGATGACGACCCGCAGCCCCCGCGCGGGACGTGCGCGCAGGGTGCCGGCCACGTTCCGCTCGCGGCCGTCGCGACCGAGTCCACGCTGGTCGCGTGCCGCGCGCGCGGGCACGAGGAGGCGGTGAGGACGCGCTCCCGCCCGCCGGACCAGAAGGTCGACGACGGCGTAACCGCGGCGGCGCAGGGCCGCGCGGGAGGAGGGGACGGGAACGACGACGGCGCCCGCCGAGAGGGCTTCCGCGAGCGTCGGGTTCAGCGCGGCGCCCAGCGGACGCGCGAGCGCCGTGCGGCCGTCTTCTTTGAGCGCCCGCAGGACACGCGCCGGGACACCCTCGAAGGTGAGCGCCGCGGTGACGGCGAGCCCGGCCTCGATCGCTCGCCTTTCGGGCTTCGGCGCGAGGCAGGCGAGACAGTCCGCGCACAGGTCGGCGTCGGGACGGTCGCACCCTGCGCACCGCACGGGCAGGAGGAGCGCGAGGGCGCCGGCGAGAGCGCTCCGCAGCGACGGAGCGGACGGGTCGGCCGGAGGGTGGGGAGCGGACGGCATCCGCCCACCCTCGCCCCGGCCACGGCCGGTACGGTGCGCACGGGTCTGGACGGAGGACGGCCCGAGCCGTCGTCCGCCTGGGGAGGAGACGTCAGCCGGGAGTCCCCTGCTGCACGACGAGCACCGTGATGTCGGACGCGATCGGCGACCACGTCGCGCCGCGCTGCCCGTACAGCTCGCCGTCGGCATCGAGGAGACGCACCGCCCCCGACTCGTTGCCGCCGGCGACCGCGACGCCCGAGCTCGGCGCGCGGGTCGATGTCGCCGGGCCGCCCACCTGCTGCTCCACGACGACGCGGCCGCCGTCGGACTCCGCGAGGACCGCGAGCGTCGCACCGTCGAGCCACGTGAGGTCGATCCCGGGACCCGGGAGCTCTCCGAGCGTGCTCGGCTCAGCGAGGCCCACCGGCGCGCCGCCGTCATCGCGCAGGATGCCGGCGACGACGACGGCCTGCTGCGTGCCCATGCGCACGAGGGCGGCGAGGCGCGTCCCGTCTCGGGACACCCGCATGGCGTGGACCTCCGTCGCGCCCGGCCAGGCGTCGGCGAGCGAGTATGTGAGGCCATCCGCGCCGAAGGCCAGGAGCGCCGTCGGGTCGTCCGAGGGAACCGAGAAGATGTAGCCGCCGGTGTCGACCGTCGGGGCCACGAGCGCGGGCCGGGCGTCCAAGGACTCCCACCGCGAGTCGGCGAGCACGCGCCACACTTCGCCGGTCGCGATCCGCACCGCGGCGACCGCGCGGTCGCCATCGATCTCGATCGCGTCGGGCGAGGTGTCGGTGAGCGCCTGCGCGAAGCTCGCGAGCGGATCGACCTCGGCACCGGAGAGGAAGCCGAGCGACGGGCCGCTCAGCACGAGCGTGCGCGCGTCGACGCGCGTCGACCGGACGAGCACGGCCGTCGCCGGCAGCGGCTGGCCATCGACGAGCAGGTCGACGCTGCGCACTCCGGCCGTCGCGAGGCTCTGCTCGAGCTGGGCCTGCATGCGGTCGAGCGTCAGCTGGTCGAGGTCGCGGGCGGGCGGACGCAGCGACACCTCGGCCGTCTGCGACCGCACCGGTACGAACGGGCCGCTCAGTCCGACGGTCTCGGAGAACGCCGTCTCCACGGATTCGGCGAGCCACGGAGCGGGGCCGGCCACGAGTGCCTCGGCGATGCGGACGGGCGCGTACTCGACGGTGAACCACCGCCGATCCGGGACGAGGTAGGTCCACGTCGGGTCGAAGAACATCAGCGAATAGGCGCGATACACCGAGCCGAAGCGATTGCGGTCGAGCACGATGCCATCGGGCGCCTCGCTGATGCGCCACTCCCCGGCGACCTGCTCGAGGCGGTAGGTCAGCGAGACCGCCTGCCCCGATCCGGTCGCATAGGCGCCGATGCCGTCGACCGACGCCTCCTGCGCGACCGACACCGTCACCTCGTCCTCGACGGTCTCGCCCACCACGCGCTGCCCGGGCGTGTAGACCGTCACACCGGCACTCGGGTTCCAGTCGCTGTCCTCGGTGAGGAAGAGGCGCGCGATCCCCCAGTCGTCGCGGGGCGCGGTCCCGGCGTCGATGAAGCCCTCGACGACCTGCTGCGGAGTCATGCCCGCGAACGGCTTCTCGGGGTTGAACGAGACGGGCGGATCCTCCCCCGCCTCGGCGACGACGCGGCCGAGCTTCACCGGCCCGCTGATGGGGAGGCCGGCGCACGCGGTGAGCACGGCGGCGAGCGCTGCGGCCACGACCGCGACCCCGAGACGGCGGCGCAGGCGGTTCACGAGCGCGCTCCTCGTCCGGCCGAGGGGATCTCGATCGGCTGAGTCAGTCCGAGGTCGTCGAGCGG
>Ga0160435_1000201_pt1 | contig 29007 bp, 23 predicted proteins | sample HID1973K_E0MG_FD_108213 | JGI IMG/M metagenome (GOLD analysis project Ga0160435, IMG submission 108213) | Enriched mosquito-associated microbial communities from UW Madison campus, WI, USA - HID1973K_E0 MG | ecosystem: Host-associated > Arthropoda: Insects > Digestive system > Unclassified ...
CCGTGCAGGGCCACGAGGGGCACGCCGAGCGACGCGCGCTCGAGCCGGCGGAGCGAGGCGGTGTGCGGCGCGACGATCGCGATGCCGTCGACACCCTGCGTGAGCAGGTGCTCGACGGCATCCGTCACCGCCGCCGCGCGGCCGCCGTCTGCGTAGGCCGTCGTGATCCACCGGCCGGCGGCCCGGGCCGCGGCCTCGAGCGCCGCGATCCCTGCGGCGGGGCCGAACAGCGCCGCATCGCTCGCCACGATGCCGACCGTGCGGGTCGTGGCGGTGCCGAGGGCGCGCGCCGCGTTGTTCATGCGATACCCGAGCGCGGCGGCCGATGCGAGCACCCGCGCGCGCGTCTCGGGTCGGATATGCGGATGCTCGTTGAGCACGCGCGACACCGTCTGGGTCGAGACGCCCGCGTGCGCGGCGACCTCGCGCATTCCCACACGCGCGACAGGGGTGCTCATCCGCTCAGGCTAGCGCCGTTGCGTCGGATGCCACCGCCGAGACTGCGCGAAGTGTCGTGACGGATGCCGTGCCGCGACACCTTGCGCACTCTCGACGCCCAAGCGACCGACGGCGGATGTGATCGCTCACGGGGAGGCGTGCGCGGGCGGTGCCGACCGGCATCCGAGCATCCCGTCGCAGCAGCGGTGTTACCGAACTGTTATCGCTCACATCTTGCCGTGATGCGGAATGTGAAGGCTAACATTCCGAGCACAGGCTCACCGCAGACCTGTGTCACGACACCGACGTCGCACCGTCGGTCCCGAACGAGGAGGTTCCTGGGATGAAGAAGAACATGCTTGCCGGCGTCGCCCTGCTGGGCGCGCTGGCCCTGGCGGCCAGCGGCTGCGCCGGCACCACCGGCGAGACGCCCGGCGGCAACGGCGGAGACGGCGACGTCATCAAGGTCGGCTTCGCGCAGACCGGATCGGAGTCGGGCTGGCGCTCGGCGAACACCGAGTCGATGAAGGCGGCGTTCTCGGCCGAGAACGGCTTCGACCTCGTCTTCAACGCGGCCGACAACAAGCAGGAGGCGCAGATCGCCGCCGTCCGCAGCTTCATCAACCAGGGCGTCGACGCGATCGTCATCGCCCCGATCACGGTCGACGGCTGGGACGACGTGCTCACCGAGGCGAAGGATGCCGGCATCCCCGTCATCCTCGAAGACCGCACGGTCTCGGCCAGCGAGGACCTCTACGCCTCGTGGGTCGGACTCGACTTCGAGCAGGAGGGCCGCACGGCCGGTGAGTGGGTCACCGAGAACTTCGACGGCAAGGGCGCGAACCTCGTGATCCTCGAGGGCACGACCGGATCGTCGGCCGCGCTCGACCGCGCCACCGGCTTCGGCGAGGCCATCGAGGGCACCGACATCAACGTCCTCGACTCGCAGACCGGCGACTTCACCCGCGACGGCGGCAAGAAGGTCATGGAGGGATACCTGCAGAAGTACGGCAGCGACATCGACGTGCTCTTCGCCCACAACGACGACATGGGCCTCGGCGCGCTCGACGCGATCAAGGCGGCCGGCCTCACCCCCGGCAAGGACATCCAGATCGTCACGATCGACGCCGTGAAGGACGGCATGACGGCCCTCGCCAACGGCGAGTTCAACTTCATCGTGGAGTGCAACCCGCTCCTCGGCGAGAAGGCGGCCGACCTCGTGAAGGCGGTCGTCGCCGGTGAGACCGTCGAGAAGAAGACGATCGTCCCCGACGAGTCGTTCACGCAGGAGCAGGCGAAGGAAGTCCTGGACTCGCGTCCGTACTGATCCCCGCCCGAGGGGGTCGGCCGCGCGCCGGCCCCCTCACTCCGATCGCCCTCTCCCCCGTTTCGCCCCCCTCTCTTGGATCAGGAAGTGCAGACCATGACCGAGGCTCCCCCTGCCGTCGTCGAGATGCGCGGGATCTCCGTCGAGTTCCCGGGCGTGAAAGCCCTCGACGGCGTCGACTTCACGCTGCGAGCCGGCGAGGTCCACACCCTCATGGGCGAGAACGGCGCCGGCAAGTCCACCCTGATCAAGGCGCTCACCGGCGTCTACGCGATCAGCGGTGGAACGATCACGGTCGACGGGAGCGAGCGGGTGTTCCGCTCCACCGCCGACGCGCAGGCCGCCGGGATCTCCACGGTGTACCAGGAGGTCAACCTCTGCACGAACCTGTCGGTCGGTGAGAACGTCATGCTCGGCCACGAGGTCCGCCGGCTCGGACGCATCGACTGGAAGGCGACGCACCGCGAGGCCGCCCGCCACCTGGGCGCCCTGGGCGTCCGCATCGACACCCACTCGGCGCTCGGCAGCCACTCCATCGCCCTGCAGCAGCTCGTCGCCATCAGCCGCGCCATGGTGACCGATGCCCGCGTCCTCGTCCTCGACGAGCCGACGTCGAGCCTCGACCGCGGCGAGGTCGACCAGCTCTTCGCCGTCGTGCGCGACCTCCGGGACCGCGGTGTCGCGATCCTGTTCGTCACCCACTTCCTCGACCAGGTCTACGAGATCTCCGACCGGCTGACGGTGCTCCGCAACGGTCGCCTCATCGGAGAGCACCTCGCCTCGGAGCTCTCGCGCGGCGACCTCATCGCCCAGATGATCGGCCGCGAGCTCGACGAGCTGGATGCCATCTCCCGCGCCGCCGAGCGTGAGATCGACCGGTCGGCGGCGCCGGTGCTCCGCGCCACCGGCATCGGACGCAAGGGCGTCCTCGAACCCGTCGACGTCGACGTCTACGACGGCGAGGTGGTCGGGATCGCCGGGCTCCTCGGCTCCGGGCGCACCGAGCTCGTCCGCCTCCTGTACGGGGCCGACCGTCCCGACACCGGCGACACCGAGGTGCGCGGATCGTCGGCGCGGATCACGACCCCGCGCCACGCCATCGACCGCCGGATCGCCTTCTCGTCCGAGGACCGCCGCGCCGAGGGCGTCATCGGCGATCTCACCGTCGCCGAGAACATGGTGCTCGGCGTCCAGGCCCAGCGCGGCGCCCTGCGGAAGATCGGCAAGGGCGAGCAGGATGCCATCGTCGCCGAGTACATGACGGCCCTCGGCATCCGTCCCGCCAACCCGAACGCGCTGCTGCGCAACCTGTCGGGGGGCAACCAGCAGAAGGTCCTGCTGGCGCGCTGGCTCGCCACCGCCCCGCAGCTCCTCATCCTCGACGAGCCCACCCGCGGCATCGACGTCGGCGCGAAGGCCGACATCCAGCGGAAGGTCGCCGAGCTGTCGGCACAGGGCCTCGCGGTCGTCTTCATCTCCTCCGAGCTCGAGGAGGTCGTCCGCATCTCGCAGCGCATCGCCGTCATGCGCGATCGTCGTAAGATCAGCGAACTCGACGCGATCGGCATCCACGTCGACGATCTGGTCGACGTCATCGCCCAGGAATCCCCTCTGATCCACGCCGAGACGGCGCCGTCTCACCAGAAGCCGGAGAACGCGGCATGAAGCCCATCCTGAAGCACCGCCTGTTCTGGCCGGTCGCCGCCCTGCTCGCCCTCATCGTCATCAACACGATCGCCCGGCCGTCGTTCATCTCCATCTCGGTGCAGAACGGCCAGCTCTACGGCCCGATGATCGACATCCTGCGCAACAGCGCGCCGCTCATGCTCGTGGCGCTCGGCATGACGCTCGTGATCGCCACGCGCGGCATCGACCTCTCCGTCGGCGCGATCATGGCCGTCTCGGGCGCGGTCGCCCTCACCTTCATCTCGGGGTCGAGCGACCCCAACGGGCTGCCGACCGTGATCATCGCCGTGCTGCTCGGCGTCGGGGTCGCCCTCGTGCTGGGTGTCTGGAACGGGTTCCTCGTGGCGGTCGTCGGCATCCAGCCGATCATCGCCACGCTCGTCCTGATGCTCGCCGGACGCGGGGTCGCGCTCCTCATCACCGGCGGCTTCATCACGACGATCAACAGCGAGCCCTACAAGTTCATGGCCCAGGGGTACGTCTTCGGACTGCCGTTCGCCTTCTATGTGTCGGTGATCGCCATCGTCATCGTCGCTCTGCTCGAGCGCCGCACCGCGCTCGGCGTCCTGACCGAGGCGGTCGGCATCAACCCCGAGGCGAGCCGGCTCGCGGGCGTCCGCTCCCGCGGCATCATCTGGGGCGCCTACGCCGCGAGCGGCCTGCTCGCGGGGCTCGCCGGCATCCTCTACAGCTCGAACATCATGGCCGCCGACGCGAACGCCGCAGGCCTCTACATCGAGCTCGACGCGATCCTGGCGGTCGTGCTCGGCGGCACCTCGCTCATGGGCGGCAAGTTCTCGCTCGCCGGCACCGTGGTCGGCGTCTTCACGATCCAGACGCTGAAGTCGACCATCACCTTCCTCGGCGTGCCGCCGGCGGTGAGTCCGCTCTTCCTCGCGATCGTCGTCGTCATCGTGGTGCTCGTGCAGTCCCCGCGCACCCGCGGCCACCTCGGCCGCCTCCTCCGACCCCTCTCCCGCACCGAATCGAAGGCGGTGGCCTCGTGAGCACGCTCACCGCCGACCCGGCCGCGCCCGCGCGCCCCCTCGTCGAGACCGTCCGCCGCTTCCGGAGCCGCCACGCCTCGTGGATCCCGGTCTTCGCCGCGCTCGTCATCTTCCTCGTGATGCTGATCGGCGCCCAGGCGAACTTCGGCAACTTCCTCACCCCGCGCGTGCTGTCGGCGCTGCTTCTCGACAACGCCTATCTGCTGATCCTCGCGGTCGGGATGACGTTCGTGATCCTCACCGGCGGCATCGACCTGTCGGTCGGCGCGGTGATGGCGTTCACCGGGATGCTGGGGGCGAGCCTGCTCAGCCAGGGATTCCCGACAGTCGTCGTCGTGCCGGTGATGGTCGTCCTCGGCGCCGGCATGGGGCTCGCGGTCGGGGTGATGGTGCAGTTCTTCGACGTCCAGCCCTTCATCGCCTCCCTCGCCGCGATGTTCGCCGCCCGCGGCCTCGCGTTCATGGTGAGCCTCTCCTCGATCAAGGTCGAGGACCCGGCGATCCTCTGGCTGCAGTCCACGCGCCTCCAGGGCGCCCCCGGTTCCTTCTACCTCACGCCCACCGGGATCATCGCGCTGCTCGTGGTGCTCGTCGGCATCCTCGTGCTGCAGTACACGCGCTTCGGCCGGACGGTCTACGCGATCGGCGGCAACGAGCAGTCGGCCCGTCTCATGGGGCTCCCGGTCGTCCGCACGAAGCTCCTCGTCTACGTCATCAGCGGCGTCTGCGCGGGCCTGGCCGGCGTCGTCTTCACCGCCTACACCGGGGCGGCCTACCCGCTCACCGGCGTCGGCACCGAGCTCGACACCATCGCCGCCGTCGTCATCGGCGGAACGCTCCTGTCGGGCGGCAGCGGATTCGTCCTCGGCTCGATGATCGGCGTGTTCGTCTACGGCACGATCAAGACGGTCATCTCGTTCCTCGGCGCCGAGCAGTCGTGGACGCGGATCATCATCGGGGTGATCCTGCTCGTCTTCGTCGTGATGCAGCGGCTCATCGTGGCGCGCACGGGCACGAACCGGCGCTGACACCGGTTCGGCGTGCGCGCCCCGCGGCAGTCCTCCCCGGCATGATGGTCACCATGGATCCACGCGAGCACGAGGGCGACCGCGCCCCCGTCGTCGAGATCTCCGGCGCGACGGTGCGCTTCGGAGCCGAGACGGTGCTCGACCGCGTGGACTTCCGCCTCTTCCCCGGCGAGGTGCACTCGCTCATGGGCGAGAACGGCGCGGGCAAGTCGACCCTCATCAAGGCCCTCACGGGCGTCCTCCGCCCGGATGCCGGGGAGGTCCGCGTGGGCGGCGAGCCCGTCTCGTTCGCCACGCCGGCCGCAGCGATCGCCGCCGGGATCAGCACCGTCTACCAGGAGATCGACCTCCTCCCGAACCTCACGGTCGCCGAGAACATCTGCCTCGGCCGCGAGCCTCGCCGCTTCGGGGCCGTCGACTGGCGCGCGATGGCCGCGCGCGCCGAGGCGGTGCTCGACGACCTGGGGCTCCGGATCGACCCGCACTCGATCCTCTCCACCCACTCGCTCGCCGTGCAGCAGCTCGTCGCGATCGCCCGCGCCATCTCCATCGACGTGCGCGTGCTGGTCCTCGACGAGCCGACCTCGAGCCTCGACCTCGACGAGGTGGCCGAGCTCTTCCGCGTGATGCGCGAGCTGACCGAACGCGGCGTCGCGATCCTGTTCGTCTCGCACTTCCTCGACCAGGTGTACGAGATCTGCGACCGCATCACGGTGCTCCGCGGCGGGCGCCTCATCGGCGAGTACGTGCCGACGGAGCTCCTGCGGGTCGGCCTCGTCGAGAAGATGCTCGGCCGCTCGAGCGACGAGATGGCGGTGCGCGCGCGCACCGAACCGGCCGCCGACGTCGCAGCGCCGGTCCTCGCCGCCTCCGAGCTGACCGTCGGATCGGGCATCGTCGACGCCGACCTCCGCCTCGGCGAGGGCGAGGTCGTCGGCCTCGCCGGCCTCCTCGGCTCGGGGCGCTCCGAGCTCGCGCGCGCCCTCACGGGCGTCGACCGCGCGGATGCCGGGACGATCCGCGTCGCAGGTGCACCGGTGGAGCTGACGACGCCCCGCCGCGCGATCGCGCTCGGCGTCGTGTACTCGTCCGAGAGTCGCCGCACGGAGGGCATCATCGAAGGCCTGAGCGTGCAGGACAACATCACCCTCGCCCTGCAGGCCGAGCGCGGGGTCTTCCACCGCCTCGGCACGACCCGGCGGCGCGAGCTCGCGCAGAGCTGGATCGAGGCGCTCGACATCCGACCCGCCGATCCCGACCGCCCCGCCGGCACCCTCTCGGGCGGCAACCAGCAGAAGGTGCTCCTCGCGCGGCTCCTCGCGCTGTCGCCCCGGGTCCTCGTCCTCGACGAGCCGACGCGCGGCATCGACGTCGGAGCGAAGGTCGAGATCCAGCGCCTCGTCGGAGAGCTCGCCGACAACGGGCTGTCGGTCGTGTTCATCTCGGCCGAGCTCGAGGAGGTGCTGCGCGTCTCGAACCGGATCGCCGTCCTGCGCGGCGGCCGCATCGTCGACACGATCGCGGCCGACGACCTCACGGTCGATTCGCTCCTGGCGCTCGTCGCGCAGCCGGAGGAGACCTCGTGAGCGAGGACCGCGGCGCGAAGTCCGCGAACATCTTCGATGTCGCGCGCCTGGCGGGCGTCTCGCACCAGACCGTCTCGCGGGTCCTCAACGACCTCCCGAACGTGCGGCCGGCCACGCGCGCCCGCGTGGAGCAGGCGATCGCGCAGCTGCGGTACAGCCCGTCGCCCGCCGCGCGCGCCCTCGTCACGCGACGCACCCGCACGATCGGCCTGGTCACTCCGGGCACCGCCGACTTCGGTCCGACGTCGATCGCCATGCACTTCAACGTCGCGGCACGTGCCGAGCGCTACTCCGTGGATGCCGTGACCTCGCCCGATCCCGATCCCGCCGCCGTCCGCACGGTGATCGAGGGACTCCTGCGCCAGCGGGTCGACGCGATCGTGCTCATCGTGAACCACATCGGCGTGCTCGAGGTGGTCCGTGGCCTGGAGCTCAGCGTGCCGGTGGTCGCCGCGGCGGCGACGCAGCGACGGCATCCGCATCTCGTCTCGATCGACCAGTACCGCGGCGCCCGGGCGGCCGTGCGGCACCTCGCCGAGCTCGGACACACCCGGATCCTCCACCTCGCAGGTCCGGCGAGCAACCCGGACGGCCTCGAGCGGCTCCGCGGCTGGCGCGACGAGCTGGCGGCACGCGGACTCGTCGCCATCGAGCCGCGGCACGGCGACTGGTCGGCCGCCAGCGGCCATGAGATCGGTGCGACACTCGACCTCGGCGCGGATGCCGCGGGGTCGGCCGCGGCGGGCTCTGCGGTGTTCGTCGCCAACGACCACATGGCGATCGGGCTCGTGTCGGCCCTGCGGAGCCGGGGCCTTCGCGTGCCCGACGACGTCAGTGTCGTGGGATTCGACGACGTGCCCGAGGCGCCGTTCCTCCTGCCCGCGCTCACGACCGTCCGGCAGGACTTCCAGGCGCTCGGCGAGCTCATCATGCAGAAGGTGCTCCTCGCCGTCGAGGAGCCGCACGAGCTCACCGAGGACACACCCATCGCGACGCACCTCATCGTCCGCGACTCGACGCGCGCCCTCCCCTGACCCCGGGTCTTCTTCTTCCGCGAGCCGACATGGTTCGTGCGAACCGACAGGGTCCGTGCGCGCAATAACGTGTCGGCTCGGCGGAATCGTGTCGGCTCGGCGGCATCCTCGCGCACGAGAACGGCGCCGGGAGGAAATCTCCCGGCGCCGCCTCGTCACCCGAAGGGCTGAGCCCCGTCAGTCTGCTGGGCGCATGATCCTGGCGTCAGTTGTCCAGGATGCCGTCGACGAGGTCGTCGACGTCCGACGAGATGTCGCCGACGGCGTCGTCGACGTCCGCACCGATGTCGCCCGTCACGTCGCCGACCTCGGAGGACACGTCGCCGGCGATGTCGCCGACCTCGGCACCGACGTCGCCCACGCTGGTGTCGTTGCCGCTCGCGTTGCCGTTGCCGTTGCCGTTCCCCGAGCCGTTGCCGACCTCGGGGCTGACCTCGTTGCCGTTGCCGACCTCGTTGCCGCTGGCGACGGGAGCGTCGACGCTGACGTCATTGCCCGAGCCGATCGGAGCGTCGACGCTGTTGCCCGAGCCGATGGGAGTGTCGTTGCCCGACAGGATGGCGCCGCCGCCGATGTCGCCGACGTTGACGAGGCCTCCCTCGAGGATGTCGCCGCCGGTGAGCCCCAGATCGAGCGCATCACGGATCGACGTCTGCAGGGCGTCGAGCGAGCCCGTGGCCTCCGTCGTCGTCGACGACTCGTCGTTGGTGACGACGTCGTCGGCCTGGGCCGGCAGAGCCGCACCCGCGGCGAGCGCGACCGCGCCCAGTCCCGCAGCCGTGAAGATCCCCACTCGCTTCGTGTTCGTTCGCATCGGTTGTTTCCTTCCGTTCGGTGCGATGTCCGCACGGGGGTCATCCGGAAGAGGGGCGCGATCGGATGGGTCGGTCCGCCGACGACGCCGACGGAGGCGGCCGGGCACGGCCGGAACGATCGCCGTCAGGATGCCGATCCCGGCGGTTTCCTGAGAGCTTCCTGGCAACCGGCATCCGGTGCATCCGGTGCGGCGAGGGCGGCAGGGCGAGGTTACGGGCGCAGCAGCACCTTGAGGGCCTCGCGGTCGTCCATGAGGCGGTAGCCCTCGGCGGCATCCTCGAGCGGGAGCTCGACGTCGAAGACGGCGCCGGCATCCACCGATCCGTCGAGGATGCCGGGGAGCAGGCGATCGATGTACGCGCGCACGGGCGCGACGCCGCCGGTGATGGTCACGTTGCGGGCGAACTGCTCGCGCCCGATCGGGCCGGCCGAGTACTGCGGCACTCCGACCCGGGTCACGACGCCGCCGTCGCGGACGACGCCCAGCGCCTGCTCGTACGCGGGCAGGTGTCCGACCGCGTCGATGACGACGTGCGTGCCGTCGCCGCCCGTGAGATCCCGGACCTCGTCGACGCCCTCGTCGCCGCGGGATGCCACGACATCGGTCGCGCCGAACCGGCGACCGAGGTCGGTGCGCGCCTCGTGGCGCCCCATGAGGATGATCCGCTCCGCGCCGAGCTGCCGCGCCGAGAGGACCGCGAGCAGTCCCACCGCGCCGTCACCGATGACCGTGACCGAGCGGCCGGGCCCGGCGCCGCCGGTCACGGCCGCGTGCCAGCCCGTGCCGTAGACGTCGCTCAGGGTGAGCAGGCCCGGCATCCGCTCGTCGTCCTCGGCGACGTCGACCTTGTACAGGGTGCCGTCGGCCAGGGGCGCGCGGCGGTACTCGGCCTGCGCGCCGCCGGTGCGCTGCGGGCCGGCGATCCCCCCGATGCGGCAGGAGGTCTGCAGGCCTGCGCGGCAGAAGTCGCACACGCCGCACGACCAGACGAACGGGACGATCACGACGTCGCCGGGCCGCACCGTCGCGACGTCGGCGCCGACCTCCTCGACCACGCCGATCATCTCGTGGCCCATCGCGCGGCCGTCGGCGCTCGCGGGCATCGAGTGGTACGGATGCAGGTCGCTGCCGCACACGCACGCGACGAGCGTGCGCAGCACGGCATCCGTCGGCTCTTCGATGGAGGGGTCGGGGGCGTCGGTCACCCGGACATCGCCGGGTCCGTACATGTACGTCGCGCGCATGCTCCCAGTCTGCCGCTCCCCGCGCGCTCCGGCGTCGGGGCTCCCGCCCTTCTCGCCCAGACCCCGTGGGTTGGGCGAATCCACACGAAATAGACGGCCCGGATCGTGTGGGTTCGGCGAGACCCCGTGGGATGGGCGACAACCCCGGGGGCTCGGGCTCGGGCAGTGGGCGGGCGGCGGTGGGCGGGCCGGGGTTCAGAGTCGGGGGTCAGGCGGCGGATGCCAGGGCCATGAGGCCGGTGGCGGCGGCCATCGACGCGTACTGGATGCGATCCAGACGGATGCCGGTGCGCGCCGCGGCGAGGGCCGATGCGGCGGCGTAGGCGATCGCGAAGGCGACGGCGGCCGTGGCGACAGCAACCGCTGCGCCGGCACCGCCGGCTGCCGCGGCACCCGCGCCGAGGACGCTCAGCCCGGCGCCGTGACCGTGCGCGGCGACCGAGCCGGCGAGGGTGCCGCCACCGGAGCCGACACCATGACCTGTCATCGCGACCATCAGCACCGCCATGACGATGAGCCCGAGAGCCGTCATGAGGGTCATGGCCCGCGAGGGATGCGGCATCCGCACCCCGGCAGCGACACCGACCCCGCCCCCCGAGCCGCCCACGCGCGCCCGCGAACCGATCCCGCCCACCCGCGAACCGACCCCGCCGCCCGCCGGCGCCTCGCCGCGCGGCCCGCGCCGCGTGCCGCGCAGGGCGGCGAGCGCCATCGCGGCGGCGACGAGGAGAACCGCCCAGAAGACCGGTGCGATCAGGCCTGCGCCGGTCGCGGCATCCGCCATCGCGAGGAGCATCAGCGCGGCGGCCGCGAACTCCGGTACCCGCGCCCGGCCACGGTCGGCAGCGACGCAGCACGCGCCGACCGTGGCGGGCGCGAGCGCCCAGAGGTGGAGAGCCTCGCCCATGCGCTCAATGGTGGTGGCCGTGGCCACCGTGGTCGTGTCCGTGCGCGCGGTGATCGTGACCCTCAGCGCTGTGGTCGTGGGCGCTGTGACCCTGCGCGCCGTGATCGTGCGCGCCCGCCACCGGTCCGTAACCGCCGTGCGCGGCGTGCGCCGAACCCGTCCCCGCCGAGCAGTGGTCGACCGGCGCCGGGATGTGGAGCGCGGGGTTCCGCTCGAAGAAGTTGTACGGCTTCAGCGTGAACTTGGCGTAGTCCATCGGCATCACCGGCCAGTCCTCGTTACGCGGGAAGTGCGTGAGGCCGAACGTGTGCCAGAGCACCAGGTCCTCGCCCACGAGCGGCTCGTCGCCCTCGATGAAGGCCGGGATGCCGGCGCCGCCCGGGTGCTGGTTGACGAAGTCGCCCGCGGCGTAGCGCTCGGCCGGGTCGTACTTCGTGACGAAGAGGTTCTTCGTCGCGAACGCGGCCCGCGAGGCGATCGACGACGTGTCGTCGGCGAGGAGGATCGGATGCCCCTCGGGGAAGAGGACGTACGAGGTCGGCTGACCCATCGAGGTCGTCTTCTCGGTCGACGCGATCTGCCACACCCGACCGACCGAGCCGTCCGCGACGCGTCCCGACACGGCCTCGCTCTCGATCGGCGTGACCTTCTTCGTGAAGGCGTTCCCGGCGGGGTTCGTCTCCGAGATCGGCACCCGGACGGCCTCGATCTCGTTGACGACGTTCTTCTGCCCGTCGACGGTCATGTCCAGGCGCGCCGAGAAGAGGTGCTGGTGGTACGGGGCGCCCAGGCCCGGCGCGACCTGCGACGCGAACGGGTACCCCTCGCCCGGGTAGGCCGAGGTGAAGAGGATGCCGGTGAGCTTCGCCTCGCACTCGATCGTGCCGTCGAGGTACAGGTACCAGAAGAAGCCGTAGTCGTAGTTGCCGACGGTCGTGAAGAACGAGATCACGAGCCGGCGCTGCCGGCGCACCTCGTTCGAGCCGGTGAAGAGGTCGGTGTGCTTCCAGAGCGAGCCGAAGTCCTCCTCGTGCATGCACACGGCGTTGCGGACGGTGCGGGGCGATCCGAGCTCGTCGGAGAGCACGGCATCCACGTAGGTGATGTCGCCGACGCAGTCGCAGCCGAGCTCGAGCTCGTTCGTGTAGCGACCGAAGAGGTACTCGCCGGTGTCGAAGTAGTTCTGCCAGAAGCGGTTCGGCGCCGGGTCGGCGTAGGGGACGACCATCTCGCTGATCGACCCGCGGTACATGACCGGGCGACCCTGGAACTGCAGCTGGCGGAGGATCAGCCCCTCGCGGGTGTCGAATCCGATCCGGAGGTCCCAGTCGCCCCACGTGACGTGCTCGTCGTCGACGGTGAAGCTCGCACCCTCCGGCTGGGTGATCTCGATGGGCTTCAGGCCCTCGAGCGGCGCGCCCTGCAGCTCCGGGTCGTCGAAGTTGCCGCTCGTCTGCGGGATCTCGAACCCGGGGGTGTCGACGATGCGGATGACCTTCCGCGCGGCGACGTCGATGTAGGCGGTCAGGCCGTCGACGGGGTGCGCCCACGGGTGGTCCTTCGGGTGGAACTGCTGGAAGGCGAACGTGCGGAGGATGCGCTTGCCCTCCTCGTCGCCGTAGTTGTAGTGACCGGCCGACAGCGGCACGAGGACGACGTCGTCGACGCTCAGCCCGCGGGCGGCGAGCGCGGCGACCCACTCCTCGTCGGCGTTCGCGATGAGACCGACCTCCTCGAACTCGGCGTCGAGGATCGGGAGCTGCCCCGCGGTGCCGTCGAGGACGTGCTCGCTCACGACGGATGCCGCGTCGATCGAGACGACGAGGTCGCTCGATCGCGTGGTCGCCATGTCGAGGAGCTGTACCCGGGCCCGGCGCTCGGGCGTCTCGCCGCCCGCCTCCCACGCGAGGATCTCGCCCTTCGCGGGCTCCTCGAGGCCGACGTAGACGAAGCGCGTGCGGTCGGTCGTCGTCGGGAGCCCGAGCACGATCCCGCGGACGGCCTCGATCTCGGCGGCGGTGAGCGAGGACAGCGGGTGGACAGGGGCGGAGGCGTCGGTGGCGATGCTGGCGGCGAGGGTGTCGGTCATGGTGTCTCTTTCGTGGTGGTGCGGGAAGGGGCGAAAGCGGATGCCGTCAGCCGGCGATCGCGTCGGTGAGCTTGGCGTAGGCGGCGGGCCGGCGGGCCTTGATCCACGCCGCCTGGAGGTAGCCGAGCACCGGGAACAGGACGACCAGGGCGAGCAGGAACCAGCTGAGCCCGCCGAAGACGGGAGTGCCCTCGGCATCCACGTCGCCGACCATGATCGGGAAGTAGGCGACGATGAGCGCGGCCGAGAGGATGAGGCCGAGGAATCCGAGCCCCGGGGCGATGACCGTGTTCCAGACGCGGGTGTCCTTCTTGTTCCTCAGGAAGTAGACGATCACCGCGACCGAGGTGAGCGCCATGAGGATCGCGATGGCGAGCGTCGCGACCCCGGCGAACCACGTGAAGACGGCGAGCACCGGGTCGAGCTGGAAGAGCGCGAAGACGGCGATGAGCACCGCGGCCGTCGCCGTCTGGACGAGCGAGGACGTGTGGGGCGAGAGGTGGCGTGCGTGCACCGAGGCGAGGCCGTCGGGGAGGACGCCTGCGGAGGCCATCGAGTGCTGGTAGCGCGTGACGACGTTGTGGAACGACAGGACGCACGCGAACATCGACGTGATCAGCAGGATGTTGGTGATGATCTCGCCCGCGGTGCCGAGGTAGGTGGCCATCGTGCGGAGGATGAGGCTGCCGGGGTCGGCCGCCGCCTCGGCGACGACGCTTTCCGGGCCCCACGCCATGACGAGGCCCCACGAGGCGACCGTGTAGAAGACGCCGATGCCGATGACGGCCATGTAGGTCGCCCGCGGGATGGTGCGGTCGGGGTCGCGCGCCTCGTCGCGGAAGATCGCCGTCGCCTCGAAGCCGATGAAGGCGGCGATCGCGAACATGAGTCCGACACCCGGCGAACCGCTGACGACGTTCGCCGGCTCGAACGGGGCGAGGCTCAGCCCCTCCGGTCCGCCGCCCGAGAGGACGACGACGGCGACGAGCACGGCGACGATCCCGACTTCGGCGATGAGCAGCACGCCGAGCACCTTGCTCGAGAGGTCGATGTGACGGTAGCCGAGGATGCCGACGAGCCCGATGACGGCGAGCGCGAACAGCCACCAGGGCACCGCGACGCCCGTGTAGGTCTCGGTCGTGTAGCTCAGGATGAAGCCGATGTAGCCGTACACCGACACCTGGATGGTCGTGTAGGTCAGCATCGCGATCCACGCGGCGGCGAGGCCCGTCGATCGGCCGAGCCCGTATCCGACGTAGGTGAAGAAGGCACCCGGCCGCGGGATGTGGCGCGACATCGCGGCGAGGCCGACGGCGAACAGCAGCAGGATGACCGCGCTCACGGCGTACAGCGCCGGGAACCCGACACCGTTGCCGAGCAGGATGCCGAGCGGCGCGGCTCCGCCGATGACGGTGAGCGGCGAGGCGGCGGCGACCACCATGAAGACGATCGCGGTGGCGCCGAGCGAGCCGGAGAGCACCCGCTTGGCGGATGCCTCGACGCCCGGGGATTCGAGCTGGGTCATGGGTTCCCTCTTCTGACGGTGGAGCGGCGGATGGGAGATCCCTGCCACTGTCGCGTCCGGCGATTGCCCCGCCGTCTCGCCGCCGTGAAAAATCCGCGTCCCCGAACGGGACGACGCCGCCGCGGTGTCTCATTCGGGCGACACGAGCGCGAAACACGGCGGTAGTCGCGGGGCAACGGCATCCGGGTACCGTCGAGGCGATCACGCGGGAGGTCGCCATGACAGCTCTGGAACGCGCGATCGCGCGCCCCGACCCGGTGCACGACTTCGCCGCCCGGTCGCCCCTGCACGGCCTGGAGCGTCGCTCGGTCGGGTTCGCCGACGTGCTGGCGCAGTCGGTGGCCGCCGTCGCGCCCACCGCGGCGGCGACGACCGTGATCCTCCTCGTGGCGGGCGCCGCCGGCGGCGCCACCGTCCTCGCCGTCGCGCTCGCGACCCTGCTCGCCCTCCTCGTCGGGTGGACGGTGAACCAGTTCGCACGGCGCCTCGCCGCCAGCGGCTCGCTCTACACCTATGCCGCGCGCGGCCTCGGGCCGGCGGCGGGCCTCGCGACGGCCGCCGCCATCGTCGTCGGCTACGCGTTCATCTCGGTGTTCGCCCTCCTCGGCGGCGCCCACTACCTGTCGCTCCTGCTGACGCGGATCGTGCCGGGGGTGCCCGCGCCGGTGCTGTCGGTGGCGGCGCTGGCCGGCGAGGCAGCGGTGCTCGCTGTCGTGCTCGTCCGCGGCATCCGGCTGTCGGCGCGGGTGGCGCTCGTCGTCGAGGCTGTGTCGGTCGCCCTCGTCGTGACGCTCCTCGTCGTGCTTCTGGTCCACATCGGGCCGCTCCAGCCCGCCGCGCTGTGGCCGACGGGGCCGGGTGGGCTGTCGGTCTCGGCGCTCGCGGCCGGTGCGGTGCTCGCGCTTACGGCCTTCGTCGGATTCGAGAGCTCGGCGACGCTCGGAGTCGAGGCGCGGGCGCCCCTGCGGAACATCCCCCGCGCCATCGTCTGGACCGTGCTCGTCGCCGGGTCGCTCTACCTGCTGGCCGCGTACACGCAGGTGGCGGGCTTCGCCGCGGTCGGGCGCGATCTCGTCGCCTCGGAGGCGCCGATCGACGAGCTGTCGTCCGTCTTCGGCCTCGGCGGATGGGCGGCGGCGGCCGACGTGGGGATCGCGGCGTCGTTCCTCGCCTGCGCGCTCGCGTCCACGACCGCGCTCACCCGCGTGCTGTTCGCCCTCGGGCGCGACGGCGTCGGGCCCGCCCTCCTCGGACGCACGCATGCCCGGCACCGCACGCCGATCGGCGCCGTGGCCGTCGCGGTTCCCGTGATCGTCGCGGTCCCGCTCGCGCTGGTGGCCGGCGGCATCCGCCCGTGGGATGCCATGGAGGCCGTCATCGTCATCTCGGCCGTGGGATACATCGTCGCGTACGCGATCGTGTGCGTCGCCGCGCCGGTCTTCCTGCGCCGGATCGGCGAAACGACCGCCCGCGCCGCCGTCGTGGCGATCGCGGCGGCCGTGGCGATCGCCGCCTGCCTCGCGGTGTACCTCGTCGTCGAGGCGCAGCTGGGCAATCCCGGGGTGGTGATCTCCCTCACCCTCGCCGTCGCCGCCGGCGCGCTCATCGCGTGGCGGCTGCGGCGCGGCGCGCCGAGCCTCGACGGCGTGGGCGGCTACGACGAGCCGGTCGCGGCTCAGGTGCTGGGCGGGGTCGCCCGCGGGGACGGGTGATGTCCGACACGGCGCCGTCGCTCACGGCACGGCAGCCGCGCGCGATCCACAGCGCCCTCACCGTGCTCGAGGCGGTCGCCGCCCTCGGTCCCGGGACGACGGCGCGGGAGATCTCGGACGCGCTGGGGATGCCGCGGGCGACCGCCTACCGCCTCCTGAACCTCCTCGTGCAGGACGAGTTCCTCGTCCGCACCCCCGACCTCAGCGGATTCGCCCTCGGCGCGAAGGTCGTGCACCTCGCCGCTGCCGCCGCGCCCGTGCACGTGCCGCGCGCCGCCCACGCCGTGCTCTCGCGGGTCCGTGGACAGGTGCGCGGCGGCATCCACCTGATCATGTACGTCGAGGGCAGGGTCGTCATCGCCGACGTCGACCCCGACTTCCCGCTGTCCGATCCCGTCCGGCTCACGCGCGAGCCGGAGCACTACGCGCTCGGGCGGCTCCTCCTCCTCGAGCGCGAGGGCCTCGACACCGTCGCCCGCGAGGAGCTCGAGCGCTACGGCGTCGTCCGCCGCGAGACCGCGGCGTCGGGGTGCCTGGCCGCGCCGATCCGCGACGACGACGGCGCGCTCGCCGGGGCGCTGGCCTACAGCGGTCCCCCGCGCCGGATCGCCGACCCGACCGAGGTCGCCGCCGTGCTGGTGGCCACCGCCGCCGAGCTGGGCCCCCTCCTGACCTGAGCCCTGCGCCGCCGGCGGCTCTCGGGGGGCTGCGCTGGGGGGCGCCCTGGGGGCCGCCCAGACCCCGTGGGTTGCGCGAACCCACACGATCCGGACGGCATGGATGGTGTGGGTTCGGCGAGACCCCGTGGGTTGGGCGCGTGGCGCGCGGAGACCCGGGGCCGGGTCTTGGGCGCGTGGCGCGCGGAGACCCGGGGCCGGGGCGAGGGCGCGTGGCGCGGGGCGGAAACCGGGATCAGGGGCGGGCGCCGACGGCGACGGGCCGGTCGGGCTGGTTCGACCACTGGCTCCACGAGCCGGCGTAGAGCGCGGGCTCGAATCCGGCGAGCGTGAGGGCGAGGGCGGCGTGGGATGCCGAGACGCCCGACCCGCAGTAGACCCCGACCGGCTGGTCGGGGCGGGCGCCGACGGCGAGGAAGCGGGCGCGCAGCTCGTCGGCGGGCAGGAACCGGCCGTCGGCGTCGTTGCTGTCTACGGTCGGCGCGTTGCGGGCGCCCGGGATGTGCCCGGCCTGCGGATCGAGCGGCTCGGTGTCGCCCCGGTACCGCTCGGGCGCACGGACGTCGAGCAGGATGCCGGTGCGCGCCAGTTCCGCCGCCGCGTCGATGTCGAGCTGCGCCAGCCTGCCCGACCCCACCGCCGCCGACCCCACCGCCGAACCCACCGCGACCGCGTGGCCCGACTCGAGCTCGAGCCCGGCACGCCGCCACGCCGTGAGGCCGCCGTCGAGGAGTCGCACGGACACCCCGGCATCCGTCAGCATCCACCACGCCCGCGCGGCGCCGTACGACAGCCAGTCGTCGTAGACGACCACCGTGTCGCCCTCATCGACGCCCCACCGGCGGACGGTCTCGGTGAAGTCCGCAGGGTTCGGCAGCGGATGGCGCCCGTCGGTCGGTGCGCCGTGGGCGGCCAGGTCGTCGTCGAGGCTCACGTACTGCGCCGTCGGGATGTGGCCCGCGGCGAACGCCTCGCGCCCGTCGGGCGCGTCGAGCCGCCACCGCACATCGAGGACCACCGGCGGTCGGTCGGAGCGCAGCAGTCGGTCGAGGTCATCGGCGGTCACAAGGGGATGGGGCATACCCCGACCGTATCCTCCCCCACCCCGCGAGCCGACACCGTCCGCTCGCGAGAAGAGAGAGGCGGTCAGGCGATCGCGGTGCGGCGGGTCAGCTCGGGGCGACGCGGCGGCACGACGGCGTTGGCGACGGCGATCACGAGCGGCAGCGCGACCGCGAGCACCAGCAGCACCCACCAGGGAATGTCGGCGAGCGCGAACTCACGACCCCGCTCGCCCTGCGACTGCAGGAAGAACCCGAGCGGCGGGAGGATGCCGGCGACGGCGCCGGCGAACGTGCCGAAGCCGACGATGACGAGCCCCTGCCAGAACGCGATCCGCCGCCGCAGGCCGTTCGTCCCTCCGACGGCGGTGAGGGTCGCGTCGTCGGGCCGGCGCTCGAAGCGCGCGAGTCCGAGCGCGACGGCGCTCGCTCCGACGACGAGCACGGCCATCGCCCCCAGCAGCGGGATGATCCAGATCTCGGCGCCGACCGGCCCGTCCTCGATCCACACCGACGCGGCGTAGGCGTCGGTCTGCACACCGTCGCTCAGCGCCCAGAGGCGGTCCCGCTGATCGGTCGTCGGGGGCGTGTCGAACGCACCGAACACGACGTACGGCACGACCGCGATGCCGAGCGACTCGGCCACCCGCGGCGAGATCGCGACGACGACGGGCTGATCCGGCGCCGTGACGACGAACGCGTCGATCGTCTGCTGCCAGAGCGGCTCGGCGTAGGCGGTGTCGGGCCAGGGGACGAAGCTGTTGCTCGGCACGTCGCCGTGCTGCCAGTCGCGCTCGGACCACGCGGCGATCTCGATCGTGCCGCCGGTGACGAGCGCAGGCTGGGTGACGAGCGCGGCGCCGCGATCGTAGGCGGAGCGCTGCGCGGCGTCGAGACGGATGCCGGTGGCGATCTCGACGTCGTCGACCTCGAGCACCGTGAGGTTGTTGTCGGGGTCCGAGAGCTCGGTGTACCCGAAGCTGCGGTCCTCCTCGGGCTCGATCAGCCCGCTGTCGGGCATCACGGCGACCGCCCGCTCGAGGTCTGCGGGGATGTCCTCGGGAGTCTCCGCCCACAGCGCCGGCTGACGGAGGGCGGTGGCGGTGGCTGACGCACCGACCTCGCGGTACACGTCGACGGTCGCCGCGGCCGCCTGCTGCGCCTGCTCCGGCGTCAGCGCCTCCGGGCCGCGTGAGTAGAGCGTGCCGACGGCGGTTCCGACGGGGGCGGAGTAGGTCCAGGTCCGCTCGTTGAGACCCGTGCTCATCCCCACCATCCCGACCGCGAAGACCCCGGCGAACACGGTCGCGCCGATCGCCGCGAAGGCAGGGACGGTGCGCGCGCCGTTCGCGACGGCATCCCGCGAGGCGATCCGGGCGGCGATGCCGACCTTGGACAGCGCGAGCGAAGTGAGCCACAGCAGCCAGCGCCCCGACAGCACGATGCCGAGCTGGGCGAGGATCGGTCCGCCGATGATGCCGATGATCGGGAGCCACCGCAGCGGCGAGTCCCACGGGATCACCGAGCTCGTAGCGATCGCTGCCGCGGACAGACCGCTGACGACGGTGACGCCCACGCCGACGATCAGCATCAGCGACCCCCAGATGGGCCGCGACGCGGTGACCTTCTGCGGCCGCCGGGCGCCGCGCAGGGCGCTCATGGCATCCGAACGGGCCACGCCGCGCGCCGGCATGAGAGCTGCTCCGGTGCCGACGAGGACGGCGAACACGAGGATGCCGGCGAGCATCTCCCACGGCACGTGGAAGCCCCAGAACTGCGTCGCCGAGCCCGTGTCGAGCACGCGGATCGCGACGGCGGCGACGCCGACGCCGAGCGCGGTGCCCAGGACGCCGCCGACGAGACCGAGGACGGTCCCCTGCAGGCGCACGATCCGTCGGAGGTCGCGGGCGTCGGCGCCGACGCTCGCGGCGATCGCGAGGGCCCGCTGCTGGCGACGCGCGCTGACGGCGAAGGCGGCGCCGGCGAGCATGACGACCATGTACCCGGCCGCGACCCCCGCGGCGGCGAGCGTCGCGACGAGGGCCCAGCGGTTGCCGGCGGCCTGGGACTCCGGCGTGCTCATCCCGTCCATCCCCTCCGGCTGGAATTCCGGCGGATCGAGCACGACGGCGCGGGAGTACGCGATCATCCCGGCTTCATTGAGCCGCTGCACGTCCGCCCAGTCGAGTCGCAGCTCCGGCAGGTACCAGGTGCCGCCGAAGCGCTCGGCGTCGAAGAACGCGATGCCGCTGTCGGCGTCGGGGAGCGTGGCGACATCGATCGTGCCCGTGATCGTGTAGTCGCGGCCACTGTCGGCGTCGGTGATCGTGCCGCCGATGACCGCGCCGGCGCGCGCGAGCGTCGCGGCCGTGACCATCACCTCGCCGGCGTTCGCCGGCGCCGCGCCGTCGACGACGTCGAAGCGACCGGAGAAGCGCGGGTCCCAGATGGCGCCCGACCAGGCCGGAACGACCGCGAGGCCCGCGGAGGTCTCGATCCGCGCCTGCCCCTCGCCGATGTAGACGGTCTCGGTTCCTGCGGGGAGCGCCGACAGCGGGTCGGCCGGAATCTCGCCCTCGGGCTGCTCGACGGAGGAGCCGCTGGCATCCAGTGGGTAGCCGTTCCAGTGCGGCTCGCTCGGCATCTGCCAGAAACCGGCATCCGGCACGCCCGCCGGCGCCACCCACGCCTGCATGCGGCCGAGCGCGACATCGGCCCTCTCGGACGGGGTCCCGACCATGCTGTCGACGAAGATCGCCGCCCCTGCCATGCCCGCGATCGGGAGGGCGACGAGCGTCGCGATCAGGAGACTCGACACCCACGTGCGCCGCACCTGACGCCGCGCGAGCCGCACCGCGACCCGCCACCGGGCCCACCGCGACGACTCGAGCGCCCGAGGCTGGGCGTGCGGATCCGTCCCCACGGACTCCGCACGCGCCAGCGTCCCGGTCACCGCGTCCTCGCCAGCAGCGAGTCGGCGCCCTCGCGCTGCGACTGGTCGATGATCCGGCCGTCGCGCAGGAACACGATCCGGTCGGCCCACGCCGCGTGGCGCGCCTCATGGGTGACCAGGATGCCGGCGGCGCCCTGGTCCACCCGCGAGCGGATCATCTTCATGACCGCCTCGCCGGTGACCGAGTCCAGCGCCCCGGTCGGCTCGTCCGCGAGGATCAGCCGCCGTCCGCCGACGACCGCGCGCGCGATCGCGACGCGCTGCTGCTGCCCCCCGGAGAGGTCGTCGGGGTAGGCGTCGAACTTCGCGTCGAGGCCGACCGAGGTGAGCGCATCCCGACCCGCACGGCGTGCTGCGCGGGCTCGGAAGCCGTCGAGCTCCAGCGGCAGCGTCACGTTCTCGAGAGCCGTGAGGGTCGGGATGAGATTGAAGTCCTGGAAGACGAAGCCCAGGGAGCGCCGCCGCAGCTGCGCGAGCTCGCGGGTCGACGCGGTCGACAGGTAGGTGCCCTCGACGATGACCTCGCCGGTCGTCGGCTTCTGGAGCCCGCCGGCGATCGACAGGAGGGTCGACTTGCCCGACCCCGAGGCGCCCATGATCGCGACGAGCTCGCCCTTGGCGACGGTCAGGTCGACCCCCGACAGCGCCGATACGCTCGTCGCACCCTCGCCGTACTGCTGGGTGACGCCGACGAGCTGCAGGACGGCGGTCACGCGCCGACCTGGGTGATCGCAGCCTGGGTCTCGGCCTCGGCGGGCCGACCGGCGGGACGGCCGCGCTTGGGCCGGTCGGTCGACAGCTCGAGCGCCATCGCGTGCTGCGGGTGCATCGCGAGCCGCTGCTCGGTGTGGTCGAGCCACCGCACCTCGGCCTCCGCGGCGAAGATCATGGAGTCGACGACGAGCGACCACGCGAGCTCTTCGGGTCCGTCGGGGTTGGCGCCCGCGTACTTGGCGCGGTTCAGGCCCTGCAGCTGCGCGAGCGATGCGAGCCGCTGCGCCTGGATGACCTCGGCGACATCGACGCCCGGCAGGGTCGCGGCGATCGCCAGCTTGATCGCCAGCTCGTCGCGGGTGCCGTGGCTGCGCTCGACGGGCGACGAGAGCCAGGCCCGGACCTCGTCGGACCCGGCCTCGGTGATCTGCCAGTAGACGTGCCCCTGATCGTCGACGTCGCCCTTGGCGACGAGCCCGTCGCGTTCCAGCCGGTCGAGGGTGTTGTAGATCTGGCCGACGTTGAGGGGCCAGGTCGACCCGGTGCGCCGGTCGAACTCGGCCCGCAGCTGGTAGCCGTAGCAGGGGCCCTGGTCGAGAATCGCCAGCAGGCTCTGTCGCACCGACATCCGCGTCTCCTTCGCATGCATACCCGGTATGTGATTTCCGAGTATATACATGCCGGGTATCGCGCCCGCCACCCCCCGCGCCCCCCCCCCGCCCCCACGCCGACCTTGCCGGTTGGCCGCCGACCTTGCCGGGTGCGCGCCGACCTTGCCGACAAGCTCGGCGATGAACCGGCAAGCTCGCGGGGGAACCGGCAAGCTCGGCGAAGAACCGGCAAGCTCGGCGCGGCGTACCCTGGAGGCATGGCCGACGATCCGCGGCTGGATGCCGCCCGCTATCGCGTCGACAAGGCCGCCCGCGAGGCGGGATTCGCGGGTGAGGATGCCGCGGACGCGGCGGCGCGGAGCGACCCCGGCACACCGACGGCGCACGAGCGGGCTCTGTACGTCGAGACCGCGATCCAACAGGCGATCCGTCGGGGGGAGTTCGACGACCTGCCCGGCGCCGGCAAACCGCTCGAAGGGCTCGGCGACCGGCACGACCCGAACTGGTGGATCCGGCGCAAGATCCAGACCGAGCAGCTCACCGGCCTCGGGCCTCCGGCGCTGCGCCTCCGCGTCGAGCACGCCGAGTTCGAGGACCGCGTCGATGCGCTCCCCCGAGAGCAGGACGTCCGCGAGTACGTCGAGGACTTCAACCGTCGCGTGATCGAGGCGAGGCGGCAGCTCCAGGGCGGCCCGCCCGTCGTCACCCCCACCCGCGACCCCGATGAGGTGGCCGACGGCTGGCGGGAGCGGCGCGCCGCGCGCACGCCTCCGCCCGCCCCGGAGCCGCCGCGCCGGCGGCGCTGGTCGCTCGGTCGCAGGCGCCCCGCGAGTCCGTGACCGTCCCCGGAAGTCCGTGACCGCTGCGGGGTCGCGCCCGCCCTCGATCGGGCGGATCAGGCGGAATCGGGCGGATCAGGCGGAGAGGGCGTGCTCGACGTCGGCGAGCAGGTCGGCGACGTCCTCGATGCCGACCGACAAGCGCACGACCTCGACGGGGACGGCCGCCTCGGTGCCGCGCACCGACGCGTGGGTCATGGCATCCGGGTAGTTGACGAGCGACTCCACGCCGCCGAGCGACTCGGCGAGCTGGAACAGCCGCGTCGACTCGGCGAAGCGGCGCGCGGCCTCGCCCGACTCGAGAGCGAGCGAGACGATGCCGCCGAATCCCGACATCTGCCGCGCCGCGATCCCGTGACCCGGGTGGGATGCCAGGCCCGGGTAGTAGACGTGCGCCACCCGTTCATGCCCCTCGAGGAATGCGGCGATCGCGGCAGCGTTCTCGCTGTGCCGCTGCATCCGGACAGCAAGGGTCTTGATCCCTCGCGTCGTGAGCCAGGCGTCGAGGGGGCCCGAGACCGCGCCGACGGCGAACTGCAGGAACCCGATCTTCTCGGCGAGGGCGTCGTCGTTCAGCACCAGCGCGCCGCCGACGACGTCGGAATGCCCGCCGAGGTACTTGGTGGTCGAGTGCACCACCACGTCGGCGCCGAGGCCGAGCGGGCGCTGCAGCGCGGGGGTCGCGAACGTGTTGTCGACGACGACGAGCGCCCCCGCCTCGTGGCCCACGCGGGCGAGCTCGGCGATGTCGGTGATGCGCAGGAGAGGGTTCGAGGGCGTCTCCACCCAGAGGATCCGGGGCGGGCGCTCGGCCACGGCGGCGCGCACGGCATCCGGATCGCTCAGGTCGACGACGCGGAGCTTCACGCCCCACGGCCCGAGGACGCGCGAGAGGAGGCGGTGCGTGCCGCCGTAGACGTCGTTGCCGAGCAGCACCTCGTCGCCCGGCTGGAGGACGGCCCGCAGCAGCGCGTCCTCGGCGGCGAGGCCCGACGCGAAAGAGAGCGCGTGGGCGCCTCCCTCGATCGCGGCCAGCTGGGTCTGGAGCGCGGTGCGGGTCGGGTTGCCGCTCCGTCCGTACTCGTAGCCCTGTCGGAGGCCGCCGATGCCGTCCTGGGCATATGTCGTCGAGAAGTGGACGGGCGGGATCACCGCGCCGGTCGTCGGGTCGAACTCCTGACCGGCGTGGACGGCGAGGCTGGCGAAGCCGCGAGCGGCGTCGGAGGCGGTCATGCGCGGCTCCCGGTGGTGTCGGTGGTCACAGGCGGATCGACGAGCGCGGCGTGGCCCTGCGCCCGCATCCACTCGTCGTCGAAGATCTTGCTGAGGTACCCGCGGCCGTGGTCGGGGAGCATCACGACGACGACGGCATCCGCGGGGAGGCCCTCGGCGACGCGCAGCGCCGCGGTCACCGCCATGCCGGAGGATCCTCCGACGAGCAGGCCCTCCTCGCGCGCGAGGCGCCGGGTCATCGCGAACGACTCCGCATCACCGACCCGCTCGTAGCGGTCGACGACCGCCGGATCGAAGGTCGCGGGCCAGAAGTCCTCGCCGACGCCCTCGACCGCATAGCCGTGGATCGGGCCACCCGAGTAGATCGAGCCCTCCGGGTCGGCGCCGACGACCACGACCTCGCCGGCGGACGCGTCCTTCAAGAACCGTCCGGTGCCGCTGATCGTGCCGCCCGTGCCGATGCCCGCGACGAAGTGGGTGACCTGGCCGTCGGTGTCGCGCCAGATCTCGGGACCGGTCGTCTCGTAGTGGCCCCGCGGACCGTTCAGGTTCGCGAACTGGTTGGGCTTGAACGCGCCGGGGATCTCACGGGCCAGGCGATCCGACACGGAGTAATAGGAGTCCGGATGCTCGGGCGGCACGCTCGTCGGGGTCATCACGACCTCGGCGCCGTAGGCCTTCAGCACGGCGACCTTCTCGCCGGAGAACTTGTCGGGCACGACGAAGACCATCCGGTAGTCGCGCTGGAGGGCGACCAGCGCCAGGCCGACGCCGGTGTTGCCGCTCGTCGGCTCGACGATCGTGCCGCCGGGCTGGAGGAGTCCGTCACGCTCCGCCGCGTCGATGATGCGCGAGGCGATGCGATCCTTCGCGGAGCTGCCCGGGTTGAAGTACTCCACCTTCGCGAGCACGGTGGCCCGGATGCCGTCCGTCACACTGCCGAGGCGGACGAGCGGGGTGTTGCCGACGAGGTCGGCGATGTGGGATGCGTAGCGCATGAGGGTGTCCTGGTGGTCGTGCCGTGCGCGCAGAGGCACAGCGATGGTCGGTGTCGTCGAGGGCGCGCGTCAGCGCTCAGCGACAACAACGACAGGTCAGGTGCACGCCACCACCGTAGCCCGCCGCCTGCATACGGGCAAGCCGAGCGCCGCGCGGGGAGCGCCGGGAACGCGGGCGTCGGGGTGCATGTCGCTCTATGACGGTCGCCGGGTGCGCGGCATCCGCTCTCGCTAGGGTTCCGGCATGGCCACCGACCCGACCGCCCCGCGCCCCGCCGGCATCGATCCCCGCGGACCGCGGGTGACGGCCGCGATCACGAGCGTCCTCCTGCTGCTGGGGACCTTCCTCTCGCTCCTCGGCTCCGCCGTCCGGACGGGGACGACCTTCGCCGAGCGCGCGACGGACCCCGGTTTCTTCGTTCTGGCGGTCGTCGCCGTGCTCTTCGTGTGGGGCGTCGCCGCGCCGCGGTCCGCACCCTGGTCGGTGCTGTTCCGCACCGTCATCCGCCCGCGCCTCACCGCGCCCACCGAGCTCGAGGATCCTCGTCCGCCGCGGTTCGCGCAGGGCGTCGGCCTCATCGTCGTGGGGCTCGGTCTCGCGCTGCACCTCGCGGGCGTGCCGTGGGCGCTGCCCGTCGCGGGGGCAGCAGCATTCGTCGCGGCCTTCCTCAACGCGGTCTTCGCGTTCTGCCTCGGATGCCAGATCTACCTCGGGCTCACCCGTGTCGGCCTCATCCGGCCCCAGGGCGGGCTCCTCGGGGTCTCGTGACGGACGGCACCTCGGTCGGCGACGGCTCCGCCGCGCAGCCGCGGTACGACTGGGACGGCTTCGGCTTCGACACCCGCCAGGTGCACGCGGGCGAGCTCCCCGAAGACAACTTCGGCGCCCGCATCACGCCGATCTACCTCTCGGCCGCCTACCGGTTCGCGTCGTTCGACGAGGCGGAGGCCCGCTTCACCGGCGCCGATCACGGCCAGCTCTACTCCCGCAACCTGAATCCGACGCACCTCGTCGCCGAGGGACGGATCGCGTCGCTCGAAGGCGGTGCCGGAGCGATCGTCGTCGGCTCGGGGCAGGCCGCCATCACTGCGCTTCTCCTCGGCCTCGCGGGCACCGGCGAGCACCTCCTGTCGACGGCGAGCATCTACAGCGGCACCCGCATCCTCTTCGACCGCACGTTCGGACGGCTCGGCGTCGAGGTCGACTACGTGCGCGATCCGCGGGATGCCGCGGAGTGGGAGCGGCTCATCCGGCCCGAGACGAAGGCCGTGTTCGTCGAGACGATCCCGAACCCCAAGAACGACCTGGTCGACGTGGCGGCCGTCGCCGCGATCACGCGCCGTCACGGCATCCCGCTCATCGTCGACAACACCGTCGCGACGCCCTACGTCATCCGTCCTCTGGAGCACGGCGCGGACGTCGTCGTGCACTCGTCGACCAAGTTCCTGACCGGTCACGGCGCCGCCCTCTCGGGCGCGATCGTCGACGGCGGCACGTTCGACTGGGCGGGCTCGGCGCGGCGGTACCCCGGCATCACCGACCCGGTCGCCCCCGGGAAGCCCTCGTTCCTCGAGGCGTACGGCCGGCACGCCCTCGAGGCGTACCTGCGGTTCGGGATCGTGAACGACCTGGGCCCCGCGCTCTCGCCCGTCAACTCGTTCCTCCTCCAGCAGGGCATCGAGACCCTGTCGCTGCGGATGGCGCGCCACCTCGAGAACGCGGCCGCCGTCGCCGCGTGGCTCGCCGGCCACCCCACCGTCGAGAGCGTGGACTTCGCGGGGCTGCCGGGCAACGCGTATCACCGGATCGCGGTCGAGCGGTTCGGCGGGCACGCCGGGTCGGTCTTCGCGTTCACCGTCCGCGGCGGGCGGGACGCGGCGCAGCGGTTCTTCGACGCCCTGCGCGTCTTCAGCCGCATGACGAACATCGGCGACGTCCGCTCGATGGCGCTCCACCCCGCCACGACGACCCACGTGTCGTTCTCCGCCGACGAGCGGGAGCGGCTCGGCATCGGCGACGGGCTCATCCGGCTGTCGATCGGCATCGAGACCGTGGCCGACCTGATCGCCGACCTCGACCAGGCGCTCGCCGCCGTGCCGGAGGCGCCGTGAGCACCGTTCTCGCGCTCGTGGGCAACCCGCAGCGGGAGTCCCGCACGCGGCTGGTCGCCGAGTCCGTGGCGGCGGAACTCGCCCGTCGATCGGGTGCGCACGTGGAAGAGACGATCGAGCTGGCCGACATCGCGGACGAGCTCTTCCGGCATCCGAGCCCGGCCGTCGACGCCGTGCGCGAGCGCGTGCGCGCCGCGGACGTGCTGGTTGTGGCGAGCCCCACCTACAAGGCGACGTACACCGGGCTGTTGAAGGCGTTCCTCGACCGCCTCGACACGGGAGCGCTGCAGTCCGCGACCGCCGTTCCGGTGCTCACGATCGGCTCGCCCGCGCACGCGCTCGCGGTCGAGGTGTCGCTGCGTCCGCTGCTCGTAGAGCTCGGCGCCTCCGTGCCCACGCGCGGGATCGCCTTCCCTGCGTCGCAGGTGGACGAGCGCGACGAGATCGTCGCGGCGTGGGCGGATGCCGAGTGGCCGCGCCTCCGCCCCGCCCTCGGCTGACCACCCGCCGGGCTGGGCGTCGGTCTCCGAGCCCCTCCGGCCCCCGAGCTTGTCGAGGGTCACCCGGGTCCCCGAGCCTGTCGAGGGGTCGCTGGAGGTCCCCGAGCTCGTCGAGGGGTCGCCCCGAGCTTGTCGAGGGGTCGCCCCGGTCCCCGAGCTCGTCGAGGGGTCGCCCCGGTCCCCGAGCCTGTCGAGGGGTCGGTGGAGCCCCGGTCCCCGAGCTTGTCGAGGGGTCGCCCCCACCGGCCCCCGAGCTTGTCGAGGGGTCGCCCATCGTCTCCTCCCCAGGCGGGGGCACACCGGAGTTATCCACAGGAACCCCCGGTGACGGGTTCTTTCAGACCCTCCAATGTCGGAGGCCCCCGGAAGAATAGGGGCCATGACGAACACCGGATCACTCACGACGAGCACCGCGATCGCCGCGGATGCGGTCGACGCGGTGGTCGACGACCTGATCCGCATCCGGGCCGGGATGGCGGCCCTGCACGCGCAGGAAGCGGCCGTCCTCGCCCGCGCCGTCGAGGTGGTCCGCGCGCAGGATGACGCTCCCGGGCCGTCCGAGGTGCGGGACATCCCGCTGCGGTCGATGGCTGCGCAGATCGGTGCCGCACTGCGGGTGTCCGATCGGACGGTGCAGCGTCACCTGTCGGATGCCGTCGTGCTCACCGGCCGGTTCCCGGCCACACACGCCGCGCTCGCGGGCGGGGAGATCTCCCGCGCGCACGCGCAGGTGATCGTCGAGGCGGGACTGCCGATCGAGGACGACGAGGCCCGCGCGGCGTACGAGGCGGCGGCGGTCGAGGTCGCCCGCCGCGAGACGCCCGGCCGGCTGCGACCGGCGGTCCGCATGCTCGCGGCCCGGTTGCACCCAGTGCCCCTCGAAGTGCGGCACGCGGACGCGGCGAAAGG
>Ga0160435_1000202_pt1 | contig 28971 bp, 23 predicted proteins | sample HID1973K_E0MG_FD_108213 | JGI IMG/M metagenome (GOLD analysis project Ga0160435, IMG submission 108213) | Enriched mosquito-associated microbial communities from UW Madison campus, WI, USA - HID1973K_E0 MG | ecosystem: Host-associated > Arthropoda: Insects > Digestive system > Unclassified ...
CGGCAGCTCGCTGCTGACCTTCCTGCCGATGGTCGGCCTGCTGGTGGTGATGTACTTCCTGATGATCCGCCCGCAGATGAAGCGGCAGAAGGAACACCGCGCCATGCTCGACAAGCTCAACCGTGGCGACGAAGTGATCACCTCCGGCGGCATCGCCGGCACCGTCGCCGAAGTGGGCGACAACTTCATCACCATCGAAATCGCCGACAACGTGCGCGTGCGCGTGCAGAAGGGTGCCGTCGGCAACGTGCTGCCCAAGGGCACGCTGAAGTCCGCCTGATCCCATCCTTTTTCCTGATGCGTGGCGCCGGGGAGGCGCCGCGCGGGGTTCCGCAATGCTTGAATTTCCTCGCTGGAAATATTTCCTGATCCTGGCCGTATTGGTCTTGAGCGTGCTTTATGCGCTGCCCAACGCCTACCAGAAGGATCCGTCGGTACAGGTCACCGCCCAACGCGAAGGCGCGCTCGACGAAACGCTGCGCTCGCGCGTGCAGGACGACCTCGCCAAGGCCGGCATCCCGGTCAAGTCGGTGGCGGTCGAAGGCAACAGCCTGATGGTTCGCCTGGCCAATCTGGACGCCCAGAACAAGGCCAACAACCTGCTGCGCACCACCCTGGGCGAGAACTACACCGTCGCCCTCAACCTGGCATCGACCGTCCCCAACTGGTTGGCGCGCCTGGGCGGCAAGCCCATGGTGTTGGGCCTGGACCTGCAGGGCGGCGTGCACTTCGTGCTCCAGGTCGACCAGAAGGCGGCGCTGGAAAAGCGCATCGATGCCTATGCCGAGGACATCCGCGTCACCCTGCGCGACAACCGCATCGGTTATCAGTCGGTCGAGCGTCGCCCGGACAACAGCATCGTGGCGAACCTGAGCCCGTCCGGTGGCGCCGATGCCGCCGAGCGTGCCCGTGTCGCGCTGGCCAAGATCCAGCCGACCCTGAGCTACGACGTCAGCGGCAACCGCATCACCGTGACCATTCCGCAGGCCGAGTTGCAGCAGATCGCCGGCAGCGCGCTCGAACAGAACATCACCACGCTGCGCAACCGCGTCAACGAGTTGGGCGTGGCCGAGCCGATCATCCAGCGCCAGGGTGCCGACCGCATCGTGGTGCAGCTGCCCGGTGTGCAGGACACCGCCGAGGCCAAGCGCCTGATCGGCGCCACCGCGACCCTGGAGTTCCGCCCGGTGGTCGAGGGCGACGCCCAGGACGCCGCGCGCACCGGCCGCGTGCCGGCCGATGCCAAGCTCTACCACGTGCGCGGCACCGACGCGCCGGTGCTGCTGAGCAAGCGCGTGCTGGCTTCCGGCGACCAGATGGTCAACGCCACCGTCAGCGCCGACCAGAACGGCATGCCCGCGGTGAGCATCACCCTCAACAGCGCCGCCGGCCAGCGCATGTTCGACTTCACCAGCGCCAACGTCGGCAAGCTGATGTCGGTGGTGTACATCGAGCGCATCCCGACCGTGAGCATGGTCGATGGCCAGGAAGTGCGCAGCGTGCGGGTCAAGGAAGAAGCGCTGGCGCCGACCCGTATCGCCGGCGTGTTCGGCAAGAACTTCCAGACCACCGGCCTGGAGAAGACCGAGGCCGAGAACCTGGCCAAGCTGTTGCGCGCCGGTTCGCTGGCCGCGCCGATGGATTTCGTTGAAGAACGCATCATCGGCCCGAGCCTGGGCGCGGAGAACGTCGAACGCGGCATTACCGCGGTGCTCTACGCCTTCGTCTTCACCCTGGCGTTCTTCACCGTCTACTACCGCATGTTCGGCGTGATCACCTCGGTGGCGCTGCTGATGAACCTGCTGATCGTGGTGGCGGTGATGTCGATGTTCGGCGCGACGATGACGCTGCCCGGTTTCGCCGGCCTGGCGCTGTCGGTAGGCCTGTCGGTCGACGCCAACGTGCTGATCAACGAGCGTATCCGCGAGGAGCTGCGTCACGGCGTACCGCCGAAGGCGTCAATCGCGGCCGGCTACGAGAAGGCCGGCGGCACCATCCTCGACGCCAACCTGACCGGCCTGATCGTGGGCGTGGCGCTGTATGCCTTCGGCACCGGCCCGCTGAAGGGCTTTGCCCTGACCATGATCATCGGCATCTTCGCCTCGATGTTCACCGCGATCACCGTGTCGCGTGCGCTGGCCCAGTTGATCTACGGCTACCGCAAGAAGATCAAGGCCGTGGCCATCTGACCGGGTGAGAACGAATCAATGAAAATTTTCCCGCTCCATCTCATCCCGAACGACACCAAGATCGACTTCATGCGTTGGCGCCACCTGGTGCTGTGGCTGATGTTGGCGGTGTTCCTGGTCTCGCTGGTGGTCATCGGCGCCAAGGGTTTCCGCAAGGAGGCCTACGCGCTGGAGTTCACCGGCGGTACCGTGGTCGAAACCCGTTTCGACAAGCCGGCCAATATCGACCAGGTGCGCGAGAAGCTGTCGGTGGCTGGCTTCGAGAATGCCCAGGTGCAGGGCTTCGGCGGCGGCAACGAGGTGATGATCCGCCTGCAGCCGCATGGCGAAAGCAGCAATGCCGAGGGTGACCGCACGGTATCGGCGCAGGTGCTCAAGGCGATCAACTCGCCCGAGAATCCGGCCACCGTGCTGCGGACCGAGTTCGTCGGCCCGCAGGTCGGCGCCGACCTGGTCCGCGACGGCATCTACGCCACGCTGTTCATGCTGGTGGGCTTCCTGATCTACATCGCCTTCCGCTTCGAGTGGAAGTTCGCGGTGGTGGCCAGCCTGACGGCCTTCTTCGACCTGGTGGTGACCGCGGCCTACATCTACGGCACCGGCCGCGAGTTCGACCTGACCGTGCTGGCCGGCTTGCTGTCGGTGATGGGCTTTGCGATCAACGACATCATCGTGGTGTTCGACCGCGTGCGCGAAAACTTCCGCGGCCTGCGCGTGGAGCCGCTGGAGGTGCTGAACCGCTCGATCAACCAGACGCTGTCGCGTACGGTGATCACCGCGGTGATGTTCTTCCTGTCGGCCTGGGCGCTGTACCTGTATGGCGGCACCTCGATGGAAGGCCTGGCGCTGACGCACATGGTCGGCGCGGTGATCGTGGTGGTTTCCTCGATCGTGGTGGCGGTGCCGATGTTGTCGGTCGGTCCGTTCAAGGTGACCAAGCAGGACCTGCTGCCGAAGGCCAAGGACGTGGAGGCGCTGGCGCGTCGTCCTTGATTGGTTGTTGGGTTCTGTAGTTTTGGAAAGCCGCGCTGATGCGCGGCTTTCCTTTTTGGCGGCGTTGGCGGTCCTCTCCGCAGACCTGCTAACCCCCGGAAACTGCAACCATCGTCAATGCCATCGCCGCCAGCACGCACCACGCCACCGCCCACAGGGCGTGCAGGCGCCAACGCATCACCAGCAGCAGGCCAACGGCAACGATCGCCAAGTCTTTCCAACCCGTGATCGCCTGCAGCCACAGCGGGTCGTACAGCGCAGCGGCCAGCAGTCCGACCACCGCGGCATTGATGCCGGCGACGATGCCGGCGCGGCGGCGATCGGCCAGCCAGGCCGACCAGTAGGGCAGCGCGGCGATCAGCAGCAAGAATCCCGGCAGGAACAACGCCAGCAGGCAGAGCAGGGCACCGGCCGGCGGCGGCACGCCGTCGACACTGGCGCCGAGGAAAGCAGCGAAGGAGAACATTGGGCCGGGAACGGCCTGAGCGGCGCCGTAGCCGGCGAGGAAGCGCTCGGCCGACACCCAGCCGTTGCCGACGAAGCTGCCCTGCAACAGCGGCAACACCACATGGCCGCCACCGAAGACCAGGGTGCCGGCACGAAAATCCGCCGCGGCCAGGGCCGCCAGGCTGGCGTTGCGGCCGCCGAACAGGGAGAGCGCAAAGCCCGTGGCAAGCAGCGCCAGGCAGGCCACGGCCACGCGCCGCGAAGGCAGGTGCGCGCCTGGCAGCGGGGCAACGGCGACCTGCGCCGTTGCAGGCAACCACAGTCCGGCGAGGGCGCCGACGCCAATGGCAGCCAGTTGCCATGCCGGCGCTGCGCCAAGCAGGACGATGGCGGCGGCCAGCAAAGCCAGGGCCTGCCGGGGCAGGTCGGGGGTCAACGAGCGCGCCATGCTCCACACGCCTTGCGCGACCATCACCACGGCGACCAGCTTCAGGCCGTGCAAGGCGGTGATCCCCAACGGAGCATGCAGCAATGCCGGCAGATGCACGGCCGCAGCGAACATGAGCAGGGCCGAGGGCAGGGTGAAGCCGCAGAACGCGGCCAGACCGCCACGCCAACCTGCGCGGCGCAGGCCCAAGGCGAAGCCGAGCTGGCTGCTGGCCGGTCCCGGCAAGGCTTGGCAAATAGCCAATAGCTGGGCGAAGGCCGGCTCGTCCAGCCACCCGCGCCGCTGCACGAATTCGCGCTGGAAGTAGCCGATGTGCGCAATTGGGCCGCCGAAAGACGTCAGCCCCAGGCGCAGGAACGCGCCGAATACCTCGCTTGCACTGCCTGTGGCTGTCGGCATGGCTGGGGGGCGTTCCATGGGAGCCTCGGGGGCGGGAGAGGCCAGAGTGTGGCGCCGGCCGCGCGGCCGCCGCAACGCCAAAAAAAACCCCGGCCGAGGCCGGGGTTTTTCGGTTGCGCTGCGAACCGGATCAGCGATCCGGTCGCGCCGCTGCCTGCTCGGTCTGCGCTTCCAGGAACTCCCTGGAAGGCTCGTCCAGCTTGTCGCCCAGCATCCGCCGCACCACCACGAAGAACAGCGGAATGAAGATCACGCCGAGCAAGGTGGCGAACAACATGCCGCCGATCACGCCGGTGCCGATCGAGTGGCGGGCGTTGGCGCCGGCGCCGGTCGAGATCGCCATCGGCAACACGCCGAGGATGAAGGCAAACGAGGTCATCAGGATCGGCCGGAAGCGCAGGTGCGCCGCTTCGATCGTCGCCTCGCGCAGGGTCTTGCCCGCGGCACGTTGTTCAACCGCGAACTCGACGATCAGGATGGCGTTCTTCGCCGCCAGGCCAATCACCGTGATCATGCCGATCTTGAAGTACAGATCGTTCGGCAGGCCGCGCAGCAGCGAGAAGGAGATCGCGCCGAGCACGCCGATCGGCACCACCAGCAGCACCGCCACCGGGATCGACCAGCTTTCGTACAGCGCCGCAAGGCACAGGAACACCACCACCACCGAAAGCACCAGCAGCAAGGTGGCGGCGTTGCCGGCGATGATTTCCTGGTACGACATGCCCGACCAGTCGAAGCCGAAGCCCGCCGGCAGGTCGGTGCGGACGATCTCTTCCATCGCCGTCATCGCCTGGCCGGAGGACTTGCCCGGCGCCGAGTTGCCGACGATGTTCACCGCCGAGTAGCCGTTGTAGCGGTTCAAGGCGGGCGAGGCGTAGATCCACTCGGACTTGATGACATTGCTCAGCGGGATCATCGCCGGCTGGCCATCGATATCGGTCGCGGTGCTGCTGGGCGTGTAGAAGCTGCGCAGCGATTCGGGACCGGTACGGAAGGCGTCGTCGGCGCGCACGTTGACGCGCTTGATGCGACCCTCATAGAAGAAGTCGTTGACATACACCGGTGCCAGCATCAGCTGGATGGCGCTGTAGATGTCAGTGACCGACAAGCCCATCGACTCGGCCTGCACGCGGTCCACGTGCAACTGCAACTGCGGCGAGTTTTCCAGGCCGTTCGGTCGCACGCCCACCAGGGTGTCCTGGCGCTGCGCGGCCTGGCCGAGCAGGATGTTGCGGGCGTTGGTCAGGGCCTCCTGGCCGGCACCGGAACGGTCCTGCAGCCACATGTCGAAGCCGCCGAACTGACCCAGGCCATTCACCGTGGGCAGGTTGACCACGAAGATCTGCGCACCCTTGATGCCGTAGAAGGCGCCATTGAGTTGCTGGATCAGTTCGGTGGCCGTGGCTTTGCGGTCGCCCCAGGGCTTGAGGCGGATGAAGCCCATGCCCACGTTTTCGCCCGAACCCAGGAAGCTGAAACCAGCCACCTGCAGCATGCCTTCGACCGCGTCCTGCTGCTGCAGCACGCCGCGCATCTGGGCGAACACTTCGTTGGTGCGGTTCTTGGTCGCGCCCGGCGGCAGCTGCACGATCGCCAGCGCGAAGCCCTGGTCTTCTTCCGGCAGGAAGCTGCCGGGCATGCGCGTGAACAGGAAGCCGCACAGCGCCACCAGCACCACGAACAGCACCATCCAACGCGGGGCGCGCTTGAGGGTGTGGCCAACCACCGCGACGTAGCGGTGGGCGACCTTGTCGTAATACTTGTCGAAGGTGCGGAACACCCAGTTCTTCTTCTCGGCATGGGTCGGCTTCAGGAAGGCCGCGCACAAGGCCGGAGTGAAGCTCAGCGCCAGGAAGGCGGAGAAGCCCATCGCCATGGCAATGGTGATGGCGAACTGCTTGTAGATCGCGCCCGCCGCGCCCGGCTGCATCGCCGAGGGAATGAACACCGCGGCCAGCACCACCGTGATCGCCACCACCGCGCCGGTGATCTGGGTCATCGCCTTGGTCGTGGCGGCCTTTGGCGCGAGGTGCTCCTCGGTCATGATGCGCTCGACGTTCTCGATCACCACGATCGCGTCATCCACCACGATGCCGATGGCCAGCACCATTGCGAACAGCGTCAACTGGTTGATGGTGAAGCCGATGATGTACATGCCCAGGAACGTACCCAGCAGCGCCACCGGAATCACCAGCGTCGGAATGACGGTGGCGCGGAAGTTCTGCAGGAATACCAGCATCACCAGGAACACCAGCACGATCGCTTCGATCAGCGTGTGCACGACCTCCTCGATGGAGATCTTCACGAACGAGGTGCTGTCGTAGGGCGAGAACCAGGTCACGCCGTTGGGGAAGCTCGGCGCCAGTTCGTCCATCTTCGCCGTGACCGCCTCGGCCACGCTCAACGCGTTGGCACCGGGCAGCAGCTGGATCGCGAAAGCGCCGGTCGGCTTGCCGTTGTACTGGGTGTCGAAGCCGTAGTTCGAAGGACCGAACGCTACCCGGCCGACATCCTTCAGGCGCACGGCCGCGCCGTTGGCGTCGGTGCGCAGGATGATGTTCTCGAACTCTTCCGGCGAGCTGAAGCGGCCTTCGGCCGAGACCGTGGCGGTGAAGCCGGTGCCTTCCGGTGCCGGGTCGGCGCCGATCGCGCCGGCGGCGAACTGCACGTTCTGGTTGGAAATGGCCTGGTACACCTGGGTTGCGGACAGGTGATAGCCCTGCAGCCGCTCCGGGTTGAGCCAGATGTTCATCGCGTACTCGGCACCGAACTGCTGGGTGCTGCCGACGCCGGGCACGCGCGAGATCTGGTCGAGCACGCGCGAACCGACGATGTCGTTCAAGGCGTCACGGTCGACCGCCGGATTGTCCGAGTTCAGCGCCACCACCATCAGGAAGCCGGCGTTGGCCTTGGCCACCACCACGCCCTGCTGGGTCACCTCGGTGGGCAGGCGCGGGGTGGCCAGCGCCACCTTGTTCTGCACCTGCACCTGGGCGATGTCCGGGTTGGTGCCGGTCTCGAAGGTCAGGGTGATGCTGACGCGGCCGTTGGAGGCCGAGGACGAGTTGAAGTACAGCAGGTGGTCGATGCCGGTGAGCTGCTGCTCGATCACCTGGGTCACCGCTTTTTCGGCGGTGTCGGCGCTGGCACCCGGATAGGTGGCGCTGACCGTGACCTGCGGCGGGGCGATGGAGGGGTACGACTCCACGCCGAGGCTGAGGATCGAGATCACGCCGCTGAGCGAGATCAGGATCGCCACCACCCAGGCGAAGACCGGGTGTTCAATGAAAAATTTTGGCATGGCCGGGTCCCGTCACTTCTTCTCGGCAGGCGCAGGCGCGGCGGCGGGCTTGGCGCCCGGCTGCTGCTGGCCCGCGTTCGGATCGAACGGCACCGCCTTGGCCGGGGCGCCTTCCTTGACCTTCTGCTGGCCGCTGACGATGACCTTGTCGCCGACCTCCAGGCCGCCGGTGATCACCCACTGGCCTTGCTGCTGGCTGTCGGCGGTGACATTGCGGCGAACCACGTTGCCGTCCTTGCCGACCACCAGCGCGAAGGCGCCGTGGGCGTCGCGCTGGATGCCGGCCTGCGGCACCAGGAACGCACCTTCGCGCTGGCCGAGGGTGGCGCTGAAGGAAACAAACGAGCCGGGCAGCAGCACATGGTCCGGGTTGGGCAACAGGGCGCGCAGCGAAACGCTGCCGGTGCTCGGTTCGACCGTCACCGAGGTGAAGTCGAGCGTGCCCGGATGTGGATAGACGCTGCCATCGCCCAGCTGGACCTGCACGGTGGACTGGCCGTCGCCGCTCAGGGCGACATTGCCCTGGGCCTGCGCCTGGCGCAGCCGCGCCAGCTCGTCGCCGCTCATGGAGAAGTTCACATACAGCGGGTCGAGCTGGTCGATGGTGGTAAGCAGGGTCGAGTCGCCCTGGCCGACCAACGCGCCTTCGGTGACCTGCTGCTTGCCGGCACGGCCGCTGATCGGCGCGGTGACGGTGGCGTAGCCGAGGTTGATGCGCGCCGATTCAACCGATGCGCGGGCCTGCTGCACGGCGGCGGCCGACGTGCGTTCGGTCGCCTCGGCGGTGTCCAGGTCGGACTTGGACACGTATTTCTGCGGTGCCAGGCTGCGTGCGCGCTGCGCGGCGATCTTGGCGTTGGCATAGGTGGCCTCGGCGGCCGCCAGTTCGCCCTGGGCCGCCGACAGCGTGGCCTTGAGCGGTGCCGGGTCGATCTGGAACAGCGGCTGGCCTTCCTTGACGTCGGTGCCCTCGGTGTACAGGCGCTTGAGCAGCACGCCGGCGACGCGGGCGCGTACGTCGGCGGTGCGGAAGCCGGACAGGCGGCCCACCAGTTCGCGCTGCAACGGCAGGGTTTGCGGCTTGGCTTCGACCACGCTGACTTCAGGCGGCGGGGGCTGCTGCTGTTCCGGCTTCTTGCAAGCGGCCAGCGCCAGCGCGACAGCGCAGGCCAGGGCGAGGGTGCGGAGTGGGGCGGTCATCGGTGAAAACTCCGTTTTCAGTTGTTTTTGATCTGGGGGAGCGCGGGGGCGCTCAAGGCGCGAAGGCGCGCAGGAAGCTGTCGATGGTCTGTTCCGCCCACCGGCGCCGCGACGGGGCGTCGGATCGGTGCGGCGTGTGGAACCGCTGCCTTTCGAAATCCAAGCCGACGATCATGCCCAGGAGCAACTCGGCCATCACGTGCGGATCGTCATGCCTGAGCTGGCCGCGCTCGCTGGCCCGGCGCAGCCATTGTGCCAGCCGATCCTGCAGTGCGGCGATCCCATCCTCGTAGATCTGCCGGGCCTGGTCGGGAAACCGGTGTGACTCGGCATCTATCAGGCGGCAGGTCTGGATTACGTGAGGGCGGTTCAATTGCTCCAGGTGGCGCTCGGCGAAGCCGAGCAGGCCGCTGCGCACATCCTGGCCGTCCTCGTCGAGATGGTCGGTGGTCAGCGCGATCTGGTCGCGCATCACTGCGCTCAACAGGTTCTGTTTGCAGCCGTAGTGGGCGTAGAGGGTCTGCTTGGAGCAACCGGCGCGCGCGGCCACCGCTTCCATGGTCAAGCGCATGCCCTGTTCTGCGAGCAGGGCGTTGACCGCCTCGTGCACGGCTTCGTGGACACGGTTGTCGCGAGCCTGGCGTGCACGCACGGGAGTGAGGGTCGACATCATTGGAGTGGACTATACCGTCCAGTTTAGTTTTAAAGTAGCCTTGACGGGACCCCTCCGACCGTGTGCAGCCGGCGCGGTTCTTGCGCGTTGTGGCGGTTCGCCGGCTTGCACACGGTGGCGCATGGCCACTGCCGCGCGTGCATCGAACTGGCGCTATCACCGCTGCAGCGACCGCTTCGCTGCACGTTCTGCGTGGTCGTGGCGATACGCCTGGCTGCTTGAACGCAGTAGAAACCCGATCTCGGGTTTGCGCTATGCAGCAAGGCACTGTCACGGCGCATCGTTACAATTTGCAACTTTCCCGTCGGGCACTTCGCTCCTGTCATGAAACCCAAGAAAGCTGCTTCGAAATCGACCAAGGCCACTGCGTCCAAAACCGGCGGCCAACGCGTAGTTTCCCAGGCGGGCACCGAGGTGCAGGCCTTCAGCCTTGAACCGGTGTTCGCAGCGTTGCGCAAGCGCTACCCGGCCGCGCGCCAAACCGAAGCACAGGCTTTTGCCGGCGATTTCTACCGCCGCATGGAGTCCGACGAGTTCCCGCACCACAGCGCCGAGGAATGGGCTGCGCTGGCCGGCGACATGCTGGAGTTCGCGCGCACGCGCAAGCCCGGCACCGCCAACGTGCGTGTGTTCAATCCCACAACCAAGGCCAATGGCTGGGAATCGCCGCACACGGTGCTGCAGATCGTCAATGACGACATGCCGTTCCTGGTCGATTCGGTCAGCATGGCGCTGGCCGAAGCCGGCGTCGGCGTGCACGTGCTCGGCCACCCGGTGCTGCAGATCAGCCGCGACCGCGCCGGCAAGCTCGGCGCGGTGGGCGAGGGCAAGGCCGAGTCGATGATGGTGCTGGAGATCGACCGCCAGCCGGCCGAGGACATGCAGAAGATCGAAGCGGCCGTGCGCAAGGTACTGGCCGAGGTCCGGGCGATCGTCGGCGACTGGACGGCGATGCGCGAGAAAATGGTCGGCGTGGCCGATGCCCTGTCCACCCGCCGCCTGCCGGTGGACGAGGACAGCCGCAACGAAGCGCAGGAATTCCTGCGCTGGGCTGCCGCCGACCACTTCACCTTCTTCGGCTACCGCGAATACCGGGTCGAGAAGCAGAACGGCGAGGACGTGCTGGCGCCGGTCGAGGCCAGCGGCCTGGGCCTGATGCGCGGCAAGGACAAGTCGCCGGCGCGCCCGATCAAGACCCTGGCGGCCAACGCCATGAGCAGCGGGGATGGCCCGAAGGAAGCGCTGATCCTGACCAAGACCAACGCCCGTTCGCGCGTGCATCGCGCCGGCTACATGGACTACATCGGCGTGCTGGAATACGACGCCAAGGGCCGGATCGTCGCCGAACAGCGTTTCCTCGGCTTGTTCACCTCCAGCGCCTACAACCGCCGTCCGTGGGAAATCCCGCTGGTGCGCCGCCGCCACGACTATGTAATGAAGCAGTCCGGCCTGACGCCGAGCAGCCACAGCGGCAAGGCACTGCGCCACATCCTGGAAACCCTGCCGCGCGAGGAGCTGTTCCAGTCCAACGAGCAGGAGCTGTACAACACCGCGATGGGCATCCTCGGCTTGCAGGAGCGCGTGCGCAGCCGCTTGTTCCTGCGCCGCGACAAGTACAGCCGCTTCATTTCCGCGCTGGTGTACCTGCCGCGCGACCGCTTCAACACCGACGTGCGCCTGCGCATCGAGTCGCTATTGAAGGAAGCGCTGCACGGCGAATACATCGATTCCAACGTGGTGCTGGGCGAATCGCCGTTGGCGCAGCTGCACCTGATCGTGCGGCCCAAGGCCGGCGAAGCGCTGGAGTTCGATACCCGCGAGCTGGAACAGCGCCTGGCGCACCTGCTGCGCAATTGGCAGGACGACCTGCGCGAAGCCCTGGTGGCCCGCCATGGCGAGGCCGCCGGCCTGCGCCTGGCCGCGGCCTACGGGCGCGCGCTGCCGGCCGGCTATATCGAGGAGTCCACCACCGAGGCGGCGGCCAGCGACGTCGAGCACCTGGCTGCGCTGAGCGGGCCCGATGACCTGCACCTGAGCCTGCAGCCGGTACGCCGCGAAGGCGTCGATGGCCTGCGCCTGAAGCTGTACCGCCAGCTCGACGACATCCCGCTGTCCGACGCGCTGCCGATGATGGAGAACATGGGCCTGCGGGTGATTTCCGAGCGCCCGTATCGCCTGCAGGTCGCCGAGCACGCGCTGTACATCCAGGATTTCGAGGTCGAGTCCACTGCCGGCCCGATCGATGCGAACAGCGCCGACGCTGCCTTTGGCGAAGCGTTCGCGCGCATCTGGCATGGCGATGCCGAGAACGATGGCTTCAACCGCCTGATCCTCTCCGCCGGCCTGCATTGGCGCCAGGTCGCGATGCTGCGCGGCTACTGCAAATACTTGTTGCAGACCGGCGTTCCGTTCTCGCAGGCCTATGTCGAACAGACCTTCCAGCACTACCCCTTGCTGGCGCGGTTGCTGGTGGAGCTGTTCGAAGCCCGCTTCGACCCGGCTACCGGCAATGAAAGCAAGGCGCAGATCGCCGAAGGCCAGGCCAGCCTGAAGGCGGCGCTCGACGTGCTCGCCGGCGGCGACGAAGCCACCTTGAAGACCCTGCAGGCCGTGGTCGAAGCACGCAAGAACGATCGCGCCACGCAGCAGGAGGCCACCCGCGCCGCGCTGCTCAAGTTGATGGACCGGGTCTCCAGCCTCGACGAAGACCGCATCCTGCGCAGCTTCATCGGCGTGATCGATGCCACCCTGCGCACCAGCTACTACCAGACCGATGCGGCCGGCAATCCTGGTCATTGCATCAGCTTCAAGTTCGACTCGGCCAAGGTCCCCGACCTGCCCAAGCCGCGGCCGTACCGCGAGATCTTCGTCTATAGCCCGCGGGTGGAAGGCGTGCACCTGCGCTTCGGCGCGGTCGCCCGTGGCGGCCTGCGCTGGTCGGATCGCCGCGAGGACTTCCGCACCGAGGTGCTGGGCCTGGTCAAGGCGCAGATGGTGAAGAACACCGTGATCGTGCCGGTCGGCGCGAAGGGCGGCTTCTTCGTCAAGCGTTCCCCGGTTGGCGGCGACCGCGACGCGGTAATGGCCGAAGGCATCGCCTGCTACAAGCTGTTCATCCAGGGCCTGCTCGACATCACCGACAACATCGTCGGCGGCAAGATCGTGCCGCCGCCGCAAGTGGTGCGCCACGATGTCGACGACCCGTACCTGGTGGTGGCCGCCGACAAGGGCACCGCGACCTTCTCCGACATCGCCAACGGCCTGGCCATCGCGCACGGTTTCTGGCTGGGTGACGCCTTTGCCTCCGGTGGCTCGGTCGGCTACGACCACAAGGGCATGGGCATCACCGCGCGAGGCGCATGGGAGTCGGTCAAGCGCCACTTCCGCGCGCTCGGCCGCGATTGCCAGAGCGAAGACTTCGCCTGCGTGGGCGTCGGCGACATGTCCGGCGACGTGTTCGGCAATGGCATGCTGCTGTCGCGCCACATCCGCCTGCTGGCGGCGTTCGACCACCGCCACATCTTCCTGGACCCGAACCCCGATGCGGCAAAGTCGTTCGCCGAGCGCGAACGCCTGTTCAAGCTGCCGCGTTCGAGCTGGGCCGACTACGACGCCAAGCTGATCAGCAAGGGCGGCGGCATCTATCCGCGCACGCTCAAGGCCGTCGAGATCACGCCGCAGGTGCGCGATGCGCTGGGCCTGGACGCGGCGGTCAAGAGCCTGTCGCCGAACGAACTGATGAACGCCATCCTCAAGGCGCCGGTGGACCTGTTCTGGAACGGCGGCATCGGCACCTACGTCAAGGCCGCAAGCGAGACCCACGCCGATGTCGGCGACCGCGCCAACAACGGCTTGCGCGTCAACGGTGGCGAGCTGCGCTGCAAGGTGGTGGGCGAGGGCGGCAACCTCGGCATGACCCAGCTCGGCCGCATCGAGGCCGAACAGCAGGCCGGGGTGCTGCTCAATACCGACTTCATCGACAACTCCGCCGGCGTGGATACCTCCGACCACGAGGTCAACATCAAGATCCTGCTCAACGCCGTGGTGCAGGACAAGAAGCTCACCGTCGATGCCCGCAACAAGCTGCTGGCCTCGATGACCGACGAAGTCGCCGACCTGGTGCTGTGGGACAACTACCGCCAGAACCAGGCCATCAGCCTGATGGAGCGGATGAGCGTCAAGCGTCTCGGCTCCAAGCAGCACTTCATCCGCACCCTGGAGCAGCAGGGTCTGCTCGACCGGCAGATCGAATTCCTGCCGTCCGATGCCGAGCTGTCGGCGCGCAAGGCCCGCGGCCAGGGCCTGACCCGGCCGGAACTGGCGGTGCTGCTGTCCTACTCCAAGCTGGTGGCGTTCCAGCAGCTGCTGGAATCGGACATCCCCGAAGACCCGTACCTGTCCAAGGAACTGCAGCGCTACTTCCCCAAGCCGCTGCAGAAGAAGTATGCCGAGGCGATGGAGAAGCACCGCCTGAAGCGCGAGATCATCGCCACCGCGGTCACCAACACCACCATCAACCGCATGGGCGCCACCTTCCTGATGCGCATGCAGGAAGATACTGGCCGCAGCATTGGCGAGGTCGCCAAGGCCTACACCATCAGCCGCGAGACCCTCGATGCGCGTTCGTTGTGGACGCAGATCGACGCGCTCGACGGCAAGGTGCCCGAACAGGTGCAGATCGACGCCCTGGAAGTGATCTGGAAGCTGCAGCGCTCGTTCGTGCGCTGGCTGCTGTTCCGCCCCGGCGCGATGCCGGGCATCACCGCCGCGGTCGAGCGCTATCACGATGCCTTCAACGACATCCGCGTCGCCTCCGGTGTGCTCGGTGATTCGCAGCGCCCGGCCTACCTGGCGAGCGTGCAGGAGTGGAAGGACAAGGGCCTGCCGCCGGCGCTGGCGCAGCAGTTGTCGGAATTGCGCTACCTGGAACCGGCGTTCGACATCATCGAGCTGGCCCGCACCCGCAAGTTGAAGCCGGTGGAGGTCTCCAAGGTCCACTTTCGCCTGGGCGAAGCGCTGCAGTTGCCGTGGTTGTTCGAGCAGATCGACGCGCTCGAGGTCAACGGCCGCTGGCATGCCGTGGCCCGCGGTGTCCTGCGCGACGAACTGGCCGCCCACCAGCGCAACCTGGCCGGGCAGGTGCTGTCCACGCCGGGCGCCAGCGCCGAAGCCAAGGTATCGCGCTGGCTGGAGCGAGACGATTCCAGTCTGCGCTTCACCTTGTCGATGCTGCAGGAGCTGGCGGCACAGAAGACGCTGGATTACCCGACGGTGTCGGTGGCGGTACAGCGCCTCGGACAACTGGCGGCGCACGGGGTGTAATCCGCCCAGAGGGCGGATCACGCCCGGGCCACGCGTGGCCCGGGCGCCCAAGGTTGTGCTGCGCAAAACCTTGGGCCCCATTCTTGGCTGCCTATCCCCCGCGGCTGTCGCCGCGCCCCCCTTAACAGAAGGGGGGCTTTGCTCCAGAAGCATCACGGGGGGCGCGGGCGAGACCTGAAAAGCCTGTGGCCTGTATGCTTCGACTGGTTCTACGGAGCCGCCGATGACCGCATCCCCCCGCATCGCTTTCCTTGCCAGCAATACCGACGCCGCCCAGCGCGCCCGCGCTGAGCTGGTGTCGCGCCATGGCGACCATGCCATCGATGAGGCCGAGGTGCTGTGCGCGCTCGGCGGCGATGGCTTCATGCTGCAGACCCTGCATCGCCATGCCAGCGCCGGCAAGCCGGTGTTCGGCATGAAGCTGGGTTCTATTGGCTTTCTGATGAACCAGTTTCGCGATGACGACCTCGTCGATCGCCTGGCCCGGGCCGAGCCGGCCCACCTGCGGCCGCTGGAAATGCTGGCGCAGACCGAATCGGGCACCACCACCGGCTCGCTGGCCTATAACGAGGTTTCGTTGCTGCGCCAGACCCGCCAGGCCGCCCACCTGCGCATCGATCTCAACGGCCAGACCCGCATCGAGGAACTCATCGGCGATGGCGTGCTGGTTTCCACTCCGGCCGGCAGCACTGCCTACAACTACTCCGCGCACGGCCCGATCCTGCCGCTCGGTTCGCATACGCTGGCGCTGACGCCGATCGCGCCTTACCGGCCGAGGCGCTGGCGTGGTGCCATCCTCAAGGCCGACACGGAAGTGCGGATGCAGGTGCTGGACCCGTACAAGCGCCCGGTCAGCGTCACCGCCGATTCGCACGAAACCCGCGATGTGGTCGAAGTGACCATCCGCGAATCGCGCGATCACCGCGTCACCCTGCTGTTCGACCCCGAACACAACCTCGAAGAACGCATCCTCAGCGAACAGTTCGTGGTCTGACCGCCGGCCGCCGCGGCCGGCGCCGCCCCGGTTGCGGCACAATGCCCGGTGCAGTCACCCGTACGTTCCGTACCCGCAGGACCCCAGAGACCCATGGCCGACAACACCCCCCGCCTGCTGACCGTCGCGGTGACCTCGCGCGCGCTGTTCGACCTGGAGGAGGGCCACAGCCTGTTCGAGCGCGAAGGCGTGGAGGCGTATGCGGCCTACCAGCGCGCCCACGAGGACGACATCCTGCGTCCGGGCGTGGCCTTTCCGGTGGTGCGCAAGCTGCTGGCGTTGAACGAGGGCGCGCCGCCGGAGACGCCGCGGGTCGAAGTGATCCTGCTGTCGCGCAATTCGGCCGACACCGGCCTGCGCATCTTCAACTCGATCCAACATTACGGGCTGGACATCGTCCGCGCTACTTTCACCTCGGGTGAGGCGACCTGGCCCTACGTCAAACCGTTCGGCACCGACCTGTTCCTGTCGGCCAACCCGGAGTCGGTGCGGCGGGCGCTTGCCCACGGCGTGGCCGCGGCCACCATCCTGCCGCGCGCGCACGATGAGGTGGTCGAAGCGGCCATTGCGCCTGACGCCGATCGCCACGCCCGCCAGCTGCGCATCGCTTTCGATGGAGATGCGGTGATCTTCGGCGATGAGAGCGAGCGCATCTCGCGCGAACAGGGCGTGGAAGCCTTCGGCCGGCACGAGCGCGAGAACGCGCGCGAACCGCTGACCGGCGGCCCGTTCCGCAATTTTCTCTCGGCCCTGCACGCGCTGCAGGCAGCGTTCCCGGCCGGCGAGGCTTCTCCAATTCGTACTGCGTTGGTCACCGCGCGCTCGGCGCCGGCGCATGAGCGGGTGATCCGCACGCTGCGCGAGTGGGGCGTGCGGCTGGACGAGGCGTTGTTCCTCGGTGGCCGGCACAAGGGACCGTTCCTCGCGGCGTTCGGCGCCGACATCTTCTTCGACGACTCGCAGCACAACATCGACAGTGCTCGCCAGCACCAGCACGTGGCCGCCGGCCATGTGCCGCATGGCGTGGCCAACGATCCGCGCCCGCAATGAGCGCCGCGCCCCGGTGACCGCCGGCCAGGCCAGCGGCAACGCCGGTGCCTACGTGCGCCAAACCTGGCGCCATCTGGAACTGCGCTTCACCGGCGCCGTCACCCAGACCCGAATGCTGCGCTGGGCGCCGGACTGGCTGTGCATCGGCTATACCCGCAGCATGTTGGCCGCGTTGTGGCTGCATCCGGCGCCACGCAGGATCGGCATCGTTGGCCTCGGCGGCGGTGCGCAGGCCAAATTCTGCTACCGGCATTGGCCGCAGGCACGGATCGAAGTGGTAGAGAGCGATCCCGGCGTGCTGGCGCTGCGCGAGCGCTTTCGGATTCCCGGCGACGACGCGCGCCTGGCGGTGATGCAGGGCGACGGTGCGGCCTGGTTGCGGCAGCAGCGTGGGCGCTTCGATCTGCTGCTGGTCGATGCCTACGATCCCCGTGGCTTGCCGCCGCAGCTCGATTGCCAGCGCTTCTACGACCTTTGCCGCGATGCGCTGGGCAGTGATGGCGTGATGGCGATCAACCTCTACGACACCGATCTGTTCCTGCATCGCACCTGGTTGCGCGAAGCCTTCGGCGAGCAGTCCCTGTTGCTGCCCGAGCCGGGCATGAGCAACGAGGTCGCCTTTGCCTGGCGCGGCTCACCGCGGCCGCCTTCGGCAAAAGCCTGGTTGCGCAGGCTGCCGTTGTCGGCGCGCTTGCAGTTGCGCCAAGGGGTGGAGCGGCTGGCTTCGTCCTTACTCGGCGCGAAGCAGGCCTAGCGGTCAATTCGGCGTTGAAGTCGCCAGCGGCAGGCGGATATCGGTCAGTCGCCAGCGCAGGCCCTGGCGGTCCAGCACGAACACGACCGGGTCGCCGGCATCGGTCCGCACCGTGGCGGTGAAGCGCGAGGTCGATTCGAAACGCTTGCGGGCCTCGTGCAGCGGTCGCGCCGGCATTGGCGCCGACCAGGTGTCGCCATCCACGGTCTGGCCGCTGCTCCGCTTCCACAGTTGGTGGCCCTGCAGCAGCGCGCCGATCCCGAGCGGGGTGACCAGGGTGTCGACCCCGGCGCCGGTGAGGCCGCCGGCGATTTGCAGGGCAATGCCACCGAGCAGGCTGGATTGCGTCTCCACGCCGACGCGGCGCACGACATAGTCGTCGAGCTGCGCCTTGAGGTTGGCGCGCAGCCGAGGGAAGTCGACATGGCGTTCGAGCGCAGCGGTGTCCTGTTGTTCGATCGCCTGGCTGATGCCGCGGATCGCCAGGTAGGGACCGGCGACGACATAGGCGGCCAGCGCGCATGCGGCCAGCAGCGGGACGATCCACCAGAGCTTCTTCATGCCGGACTCCTGCCTTGCGATGGGGTACCGCATGCGCGGGACGTTAGAACTCCAGATCCAGCGCCGCGCACAGATAATCCACGAACGGACCCAGCGTCGCCAGGTCGGCGGCCACTGTCTGGCGCAAGCGCGGGCCAGTCATCGTGTCGTCGTCCAGGCTGCGCCACATCACCCAGTTGCGGTGCTTGAGGTCTTCGATGAATTCGAACTCGGCCGGGAAACCGCGCGGCGCGCGCACCAGCTTCTCGGTCTCTTCCAGGTCGAAGCGCCGGCGCAGCTTGGCCTCGTAAGCGGCGGCCTTCCAGCTGCCGGGGTTCTCGAAGATGAACTGCCGTACCTTGCGCTGCGTGTCCGGCTCGGGGTGCCACAGCCCGGCACCGACAAAGCTCTCGCCCGGCTGCAAATGCACATAGAACGACGGCGCCGGCACCTGGCGGCGGCGCTCGTGGAAGAAGCGCGCGCCCTGCCAGGTCTTGTAGGGCGACTTGTCGTTGGAGAAGCGCGCATCGCGATAGATGCGGAACAGCGAACCGCCATTGCCGCGCGGATCGGCACGGAAGTGCCCGCTCACCTCGGCCAGGGCCGGCTGCAGGTCAGTGATGAGCTGCAGGAACGGCTGCCGCACGTGGGTGTCGTATTCGGCGCGGTGGGCTTCGAACCAGGCTTTTTCGTTGTGGCGCGCCAGCCCGCGCAGGAACTTGAAGCTGGCGGGGGTGAAATAGCTACTCATAGACTCCTCTGCAAATCGGCGCCCCAGGCCGCGAGCTGGTCCAGCAGCGCCTGCCGTCCGGGGTCGTCGGCGTTGGCCAGGCGCAGCTCGGCGATCTGCGCCCAGAACTGGTCGAAGGTCACTTCGGACAAGCCATTGTCGGCGACCAGGCGGCGGCGCCGATAGTCGTCCCAGCGGGCTTGCTCGTCGGCGCTGAGCGAACCGGGCCAGTTGCGCGCGCGATAACGGAACAACAGCTCGGGCAGGCGCGGATCGACGAAGCGGTCCTCCAGTGTGGACAGTGCCTCGGGCGTGCTGGCGCGCACGGCCGGAAACAGCCGGCGGTCGCCATCGCCGAGGAAGCCGTCGTAGAGCGAGGCATCGACATCGGCCGGCACACTGGCGCGTTCGTTGCCGTAGACCTGGCGCACCTTCTCGGCCAGCTGCGGCCCGTGCTCGCGCAACAGTGCGGCATTGGCCTCGATGCGCGCCGGATCGATCCCCAGGCGCTGGAAGTCCGGCGCCCGCAGGTGCGCCCACGAGACCAAAGCCGGGGACTTGTTGAGATGTACTTCTTTCAGGCCGATGCGTTGCTCGCCTTCGGGCAGGGCACTGGCGGGGGTGTACAGGCGGTCGGCGATATCGCCGGGCGAAAGCCGCAGCAGCGGTTCGATGTCGCTGTCCAGGTCGAACACGATCACCCGGCTGTCCACGCGCGGGTGCCGGGTCAGCGGCAGCACCGGCGCGGCGCACAGGCGCGCGGCCGGATAGCGCTGCGACACATGCAGGACCGGCTGCATCGCGATCACGTCGAGCAGGCCGGCGACGTAGCGCTTGTCGCGCAGCTTCAGCGCGTAGTCCCACAACCTTGGCTGATGACGGCGGAACAGCCGCGCCATGCCGATGGTGGCGAATACGTCGGACAACGCTTCATGCGCCTCACCCTCGCGCACCTGGTTGGCGGTGGCCAATTGTTCGAGCTTGAACGAGGTGGCGCCGTCCTCGCGCTGCGGCCAGGCCACGCCGTCCGGGCGCAGCGCATGCAGCAGCCGCAGCATGTCTAGCAGGTCCCAGCGTGAATTGCCGTTGCGCCATTCGCGCTCGTAGGGATCGTGGAAATTGCGGAACAGGCCATGGCGGACGAACTCGTCGTCGAAGCGCAGCGAGTTGTAGCCCAGCGTGCAGGTCTGCGGCCGGCCCATCTGCTCGGCAATGCGCGAGAACGCCTCGGCCTCGTTTACGCCCTCGCGCAAGGCGTGCTGCGGGGTAATGCCGGTGACCAGGGTGGCGTAGGGCGAAGGCAGCAGGTCGTCGGCCGGGCGCACGAAGAAACTGATCGGCTCCTCGACGACATTGAGTTCGGCATCCGTACGCACCGCGGCGAACTGGGCGATGCGCGTGCGCCGGGGGTCCTGGCCGTAGGTCTCGAGGTCGTAGAACAGGAAGGAATCGGGCATGCGTGTCAGTGTATCGGCTCGCGGTGCGGGCTGAATCAATGCGCCCCGGGCAGCGGCGCCAACCGCTCATGCACCAGCCGCTCCAGCGCCGCCCAGTCCAGCCCGTCCAGGTCGCGGCGCCCGCGCGTGGCCTCGACCAGGATCTCGCGCTGGATCTCGCTGCGTGCCAACGCCACCGCATACGGCGTGCGCAGGAACGTGACCATGGTGTAGTGCGGCACGAACACCGTCGGCCAGCGCGTTTGCAGCTGCTGTTCGAGCTGGCGCTGCAGCAGGAAATCCGGGTCATCCACGCGATCGCGCATTTCCAGGTAGTTCTCCAGCGCCATTTGCTGGATCGCCGCGGCATTGGCGTGGCGACGGGTCTGGAACAAGGCGTAGGCGCAGGCGAGATCGTCGTGGGCATCCAGCGCCTCGGCCAGCGCCACGCAGTCTTCGAACGCGCAGTTCATGCCCTGGCCGTGGAACGGCACCATCGCATGCGCCGCGTCGCCCACCAGCACGGCGCGGCCGTCCAGGTGCCAGCGGTCCAGGTACAGCGTGCCGAGCAGGCCCGGCGGATGCGCTTCCCAGTCTTCGCGCAGCCGCGGGATCAGCGGCAAGGCGTCCGGGAAGTCGCGCGCGAACAGTGCCTCGGCCTCGGCGCCGCTGTTGACCGTGGCAAAACTGGGCCGGCCCTCGTTGGGCAGGAACAGGGTCACCGTGAACGTGCCCTCGGCGTTGGGCAGGGCGATGCACATGTAGCGGCCGCGCGGCCAGATATGCAGGGCGTTGCGCTCGATGCGGAAGCTGCCGTCCGCGTTGGGCGGTATCTCCAGCTCCTTGTAGGAGTGGTCGAGGAATTCGATGCGTTCGCCGAGCGCGGACTTGCGCTGCATGGCCGCACGCAAGGCCGAACCGGCGCCATCCGTGCCGACCAGGCTGTCGAAATGGATATCGTGCGGCTGGTCGTCGCGGTCGTCGATGAAGCGCGCGTAGCTGGCTTCGAAATCAACGGTGTGCAGGCGGCGGTGGAAATGGATGGTCGCGCCGGCCTGCTCGGCCAGTTCCAACAGGGCGACATTGAGGTCGGCGCGGTGGATCGACCAGATCACCTCGCTATCGTCGCGGCCATAGCGTTGCAGCTGCGCCGGCGCGCCCGGCGGATGCACCATGCGCCCGCGCATCATGACCGCGCGCGCCATCACCGCCTCTTCGGCCCCGGCCACGCGCAGGGCATGGCGGCCGCGTTCGGCCAGGGCGAGGTTGATCGAACGGCCCGATTCATAGCCCTTGATGCGCGGATCGCCGCGCCGCTCGTACACGGTGACGCGCCAACCACGGCGCGACAGCAGGATGGCCAACAGGCTACCGGCCAGGCCGGCGCCGATGAGGGTGAGCGAACGCGGGGCGGAAGAATTCAATGCATTGGCCACAGGGGGAGGAGGGGCGGGGCTTACAGCCCGGCCCAGTGTTCCACTTCTTCGACCAGGTGATGCAGGTCGGCGAAGCGGTTGTAGAGCGGCGTCGGCGCGATTCGGATCACATCGGGCTCGCGCCAGTCGCCGAGCACGCCAACCGATTGCAGGTACTCGAACAACGCCCGTCCCTGCGCGCGCCCACCGGCCACGCGCAGCGACAGCTGGCAACCGCGCTGTTGCGGATCGGACGGGGTGAGCACCTGCAGCACCTGCGGCACGCGCGCATGGATCAGCGCCTCCAGCGTGGCGGTGAGCTGTTCGGACTTTTGCCGCAACGCCGGCATGCCGGCGCGCTCGAACAACGCCAGCGAAGCGCGCAGCGGCGCCAGCGCCAGCACCGGCGGATTGCTCAGCTGCCAGCCTTCGGCGCCCGGCGTGGGCACGAATTCCGGTGCCATGCGGAAGCGGCTTTCGCGGTCATGGCCCCACCAACCGGCGAAACGCGGCAAGGTGGCGCGCGCGTGGCGCTCGTGCACGAAGCAACCGGCAACCGCGCCCGGTCCAGCGTTGACATATTTGTAGTGGCACCAGACCGCGAAGTCGGCGCCATCATCGTGCAGCGACAGCGGTAGATTGCCGACCGCATGCGCCAGGTCGAAACCGACGTTGGCGCCCTGCGCACGTGCCAGTTCGACGATGCGCGCCAGGTCGAACGCCTGGCCGGTTCGATACTGCACACCCGGCCACAGCACCAGCGCCAGGCGCGGGCCGTGGGTGGCGATGGCCTGCTCGATCGCCGCCATCGACACCGTGCCGTCGGCGGTATCCGGCTGTACCTCGATCAGGTCGGTCGCCGGATCGAAACCATGGAAGCGAATCTGCGATTCCACTGCATGGCGGTCGGTGGGGAACGCCCCGGCCTCGATCAGCACTGCCGGCCGCTCGCGAGTGGGTCGGTAGAAACTGACCATCATCAGGTGCAGGTTGACGCTCAGCGTGTTCATCGCCACCACCTCGGCCGGCTGCGCACCGACCAGGCCGGCTAGCGGCTCGCGTACCAGCTCGTGGTAGGTGAGCCACTGTTCGGGGCCGGTGAAGTGACCTTCGACGGCGAGCTGTGACCATTGATCGAGCACCTGCAACACCATCGCACGCGCGCCGCGCGGCTGCAGGCCGAGCGAGTTGCCGACGAAGTAGGTCTGATCGCGGCCGTTGTGCTGCGGGAACAGGAACTCCGCGCGCAGGGCGCGCAGGGGATCGGCGGCGTCCAGGGCGGTGGCTTGCAGGCGCGTCAGGGGGTTGGACATGGTGGCGAAGGTGTCGTCTGGCAGTGGCGACATTGTAGGTGGGTGTCGGTCGAATCGGGTTTGTTGTTTGGAACGGACTTTTTGTTTTTGCGTGCGGCGTTTGGGGCCGTGCCCTTGCCCGGGGGACGCCAAGTACTGCATCCATGCGGGGCTCGTTGGGCGACGTCCATGTCGCCCAACGCCCCCGGGCAAGGGCACGGCCCCAAACACCCGAGGGAAAGTCGCGTTTGTGTGGGAGAGAGCACCCTCATCCGCCGCTGTCGCGGCACCTTCTCCCACGAGTAGGAGAAGGACGGCATGCAGCTTTACAAGCTTCAATGAATCGACAACAGCGCCTGCTGTCCTTCTCCCGTTGCGGGAGAAGGTGGCCCGTCAGGGCCGGATGAGGGTGCTCTTTCTCTCCCCCACAAACCAGGCTGATCTATCGGGCGTTCGGGGGCTGGAGCCTTTCGGGACAATCGGCGACATGGATGTCGCCGATTAGCCTACAAGGACGTATTCACGGCGTGTCCCGAAAGGGTTCAGTCCCCGGACGCCGCACGCAAAAACCAAACCATCAAGCTCGGCCAGGATGCACAACCCCACAAACCGAACAAGTCCGCCGCTCCAGCGACCCATAAAACCGCTCAAAAACCGGCGGCAAATCGCGCTCGATATCCTCCAGCGCAAAAAACTCCTCGTACAGCAGGTGGTTGCAAGCCGGGCAATACCACATCAGTCCGTCGCGCTCGGAAGCCAGCCGCTTGCGCTCGACTACCAACCCGACCGAACCGGCCATCCGCCGCGGCGAATGCGGCACCTTCGCCGGCAGCAGGAACATTTCGCCGGCGCGGATCGGGATGTCGCGGACCTGGCCCTCGTCCTGCACCTTCAGCACCATCTCGCCTTCAAGCTGGTAGAACCACTCCGGGCCTTCGTCGTAGTGGAAGTCGGTGCGCGCATTCGGCCCGCCCACCACCATGACGATGAAGTCGCCGTCGTAGATACACTTGTTGCCGACCGGCGGCTTGAGCAGGGCGCGGTGTTCCTCGATCCACGCTTGCAGGTTGAGCGGAGCGGTCAGCATCGGCGGTCTCAGCGTTCCTGGTGGTCGCCCTGGATCTTCGCCAGGGCTTGGCTGTAGCGCGCGTCGAGATGGTCGTTGGCACTGACATCGATGCCGAGGTCGTTGACCAGGCCGTCGCGCAGGCTGTAGACCCAGCCATGCACGGTCAGCGGCTGGCCGCGGCTCCAGGCGTCCTGGACCACCGTGGTGCGAACCACGTGCACCACTTGCTCGAGCACGTTGAGCTCGCACAGGCGCGCATGCTGCATCGGCAGGTCGCCGGCAGCGTGCAGGCAGCGTTCGTGCTTGTCGGCGACGTCGGTAACATGGCGGATCCAGTTGTCGACCAGGCCCATCCGCGCCTGGGTCAGGCTGGCGAGCACGCCGCCGCAGCCGTAGTGGCCGACGACCAGGATGTGACGCACCTTGAGCACGTCCACCGCGAACTGGATGGTGGACAGGCAGTTGAGGTCGGTATGGACGACGACGTTGGCGACATTGCGATGGACGAAAACTTCGCCCGGCGCCATGTCGATGATCTGGTTGGCCGGCACGCGTGAGTCGGAACAGCCGATCCACAGGTACTCGGGATTCTGCTGCTTTGACAGGCGGGCGAAGAACTGCGGGTCTTCCTGGTTGATGCGGTCGGACCAGGCGCGGTTCTTTTCGAGCAGTTCGGTGAGCGAGTTCATGTCCGCCATTATCTTTCATCTCCCTGCACAGTCGCTGCAGTACGGTGCATGAGCGCCGCGGTGGCGCGGGCGTCGGCATCGGGTTGGCGTTCGAGCGCGGCGATCACCGCATCGATGTTCGCCGCCGGGTGGTTCTGGCTCAGCTTGAATTTCATCTCGATGCGCGCCACGACGAAGCGGAAGCCAATGATGCCGCGCAGTTGCGTGCGCTCGCGTGGATTGTCGAAGTCGAAACGCCAGTCGCCGCCGACGCCGGTTTCGAAGTGTTGGCTGAGGCGATCGACCAGGTCGGCCAGCGACGCTTCGTCGTCGTAGATCTGCAACTCCCCGTGCAAGTGCGCCACGGCGTAGTTCCACGTTGGCACGCGCGCGGCCGCTGCCTTGTCCGGATACCAGCTCGGCGAGACATAGGCATGCGGCCCGTGCACGATCGCCAATGCCGGGCCACCGGCCGCCTGCGGGTTGGGTCGCGCCCAATGGCCCTCGAGCAACACCTGTTCGCCCTGGCGCCGATACAGCACCGGCAGGTGGCTCACTTCCGGCACGCCGCTTGGCGTGGTGATGACGGTGACGAAGGGATCGTGGGCGATCAGTCCATCCAGCGCGGCCAGGTCGGTCTCGACGAAGGCGCGCGGCGTGTACATCAGGCGCGGCCGCCGAGTTGCTGGGTCATCCGCGCCGGCAGCGCTTCGTCGCTGCCCTGGGGCGGCACGATTTCTTCCAGCGAGAAGCCACGCGCCAACGCGTCTTCCTCGTCCAGCCCGTCGAAGGCCACGAACTCGGCGTCGAACAGGGCCGCGCGGGCGCTGTCTTCACTGTCGTAGGCCAGCGTGTTGCCGTCGCTGTCCAGCACTTCGGCGGTACCGGCGTCATTGATCCGCAGGCGTGCCCACACCAGCAGGCGGCCGAGGCTGGCCAGCCACCATTGGTCGTGGGAAGAGGAAGAATCCGGTTCGTTCATGGCATCACCGTGGAGAGCAGGCCGAGCAAGGCGGCCATGCCCAGCCCGGCGAAAAGGGTCAGCAGCGACAGCCAGGCCGGCGTGGCCAGGCCCGAAAGCGCGCGGTCGCCGGTGGCGCGGTAGCGGCGGCCGAGCAGCCATTGCAGCGCCGCCGGTCGCAGCAAGGCGCCAGGCCCCAGGGCCTCGGCGATGGCGACGTGGCGATCGCGCAGATGCACCAGGGTCAGCGGCCAGAAGATCACGAACGCGCAAAAGGCGGCGACGGCCAGGCCGACGAAGCACAGGGCGAAGAACAGGGTCATACGAAAGTTGCTCCCATCAAGGCCGGTGCGTGCTGGCAGGGCCGCTGCATCAGAACTCCGCGCTGCCCGGCGCGCGCGGGTAGGGGATCGCGTCGCGGATGTTGCTCAGGCCGCAGACGTAGACCACCAGGCGCTCGAAGCCCAGGCCGAAGCCGGCGTGCGGGACGGTGCCGTAGCGGCGGAAATCGCGGTACCAGCCGTAGTGCTCGCCATCCAGGCCGAACTGCGCCATGCGCGCGTCGAGCACGTCCAGGCGCTCCTCGCGCTGGCTGCCGCCGATGATCTCGCCGATGCCCGGGGCCAGCACGTCCATCGCCGCGACGGTCTTGCCGTCGTCGTTCAGGCGCATGTAGAAGGCCTTGATGTGCTCGGGATAGTTGGTCACCACCACCGGGCGGCCGACGTGTTCCTCGGTCAGCCAGCGCTCGTGCTCGGTCTGCAGGTCCAGGCCCCATTCGACCGGGAAGTCGAACTTCTTGCCCGAGCCCTGCAGCAGGCGGATCGCGTCGGTGTATTCGATGCGCTCGAACGGCGCGTTGACGAACGCCTCCAGCTTGCTGATGGCGTTCTTGTCCACGCGCTCGGCCAAAAAGGCCATGTCGTCGCCACGCTCGGCCAGCACCGCGCGGAACAGGTACTTGAGGAATTCCTCGGCCAGGCGCGCGTCCTCGGCCAGGTCGGCGAAGGCGATCTCCGGCTCGATCATCCAGAACTCGGCCAGGTGGCGAGTGGTGTTGGAGTTTTCGGCGCGGAAGGTCGGGCCGAAGGTGTAGACCTTGCTCAGGGCCAGGCAGTAGGCCTCGACGTTGAGCTGGCCGGACACGGTGAGGAAGGTTTCCTTGCCGAAGAAGTCGCGGCTGAAATCGACCTCGCCGGCGGCATTGCGCGGCAGGTTGGCGGTATCCAGGGTGGAGACGCGGAACATCTGCCCGGCGCCTTCGGCGTCGGAGGTGGTGATGATCGGCGTGCTGATCCAGTTGAAGCCGTTCTCGTGGAAGAAGCGGTGCACCGCCTGCGCCAGGCAGTTGCGGATGCGGGTGACGGCGCCGAACAGGTTGGTGCGCGGGCGCAGGTGGGCGACCTCGCGCAGGAACTCCGGGGTCATCGGCTTGGGCTGGATCGGGTAGGTCAGCGGGTCTTCGACCCAGCCGACTATCTCGATCGCGCTGGCCTGGATCTCGAACGCCTGGCCCTTGCCCTGCGACCTGACCAGGGTGCCGGTGGCGACCAGCGAGCAGCCCGGGGTCAGGCGCTTGATCTCCTCCAGGTTGGCCAGGGCATCGGTGGCGACCACCTGGATCGGCGCGAAGCAGGAGCCGTCGGTGACATTGACGAAGGCCAGGTTCGCAGACCCGCGCACCGTGCGCACCCAGCCCCGTACCGTCGCCTCGCCGCCTTCCGGGATCTTCCCGGCAAGCGCATGTTCAACGCTGACCACCGTCATGATGCTTCTTCCTCGCCGCAGCGACCTGTCCAATGAACGGAGAAGTGTAAATGCGGGGCGCGTCACTTGCGAGGCGAGCGCGTCCCACGCCGGCGCTTGTGAAGCGCACCGGTTGGCCCCATCCAGCAGGGCACCCGGGCCAAGACGCAGTGTCGCGTGGCGGTCCGCGGCCCGGCCGGTGACAAGGCCTATAATTCAGCGGTTCGCTTGGAGTTCTCCTCATGGCAGTCAGCCTTACCCCCATCGCCCTGGAACGTGTCCAGCGCTTCGTGCAGCAGACCCCGGGCGCGCTCGGCCTGCGCTTCGGCGTGACCCGCACCGGCTGTTCGGGCTGGGGCCATGTCACCGAACTGGCGCGCGAGCAGCGGCCCGACGACGCGGTGTTCGAGCAGGAAGGCGTGCGCATCTACGTCGACGCCGACAGCCTGGCGCTGGTGGACGGCACCCTGATCGACTTCGGCAAGCACGGGCTGAGCGAGACGTTCACCTTCTCCAACCCGAATGCGACCGCCGAGTGCGGCTGCGGCGAGAGCTTCACCACCGAGGCCGACAAGGCCTGATTTACCGGGAGGGGCATTGCGCCTAAGTCCCTGAACTGCCATACTTTCCCGCTTCCTGCCCGGTTCTCGGGCGGGAACCCTTGCTCCACCGGCACTCGCCGGGGAGCTGTCCGGCCCCCTCGGGGCCACATCCGAAAGGTATGAAAAACATGAGTCGTCATTACGAAGTCGTGTTCCTGGTCCATCCGGACCAGAGCGAACAGGTCCCGGCCATGATCGAGCGCTACAAGTCGCTGGTCGAGAATGGCAACGGCAAGATCCACCGCCTGGAAGACTGGGGCCGCCGCCAGCTGGCCTACCCGATCCAGAACCTGGTGAAGGCGCACTATGTGCTGCTCAACATCGAAGCCGACCAGGCCGTGCTGAGCGAGCTGGTCGAGAGCTTCCGCTTCAACGACGCAGTGCTGCGCAACCTGGTCATCAAGCGCGACGGCCCGGACACCGAGCAGTCGCTGATCATGAAGAGCAAGGACGAGAAGGGCGACAAGCCCGAGCGTGGCGAGCGTCGTCGTCGCGACGATGAAGAAGGCGACAGCCCTGCCGCTGCCGATACCGACGGCGACACCGCCGAAGCCGCCTAAGGAGCACACCCATGTCCAAGTTCTTCCGTCGCCGCAAGTTCTGCAAGTTCACCGCCGAAGGCGTCAAAGAGATCGACTACAAGGATCTCAACACCCTGCGCCAGTACCTGACCGAGAACGGCAAGATCGTGCCGAGCCGCGTCACCGGCACCAAGTCGAAGTACCAGCGCCAGCTGGCCACG
>Ga0160435_1000203_pt1 | contig 28930 bp, 28 predicted proteins | sample HID1973K_E0MG_FD_108213 | JGI IMG/M metagenome (GOLD analysis project Ga0160435, IMG submission 108213) | Enriched mosquito-associated microbial communities from UW Madison campus, WI, USA - HID1973K_E0 MG | ecosystem: Host-associated > Arthropoda: Insects > Digestive system > Unclassified ...
CGAGGTCGACAAGATCTACCACGCGGTCGTCCAGGGTCACCCCGATCCGCTGTCGGGAACCATCGACGCTCCGATCGGTCGTCACCCGTCACACTCGTGGAAGTTCGCGGTGACGCCGGACGGCAAGGACTCGGTCACGCACTACGAGACCCTCGAGGCGTTCCGCGGCGCGTCGCTGCTCGAGATCCATCTCGAGACCGGGCGCACGCATCAGATCCGTGTCCACATGGCGGCTCATCGTCACCCCTGCGTGGGCGACCCGCTCTACGGCGGCGATCCGACGCTGTCGGCGAGGCTCGGCCTCACCCGCCAGTGGCTGCATGCGCACGAGCTGTCGTTCGCGCACCCCGTCACCGGCGAGTGGATGACGACCTCCTCGTCGTATCCGGCTGATCTCGCCCACGCCCTGGACGTGCTCCGCGGCGATTGAGCGGGCGGCAGGGTCGCGGATGTCCGCGCTGTGCGGCATCCTGACCGCATGGGCATCGAGGTGCGACCCGCGACGAGATTCGACGACATCGCGACCATGATCGGTCCGAAGCGGCCGACGTCCAACGTGTGCTGGTGTCTGAGCTACCGGATCCCGGGAGCGCAGAACCGGGCGCTCACGGGTCCCGCGCGCGGGGACCGCGTGCGAGAGCTGCTCCAGGGCGGGCCACCGGGTGTGCTGGCGTACGAGGGAGACGAGGTAGTTGGGTGGGCTGCCGTGCATCGGAGGGCCGACACCAGCTTCGCGACCAACCGGCGCATACCTCACGTGGACGACGTGGACGTGTGGAGCGTCTGGTGCATCCGGGTCCGAACCGGTCATCGCGGACAGGGGATCTCGCACGCCCTCCTCGACGGGGCCGTGACCTTCGCGCGGGACCAGGGGGCGCCCGCGATCGAGGGCTATCCCGTCGACAACGACGGCGAGAGAGTGGATCTCACCATGGCGTACGTGGGCACCCGGCGTCTCTTCGAGAAGGCGGGGTTCGCGAAGGCGGCGACGACCGACTCGGTGCTGAACGGCTTCCCGCGCCTCCTCATGCGGAAGGACCTCCGGTGAACGACCTGCGCGCCCTGCTGCAGCGGCGCCACGCGGCCGCCGATCGGCTCTACCTCGACCTCGTCGAGGTGCTGGATGCCGACAGCCTGCGCGCGCGCATCCCCGGCGCGCGATCCAGCCCCGTCCGCAACCACTTCTGGTGCGTCGTGGGGGCCCGGGAGAGCCACGTCCGCGCGGCGCTCGCGGGCAGCTGGCAGGGGTTCGAGAGCACGCTCACCGACGATGAGGATCCTGTTGCGGTGCGCGCGGCGCTCCAGAGCAGTGCCGCTCTCGTCGCGCGCTGGCTCGGCGAGCTGGACGCCGCCGATGAGGAGGGATGGGAGTGGGCGCTCCATCTGCTGGAGCATGAGGCGCAGCATCATGGGCAGCTCATCCGCTACTTCTACAGCGTGCCGCTTCCGATCCCGCGATCCTGGATCGACCAATACGCCCTCGAGGAGAAATGACGTTCAGCGCCCGCCGTGGAAGACCGCCGGGTCGTCTTCGGCGAGGGCGAGCGCGATCTTCCGCACGTGGAACTGCTCGACGTCCACCAGTTCGCCGAGCCCGTACCAGCCGACCTCGGTGAGTTCGCCGTCCGCGGGATGGGGCTCGCCCGAGACCCAGTCGCAGCGGAATACGAGATCGAGGTAGTCGACCTGATCGCCGTTCGCGTAGGTCGTGCGGGGCAGCTGCTGGACGAGGGCGAGGCGGGTGGCGCGGACGACCACCCCGGCTTCCTCCGCGCACTCCCTCACGGCCGTGTCGGCGGGCTCCTCGCCGGGCTCGACGATGCCTGAAACGCACTGCCACGCTCCGTTGTCCGCCCGTCTGCCGACGAGCACCTTCTCGTCGCGGAACACGACGGCCGTCACGCCCACGAGCGGCAGCGGCGCGGTGCCGATCTGCTCGCGCAGCGCCAGGACGAAGTCGGGAGTGGCCATGTCCTCCAGCCTAGGCGTCGTGTCGGAGACGGAACGTAGACTCGATCCGTGGCATCCGATTCCTTCGTCCATCTGCACGTGCACAGCGAGTACTCGATGCTCGACGGGGCCGCCAAGATCGGGTCGATGACGCAGGCGGCGGCCGACTACGGCATGCCGGCGATCGCCGTCACCGACCATGGCAACACCTTCGCGGCCTTCGAGTTCTATCGCGCGGCGCAGTCCGTCGGCGTGAAGCCGATCATCGGCCTCGAGGCCTATGTCACCCCGGGCACGCATCGCACCGACAAGTCGCGTGTGGCGTGGGGGTCGCCCGACCAGAAGAGCGATGACGTCTCGGGATCGGGCGCCTACACCCACATGACGATGTGGAGCGCGACGACCGAGGGGATGCACAATCTCTTCCGGCTCAGCTCCCTCTCGAGCATGGAGGGCTACTACTTCAAGCCGCGCATGGATCGGGAGCTCCTCCAGACCTACGGCAAGGGCCTCATCGCCACGACGGGCTGCCCGTCGGGCGAGGTGCAGACGCGACTCCGGCTCGGCCAGTACGACGCCGCGCGGGCTGCGGCGGCGGAGTTCCAGGACATCTTCGGCAAGGAGAACTACTTCGCCGAGATCATGGACCACGGGCTCTCCATCGAGCGCCGCGTGATGACCGACCTCATCCGCCTCGCGAAGGACCTCGACATCCCGCTGGTGGGGACGAACGACTCGCACTACACCCACCGGCACGAGGCCGACGCGCACGAGGCGCTCCTCTGCGTGCAGTCGGGCTCGACGCTCGACGACCCGAACCGCTTCAAGTTCGACGGCGACGGCTACTACATCAAGACGGCTGCCGAGATGCGCCAGCTCTTCCGCGATCACCCCGAGGCGTGCGACAACACGCTGCTCATCGCGGAGCGATGCGAGGTCGAGTTCAACACGTCGGCCAACTACATGCCGCGCTTCCCGGTCCCCGACGGCGAGACCGAGGACAGCTGGCTGATCAAAGAGGTCGAGAAGGGGCTGCACTACCGCTACCCGGCCGGCATCCCCGACAAGGTGCGCGCGCAGGCGGAGTACGAGACCGGCATCATCCTCCAGATGGGGTTCCCGGGCTACTTCCTCGTCGTCGCCGACTTCATCAACTGGGCGAAGGACAACGGCATCCGCGTGGGTCCGGGCCGTGGATCCGGCGCCGGCTCGATGGTCGCGTACGCGATGAAGATCACCGACCTCGATCCGCTCGAGCACGGCCTGATCTTCGAGCGCTTCCTGAACCCCGATCGCGTCTCGATGCCCGACTTCGACGTCGACTTCGACGACCGTCGCCGCGGCGAGGTGATCGAGTACGTCACCGAGAAATACGGCTCCGAGCGCGTCGCGCAGATCGTCACCTACGGCACCATCAAGTCCAAGCAGGCTCTGAAGGATGCCGGCCGCGTGCTCGGGTTCCCGTTCAGCATGGGGGAGAAGCTCACCAAGGCGATGCCGCCCGCCGTCATGGGCAAGGACATGGAGCTCGGCGGCATGTTCGACTCGAAGCATCCCCGCTTCAAGGAGGCGAGCGAGTTCCGTGCCCTGATCGACACGGACCCCGATGCCAAGACCGTCTTCGACCGCGCTCTGGGCCTCGAAGGGCTCAAGCGGCAGTGGGGCGTCCACGCGGCGGGCGTGATCATGTCGAGCGAGCCGCTGCTCGACATCATCCCGATCATGCGCCGCGAGCAGGACGGCCAGATCGTCACGCAGTTCGACTACCCGTCGTGCGAGACGCTCGGCCTCATCAAGATGGACTTCCTGGGGCTGCGGAACCTCACGATCATCTCCGACGCGCTCGACAACATCCGCATGAACCGCGGCGAGGAACTCGACCTCGAGCACCTCGCCCTCGACGATCGCGCCGCATACGACCTGCTCACGCGCGGTGACACGCTCGGCGTCTTCCAGCTCGACGGCGGGCCCATGCGGTCGCTCCTGCGCCTCATGAAGCCCGACAACTTCGAGGACGTCTCAGCCGTCATCGCGCTGTACCGCCCCGGTCCCATGGGGGCGAACTCGCACATCAACTACGCGCTCCGCAAGAACGGCCAGCAGCCCGTGACGCCGATCCATCCGGAGCTCGAGGAGCCGCTCCGGGACATCCTCGACATCAGCTACGGCCTGATCATCTATCAGGAGCAGGTCATGGCGATCGCCCAGAAGGTGGCGGGGTTCTCGCTGGGCCAGGCCGACATCCTCCGCCGTGCCATGGGCAAGAAGAAGAAGTCCGAGCTCGACAAGCAGTACGAGGGATTCTCGGGAGGCATGAAGGAGCGCGGATTCGGCGATGCGGCCATCACGGCCCTGTGGGACATCCTGCTGCCGTTCTCGGACTACGCGTTCAACAAGGCCCATTCGGCCGCGTACGGGCTCGTCTCGTATTGGACGGCCTACTTGAAGGCGCACTATCCGGCCGAGTACATGGCGGCGCTCCTCACGAGCGTCGGCGACTCCAAGGACAAGATGGCGGTCTACCTCAACGAGTGCCGCCGCATGGGGATCCAGGTGCTCCCGCCCGACGTCGGCGAGTCGATCCGCTACTTCGCCGCCGTCGGAGAGGACATCCGCTTCGGCCTCGGCGCCGTCCGCAACGTCGGGGCGAACGTCGTGGACGGGATCGTCCAGTCCCGCGCCGATCAGAGGTTCACGTCCTTCCACGACTTCCTCGGCAAGGTGCCGATGCACGTGGCGAACAAGCGGACCGTCGAATCCCTCATCAAGGCCGGGGCGTTCGACTCGATGGGCGACACGCGCCGTGCGCTGCTGGAGATCCACGAGGATGCCACCGAGGCCGCGGTCGACCGCAAGCGCAACGAGGCGCAGGGAGCCATCGGATTCGACTTCGACAGCCTGTACGACGAGACCGAGGAGGTCGCACCCCCCAAGGTGCCGTCCCGGCCGGAGTGGACGAAGAAGGACAAGCTCGCCTTCGAGCGCGAGATGCTCGGCCTGTACGTGTCCGACCACCCGCTCGCAGGCCTGGAGATGCCGCTCGCGAAGCACGCGTCCACGTCGATCCACGACCTCCTCGCGTCGGAGGACGTCCAGGACGGCGACCAGGTGACCGTCGCGGGACTCGTGACGAGCGTTCAGCATCGCGTGGCGAAGCAGAGCGGGAACCCGTACGGGATGATCACGATCGAGGACTTCGACGGCGAGGTGACCGTCATGTTCATGGGGAAGACCTATACCGAGTTCCAGACGATGCTGCAGCAGGATGCCATCCTCGTCGTCCGCGGGCGCGTCTCCCGTCGTGACGACGGCCTGAACCTGCACGGCCAGTCCGCGTTCGCGCCCGACCTGGGTTCGGTCGACGCGTCCGGACCGCTCGTGCTGGTCATGCCCGAGCACCGCGCGACGGAGTCGACGATCTCGCAGCTGGCGGAGGTGCTCGGTCGCCATCCGGGTGCGACCGAGGTCACCCTGAAGCTGCACAAGGGGAGCGCCGCGAAGGTGTTCGAGGTGCCGCATCCCGTCGCCATCACGGTCGACCTCTACGGCGAGCTGAAGGGGCTTCTCGGGCCGCAATGCCTGGGGTGAATGCCTGGGGTGATCGCTGCCTACCCCGGGTAGGATCGCAGGGACCGATCTGCCGAAGCCGAAAGGATCATCTCGTGAGCGACGAGCATTTCACCCCCGGGTCAGCGAACGGAAGCACGGCATCCGACGTCGGTGACGTCTCGACCGCGGCCGATCCCTCCACCACCTCGAGCGTGGCCGAGGAGGCCCCCGCGCAGTACGGCGTCGGTCCGTTCACGATCCGCGAGGTCTCCCTCCTGGGCGTGTGGCTCGTGGCCTTCATCGTGTCGTTCTTCTCCGTGTGGGTCGAGTCGCCGGTCTCGGCCGTCGTCCTGCCGTACGGCTCGGTCTGGGCGAGCGGGATCGACTGGGTGTTGACGATCGGCGTGCCGACCGTCGCGGTCTTCCTCATCGTCCTGCGCAGGTTCTCGCCTGACGGCATCCGCCGCGTCGGATCGCTCGCCGTCGATCAGTTCGCCTCCGTCGCGTTCTCGGTGTCCGCCGTCGTCTGGCTCGGACTTCTGTGGACGAACCTCGCGCGTGCGATCCAGACCGGTCTGTGGCTGAGCAGCTGGGTGGTGTGGGTCGAGTTCTTCCTCATGGTCGCAGGTGTGTTCCTCACGGTGCTCGCGCCGTTCATCCAGCCGTTCGACGAGGACTTCCGCGGACGCCCCGATGTCTCGTCCCACCGGAACGCGCGTCCCGTCCGTCCGGTGACGCCCCGCCCCGCGGCAGAAGCGCCGACGGCCACGGCATACGCGCCGTCCCCGTACGCGCCGGCCGAGGAGACCCCGACGGCGACGTACGGCGAGCCGGCCGGCTCGGACGAGTCGATCGCTCACGACACCACGTCGGACGACACCTCGCCGTTCTCGTTCGCGACGCTCGAAGAGCCGGTCGAGGCCGCTCCGACGACGAGCCAGGCTTTCTGGGCGCTGTCGCCGGTGGAGCGCGACGTCGTCGACGAGAACGGCCTGCCCGTGTTCTCGGTAGGACCGACAGCCTGGGCCCTCGTCATCGAGGACCGCGGAGACAGCTTCGTGGTCCGCCATGAGGACGGGCGTGTGGGCTACCTGACCGACATCTCGGGCGTCACCCGAGGCTGAGTCCGCGTCGGCGGCGGTCGGTTCGCCCGATCGCCGCCGGTACGCTGGAACACATGCTGCGCACGATCGATCTGCGCGGTCGCGCTCTTACGCCGACCGAGCTGCTGGCCGCCGTGCCGCGCGCCGCCACGGCGCGCGACGAGGCTCTCGCGACCGCGGCGCGGATCGTGGCCGACGTCGCAGCGCGAGGGGAGGACGCTCTCCGCGAGCAGGCGCGGCAGTTCGACGGTGTCGACGGCCACGACGTCCGCGTACCGGCAGCGCATCTCGACGAGGCGCTCGCGGCGCTCGGCCCCGACGTGCGCGCGGCGCTGGAAGAGGCCATCTCGCGGGTGCGTCAGGCGTCCGCGGCGCAGGTCCCCGCTCCCACCGTCACGGAACTCGGTCCCGGCGCTCGGGTCGAGCAGCGCTGGCGTCCCGTGCAGCGCGTCGGCGTCTACGTGCCCGGCGGCAAGGCGGTCTACCCCTCGAGCGTCGTCATGAACGTGGTCCCCGCCCAGGTGGCGGGCGTCGCGCAGGTCGCGCTGGCGTCTCCGCCGCAACGCGACCAGGGCGGCCGCGTGCACCCCGTGATCCTCGCCGCCGCGCGGCTGCTGGGCGTCACCGAGGTGTACGCCATGGGCGGTGCCGGCGCGATCGGCGCCTACGCGCACGGCATCCCATCGTTGGATCTGCAGCCGGTCGACGTCATCTCCGGACCGGGCAACAACTTCGTGGCCCTCGCCAAGCGTGTTGTCGCCGGGATGGTCGGGACCGATTCCGAGGCCGGTGCCACCGAGATCCTCATCGTCGCGGACGACTCCGCCGATCCCGCCCTCGTCGCCGCCGACCTGGTGAGCCAGGCCGAGCACGACGAGCAGGCCGCCGCCGTGCTGGTGACTCCGTCGGCGGCTCTCGCGGATGCCGTCGCGGCAGAAGTCGAGGTGCGGGGCGCCGCCACCCTCCACGCGGCGCGGGTGGCGCAGGCCCTCGCCGGGCCGCAGTCGGCGATCGTCCTCGTCGACGATGTGGAGACCGCCACCGCCTTCAGCAACGCCTACGCTCCCGAGCACCTGGAGCTGCACCTCGCCGACCCGCGCGTCGACGACTACGTGAACGCGGGCGCCGTCTTCGTCGGCGACCACTCGCCGGTCAGTCTCGGCGACTACCTGGCCGGCAGCAACCACGTGCTGCCCACCGGGGGCCAGGCGCGTTACGCGTCCGGACTCTCGGCGTCGACGTTCCTCCGGCCGCAGCAGATCATCGCCTACGACCGGGACGCGCTGGCCGCGGTCCGCGACGGAATCGTCGCGCTGTCGTCGGCCGAGGCGCTGCCGGCCCACGGCGAGGCCGTCATCGCTCGCTTCGCACCGCCCTCCGCGACGTAGGCTGGAGCCCACCATGCACTGCCCGTTCTGCCGCCACGCCGACTCCCGCGTCATCGACTCCCGCACGAGCGACGACGGTCTCAGCATCCGCCGTCGCCGACAGTGCCCCGAGTGCGGAGGCCGCTTCTCGACCATCGAGACCGCAAGCCTCAACGTCATCAAGCGCTCCGGCGTCATCGAGCCGTTCAGCCGCGAGAAGGTGATGTCCGGCGTGCGGAAGGCGTGCCAGGGGCGACCGGTGACCGATTCCGATCTCGCCGTCCTCGCCCAAGCCGTCGAGGAGTCGGTACGTCAGACCGGATCGTCGCAGATCGACACGAACGAGATCGGGCTGGCGATCCTCGGCCCGCTGCGCAATCTCGACGAGGTCGCGTACCTTCGCTTCGCCAGCGTCTACCAGGCGTTCGACTCGCTCGAAGACTTCGAGGCGTCGATCGCCCAGTTGCGCGCCGACCACGCCGCTGCCGCGGCCGAGAGCTGACGCTCCTTTAGTCCCGGTCGATCGGTGGCGGGCGGGCGACCCGCCGCGCCCTAGGCTGTGTGTCGATGTATCCCTTCCTCTTCCGCACTTTCTTCGCGCGCATGGATCCCGAGGTCGCGCACCACGTGGTCATGCCGGTCATCCGCCTCTTCGGCGTGCGACCGGTGTCCTGGGCCCTGCGTGCGCTGACGCGGCCTGCTCCGGGGCTTCGCACCGAGGCGCTCGGTCTCGTGTTCGACTCGCCCTTCGGCGTCGCGGCGGGCTTCGACAAGAACGCCGTCGCCGTCCGCGGGCTGCACGCGCTCGGTTTCGGGCACATCGAGATCGGCACCGTGACGGCGATCGCGCAGGACGGCAACCCCAAGCCGCGCCTCTTCCGTCTCATCCCCGACCGCGCCCTCATCAACCGCATGGGCTTCAACAACGACGGGGCCGCCGCGGCGGCCGAGCGCCTGGCGCGCCTGCGCCGTCGCGAACGCCGTCCCGTGATCGGCGCCAACATCGGCAAGAGCCGCGTCGTCGACGTGGACGCCGCGACCGACGACTACGTCACGAGCACGCGCCTCGTGGCGCCCGTGGCCGACTACCTCGTCGTGAACGTGTCCTCTCCCAACACGCCGGGTCTGCGGGGTCTTCAGGCCGCCGAGACGCTGCGGCCGCTGCTGCAGGCGGTGCGCGAGGCGGCGGGGTCGACCCCGTTGCTCGTGAAGATCGCACCCGATCTGCCGGACGACGAGGTCGAGGCGATCGCAGCCCTGGCCGTCGATGCGGGCTTGGCAGGACTCGTGGCCACGAACACGACCGTCTCGCGCGAAGGGCTGCGCACCGACGCGGCGAAGGTCGAGGCGTCGGGAGCCGGCGGGCTGTCGGGGCCGCCGCTGCGCGCCCGCGCGCTGGAGGTCCTCCGGATCGTGCGCGCCGCCGTGCCTGCGGACTTCTGCGTGATCGCGGCCGGGGGAGTGGAGACGGCGGACGACGTCCGCGAGCGGCTGGATGCCGGTGCCGACCTCGTGCAGGGCTACACCGCGTTCATCTACCGCGGCCCGTTCTGGGCGCGCCAGATCAACCGCGGCCTCGCCGCGCGATGACGACCGCTCAGGCGGGGTGCTGACCGCGCTTCACCTGGGGCTTGGGCAGGCGCATGAAGCGCATCTGGATGGTGCGCATCGCGGCGTACCAGCCGAGGCCCTTCTCACGACGGTCGCCCCACTTCTCCGCGGCGGCGCGCTTCACGCGGATGCTCGTGATGATCATGTCGCCGACGACGAAGAGGATGAACACCCACAGGCCGACGAAGCCGTAGTAGACGACGGCGGCGTTCGGCCAGAGACTCAGCAGGATGACGACGACCATGAGGGGCATCATGAGCTCGCCGATGTGCCAGCCGGCATCCACGAAGTCGCGGACGAATCGGCGCTGAGGGCCCTTGTCGCGCGCGGGGAGGTACTTCTCCTCGCCGTTGGCCATCCCCACCCGCGCCTTGTCGCGCTGGGCGGCGAGGTCGGACTTCGCGCGGGCCCGCGCTTCCTTCGTGTCGGCCACGAGCGGACGCTTGCGAGCGGCCTCCTGCTCGGCGCGCGTCGGCGTCGGGCGGTTCTTGCCGGCGCCGACGGGGGCGTCCGGCTCGGTGTCGGGAGCAGGGGCGGCGGGAGTCTTGGCCACGGGAGGAACCTCGGATCGGCGGAAGAGGGTGCCCCATAAGATTACCCTCATGACCTCCCAACTGTCCCGGCGCGACGCCGTGCGCGCAGCCGCATCCGACGCCGTGCCCGCCGCCCTCGCTGATCTGGGCGCCCTTGTGCGCATTCCGTCCGTGGCCTTCCCCGGCTTCGACAGGGCGGAGGTCGAGCGCAGCGCGTCAGCGGTCGCGGCGCTCCTGGAGAGCGTCGGCATCTTCGAGCGCGTCGAGGTGAAGACGGCGGTCGTCCCCGAGACGGGCCAGGAGGGCATGCCCGCCGTGCTGGCGACCCGCGCGGCGCGCAACGGGCGCCCGACGATCCTCCTCTACGCCCACCACGACGTGCAGCCCGTGGGCGACGAGTCGCTCTGGGAGTCCACCCCCTTCGAGCCCACCGTCCGAGACGGCCGGCTGTACGGGCGCGGCGCCGCGGACGACAAGGCCGGGGTCATGGCGCACGTGGGGGCCCTGCGCGCTCTCGTCGCCGCTCTCGGCACCGACTTCGATCTGGGCGTGAACCTCTTCATCGAGGGCGAGGAGGAGGCGGGCTCCGCGTCGTTCGCGCAGTTCTTGAGCGACAACGCCGACGCCCTGCGTGCCGACGTCATCGTCGTGGCGGACTCCGGCAACTGGGATGCCGTGACTCCCGCGCTCACCGTGTCGCTGCGCGGGAACACGCGCTTCACGCTGGGCGTGAAGACCCTCGAGCACGCCTCGCACTCGGGGATGTTCGGCGGAGCGGTCCCCGACGCGATGCTCGCGACGGTGAAGCTCCTTTCGACGCTCTGGGACGACGACGGCGCCGTGGCGGTCGAGGGCCTCGCCGCCCATGACGCCGAGACGCCGGAGTACTCGGAAGACACGCTGCGCAGCGAGGCCGGCCTTCCCGAGGGCGTCTCGCCCGTCGGGCGAGACACGATCCTCAGTCGCATCTGGAACAAGCCGTCGATCACCGTCACGGGGATCGACTTCCCGACCGTCAAGAACGCCTCCAACACGCTGACGCCCGAGCTGTCCGTGGTGATCAGCGCGCGGGTCGCCCCCGGTCAGCGGGCCACGGACGCCTTCACCGCGATCCGATCGCACCTCGAGGCCCACGCGCCCTTCGGCGCGCAGCTGTCGTTCCGCGACGTGGACTCCGGCGACGCCTTCCTCGTCGACACGTCCGGATGGGCGGTGGAGTCGGCGCGCGACGCGCTGACCGAGGGCTACGGCGCCCGTCCGGTGGACATCGGCGTGGGCGGGTCCATCCCGTTCATCGCGGACCTCGTGCGCGAGTTCCCCGGAGCGCAGATCCTCGTGACCGGTGTCGAGGACCCGCACGCGCGGGCGCACAGCCCCAACGAGTCGCTTCACCTCGACACGTTCCGCCACGCGCTCATCTCGGAGGCGCTGCTGCTCGAAAGCCTCGACGCACGCGCTCTGTGACCTCGGACTCCGCCCCGCAGGCACGGCCCGCCGCGCCGTCGAGGGCGTAGAATCGTGGCATCCGCCGTCTCGGCCCCTGAAGGGCACCGACGGCCCGAGATCCCGGGAGAGTCATGACCGACATCGCCACGTCGCCCGCCGCCGTCACGCCCGACCACGGCGTCGCGCTGACAGACGCCGCCGCCGCCAAGGTGAAGAATCTGCTGGACCAGGAGAACCGCGACGACCTGCGCCTGCGCGTCGCCGTGCAGCCCGGTGGGTGCTCGGGACTGATCTATCAGCTCTACTTCGACGAGCGGTTCCTCGACGGCGACAAGGCGGTCGACTTCGACGGCGTCGAGGTCATCGTCGACGACATGTCCGTGCCCTACCTCGACGGCGCCACGATCGACTTCAAGGACACGATCTCGGAGCAGGGGTTCACCATCGACAACCCCAACGCGGCCGGCAGCTGCGCCTGCGGCGACAGCTTCCACTGAGGCGGACCGACCGGGTCGGCGACCCCCTCCGAGAGTCGGGACATCCTGGGCGGATGGCCTGAATCGGGTGGGAGGTTGCCCTAGACTGGCATGTGTTCGACCTTCATGACCCCGAAAGGTGCACCGTGCGCGTCAAACGTCGCCTCCGCTGGGCCGTCATCCCGCTCGGCATCGCCACCGCGATCGCTCTTGCGGCGTGTACCCCGACCGAGCTGAACGGCTTCCTTCCGGGCTTCACCGACGACGGGACCCAGGCGACCAACCGCACCGAGATGGTGTCGGGCCTGTGGGTCAACTCCTGGATCGTTCTCCTCGTGGTGGGCGTCGTCACCTGGGCGCTCATGGGCTTCGCCGCCGTCGCGTACCGCCGTCGCAAGGGCCAGAGCGGCCTTCCGGTGCAGATGCGCTACAACATGCCGATCGAGATCTTCTACACGATCGTGCCGCTCATCCTCGTCATCGGCTTCTTCGCCTTCACGGCGCGCGACCAGGCGATCCTCGAGGACCAGTACGAGAACCCCGACGTCTGCATCACCGCCATCGGCAAGCAGTGGGCGTGGGACTTCCAGTACACCGAGAGCGACTGCGAGCAGGCCGACGACGCCGTGTGGTCGATGGGTGTGCAGGCGCAGACCGACGCGCAGGGCAACGTCACCAGCGAACTGCCGACGCTCTACCTCCCGGTCGACCAGGAGGTGAAGATCAAGCTCGTCTCGCGCGACGTGATCCACTCCTTCTGGATCATCGACTTCCTGTACAAGAAGGACATGTACATCGGCAAGGACAACTACTGGTCCTTCACGCCGACCCGCGTGGGCGAGTACGACGGCAAGTGCGCCGAGCTGTGCGGTCAGTACCACTCGATGATGCTGTTCAAGGTCAAGGTGGTCGAGCAGGCCGAGTACGACGCCTACCTCGCGTCGCTGCGGGATGCCGGCCAGACGGGCGACATCAACGACGAGTACGACCGCCTGCAGAACTTCCCGGGCACGGGTGCCCAGACTGAATCCGAGGGAGACCACTGATGGCGACGACGCTTCCGCTCCAGGGCGAGACGCACACCCGTCCCTCCACCCTTCCGCCGCGACAGGCAGCGCTGCTGAGCGCGTCCCGCGTCGAGCAGAAGGGCAACGTGATCGTCAAATGGATCACGTCGACCGACCACAAGACCATCGGGTACATGTACCTGATCGCGTCGGTGCTGTTCTTCCTCCTCGGCGGCGTGATGGCCCTGATCATCCGCGCCGAGCTGTTCGAGCCGGGCATGCAGGTCATCCCGACGAAGGATCAGTACAACCAGCTGTTCACGATGCACGGCACGATCATGCTGCTGATGTTCGCCACGCCGCTGTTCGCGGGCTTCGCCAACGCGATCCTGCCTCTCCAGCTCGGCGCTCCCGACGTCGCGTTCCCGCGACTGAACGCGTTCGCCCTCTGGCTGTTCATCTTCGGCTCGCTCATCGCGGTCGCCGGCTTCCTCACCCCGCAGGGCGCCGCGGCATTCGGGTGGTTCGCGTATCAGCCGCTCGCCAATGCCAGCTTCTCGCCGGGCGCCGGAGGCAACCTCTGGATGCTGGGCCTCGGCATGAGCGGCTTCGGCACGATCCTCGGCGCCGTGAACTTCGTCACGACGATCATCACGATGCGCGCCCCGGGTATGACGATGTGGCGTCTGCCGATCTTCTCGTGGAACACGCTGGTCACGAGCATCCTCGTCCTGATGGCCTTCCCGGTGCTCGCCGCCGCGATCTTCGCCGCCGCCGCCGACCGCGTGCTCGGAGCTCACATCTACGATCCGGCCAACGGCGGTGTGCTCCTGTGGCAGCACCTCTTCTGGTTCTTCGGTCACCCCGAGGTGTACATCATCGCTCTGCCGTTCTTCGGCATCGTCTCCGAGATCTTCCCGGTCTTCAGCCGGAAGCCGATCTTCGGCTACAAGACGCTCGTTTACGCGACCATCGCCATCGCCGCGCTCTCGGTCTCGGTGTGGGCTCACCACATGTACGTCACGGGTGCCGTCCTGCTGCCGTTCTTCGCGCTCATGACGATGCTCATCGCCGTCCCGACGGGCGTGAAGATCTTCAACTGGATCGGCACGCTCTGGCGAGGATCGGTCACCTTCGAGACGCCGATGGTGTTCTCGCTCGGCTTCCTCGTCTCGTTCGTCTTCGGTGGCCTCACGGGCGTCATCCTCGCCTCGCCGCCTCTCACCTTCCACACCTCGGACTCCTACTTCGTCGTCGCCCACTTCCACTACGTCGTGTTCGGCACCGTCGTCTTCGCGATGTTCGCCGGGTTCTACTTCTGGTGGCCGAAGTGGACGGGACGCATGCTCAACGAGCGCCTCGGCATGGTGCACTTCTGGATGCTGTTCATCGGCTTCCACATGACCTTCCTCATCCAGCACTGGCTGGGCGTCGACGGCATGGTCCGGCGCTACGCCGACTACTCGGCCGCCGACGGCTGGACGTTCGGCAACCAGGTGTCGACGGTGGGAGCGATGATCCTCGGCGCATCGATGATCCCGTTCTTCCTGAACGTCTGGCTGACCTCGCGCACGGCTCCCAAGGTGACCGTCAACGACCCGTGGGGCTACGGCGCGTCTCTCGAGTGGGCGACCAGCTGCCCGCCGCCGCGTCACAACTTCACGTCGATCCCTCGCATCCGCAGCGAACGGCCCGCGTTCGACCTCAACCACCCCGAGGCGGGCATCCCCGTCGGCGTGGGCCCGGCGAAGGACGCACCCGATGCGCCCGTTGTCGACCTGGCCGAGGGAGAGGTGAAGTAAGTGAAGACCAACGTCAACCTCTGGTGGATCCTCGCGGCGTTCTTCCTGCTGTGTGCCGTGCTGTACACGGGCTGGAACATCATCGAGCACTCCAGCCTCCCGTGGTACAACGCCATCGAGTGGGTCGGATCCACGGCGCTGCTGTTCACGGTGTTCATGGCTGCGATGATCGCGTTCTACGTGCACCGTGTGCACCGCGCCCAGCGTGGCGAGCTCCCCGAGGACATCCTGACGGCCGACATCGACGACGGGGACCCCGAGCTCGGCGAGTTCAGCCCGTGGTCGTGGTGGCCGCTCGTCCTGGCCTTCTCGGCTGCTCTGGCGATCGTCGGCCTCGCCGTGGGCACGTTCCTCCTGCCGATCGGCGTGGCGGTCTTCGCCGTCGCGATCGTGGGCTGGGTCTACGAGTACTACCGCGGTTACTTCGCTCGCTGACCGAATGACGTTCCGGCTCCGCGCCGGCGTCGCCTCGGACGTCGGCGCCTATCGCGACGCCAACCAGGACTCGGCCTTCGCCGCGTCCTGGGGAGCGGCGGTCGCCGACGGCGTCGGGGGAGGCCCTGCGGGCGACCTGGCATCCGCGGCGTTCGTGCACCGGCTGGTCGCCGGCGGAGCGACCGTCCGCGATGCCGAGGACCTCGAGGTCCGGCTGCGTGGCGCGAACTGGGACCTCGGCGCCCACGTGCGGCGCGATCCTGCACTGGCGGGGATGGCGACGACCTTCACGGGCGTATGGCTGGACCGCCAGGGCGGGCTTCTTCTCGCGCACACGGGTGATTCACGCGCCTATCTGCTCCGCCGCGGTCATCTCATCCGCCAGACGCGCGACGACTCCTACGTGCAGGTTCTCGTCGACCAGGGCATCGTGCGCGCAGAGGATGCCATGAATCATCCGCGCCGCAACATCATCACCGCGTCGCTCCGTGGCGACGACACCGATCTCGTCCGCGTGGTCGACCGCGTGCCGGTGCGCGGGGACCGCTGGGTGCTGTGCAGCGACGGCGTGAGCGACTACCTTCCGGATGACGTCATCGCAGACCTCGCTCGACGCGACGCAGCAGTCGATGACATATCTCGCAGCCTCGTGGAGGCCGCTCTGGAGGCCGGCTCGCGCGACAACGTGACCGCGGTCGTGTGCGACGTCGAGCGGGGCGCGCCGGGGCTCGAGGAGCCCGTCTGGGCGGGGGCGGCGGCAGAGCGGTTCGTGGACGATCTCGCGGATCTCGCCGGCTGACGCGCCCACGGCCCTGCGTCGCGGTGGTCAGGGCCGCACGTACATGACGAGCGGGTCGAAGATCCGGGGGAGCGGTCCGTCGGCGCCCTCGGTGGGGTAGCCCTCTCGACGCCAATACTCGTATCCGCCGATCATCTCCCTGACGGAGTAGCCGAGCTGTGCGAACTCGAGCGCGCCCTTCGCTCCTGCGTTGCACCCCGGGCTCCAGCAGTAGACGACGACCGGTACGGCCGGGTCGAGCTCGACCGCGGCGCGCGCGGCGATCTCCCGGTAGGGCATGTGGACGGCGCCGACGACGTGTCCCTGGTTCCAGGCGTCCTCGCTGCGGACGTCGACGATTATGAAGCTGTCGCCGGCCTTCTGGGCGGCGTAGGCGTCGGACGCGTCGGTCTCGTGTGCGAGCTTGGTGCGGAAGTACTCCCGGGCATCGGTCATGCCACGACGCTACGGGAACACGAAAGCGGCGAGGGTGACCTGGACGGTCACGCCTCGCCGCTTTCCTGCCGTGTGGGGCTCAGTCCTTCTTCGGCTTCTTCTTGTCGTCTCCGTCGTCGGGGATGATCACGTTCGACGGGCGGTTCGCCGTCTCGCCGTTGTGACCGTCGTCGATCGGGTGGAGCGGTGCGTCGGGCACGCCGGCGCGCTCATGCGCACCCTGCAGCTCGGCGGTCTCCTCTGCGGCGATGTGCTCCAGCGTGTGGTGCTGGTGCGCGCGGGCCTCGTCGATGTCGGCTTGCGTGAGCGGGACGAGCCGGTCTTCGAAGAACCAGCGAGAGATGGACGACCGGAGGTTCTGGTGCCATGCGATCCGGCCTCGGTCATTGGGGCGGACCACCAGGGGCGCATTGGTCTCGAAGTCGACGAGCTTGACGAGCTCGTACTGGTCGACCGGCTGGTGGACCTCGATGTACTCGCCGCCGGGCAGGCGCACGATGCGACCGGACTCGTACCCGTGCAGCGCGATCTCGCGATCCTTCTTCTGCAGCGCGAGCGCGATCCGCTTCGTGATGAAGTATCCGAAGACCGGTCCGATGATCAGGAGGGCCTGCAGGGTATGGATCACGCCTTCCATCGTCAGATGGAAGTGGGTCGCGATGATGTCCGACGAGGCGGCGGCCCACAGCACGGCGTAGAAGATCACGCCGGCAACACCGATGGCGGTGCGCGTGGGGGCGTGGCGCGGGCGCTGCGCGATGTGGTGCTCGCGCTTGTCGCCCGTGATCCACGCCTCGATGAAGGGGTAGAGCATGACGAGCACGATGAACACGCCGAGCCCGACGAGCGGGATGAGGATGTTGAACGACCAGGTGCGGTCGAACAGCACGAACTCGAGGTGCGGCGGCACGAGGCGCAGTGCACCGTCGGCGAAGCCGATGTACCAGTCGGGCTGCGTGCCGGCCGAGACGGGGGACGGGTCGTACGGTCCGTAGTTCCAGATCGGGTTGATCGTGAACAGCGAGGCGATCAGCACGATCACGCCGAACGTGATGAAGAAGAAACCGCCCATCTTGGACATGTAGACCGGCATCATCGGGTAGCCCACGACGTTGCTGTTCGTGCGGCCGGGGCCCGCGAACTGCGTGTGCTTGTTGACGATCATCAGCATGAGGTGCACCGCCAGCAGCGCCACGAGGATCGCCGGCAGCAGCAGGATGTGGAGCACGTACAGGCGTCCGACGATGTCGGTCCCGGGGAACTCGCCGCCGAACAGCAGGAACGAGGTCCACGTGCCGATGAGCGGGATGCCCTTGATCATGCCGTCGATGATGCGGAGACCGTTGCCCGAGAGCAGGTCGTCGGGCAGCGAGTAGCCCGTGAAGCCCTCGCCCATCGCCAGGATGAACAGCACGAAGCCGATGACCCAGTTGAGCTCGCGGGGCTTGCGGAACGCACCGGTGAAGAACACGCGGAGCATGTGGACGCCGATGCCAGCGACGAACACGAGCGCGGCCCAGTGGTGGATCTGCCGGACGAGCAGGCCTCCGCGGATGTCGAAGGAGATCCGGAGGGTGGAGTCGAGCGCCGCCGACATCTCCACGCCGACCATGGGCAGGTAGGCGCCCTCGTAGTGCGTCTCGACCATGGAGGCCTGGAAGAAGAACGTCAGGAAGGTGCCCGACAGGAGCACCACGACGAAGCTCCACAGAGCGATCTCGCCGAGCATGAACGACCAGTGGTCGGGGAAGATCTTCCGTCCGAGCTCCTTGACGAAGCCGGAGATGCTGGTGCGCTCGTCGATGTAGTTCGCGGCGCCGGCGACGAAACGGCCGCCGAGGGGCTTCTCGGACTGCGTCTTCTCAGTGTCTGCCTGGTGGACAGTCGCGGTGCTCAATGGCGCTCCCAGAAGCTCGGGCCGACGGGTTCGTTGAAGTCATCCTGCGCGATGAGGTATCCCTCGTCGTCGACGGTGATCGGCAGCTGCGGCAGCGGACGGGCCGCCGGGCCGAAGATGACCGCGGCCGAGCGGGACACGTCGAACTGCGACTGGTGGCACGGGCACAGGAGGTGGTGCGTCTGCTGCTCGTAGAGGGCGACGGGGCACCCGACGTGCGTGCAGACCTTCGAGTACGCGACGATGCCGTCGTAGGCCCACTCGAGGTTGTTGTGCTCGGCGGGGAGCTGCTCGGGGAGCAGACGCATGAGCAGGACGATGGCCTTCGCCTTCTCTTCGAGGTAGCCCTCGTGGTGGCTCAGCTCGGCGAGGGGCTGCGGGATGACGTGCACGGCGGAGCCGAGCGTGAGGTCGGCGGCGCGGATCGGCTCGCCGCTCGGGTCGTGCGCGAGACGCATGCCCTTCTTCCACATCGTGTGGCTGAGCAGCGCGACCGGGTCGCCCGCGATCGGGTGCTCCTCCGAGCTCTCGGGGGCGAGCCCGCGGAAGAGGACGATGCCGGGGGCGATCGAGGCGACGAGCGCGGCGACGAGCGAGTTGCGGATGACGGCGCGGCGTCCGAAGCCGGACTCCTCGTTCGCCTCGCGGAAGGCCTGGACGGCTGCCTCGCGCGTGGTGTCACGACCGCGGGTCGCGTGACGCGGCTCGATGAACTCCTTGTCGGACATGATCGCCTTGGACCAGTGGATGGCCCCTACGCCGATCGCGAAGAGCGCGAGAGCGATGCCCAGCCCGATGAAGAGGTTGTTGTGACGGATGTCGAGGATCCGACCGCTCTCGATGGGGAAGAGCATGTAGGCGGCGATCGCCCAGATGCTTCCCGCGAGGGACAGGTAGAAGAGCGTGTAGACCGTGCGGACGGCGCGCTTCATGGCGGCCGGGTCCTTGTCGGTCGTGCGTGCCCGGTGCGGCGGCAGACCGGGGTTCTGCACGGGATCGGGAACCGCGACCGCGAGCCCGGGGGAAGGCTTCCATGAAGCCCTCTCGTGCTCGAGCGCGTCTTCCTCGTGTGCCATGGTGCTCCTCGTACGTTCCGTCAGTGAAGTGTTTCGATCAGTTCGACTTCGCCGTGATCCACACGGTCAGCGCGATCAGCGCACCGATGCCGAAGATCCAGATGAACAGACCCTCGGAGACCGGTCCGAGCGAACCCAGCGAGAACCCGCCGGCCGACTCGTTCTGCTGCATCCACATGAGCGCAGAGATGATGTCGCGCTTCTCGTCGGTGGTGAGGGTCATGTCGTTGAACACGGGCATGTTCTGCGGGCCCGTGACCATCGCGGCATAGATGTGAAGCGGGCTGGTGCTCGTGAGCGCGGGTGCGTACTTGCCCTCGGTCAGGGCGCCACCGGCCGCGGCGACGTTGTGGCACATGGCGCAGTTGATGCGGAAGAGCTCGGCGCCGTTGGCGACGTTACCGCCGCCGTCGAGGGTCTCGTCGGCCGGATAGGTCGGGCCGGGGGAGGTGGACTGCACCCAGGCGGCCACCGCCTTGATCTGCTCCTCGGTGAACTGGACCGGCTTCTGCGGCGCCTGCGGTCCCTGCATCTGCAGCGGCATGCGCCCGGTCGACATCTGGAACTCCACCGCGAGCTCGCCGACGCCGTACAGCGACGGGCCGTCGGGCGTGCCCTCCATGTTCAGGCCGTGGCAGGTGGCGCAGTTCGCCTGGAACAGCTTCTTGCCGTCCTCGACGGTCAGCGCCGACGCCGTGGTCGAGGTGGGCTCGGTCGCGGCCATCGCGGCGGAGGCGCCGGCGTAGATGCCGCCGCTGACGAGCAGGCCGATGCCGATGAGGGCGGCAGCCGCCCACTTGCTGCGGCGTCCGGTGTTGCGGCGCGGGTTCTTCGATGCCATGGAGGTTCTCGGTCCGCTCTCTTACTTGACGAAGTAGATGACGATGAACAGGACGATCCAGACCACGTCGACGAAGTGCCAGTAGTACGACACGACGATGGACGACGTCATCTCCTTGCGTCCGAAGTTCTTGACGGCGTAGGCCCGGCCGATCACGAGGAGGAAGGCGATGAGGCCACCCGTCACGTGAAGGGCGTGGAAGCCCGTGGTGATGTAGAACGCGGAGGCGTACGAGTCCGCGCTGATGGGCAGGCCCTCGGCGACGAGTGTCGCGTACTCCCAGACCTGGCCCGAGACGAACACCGCGCCCATGATGAAGGTCAGGAAGAACCACTCGACCATGCCCCACTGGCGGAACTGCCAGATGGTGCCCTTGCGGTACGGCTGGAAGCGCTCGGCCGCGAAGACGCCCGCCTGTGCCGTGAACGACGAGAGCACGAGGATGAGGGTGTTGACGGCGGCGAACGGGATGTTCAGCAGCTCGGTGCGGTCGGCCCAGAGTTCGGGCGACGCGTTGCGGAGCGTGAAGTAGATGGCGAACAGGCCCGCGAAGAACATGACCTCGCTGCCGAGCCACACGATGGTGCCGACGGCGACCGGATCCGGCCGCTTGACGGATCGCAAGGCTTGGGAATAGGTCGCTGGAGAGGTCGTCACGCTCTCATTATGGCTGATTCGGCGGGCGGTTTCCGCATCACTGAAGGTGCGCCCGGCAATTCCCGCGGTCGGCCTTCGACTTTCGGAGGGGGTGAGAGCGGCATAGGCGGACGCCGAGAACCTCCTGGGAGACTGCCGATAGGATCGGTGCTCATGGCGGAGCTCTCCTCATGGCCCGAAATCCTCACCAGCGTGCTCGCGCGTCGGGACCTCAGCGTGTCCGAATCGACGTGGGCCATGCGGCAGGTGATGCGGGGCGAGGCGACGCCGTCGCAGCTCGCCGGCTTCCTCATCGGGCTGCGCGCGAAGGGGGAGACGGTCGATGAGATCGTCGGCTTCCGCGATGCCATCCTGGAGGCCGCGCTCCCGCTGCCGGTGCCCGCGGAAGTCCTCGACATCGTGGGCACGGGAGGCGACCGGTTCGGAACCGTCAACATCTCCACGATGTCGGCGATCGTCGCCGCCGCGAGCGGCATCCCGGTCGTGAAGCACGGCAACAAGGCCGCGAGCTCCGCCTCGGGCTCCTCGGACGTCCTCGGCGCACTCGGCATCGATCTGTCGCTGACGCCTGATCGGGTCGCCGAGGTCCTCGCGGAAGTGGGCATCACGTTCGCGTTCGCCTCGGCCTTCCATCCGGGGTTCCGCCACGCGGGTGCGACACGCGCAGAACTCGGCGTGCCGACGGTGTTCAACTTCCTCGGCCCCCTCTGCAACCCTGCGCGGGCGGAGGCCAACGCGGTCGGCGTCGCGCAGCTCGACCGCGTGCCTCTCATCACGGGCGTCTTCCAGACGCGAGGTGCCACCGCGCTCGTCTTCCGCGGTGACGACGGACTGGACGAGCTCACCACCACCGGGCACAGCCGCCTCTGGGAGATCTCCCGCGGCGACATCCACGAGCACGATCTCGACCCGCGCGACATCGGCATCCCGCTCGCGGACATCGACGACCTGCTCGGCGGCGACGCCGCGCACAATGCCGACGTCGTCCGACGCGTCCTCGGCGGCGACACCGGGGCCGTCCGGGACATCGTCCTGCTCAACGCGGCTGCGGGCATCGTGTCCTACGACCTGTTCCGCGACGCGACCCAGGTGCAGATCCCGATCGTGGAGCGTCTGGCGGCGGCGAAGGACCGTGCCGCGGACGCCATCGACAGCGGGGCCGCATCCGCCACTCTCGACCGTTGGGTGGCCGCCACCGGGCGCTGACGGATCCTCTCTTTCGGCAGGGGTTTTCTCCGGCCGCGCACCCTGGCGGGTCCTTCGACGCGGACGCTACGTTGAAGACACCATCCGGCATGCCAGAGAGGAAGCCCCCATGTCCGAAGAAGCTCTCACCGCCGACACCGTCGAGCCGCCGCAGAAGAAGGTCGGTCTCGTGAAGGCGATCGGCGTGATCGGGATCCTCGGCGGTATCGCGCTGATCGTCGTCGGAGTGGTCGTCTGGGTGATGGTCTCGAGCCAGTTGCGCGCGGAGAACATCGTCGTCCCCGACGACGCGATGGCCTTCCAGGGTCAGACGGTCGCGGGTCCCCTCACCGCCTTCGTCCAGGCCGACATCATCCAGCACCACGCCCTCGGCATCTCGGGCGGCAAGACCTATGCCGAGCTCGATCAGGACGACCCGGTGCGCGCCGTCATGATGAACGCCTCGTTCCTCCGGGCGTCGCTGTTCACCTCGGTCGTGTCCTTCGGCGTCGCGGCCTTCGCGATCGGCATCGGCATCCTGTCGATCCTGTTCGGCTGGGCGATCCGCCGGCTCGCGTCGGCACCGGTGGTCGTGCGCCGGTCCACGCTCTCGACCTGACCCGTGCGAACGGGCCCGCGCTCCGGTGCGGGCCCGTTCTGCTTTTTCCCGTGCCAGAAAGGAACACCGTGGAGCCCATCGACGCGCTCAACGAGATCGCGACGCTGCTCGAACGCGAGCGCGCCTCGCGTTACCGGTCGAAGGCGTTCCGCGCCGCCGCGGCGGCGATCGAGGGGCTGTCGCGGGAGCAGCTCGCGGATGCCGCGGCGCTGCGACGCCGGAAGGGCATCGGCGACTCGTCGTTCGCCGTGATCCAGGAGGCGCTCGGGGGAGGGGTGCCCCGCTATCTCGCCGAACTGCGCGGCGGCGAGGAGGCTCCGACATCGGCGCTGCGCGCCCTGCTGCGCGGCGACCTCCACTGCCACTCGGAGTGGTCGGACGGTCTCACGAGCATCGACCTGATGGTGGACGCCGCCCGTGCGCTGGGCCACGAGTACCTCGCGCTGACGGACCATTCGCCGCGGCTGCGGGTGGCTCGAGGGCTGTCTGCCGAGCGCCTGCGCGAGCAGCTGGCTGTGCTCCCCGAGTTCAGCGGCGACGGGTTCACTCTTCTCAGCGGCATCGAAGTCGACATCCTCGACGACGGCGCGCTCGACCAGGAGGAGGAGCTGCTCGAGAGACTCGACGTCGTCGTGGCCTCCGCGCATTCGAAGCTGCGTATGGAGTCCGGGCCGATGACCCGGCGCCTCGTGGCCGCAGCCTCGGACCCGCACGTCGACGTGCTCGGCCATGTGACGGGGCGACTCGTGAGCGGCAGCCGGGGTCTTCGTCCGCAGTCGACGTTCGATGCCGCGGAGGTGTTCGCGGCCTGCGCGGCCCACGGCGTGGCGGTCGAGATCAATTCGCGACCGGAACGGGAGGACCCGCCGGACGAGCTCATCGCGCTGGCGCTCGAGGCGGGGTGTCTTTTCTCGATCGACTCGGACGCGCACGCTCCGGGGCAGCTGGGCCTGCTCGACGAGGGCGCGGCGCGGGCGGAGCGCGCGGGCGTTCCGGCGGACCGGATCGTCACGACGTGGTCGCTCGAGCGGCTCCGGGAGTGGACGACCCGCGCCCGCTGACGGGTGAGCGGACGGGCGCGGCCGTCGGGTGGTCAGGCGCGTGCGGTGAGCGCCGCGGCCGCGCGGTCGGCGGAACTGCCGAGGTTCCATCGCCCGCTCAGGTCGGCGACCGCGTCGGGGGTGGGGGCGGTGATCCGCGTCTCGGGGACGTCCAGCGCGAGGTTGCGCACGACCTCGACGACCGTCGGCGCGACCGCGAGGTACTCGAGCGAGGCGAGCACCTTCGCCCGGATGCCCGCGCTCATGCCGTCTCCGCGCTCGGCCGCGGCGATGATGCCGGGAAGGTCTCCGTGGGTGGCGAGCAGCGTCGCCGCCGTCTTCTCGCCGACGCCGGCGACTCCCGGCAGGCCGTCGGAGGCGTCGCCGCGCATGACGGCGAAGTCGGCGTACTGAGTGGGCAGGATGCCGTACTTGGTGACGATGGCGGTGTCGGTCAGCACTTCGAGGTTGCTCATTCCGCGTCCGGTGTAGATGACGCGCACGTCGCGCTCGTCGTCGACGAGCTGGAACAGGTCGCGGTCGCCGGTCACGACGTCCACCGGGAGCGACGATGTCGTCGCCAGTGTGCCGATGACGTCGTCGGCTTCGTGTTCGGCTGCGCCGACGATGGGGATGCCGAGCACTCCCAACTCTTCTCGGATGACGGCGATCTGCGCCTCGAGGGGGTCGGGGACGACTTCGACATCGGGTCCGACCTCGACGAGTTCGGCGACGCGATGCGTCTTGTAGCTGGGGATGAGGTCGACGCGCCACTGCGGGCGCCAGTCCTCATCCCAGCACGCGACGATGTGGGTGGGCTCGTAGGTGGTGACGAGCTTCGCGATCATGTCGAGGAGGCCTCGCGCGGCGTTGACGGGGCGTCCGTCGGGGGCCTTCACCGTGTCGGGCACACCGTAGAAGGCGCGGAAGTAGAGCGATGCGGTGTCCAGCAGCATGAGTCGGTCGGTCACGCTGTCATCCTGGCACGCGCCGACCCGGCGGTGCCGCTCAGCATCCGATGCCGGCGGGATCCTCGATGCAGGTCCGCTCCACGAGAGCGGTGCGCGCTTCGAGGATGCGGACGGTGGTCGCGCCGGCGGGCACCGCGAGGAGTCCGTCGACCGGTATCCACCCGGTGCCGAAGTCGACGTCCGCCGCATAGCGGACGGCGGCCGTCACCCGGTAGCTGCCGCGTGCGGAGTACGCGTGGCTCGTGTCGGTCGCGGTGAACTGTGGGAGTCCGAGCCGAGCCCACGTCGCCCCACCGTCGGACGCCTCGCGCGTCTGCCCGTCGCCGTAGTCGAAGGTGAACGAGACCGGCCGGAAGCGGACCGTCACGGGAAGGTCGAACAGCTCGCCCGAGCGCGTGTGGGTCGCCGCGGTCGCCACGATATTGACCGGAAGCCCGACGACGCCGACACCGTCGGGCTCGGGCGCCAGCGGCGTGAGAGTGGGCGCGAACGAGGCGATGTCGGAGAGCGTCGCCTCCTGCCGCATGACCACCTCGTAGGTGTCGCAGCGGCCCAGCGGGCTGGTGCACTCCTCGGAATCGCCCTCGTCCGTTTCGTTGGCCAAGTCCGTGGACCCGCCGGCGCCTTCGTCGGTGGTGCCAGCGCGATTCTGCCCGCGTAGCCCTTCAATCACCACTGAGCCGCCAGCACTCTTGGTGGCCACGTCGCAGACTCCAGCGGCACGCAGGGCATTGGTGCAACCTCCGCTGCTGGGAGCGCCTCCCAGCAGAAGTGCGAGCGTCAGTTCTATCAACACGTTGACTCGTTCGGCGAGCTCTCGTCAACCGTCATGTGTGTGCCTTCCCAGACGATTAGGACCTCTAGGCCGAGGATGTCGGCACGTGATTGGGGAGTGATGTCGCTTCCGTTCTCGTCGATCACGCGGGTTCTGCTGACGTCAATGCAGACAATCGCGTTCAAACGCGAGGTGGAAGAGCTATGCACCTCAAACGAGTGCAGTCGAATGTCCCCGGAAAGTCGGATGCCGAGTTCGTCGAGCTTCGCGGCCGATTCCCGTTCAGCCCGCAGGAGGGCACCCGAAAGGTACTTTGCGGGTTCGGCGTCACGATCCCCTCGCCGTTCCGCGTTTCCCGCATCGACATAGGCGCGGTAGGTGGCCTCGGCGGCTGCGAAGGCCTCCTCGTCCGACGCGAAGGCGGTGGCGGCGGGTGCGGGCGTCGGGGTGAACGTCGGCTGCGGCTGCGGGGAGCACCCCGCGAACAGGGCGGCGGCGACGCCCGTGAGCATCGCCACCGCCACCGTGACACCCGTCCGCCGTTCCCCCATGCGGACAAGCTAGCCGCGCGCCGATGAGCGCGGCCGAGGTTATCCACAGGCGCCGTCGCTAGAGTCGGCGCATGAGCGCTGCGCACCCCTCCGGCTCCGCGTTCGGCACCCGGGCCGCCGGGCGGACGCTGCCGCCCGACGCTGATTGCCCGTGCGGCGGCGGACGCTTCGGAGACTGCTGCGGCCCGATCCTGGCGGGGCATCCGGCACCGACCGCGCTGGCCCTCATGCGGTCCCGCTACACGGCGTTCGCACTCGGTGATGCGGCCCACCTCGAGGCGACGTGGCATCCCTCGACGCGGCCCGCCCGACTGGATCTCGGCGACGAACCGCGGTGGCTGTCGCTCGCGGTCGAGGAGGTGCTGGCGGGGGAGGCGGGCGCCCGGCGCGGCGTCGTCGCCTTCCGCGCGCGCTGGCAGGACGGTACCGCCTCTGGAGAGCTCGTGGAGCGCAGCCGCTTCGTCTTCCAGCGCGGCGCGTGGTGGTACGTCGACGGCGAGGTGGACGGGTCCACCACGCTCTGACAGCGACGGTCGCGTTCTGATACCCTGGAGTGTCACTCATATGGCGGTTTCGCCATGCCTTCGTGACACGCACTCCCATTCACATCGCTTCGGCCGTGGCATCCGCTCGTCTTCGATCGGATGCCGGGACTCCCGTCCCAGGCGCGCAGCCCGACACCCAACCCAACAAGGACATCCCACTACATGACTACCGCAACGACCGCCCCGGCCACCAAGCAGGTCGCCATCAACGACATCGGATCTGCTGAAGACTTCCTGGCCGCGGTCGAACTGACGATCAAGTCCTTCAACGACGGAGACCTCATCGAGGGCACCGTGGTGAAGGTCGACCGCGACGAGGTCCTCCTCGACGTGGGCTTCAAGACCGAGGGTGTCATCCCCTCGCGCGAGCTCTCCATCAAGCACGACGTCGACCCGAACGAGGTCGTCAAGGTCGGCGATGAGGTCGAAGCACTCGTTCTCCAGAAGGAGGACAAGGAAGGCCGCCTCATCCTGTCCAAGAAGCGCGCGCAGTACGAGCGCGCCTGGGGCGACGTGGAGAAGATCAAGGAGAACGACGGTGTCGTCACCGGCTCCGTGATCGAGGTCGTCAAGGGTGGACTCATCGTCGACATCGGCCTCCGCGGCTTCCTGCCGGCTTCGCTCATCGAGCTGCGCCGCGTCCGCGACCTCACGCCGTACCTCGGCCAGGAGATCGAGGCCAAGATCCTCGAGCTCGACAAGAACCGGAACAACGTCGTGCTCTCGCGCCGCGCCCTGCTCGAGCAGACGCAGTCCGAGTCGCGCACCACGTTCCTCAACAACCTGCACAAGGGTCAGGTCCGCAAGGGCGTCGTCTCGTCGATCGTCAACTTCGGTGCGTTCGTCGACCTGGGCGGCGTGGACGGCCTCGTGCACGTCTCCGAGCTCTCGTGGAAGCACATCGAGCACGCGTCCGAGGTCGTCGAGGTGGGCCAGGAGGTCACCGTCGAGATCCTCGAGGTCGACCTCGACCGCGAGCGCGTCTCGCTGTCGCTGAAGGCGACGCAGGAGGACCCGTGGCAGGTCTTCGCCCGCACGCACGCGATCGGTCAGGTCGCGCCGGGCAAGGTCACCAAGCTCGTCCCGTTCGGCGCGTTCGTCCGCGTCGCGGACGGCATCGAGGGCCTCGTGCACATCTCGGAGCTCTCCGGCAAGCACGTCGAGCTCGCCGAGCAGGTCGTCTCGGTCGGCGAAGAGGTCTTCGTCAAGATCATCGACATCGACCTCGAGCGCCGCCGCATCTCGCTGTCGCTCAAGCAGGCCAACGAGTCGGTCGACCCCAACGGCACCGAGTTCGACCCGGCGCTGTACGGCATGGCGACCGAGTACGACGAGAACGGCGAGTACAAGTACCCCGAGGGCTTCGACCCCGAGTCGGGTGCCTGGCTCGAGGGCTTCGACGCTCAGCGCGAGAAGTGGGAGCAGGAGTACGCCGCTGCCCAGGGGCGCTGGGAGGCGCACAAGGCCGCCGTCGCCAAGGCGCTCGAGGCCGAGGCTGCTGCCCCGGCCGAGGCCGGCGGCTCGTCCTTCTCGTCCGACGTCTCGAGCGTCGGCGGCACGCTGGCCGACGACGAGGCCCTGGCCGCCCTGCGCGAGAAGCTGTCCGGCCGCTGAGCTCCGCTCCGACCGCATCGCTCTGAAAGGGGCCGCGACCTCCGGGTCGCGGCCCCTTTCCGCGTCTGCGGGGCCGCGGGCGGTAACGTCTCTATGTGACCATCCCGCGAGCGGCGACGCCGAGCCTGATCGGGCGCGGGCGTGATCGTTCGCTCCTGCTCAACCAGGTGCTGCTGGGCGCCGTCGTGCTGCTCGCGGCCGTGCTCGTCGTCCTCTTCGACATGATCGGTGACGGCACCCTCCTCATGGTCGGCGTCACCATCGTCTTCCTCGCGACAGGGTCGGCCTTCGTGCTTCCATGGAACCGCTTCCCGGCGCTTTCCGTCCTGATCCTGCCCCTCATCGACATCGCGGCGATCACGCTGCTGCGTGCGGCCGCGCCGGACGCTTCGCTCGGCCTGCTCTGGGCGTTCCCGGCGATCTGGATCGCCTCGGCTGTCGGCGGGTGGGGAGCGGTCCTGGGCGTCACCCTCATCTCCGTGGCCTTCTGGAGTCAGATCTGGATCGATCCGTCGCAGGAGCTCAGCCCGACGACGTTCCTCTTCCCCGTGATGATCGCGGGACTCGCGACCATCGCCGGCCTCGCCTCCCGGCGCTCCCTCGCGCAGCGGCTGCTCCTCGACAAGCAGTCGCAGTACCTCCAGCG